>Ga0208788_1001054_pt1 | contig 13512 bp, 12 predicted proteins | sample Wag4_2014_7_11_3_FD_187363 | JGI IMG/M metagenome (GOLD analysis project Ga0208788, IMG submission 187363) | Fresh water mixed with fracking chemicals microbial communities from Ohio, USA - Utica-2 Time Series FC 2014_7_11 (SPAdes) (version 2) ... | reverse complement strand
AACGCAGGCTTTGCGCGTACCGGCGTCAGTTTTCTGGGCACGAGTGCACACGAGATCGAATCGATGATCTCGGCCAACATCATCGGTTCGATGAATGCGGCGCAGGTCGCTATCGCGGGTTTTCAGCGCCAAGGCGGAGGCGGCAAGTTGTATCTCACGCTCGGCGGAGGTGGTGCGACCGGTCGGATCGTTCCGGGTATGTCGGTCTATTCGACTAGCAAACGCGCAGTCAAATATTTCGCCGATACGCTCGTCAAAGAGCGAAAGGAAGCGGGTGATGGCATTTTGATCGGCACCATCAGTCCTGGTGTGAATGTGACCGAGGGCTTGCTGCGCGAGATGCAGCGCGTCCCGGCGAGTCGCCGGGCCCAAGCGATGAAACAATTGAACTTTGTGGGTGAGCACGTCGAAACGACGACGCCATGGATCGTCGATCGAATTCTGGCGGACACACGCCAAGGCAATAACATCACGTGGCTGACGGGCGGGCGCATGTTGTCTCGAGGAATCTCGATGCTGCTCGGTCAAAAGCGAGATGTCATCTCGCGCTATCAGTCCACACTGTAATCTGAGAACGAGCTGGATAGAGGTGTTCGATGAGTACGTCGGGTTTTGATGTTTGGAAGGCCGGTGATGTCTTTGTTGCCGCGACGGAGTTGAATAATCCCGACGACGATCATGCGGGCCGTGGCCGAATTTTACAGTTCGATGCGGATCTGAAACTCAAGGGTACGCTCTATATCGAACAGACGACGCATCTCGTGGGTGGTTTGAAGTTTGATGCGGATGGCGTTCTTTGGGCATTCGACAGCCAGGGTTTTCGGGTACTCAATCTGCATCGCGATGGGCGAGTCGTGCTGCGCAACGAGTTCGGAGCGCGGGCCTACTCGCACATCCACTTTTGTCGTGACGGCTCTTTGCTCTTGGGTGAGCACGTGGTGGGTGACGCCGTGCGTCCAGAGATGCAAGCGCGCATGAAAACTCGGATTCCCTTCATGCCAGGCACGACGCGTCTGGGTGATGGTCATGTTTGGCGATACTCGCGTGACGGCAAGTTGCTCGCTGAGTATCCGACTGCAACCCACGGTGGAATGGGCGGTTTTCTCGGTGTGACGATGTCGGACCTGACGCCGGATGAGTCCACTCTGGTTTATTGCTCGGAGACAGGTCCAAGACTGATGCGCTACGACTTGAGCGCTAACCGTCAGCTACCTGATCTTCAAAGCTTCGAACCGCCGTTTCCGCCTGGGCCACCACCGATGTTCTTTGGGATGCAGTTTGCAGCGGACGGCACGTTATATGTGCTGCGCGGTGCCAGCATTGAGATCGTCGATGATCAAGGAAAAACCCAACGCAATATCGCGCTGCCGGGATTCGGTTGGGCCTTGATGGATTTGATGTCCGATGGCCGTCACTGCCTCGTCAGCAACTTTTTCACGGGCGAGCTCGCTCGCATCGACCTTGTCTCAGGTGAGAAGCAAGCGAGCGTGATGGCAGGGCAGCCGAAGTCGGTTGCTGGACTCGCCGAGTATCGCGGCTAGACGACGCGGCTAGCGCAGGCTACTCGTAGCGCAGCGCTTCGATCGGATCGAGGCTCGCTGCCTTCGAGGCCGGCGCAATGCCGAACACCACGCCGACGAGTGCGGAGAAGCCTGCGGCTGCCAGCATGACCCAGACCGGCACATGCGCTGGTGGGAAGTTCGGTATCAGCGAGGCGATGCCCATGCCCGCGAGTAATCCGAGCACGATACCGATCAAGCCGCCGAGCAAAGACAACAGGGCTGCTTCGAGCAAGAACTGGATCAGGATGTCGCGGCGCGTCGCACCGAGCGCTTTCAAAATTCCAATTTCGCGTGTTCGTTCGGTGACCGACACCAACATGATGTTCATGATGCCGATACCACCAACGAGCAGCGAAATACCGACGATACCAGCGAGTACGGCCGTTGCTGTCGCAGTGATTTGATTGAACTGTTTGATGAACGAGTCGGCCGCTTTGATCTCGAAGTCGTCTTCGGCGCCCGGCGCGAGTTTGCGTGATAGGCGAACCGCGCGATTAGCGCGCTCTCGAACCTGTGCAAGCTCGGCGAGGTTCTCCACGGTAAAGGAGACCTCCATGAAGGGTCGCTCGAAGGTTCCCGTGAGCGATCGCGCAACCGAGAAGGGGATGAAGACGCGATTGTCTTGACTGAAACCAAAGATTTCGCCGCGCTTCTCCAATAAGCCGACGACGCGGAACCATTCGCGACCAATGAGTAGATATTCGCCGACGGGATTCTTCGGCATCCGCAACTCATCACGCACATCGACACCGATGACCACGACGCGACGACCATTACGATCGTCACTGGCCGTGATGTAGCGACCAATGCTGGCATCAACACCGAGTACGTCTTGTGACTCTTCTGTAGCTCCCAAGATCTGTGGCGTCGTTGTTCGACCGCGATAGGCCGCGCCACCCAATTGCGGCACGATGATCGGTGCCACACGAGAGACGCCCGGCACCCGATAGCGCAGCGTTTCGACATCATCGAAGGTGATGCGATTGATTCGGCCCGTGCGGAAGTTCTCTTGTTCGTTGACGGCGTCGAGCGTGAGCGTGTTGCTGCCGAGGTCCGAGAACTGATTGCTGATCGAATCGGAGAATCCTTGCAACACGGATACGACGGCAATGACCGCCATCGTGCCGATCAGAATGCCGAGCGTCGTGAGAAAGCTGCGCAAACGGTGCGCATTGAGGCTTGCTAGGGCGGCTGAGAAGGCTTCGGCGAGCAGGTTCATGCGGCACGCGGGGGGTTGAGTGAGTCTTCGACGATCAAGCCGTCTCGCACGCGGATGGTACGACGGCAATGGGCGGCAATGTCCGGTTCGTGCGTCACGATCACGACGGTCTGTCCTTGGGCATGCAGAGCATCGAACAGCGCCATAATTTCGAGTGACGTGCGCGAGTCGAGGTTGCCCGTGGGTTCGTCGGCGAGCAACAACGACGGCTCACCGACCAAAGCGCGTGCGACTGCGACACGTTGTCGTTGGCCGCCGGAGAGTTGGTTGGGGCGATGATCTAACCGATCCCCGAGACCGACTTTTTCGAGCGCATGCGCAGCACGTTCACGGCGCTCGGCAGGAGGCATCCGTCGATAGACAAGCGGTTGCATCACGTTCTGCAGGGCTGTTTGGCGCGGTAACAAGTGAAAGCTCTGGAAGATGAAGCCGATCTCGCGGTTACGCACCGTGGCGAGCTCGTCATCGCGCAGCGAGGAGGTGTCTCGACCATTGAGGATGTATTGGCCCTCACTCGGTGAGTCGAGACAACCGATGATATTCATAAGCGTTGACTTACCCGACCCCGATGGGCCGATCAGCGCCACGTATTCGTTGCGTCCGATGAAGAGGTCCACGCCCGCCAATGCGAGCACGGTCTCCTCGCCGAGCACGTATTTTTTGACGATACCGCGCAGCTCGATCATTCGTCGTCGCCGTCCGTACCTTCTTCGTTCGTGGCAGGCTTGTTCTTCCGCTCGGTGACGGCATCTCCGTCGCGTAGGCGACGCAATGTCTTCGCCGGGCCCGTGATGACACGATCCTTGGCGGCAACACCCGACTCGATCGCTTCCCAGCGATCATCTGAGAGGCCGGTGGTGATGGCGCGCTTACGGGCTTTACCGCCATCGTCAACCCAAACGAATTTTTTGACGACATTCTTCTCGGGCGTCTCGGTGACCACAGCCTCGACGGGTACCGACAACTGCTTACGACCATCGCCCAAGAAAATGATGGCACGGGCACTCATGCCGGATCGCAATTGCAGCGTCGCTGGTGCCTCGATTGCGAGCGTCACTTTGTACGATCGACCCTGTCCCTCGACCGTCGGAGTCAAGGCGATGCGCTCGACTTTGCCGCTGAGTGCAGTGTCGGGATAGGCGGCTGCGAAGACATCAGCCCGTTGTCCGAGCGTGATCTTCGCGACATCGGCCTCATCGACCTTAACTTCGGCTTGGATGGCAGACACGTCCGCGATCTTCATTAACTGTGCGCCCGCCAGCGAGGCGGTCGAGGGGATAGCCACTTCGCCCGCCTTGATCGGGAGCGAGACGATACGACCACTGATCGGTGCGCGAATTTCGGTTTTTGCACGCTGCTCACGAGCATCGCTCAACACAGCGAGCGAACGTTGCAGCGCTTCTTCTGAGCTGCGTAAGTCTGCTTCCGAAACTACGAACTGGTTACGATCTTCATCGAGCCGGTTCTGGTCGATGAGTTTTGCCGCGGCTAATTTTTGGCTGCGCTCGTACTGTTGCTTGCGCAGTGCCACGACGGCGCGTTGTCGATCGATGTTGATGCGATTCTGACGAACGCTCGCTTCCTCACGCGCAATGATGGCGTTGTAGGTTTCCGGGTCGAGTCGTAGCAGCAGTTGACCTTCTTCGACCGTGTCGCCTTCCTGCACGGCGATGCTGCGCACTCGTGCCGTCACCTCGGCCGTCAAATTCACTTCGACTTTGTAGGCGAGCGTGCCTGAGGCCAGGATGCTCGGCTTGACCTCCTGCTCTTGAGCGACGATCACATCAACGGGCGTCCCGGATTTGCCGGAGAAGCGCTTGACCGTCAACGGCACGGCGATTGCGAGCACGATGAGTCCGGCGGCCAGCCAACGTTTGTCGAATTTCATGCGGTTGATTTCCCGAAAATTAAGCGAGCAGTGCTTTGATGATCATGAAGCTGAAAATGCCGACGCTCGGTGCGGCAGCGATGACTAGCGGAGTCACCCAGCGCTCTGCACGAGTCCAAGATTTCCAGCCGACGGCGCCGAGCCAAACAGTCCAGAAGGCGAGGAAGGTGAACGAGGTCGCAAAGGACTTCCAAGGGCTATCGGCATCCAACTGAATCAAGAGCGGGTCGAGCGTGGTGATCGAGAGGCTCTCGAGCGGCGTCTGCGGATCCATCCCAATCGTGCCGACGATGATGAGCAGCGAGTTAATGAGCGTCGGCATCGAAGACCAGGTAGCAAGCGCAAGACCTTGCTTGTAGGTCAGACTGAGGGCCGAGAGCTTACCGGCGAGCCAGAAGTAGCCACCGTAGGCCAACATGACAATCAGCAGTCCCGCTGCGGCGCCGATGGTTGCGCTCCAGCGGAGAAAGCCGCCATCGCTGTTGGAGTCCCTAATCGCCTTGAGCTGCGCCTCTGAGATATCCGGGTTCGACTGCAGCAGGCTGCGCTCGAGGAACCAACCGGCATCGACCGCACTGAAATAGAGGAAAGTACCGAGCATGCTGGTCACGCACAGTAGGATCAGAGGTAACGCCCAGGTCGGCTTTTCTTGCAGTCGCTGCAGCACGGGTGTCGGCTGGAGGAAGATGTCGAGCAGGTCTTTCACGGGTTTGGGGCTTCTTGATGGGGGGTTACGTGGAAGTCAGGTGTTATATTTGAATACAACACCATAACGGATGCAAGGGGGTTCACTAGTCGAACTTCATCCCATGGTGTCAGTCTGACGAAGTATCGGAGGTACGGATCATGAAAAAGTTCCTGTTCGCCCTATTTTCGACGGCGATGGTCAGCGCCTGCTCCTCGGGCTTGCTCAAGTCCGATGGCTTTCGGGTGGACTACAACAATTACGCCGGTGACCCGGTGAGCGACATTGTCGTGATGCGCGGTATCGACTCGTGGACGCCGGTGTCACGCGACCAACTCGTGATCTGGACGGGTATCAATGAAGCCTATTTGCTGCGTGTCTGGGATACCTGCCCCGATCTGACATTTGCCAACTCGATTCGGGTCACTCAAACCGGGTACACGATCAACAAGTTCGAGAAGGTGATCGCCGGACGCGATACCTGTCCGATACTCGAAATCCGACCGCTCGACGTCAAGCAGCTGAAAGCCGATCGCAAAGCTGCGAAGGATCGTGATCCGCCGAAGCCTTGAGGCTCGAGAAGGGTGATAATGCGTCGGTGAATGCCGACGCACTGACCGAAGTGGAATTACGACGTGTACTCGAGGCGATTCGTGTCATCGCGAGATCGGCTGGCGAGGCCATCCTCGAGGTGTATCGTCGCCTCGATGAACCCGGTGGTGTCGCGGTCGATCGCAAAGCGGATTCCTCGCCGCTGACCGAAGCAGATCTCGCGGCTCACCGCATCATCGTCGAAGGTTTACGGTCGTTGACGCCGGCGTGGCCGGTTTTATCCGAGGAAGCGGCGGACGTGCCGCTTGCCGAGCGATCGTCTTGGTCGCGCTTCTGGCTGGTCGATCCGCTCGATGGCACCAAAGAATTTCTCTCTCGTAACGGTGAGTTCACCGTCAATATCGCGCTGATCGATCGTCATCGTCCGATTCTCGGCGTAGTGCACGTGCCCGTGACGGGCGTTGATTATTTTGGTCTGGCCGACATCGGCGCATGGAAAGCGCAGCGAGCGGATGATCCGGGTTCGAGTATCCAAGTGGCGTCGCATTCGAGAACACCGATACGAGTGGTCGGTAGTCGCTCTCATGCGAGCGCTCGAATGCTCGAGGCCTTGGCCGTGCTCGATGCGCACGAACTGGTTAGCATGGGCAGCTCGTTAAAATTCTGCGTGCTGGCCGAAGGTGCTGCGGATGTTTACCCGCGTTTGGGGCCCACCAGCGAATGGGATACGGCGGCGGCCCACGCCATCGTGCGCGGTGCGGGTGGTGACGTTCTTCGGATCGACGGCGCGCCACTCGAATATAACCGCGGCAGTGGCTGGTTGAATCCCGACTTCATCGCGATGGGTCCTCGCGATCACGATTGGGTGAGTCTCTTCAAACGAGCGTCTTGACATCATGATCTATGAATTCGACGGGCACCGTCCCGACATCGCCGATGGGGTCTACATAGCCCCGAGCGCAGATTTGATTGGGCGAGTGCGGCTCGCGCGCGGCGCCAGTATTTGGTTCGGCGTGGTTCTGCGCGGTGATACCGATTGGATCGAAATCGGTGAGAACAGTAACGTCCAGGATGGCACGGTGATGCACACCGACCCGGGTGTCCCATTACGCGTGGGCGCGAATGTCACCATCGGTCATCGTGCCTTTCTGCACGGCTGCACGATCGGCGAGGGAAGCCTCATCGCCAATGGCGCGATGGTGCTCGATAGGGCCGTGATCGGTCGCGGCTGTGTGATTGCAGCCGGCGCTTTAGTCCCACCCGATAAGGTAATCCCTGATGGCAGTGTCGTGATGGGTTCCCCCGGCAAAATCGTGCGTGAAGCGGGTGAGCGCGAGCGCGCCTTGATCCAACGATCGGTCGATAATTATCGTGAGCGCGCTGAGCGCTACCGCACGAACTTAACGCTCTTGAAGTGAATCGAGAAAATCCTGCATGTGACGCAAGACGCGCGCCGTATCGTTCGGCGCGAGCACATCACCCGCGAGCACATGGTGGGATGGATCCTCACTGCGATCCATCACGATACTGCGCTTGAGAGGCAAGCTCGAGGCGTCACGGCCTAGACGGTCGAACATCGTCTCGATTTGCTCGTGGCTGACGACGCGATCTCGATTCGAATAGATCACGAGCGTGGGTGTGGTCACGAGTTCGAGATCACTCGATCTGACGTAATCGACTAGCGCCATCATCGGTATCAGCGCACTTGATGGATAGCGCCAAGACCAAAATTTGGCATGGGCCTCATTCGCCGGGCGCCACTCGTAAGTGGGTCCGATCACCGCGGCGGCCAACTGCTCGCCCCAAGGTTCTTTGAGCCACTCGCTGCGAGGATCTCGCGGGCCGAGATTGGGTGATACCAACAACAGCGCAGCCAGATTCGCTGCCTCGGACCGTCGCGCGAGCCAAAGCGCCAAAGTGCCGCCGGTCGAGGTGCCGACTACGATGACGCGCTCGCCAATCTGCTCACCGATCGCGTAAGCCTCGAGCGTATCGGCGAGCCAGTCGTCCGCGCTGGCACTCGCCATGGCCTCACCGGGTTGCCCGTGGCCGCTCAAGCGTGTGTGGAAGAGATTGGCGCCCAAGTGCGCCGCGAGTTGCTCGGTCAACGGACTGACTTCTTGCCGAGTTGCCGAGTAGCCATGCAGATACACGACCGAGAATGCCGTCTTGCGACGATCTGCGTGAGCCCAAAAAATTCGCTTTTCTGTGCCCGGTGTGATGGGGCCGAAATTCGATCGGTCGATGCGGCGTTCGGACTCCGCCAGCTTAGCTTCGAGCGCAAACGCATCAGCCGGAATCGTCGGCGGAGCACGCGGTTCGACGATGTCGTGACGAGGCCCCAGTCGGTACGCCAGCCATACCACGAGGCAGATCAAGATCGTGATGATGAGGAGGCGCGGGAGAGGTCGGCGTATCATGCGCTGCGAGTCTAGCGAAGCAAGGGAGAAACGGGCAGTTGAGCGCCGAAGATTTGCGCGCACCGGATTGGCAGGTAGAAGGTCGCGATTGGCCTAATCGCGACTGTAGTCGATTCGTCGAAGCAGGCGGTTTGCGCTGGCACGTGCAGCGCCGCGGAGCAGGCCCGATTTGTTTGTTGATTCACGGTACAGGCGCATCGACTCATTCGTTTCGCGATCTGCTGCCGCTATTGGCGGCTCACTTCGATGTGATTGCACTCGACTTGCCGGGTCACGGTTTCACGTCACGCCCGACGGCACTAGAGGGGCTGTCGTTGCCGGGTATGGTGCGTGCGCTCGCCGAATTATTGCGCGCGCTCGAGGTGCAACCCGCGCTCGTCGTCGGTCATTCGGCAGGCGCCGCGATTGCGGCACGGCTGGTGCTGGATCAGCACATCACGCCAAAGTGCGTCATCAGTTTGAATGGTGCTTTACTACCGCTGTCGGGATTCAAGCATCCGGCGTTCACGCCGCTCGTGCGTGCGGTCGTTAGTAGTCACTGGTTACCGCGGTGGTTCGCCAAACGGCTCGAATCGCCGCGCGAGGTCGATCGTCTATTAGAGGGCACCGGATCGCGGGTCGATGCGCGAGGGCGCGAGCTTTACGGCCGGCTCTCGAGGTGTCCCGGGCACACCGGTGCTGCGCTTGCCATGATGGGTGTTTGGGATTTGCGTCCGCTCGAGCGCGAGCTGCCGCAGCTCGCCATCCCTTTGCACCTGCTCATCGGTGGCGAAGATCGCATGATCCTGCCGGGTGAGGCGACCAAAGTTCGACGGCTCGTGCCCTCCGCTTCGGTCGAGCAATGGTCAAATTTAGGTCACCTCGCACACGAGGAGGCGCCCGTCCGCTTGGCAGATTGGGTACTCGCGCAGGCGCGAGCAGATGGGGTTGTAGTTCCATCCTGACACTGCAGGCTGTATCGTGGGTCGGACACTGAGACCCCGAGGCCTGTCCGACGTGACCGTCGATCGCTCCCATCCGCTGCGCTTCACGCTGCACGACGAGGTACATGCGAGACCGCCGCTGTCTTTGCCGACTCCCTCGCGTCTGACCTGTCTCGCGCTCGTCTCGAGCTCGGAAGACGTGGCTCAAGAGCTGGCGTTACTACGAGAACTCGCTGCGCTGCACGGCTTGCCGTCACCCGGTGGAGAGGCGGGCCATTGCGTCATCGAGGCACCCGGGTTCCGCCTCAAGTGGGAACGCCACACCGAATACTCGCGCTACGTGATCGCTGTGGATGGGGCGGGTAGCCGGCCTTTTGCCGAACCTGCGAGTCAGTGTTTGCCTCTGGATTGGTTGGCCAGATTACCGGGCCAGATGCTCTACGCAGGTCATGCGGAGGTGTTAACCGGTGAGATCGAATCGGGTGAGGGATTTACGAGGATCTCGCGCGAGAGTTTCGCCGATCGCGCTTTAGTCGGATCCTCGATCGCCGGTGGTCTTGCCACCGTGCTCACCGACTTTCGCATCGATGAGCAAGGTTACAGTCGTTTACTGCTCGTCGATCGCGGTATGACGGCGGCTCAATGTGGTCGTGCGGTGCAAGCGCTGCTTGAGGTTGATACCTATCGCTTGTTGGCCTTGCTCGCTTTTCCCGTTGCGCGCCAATTGTCACCGCAGTTAGCGCACGATGAGCGTGAGTTGTCATCGATCGCCAACGAGCTCGTCGATATCGAGAAATCTAAAGAGCCGGTATTGCTCGAGCGTTTGACTCGCTTGCAGGCGGAAATTGAGCGCTACGAGGCCGATCATCATTATCGCTTCGGTGCCGCTGAGGCGTATCACGAAATCGTCCAGCGTCGACTCGAGCAATTGCGTGAAGAGCGAGTCGACTCTTTGCAAACCCTACAGGAATTCATGGACCGGCGTTTAGGTCCGGCCATGAACACCTGCGTGGCTGTCATGGCGCGCATGGAATCTTTGTCGCAGCGTGTCACGCGCGCGACTCAGCTGTTGTCGACGCGAATCGAGATCACGCGCGAGGGTCAAAACCAGCAGTTACTCGAATCGATGAATCAGCGGGCGGCGGCGCAGTTACGACTGCAGGGTACTGTCGAAGGCTTATCGGTAGCCGCGGTGACCTATTACATCGTGGGTCTCATCAGCTATCTCGCTGAAGGTTTCGAGGGGGTCGCATTCCTGCCAAGTCCCGGCGTTATCACCGCAATCAGTATTCCCATCGTGGCGATTCTCGTTGCACTCGGTGTGCGTCGGATCCGTCGCGCCGTCGAGCACCAAGTGGAGCAAAGTTCATGAGTCATGCCATCGTCATTGGCAGCGGTTTCGGCGGATTAGCGGCGGCCATTCGCTTGGGTGCTCGCGGTTATCGCGTCACGGTGCTCGAGCGGCTCGATGGGCCGGGTGGGCGAGGCTATGTCTATCGGCAAGATGGTTACACCTTCGATGCCGGCCCCACGATCATCACCGCACCTTACCTTTTCGAAGATTTGTGGCGGCTGTGCGGTAAGCGTCTTTCTGATCATGTCACCTTGCGCGCGCTCGATCCTTTCTATGAAGTGCGCTTCGATGATGGCGATGTCTTCCGTTACACCTCCGATATGGATCTCATGCGTGCCCAGGTCGCACGCATTGAGCCGCGTGATGTCGAGGCATTCGATCGATTTCTCGCGCGTAGTCGCGAAATCTATGAAGTCGCTTTTCGCGATTTAGCAGAGCAACCTTTTCACGAGATCGGGACCCTGCTGCGAGCGGCACCTGACCTGATTCGTTTGGGTGGATATCGATCCGTTTATCGTGAAGTGAGTCGATTCTTCCGCAGCGACAAGCTGCGTACGCTGTTTAGCTTTCATCCGCTGCTGATTGGCGGTAATCCGTTTACGACTACAGCGTATTACTGCTTGATCGCGCACCTCGAGCGTAGCTACGGTGTGCATTACGCCGAAGGCGGTATGGGCGCGCTAGTTCGCGGCCTCGTCGATTTGATCGAAGGGCAGGGCGGCCAGTTGCGATACAACGCGGCAGTCGGCGAGATACTCGTCAAAAATGGCCGAGCTCGTGGCGTGCGACTCGAGAGCGGCGAGGTCATCGAGTCTGACATCGTGATCTCCAACGCCGATGTTGCAACGACCTACGAGCGACTGCTCGGGTCCACGCCGCGTCGTCGCTGGACCGATGCCAAGCTCGAGCGGGCGAGCTATTCCATGAGTCTCTTCGTTTGGTATTTCGGCACGAACCGCCGCTACGACGATGTGTACCACCACACGATGGTGCTCGGGCCTCGTTACCGCGACTTGTTGGACGATATCTTCAAGCGCAAACATCTCGCTGATGATTTCAGTTTGTATTTACATCGACCGAGCGCGAGTGATCCGACGCTGGCGCCCGAAGGTTGTGACTCGTTCTACGTGCTCGCACCGGTCCCGCATCTGGACAGCGGTACTGACTGGCGCGTCCAAGCCGAACCCTATCGTGCGGCCGTACAGCGTCGTCTCGAGTCGACGATGTTGCCGGGCCTTGGGGATGCACTCACGACTTCGCTGATGCTCACGCCGCTCGATTTTCGCGATCGGCTGGCGTCGAAAAAAGGTGCAGCTTTCGCGATGGAACCAAAACTTTTTCAAAGTGCTTGGTTTCGACCGCACAATCGCAGCGAAGAAGTCGAAGGGCTTTATTTCGTCGGGGCTGGTACCCATCCCGGAGCAGGTTTACCCGGGGTCGTGTCATCAGCAAATATTTTGGACAAGATTGTCCCGCCGCCCGCTCACGCACGCTAGCGCGTGTCGCTGATCACCGAGGCCGCCGCCAGTCTGCCGGAGAGCGTTGCCATCGGTACGCCGGGCCCCGGATGTACGCTGCCGCCGGCGACATAGAGACCGGGTATCTTCGTACGTGCCGTCGGGCGCTCGAAACTCGCGAAAGCACCGTGGTTGGCGGATCCGTAGAGACTGCCGCCCGTAGACGGGAACAAGCGCTCGAAATCCTGCGGACGCGTGATGTGAAGATGTTCGGGTTCGCTCGAGACGATCAAGCCGCTGGCGGCGAGTTGTGAAAACGTGCGTTGCTGTAGGGCAGCAAGGTCTCGATCCGTCACGCCATCTAGATCGCCATCGGCCGGCGCATTGACGAGGATGAGTAATCGTTCCGAGTCACCCTCTCGTAGCGGTGGGCAGGCCTCGCCGCGATCTTGGGCGCAGACGTAGATCGTCGGCCGATCCGTGATACAGCGCGATTCGAAGATATCGCTAAACTCGCGCGGATAGTCATCACCAAAGAAAACATTGTGATGCGACAGCTCGAATCCGCTGGTCGGCGCATCGACGCACCAAGTCACCGCCGACAGTCCGCGATGACTTCGATCTCGCGATGGGACGGCGCTGCGGATATCCTCGCCGAGTCGACCGTCCGCCAGCGCTTGCGTGTCACCGTTGAAGATCGCGCGATCGCTTGCGATGAAATCACCGTTATCGAGATGTACGCCAACGAGACGTCCGTTGCGAAGCTCGATGCGGTGGGCGCCGTTACCGAGATGCAGCTTGACCCCGCAACGGGTGGCGAGCGAGGCGAGTGCTTCGGCAACCTGATGCATGCCGCCCTCGACGAGCCAAACGCCCGATTGTTCGACGTGGGCGATCAGCATGAGCGTGGCGGGTGCTTGTAGCGGTGATGAACCGACATAGGTCGAATATCGAGCGAACAGTTGCCTCAGGCGCGGATCGCGAAAATGTTCGCCGAGCGCTCGCCATAGCGTGAGCCACGGTGGCGTTCGCCACATCGTCAGCATGCCGGCCAAGCCGATTTCCCGCATAAGACCGACGGTTGAAGGTCTTGCGGACATCATGAACGGTTCGCGCAAGCATTCATGTAATGCACCCGCGCGATCGAGAAAGGCTTGAAATCCTTTCGCTTCGCGCAAGCCAGCGAACTCTCCGATCGCTTCCATCGACTTGACAGGGTCGGCGTGAAGATCGAGCACAGCTCTGTCATTCACCCAGGTGTGTCTTGCGAGGACATCCGCCGGATGCAGTGTCAAATGGTCCTCGAGTCGACTGCCTGCCGCCTCAAATAACGATTCAAAGACGTGTCGCATCGTGAATACCGTCGGCCCACCGTCGATCGGTCGGCCGCGCGGTGCGAGGCTGCGTAATTTGCCGCCGACGGTCGCGGCGCGCTCGACGAGGGTGACCTCG
>Ga0208788_1001050_pt1 | contig 13534 bp, 10 predicted proteins | sample Wag4_2014_7_11_3_FD_187363 | JGI IMG/M metagenome (GOLD analysis project Ga0208788, IMG submission 187363) | Fresh water mixed with fracking chemicals microbial communities from Ohio, USA - Utica-2 Time Series FC 2014_7_11 (SPAdes) (version 2) ... | reverse complement strand
ATGACTGATGTCGAAGCACTCCATCCGCGCGGGCGCGGAATCGATTTCGAGCAAGGCGGCAAGCGCCGCGTAATCCTCACGATAGCCCTCACGACGAGCTAAACGCATACGCAAAGCATTGGCGGCGTTATCTCGCGCCATCTCAACCCAGCGCGCCGCGAGGCCGCGTTGCGCATGACGCAACCGGACGCTACGAGCCGCTAACGTGCCGAGCGCATCGGCCAGCGCCTCAGCATCCTCCAGCGCGAGGCTCGTATAAATTTCCGGTGGTGGAGTTTGCTCGTGGTAGTACTGAACGATGAACGAGGATAAGGCCTCAGCGGGCTCCGCCAGCAACGCCTGCGGGAAGTAGCTCGATGTACCGAGGCTACGACCGCCACGCACGGGCATCACACTAATGCCGTAGCCACCCGGATCGCCGGTGATCGCAAAGATATCGGCATCGCGTTCATCATCCGCCGCGACCACCTGCTGCGACTGCAACTCCTTGATCGCGGCGATTTGATCGCGAAGTGAGGCGGCGCGCTCGAACTCAAGCCGTTGCGATGCCGCTTCCATTCGATCGGCAAGCTCGCGTAACACCTCGTCATTGCGTCCTTCGAGCACACGGACCGCTGCTGACACATCGCGTGCGTAGTCCTGCTGCCCGATCAGCCCGACACATGGCGCCGAACAACGACCGATCTGATACTGCAAGCACGGGCGACTGCGATGCGCGAAGTAACTATCCCGACAAGGCCGCAGACGAAAAACCTTTTGCAGATAGTGCAACGACTCAGAAACAGCTCCCGCGTTCGGGTAGGGACCAAAGAAACGTCCCGGTAAGTTGCGACTGCCACGATAAACGGACAGGCGCGGAAACTCGTGATCGTCGCTCAACCAGAGATAGGGAAAACTCTTATCGTCCCGCAGCACCACGTTGTACTTCGGATGCAGCGCCTTGATGAGATTGTGCTCAAGCAGTAAGGCTTCTGTTTCCGAGCGCGTGACGGTCACCTCCATCGAGGCGATCTGGGCGACCAGCGCTTGCACCTTCGGATGCACGTTGGATGGCACGAAATAACTGCCGACACGGTCGCGCAAGCTCTTCGCCTTGCCCACGTAGAGCAGCAAACCATCTGCCGCAAACATCCGGTAGACGCCCGGTCGACGCGGCAAACTCGCCACGAAACCGCGGGCATCGAAACCACTCACCGTGACAAAACCTCAGCGCGCTGCAAGACGGCGAGGAACATCTCGCGGGTCAGGCGGCGTGTCTGCGTGTTGTAGCGACTACAGTGATAGGAATCGACCAACCAACAGCCGTTGGGCAGTCGGTGCTCGGCCGCATGCGCAAAGCGGTAAGCCCCGCGCGACTCACCAAGCGCATCCAAGATGGCCTCGTGAGCGATACGCCCAAGAGCGAGGATCACGCGCAAATGTCGGTGCTCTGCGAATTCCGCCTTAAGCCAAGCGTTGCATTCACGCGCCTCAGCCGGAGTCGGCTTATTAGCGGGCGGCACGCACTTCACCGCGTTGGTGATACGAACACCGTGCAGCTGTAATCCATCATCACGTGATTCTGAGGCGGCCGCGCTCGAGACACCGACGGCATGCAAAGTCTCGTAGAGCAAGATGCCCGCATGATCGCCGGTGAACGGGCGACCCGTACGGTTTGCCCCGTGCATCCCCGGAGCGAGACCCACGATGAGCCAACGGGGATCCGCGTCGCCAAAAGCCGGCACCGGAGCAGCGTGATAGCCCGGGAATTTCCGCCCGGACTCCTCACGAAAATCGGCCAGCCGCGGACAGCGTCGACAAGCAGGGTCGAACGTGCGACAGACCGCGCTCATGTCTTAATCGTTCATGTGACGGATGATCGCGTCACCGAAACCAGAACAACTCATCAATTTGGCACCCGGGATCAACTGCTGCATCGCTTCTTCGACATTGCGACGTGCCGCAAGCTCGCGCTTACTGGCGCGAATCGCCTCGCGAAGTCTCGCCAGATCGTACGTCAGTTCCTTGGCAGCGATGGTATTGGCCACACCTTTGATGATGAGATCAGCCGCTTCCGTCCACTTGAGATAGCGCAGCATCATCTCGGCCGACAGAATGATCGAACCCGGATTCACGCGATCCTTACCGGCAAAGCCCGGCGCGGTTCCATGCGTCGCCTCGAAAACAGCGAGACCATGTCCGATATTGCCACCCGGGGCGATACCGATGCCTCCGACCTGCGCGGCGAGCGCATCGGAGATGTAATCGCCATTGAGGTTCAAGGTCGCGATCACATCGTACTCTTCCGGTCGCAGCAGCACCTGCTGCAAAAAATTATCGGCTATCACGTCTTTGATGACGATGTCTTTACCCGTGATCGGATTTCGGAAGCTCATCCACGGACCGCCACCAAACTCCGTCGCACCGAACTCGTCCTTCGCCAACTGGTAACCCCAGTTACGGAAGGCGCCCTCGGTGTACTTCATGATGTTGCCCTTGTGCACGAGTGTCACGGACACCCGATCGTTCTCGATCGCATACTGGATCGCCATACGGATCAGGCGCTGACTGCCCTCCTTCGATACCGGCTTGATGCCGATACCCGAGCTTGCTGGAAAGCGGATCCCTTTCGCGTGTAGTTCGGCCTGCAGAAAGTGAATCAAACGCTGCACTTCGTTGGAACCCGCCGGGTACTCGATACCCGCGTAGATGTCTTCCGTGTTTTCACGAAATACGACCATGTCGGTCAAGGACGCATCCTGCATGGGCGTCGCAACGCCCGGGAAGTAGCGAATCGGACGCACACAGGCGTAAAGATCCAATGTTTGGCGCATCACCACATTGAGCGAGCGGATACCGCCACCAATCGGTGTACCCAAGGGACCTTTGATCGATACGACAAACTCGCGAAGCGCATGCAGCGACTCGTCTGGAAACCAAGTTCCGCAAACTTGGTTGCCCTTTTCGCCTGCGAAAATCTCCATCCACTCGATACGACGCCGGTCACCGTAGGCCTTCGCCACGGCCGCATCCACCACCTTGCGCATCACCGGCGTGATGTCGACACCAATACCGTCACCCTCGATGAAAGGAATGATCGGACGATCTGGGACGTTGAGACTGCCGTCCGCGTTGACCGTGATGCGAGTGCCGTTTGCCGGCACTTGGATGAACTCGTACTTCATGAAAAATCCGCGCCCTTGACCTTTCGAAGGGCGCGGATTCTAACCGAGGGCGCGACGATCAAGCGACGGCGAATTGCTCCTCTTCCGTCGATCCCTTCATCGCAGTGACCGAAGAACGGCCCGCTGAAACGGTTTGCGTCACATCGTCGAAATAGCCCGCACCCACCTCGCGCTGGTGCTTGGTCGCGGTGTACCCATCTTTTTCTGCCGCAAACTCGGCTTGCTGCAAATTCACATAAGCCGACATCTGCGACTCGCGATAACCCTTCGCCAGCTGGAACATCGAGAAGTTCAGTGCGTGGAAGCCTGCGAGTGTAATGAATTGGAACTTGTAGCCCATCGCACCGAGCTCACGCTGGAACTTCGCGATCGTGGCGTCATCCAGTTTCTTCTTCCAGTTAAACGAGGGCGAGCAGTTGTAGGCCAACAACTTGCCCGGGAACTTCGCATGGATTGCCTCGGCAAAGTGTTTCGCCTCAGTCAGATCGGGCGTACCCGTCTCACACCAGAGCAAATCGGCGTACGGCGCGTAAGCCAGACCGCGCGCGATCGCTTGCTCGAGACCCGCACGAACGTAGAAGAATCCTTCCGAGGTGCGCCCGCGACTCGCGTCAATGAAAGGACGATCACGCTCATCGACATCAGCCGTGAGCAGATTCGCGCTCTCGGCGTCGGTGCGTGCTACCAAAATGGTCGGCACGTCACACACGTCCGCAGCCAAGCGAGCGGCAACGAGCTTGTTGACTGCTTCTTGCGTCGGAACGAGCACCTTGCCACCCATATGGCCGCACTTTTTGGCCGAAGATAATTGATCCTCGAAATGCACCCCGGCAGCGCCCGCCTCAATCATGCCTTTCATCAGTTCGAAGGCGTTTAACACACCGCCAAAACCCGCCTCGGCATCAGCCACGATGGGCTGCAGCCAATCGATCGAGTCATCACCCTCGGCGTGATGCAACTGATCGGCGCGTAGCAAGGTGTTGTTGATGCGACGAACCACCTGCGGAACCGAGTTAGCGGGATACAGCGACTGATCCGGATACATCTCACCGGCGAGATTGGCATCACCCGCGACTTGCCAGCCCGAGAGATAAATCGCTTTCAAACCCGCGCGAACTTGCTGCATCGCTTGGTTGCCGGTCAAAGCGCCGAGCGCATTGACGTAGGGCTGCGTTGCCATATTTCGCCACAGCTTCTCGGCGCCCAGACGCGCGAGCGAATGCTCGATGGCCACCGTGCCACGCAGACGCACGACATCTTGCGCACTGTAACCACGCTGCACGCCATTCCAGCGTGGGCTCGTGGACCATTCTCGTTGCAACTCGTCGGCAGTCTTCAAAGGCATGTTAGTCCTCACTCGGTCTTTGGGGGTGATTCGAAACTCAGGCCAGCTCGCGGTACGCGGCTAGCGTCAAGAAGGTGGCGAACTCAGGCGCCGTGGTGATCTCATCGAGTAGCGCGGCCGCCTCGGTGTACTTTCCGGCAACGAACGCCACTTCTCCGAGACTTTCTCGAAGTCGTGCGAGTTCGGATCGCAATTCCTGACGGAAGAGCTCGGCCGTCACTTTGCGGCCATCGGCCAGCACGCCGCCGGGATGGCGGATCCACTGCCATATCTGAGCGCGGGAAATTTCCGCAGTCGCCGCATCTTCCATCAAATTATTGATGGGGACACAGCCGTTGCCGCACAACCACGCAGCCATGTATTGCAGTGACACACTCACGTTGTCGCGCAGACCCTCGGCCGTTATCGAGCCCTCAGGAACCCGCAGCAAGTCATCAGCCGAGACAGCGACATCGTCTCGCAAGCGGTGCACTTGGTTAGGTGTCGGCATCAATCGATCGAAAACTTCGAGAGCGATCGGCACAAGCGCCGGATGCGCAACCCAGGTGCCATCATGTCCATCACCGGCTTCTCGCTCTTTATCGGCGCGGACCTTGGCCAGTGCCGCCTCGTTTGCCACCGGATCATTTTTGATTGGGATTTGCGCTGCCATGCCACCCATGGCGAAGGCACCACGCCGATGGCAGGTGCGGATGCAAAGCAACGAGTAGGAGCGCATGAAATGCGTCGTCATCGTGACGAGCCGACGCTCGGGCAACAGAAAATCCGCTCGTTTGGCAAACTTTTTGATGAAGCTGAAGATGTAATCCCAGCGACCGCAGTTGAGACCCACGATGTAGTCGCGTAGCTCGAAGAGAATTTCGTCCATCTCGAACGCGGCCAAGATGGTCTCGATCAATACGGTGCACTTGATGGTGCCGTGCGCGAGACCCAAGCGTCGCTCGGCGAAGTCGAAGACCTCCGCCCACAAGCGCGCCTCACGATGGCTCTCCATCTTGGGAAGATAAAAATACGGGCCAGTAGCGCGCGCAGCAAGCTCACGGTGGTTATGAAAGAGGTAGAGACCGAAATCGACGAGAGCACCTGGAACAGGCTTACCCGAGGCGAGCAGATGCTTCTCTTCCAGGTGCCAACCGCGCGGCCGCACGAACAACACCGCCACCTGCGCGTTGAGCGCATAGCGCTTTCCCTCGGGACTTGTGAAATCGATGCGACGCGCCACAGCGTCACGCAGATTGGCTTGACCTGCGATGACGTTATCCCACGAGGGAGCGAGTGAGTCCTCGCAGTCCGCCATGAATACTTTGGCGCCGCAATTGAGCGCATTGATGATCATCTTTCGATCGGTCGGCCCAGTGATCTCGACACGACGATCCTGCAAATCGGCCGGAATCGGCGCGACCTTCCACTCAGACTCTCGAACGGATCGAGTCTCGACCAAAAAGTCCGGCATTTCGCCGGCATCGAGGCGAGCCTGACGCTGCTCGCGGGCGCGTAGCAACTGCTCGACCCGCGGTCCAAAGCGAGCGACGAGCTCGCTCAAGAATTCGATCGCAGCAGGCGTCAGGATGCCCTCGTCGGCCGGACGTGCGGGAACACCCGGGGCAAGGTCGAGTCGGTGGGAGCTCATCGGCGATTCTCGTGAACAGAGGCGACGATTGAACTTTAGCGGTATTGGTGAGAATATTTACACAATAGAAATTTCACAGTGTGAATTTCACCTATGGCCGGATTGCTGCGACAAGGACACTTCCTAGGCTCCAAATTACGCAGCCTGCGCAAGCGTAACGGGCTAACACTTGATGAAGTTTCGGCGCGCTGCGTGCAACTGAACTCCGAGCACGCGCCATCTGTTTCGTATCTCAGCATGGTTGAGACCGGCAAACGCGTCCCCTCCGCGCAGATGCTGCAGGTCCTCGCCCAAGTCTTCGGCAAAGACGTTAGCTGGTTTCTCGATCGTACCGAGGCACAACCAGCAAGTCCGCCGCGCAAGGGTCGTGGCGGTGTCGCGACGGTGATGCCGCTCGAACCTGCCTTTCTGTTTTCCAAAGAATTGCTGCAATCGGCACTACCCGAACTACTCGCACAAACAGGCACCAGCGGCCGACAATTCGCGCGCTTACTCGTGCGCGTTTGGCAGGAAGCCAGGCAGAACGACTTTCCGGATATCGAGCGCGCCGCCGAGTCGGTGGGTCGACGGCGTATGCCTCTGAGCCTCGAAGATGTGCTGAAGATCGTTGCCGACCTCGGACTTTCCATCCGATGGATAGAGGAAGACCGACGCAACCCGCAATCGAAACTCTTGCGCGCCCGCTTCGAGGCGCCAGGCACGATCGTCATCAACCGGCGTTTACGGGGTCAAGAAGCGCGCCTCAAATACACCCTCGCCTTTTTTATCGGGCACAAAATCCTGCATGGCGCTGACGGCGTCGTACCACCGCATAGCGTGACGGGCGCTACGATCGAAGACCCAACAACGGTCGATGCGGCCGCGATGGCGCCGCGTGACGTACTGCTGGCGTGGCGCGATTTCGAGTGCAGCGCTTTCGCAGGCGCGCTGCTGTGCCCAAAGCAACCGCTGCGCCAATTCTTAGTTCGCGAGCATCATGAAATTGCCGCTTGTGAGAAGCTTGGCGTGACGCCGGCGGTCATGATGCGCCGCATGACGGCCGTCTCACCTTACCGGCACTGGCATTTCTTTGATGGCTATTCGCCCGGGTTCCTGCGCGCCGTCTATCGCGGCAATGGCATCCCTTTGCCCTGGGGCAACATGAGTCTAGTGCCAGACCCCTGCCCCAACTGGGCGGTTTTCCGCTTGCTGCGCGACACACCTGAGTCGCTCGCCGCCGAGCACAGACCGGTTTCGCAAATCTCGATCATGCGCGATGGAGGCGAGCCCAAGCTCTATTGCTGCCATTCGTTACGCACGCGCGATGCGGCGGACGTCTCACACGTGCTGTCGGTCGGTGTAGATCTCGCCCCGGCGCTGGAAGCTCAGGGCCATGATGCGCGCAGCTTGATTGCGGCGATCGACGAGAGCTGCCGACGCGGCAAAGGGGTTGGCAAAGTGCCACCCGAAGCCGCAGCCGCGATTCGAACGGCAAGCCATGTCCTCAACATCGCCTGGGTTGCTCGCGCGCTCGAATCACCGGCGAGCGTCATCTGCCCGCGCAGCAGCGGTTGCCCGCGTGAGATCAGCTGCGGCGACGCTCCGCCCGCGCGCGATCTGCGATCAACATCGCGAGCTCCAGCGACTGCTCGTAGTTGAGTCGCGGATCAACGGTGGATTTGTAGGCTCTCTGCAGATCGGAGTCGGATAGACCACGAGCACCGCCGGTGCACTCAGTGACATTCTCGCCGGTCAGTTCGATGTGCACACCACCCAGGTGGGATCCGAGATCCTGATGGATGCGGAAGCTCAGCTCGAGTTCTTTGAGAATGTTCTCGAAGCGACGGGTCTTCAGCCCACTTTGACTGTTCTCGGTGTTGCCATGCATCGGGTCACACACCCACAGCACCGAGTGCCCGGTGGCGCGAACAGCCTGTATCGCCTTCGGCAACGCCGTCTCGATGTCCTTCGCACCGAAGCGGTGGATCAATGCGAGCTTGCCGGGCACGTTCTGCGGATTGAGCGTCGTGACGAGACGCTGCAGCCAGCCCGCGTCCATTGCCGTGCCGATTTTGATGCCGATCGGATTAGCGATGCCCCGACAATATTCGACGTGCGCGCCGTCGAGCTGCGCCGTCCGCATGCCGATCCAAGGCATATGCGTCGAGAGGTTGTACCAACGTTGCGAGCGCGGAATGAAACGGGTCTGCGCCTGCTCGTAATGAAGGATCAGCGCCTCGTGACTGGAGTAGAACTCGGCACGCAACGCTTGGTGCACCTCTTTGGCACTGATCGTCTCGAAGAACTCCAAGCCGTCAGCGACCGATGCGACGATTCGTTCGTATTCCGCCTTCAATGGGGAATGACCGACGAAGCCGAGGTCCCAATATTCCGGGTGGTGTAGATCGGCGAAGCCGCCGTCGATCAACGCACGCACGAAATTCAGCGTCAGTGCCGCACGCTCATAGCCACGCAACAACAGGCTCGGATCAGGTTGACGCGCTGCGGGCGTGAACTCGGCTTGGTTAACGATGTCGCCCCGGTAAGACGGTAGGGTCACGCCATCTCGCGTCTCGGTGTCGGCAGAGCGCGGCTTGGCGTACTGACCGGCCATACGCCCAACGCGGATGATGGGTTTTTTCATCCCGTGCGTAAGCACGAGGCTCATCTGCAACAAGATCTTCAAACGGGTCGCGATCTTGTCGGACTGGCAATCGTCAAAGCTTTCCGCGCAATCACCACCCTGCAGCAGGAAGCTCTCGCCACGCTGCGCGGCAGCCATGTCCTCGCGCAGGCGCTCGACCTCCCAAGACACCACGATCGGCGGCAAACGCGACAGTTGCGCGACCGCCTCGAGCAAAGCGGCCTGATCGGGATACGACGGCTGCTGCTGCGCGGGTCGAGTCTGCCAACTGGTCGGATTCCAAGCCTGGTGTTCGGGAGTTTTCATGACCGTTCGATTCTATGCTGATTTAGCGGCTTTTTCCGCTGTTTTTGCTTCTTGCCACAATGCTTCCCAAGTATCGAGATCCAATTGATCCAAAACCAAACCGCGGTCGCGAGCAATCAACTCCATATGGCGAAAACGACCCTCGAACTTGGCGTTAGCACCGCGCAGCGCCGCCTCCGGGTCGAGCTTGAGGTGCCTGGCCCAATTGGCGACGACAAAAAGCAGGTCACCGAGCTCTTCGCTCTGGCGCTCGATCGATTGCCGCTCGCGCAAGGTTTCTTCGAACTCAGCCAATTCCTCATCGAGCTTCGCGCGCATATGAGATGCGTCTGGCCAGTCGAAATGCACTCGCGCCGCCCGCTTGCCGAGCTTCACCGCTCGCGTCAACGCCGGCAGCGCGCGCGCAACGCCATCGAGCGTACCCTGCTCGCCCGCTTGAGCTCGCTCGTTCTGCTTGTAACCCTCCCAGGCTCGAGTCTGCTCATCCGCGCTCAAGGATTGCTGAGCACCGAAGACATGGGGGTGACGTCTCACCAACTTGTCAGCGATCGCGCCAGCTACGTCATCGAAATTGAAGAGATCTGACTCCTCAGCGATGCGCGCGAGAAACACCACCTGATAAAGCAGATCACCGAGCTCATCGCGCACCGCTGCCGGATCATCACGATCGATGGCATCGGCGACCTCGTAGGCCTCTTCTAGCGTATGCGGAACGATGCTGCGCATAGTCTGCTCGAGATCCCATGCGCAACCGCCTTCAGGATCTCGCAAGCGACGCATCACCGAGAGCAGTTGTTCCATCGACATCTCAACGATCCTCACCGCGCAATACGCGATACAACGTCAACAACATTCCGGCCGTGGCACCCCAAATGTGATGCGGCCCAAAAGGCACGTCGGTTAACTCGATTTCGGAGCCCTGGAAATGGCGCCGACGCCGAACGTGATTACGTTCATCGAGCAGATGACGCAGCGGCATTTCAAAAACCTCCGCGACTTCGGCCGGGTCGAGTTGCAGAGCGAAACCAGGACGAATGAAACCGACCACGGGTGTCACGCGATAGCCACTGATGATGAGATGGTCAGGCAGGAACCCGGCTAGCTCGATACGCGTACGCGGCAAACCGATCTCTTCTTCAGTTTCGCGCAGCGCTGCACTCGTGATGTCTCGATCAGCCGGATCGACCCGACCACCCGGAAAACTGATTTGCCCCGGATGCTGCGACAAGTGATCGGCGCGGCGGGTCAACAAAATGGTGAGCCCGCTATCGTGCTCCACGATCGGAACCAAAACGGCTGCCGGTGTCGGCTGCTCGGGAAAGAAGCCTTGCAGTTCTTGCCGGCGTTCGGGGGTCAGCGACCCATAGCGCCAATCCTCGCGCGGCATAGCGCAAGGCTCACGCAGCACCTGCTCGCAGATGCGTGCTTTCAGCGCCGCATCATCGAGCGAAACCAGATCAAGGGAATTCATGGGTTATCATGCGCATTCTACTCCATCCTGCCGGTCTGATCCGAATGTCACTCGACGCTCTCGATGCTCTGTCTCCCTTAGATGGGCGTTACGCCAAAAGCACGGCTGCGTTGCGCGCGCACCTGTCGGAAGGCGCCCTGATCCGCGAACGCATTCGTATCGAGGCCGACTGGCTTATTTTTCTTGCCGACACACGCCCCGCCGGACTACCGGCTGCTGCGCAGATCACGCGCGCCTTGCGTGATGTCGCAGTGGAGTTGTCGAAGTCGCCGCCCGCCACGGCAGCCACAGCCGTCAAGGCCATCGAGCAACGCACCAATCACGATGTGAAAGCGGTCGAGTATTACGTGCGCGATCAACTGGCATCCGCCGGTGCGTCCCCCGAAGTGCTCGAACTCGTCCACGTCGGCTGCACCTCAGAAGACATCAACAATTTGGCCTACGCGCGGCTGCTGCGCGATGCGCGCGCCGTCTTACTCGATGAGTTTCGTGCGATTGCGCGGCAGTTGCAGCAATTTGCGAAACTGCACGCCGAACTGCCGATGCTCTCGCGTACACATGGTCAAACGGCGAGCCCAACGACGCTCGGCAAAGAATGGGCGAACGTGGCCGCTCGTCTCGTTCGCGGCATCGATCGTTGGAGCGCGGTCGCCGTGCTCGGTAAGTGGAACGGCGCTGTCGGCAACTTCAACGCGCACTTAGCAGCGGCGCCCGAAGATGATTGGGCGGCACTGTCGCGCCGGTTTGTCGAATCGATGGGCCTCACTCATAACCCGCTGACGACCCAGATCGAGCCGCATGATTGGATCGGGGAATATGCCGATGCACTGGCCGCGCTCGATGTCGTACTGGTCGATTTTTCTCGCGATGTCTGGGGCTACATCAGCTTGGGATATTTGAAACAGCGCGCGGTCGCCGGTGAGGTCGGTTCATCGACGATGCCTCATAAGGTCAATCCGATCGACTTCGAGAACGCCGAAGGCAACCTCGGCATCGCCAACGCACTATTGAGACATTTCGCCGACAAGCTACCGATCTCGAGGTGGCAGCGCGATCTGACTGACTCCACCGTGCTGCGCAATGTTGGCGTCGCGCTCGGACACGTCTTAGTCGCGCTGCGCGCTCTGCAGCGAGGCCTCGGGAAAGTCGAACCGGACCCGACACGCATGGCCGTCGATCTCGCGGATGCTTGGGAGGTACTCGGTGAGGCCGTTCAAACGGTGCTGCGAGCTCGCGGTGTGCCGAACGGCTACGAGTTGCTCAAGGACTTCACCCGCGGACGGCGTGTTGACCAGACTGCCTATCGCGATTTCGTTGCCACGCTGCCGATTGACGAAGCGAGCAAATCGCGCCTCGCCGCCATGACCCCGGCAAGTTATCTCGGATTGGCCGCGCGCCTCGCAGAGAGCGGTTGAACGCGGCGCGATGAAGGTTGTTGTCGGTCTCTCGGGCGGCGTCGACTCGGCAGTCGCCGCACTACGACTGCGTCGAGAGGGCCACGAGTTACAGGGCTTGTTCATGGCCAACTGGGCCGAGGACGATGCTTACTGCACGATCGCCGATGACTATCAGGATGCCCGCGCTGTCTGCCGTGAGCTCGACATTCCACTGCATCGCGTCGATTTTGCCGACGCCTATCGGCAACGGGTGTTCGATTATTTTCTGACCGAATATCGCGCCGGCAGAACGCCGAACCCTGATGTCCTCTGCAATCGCGAAATCAAGTTCGGTGTCTGCCTCGAACACGTTCGGCGCCTAGGCGGTGAACGATTTGCAACTGGCCACTACGCCCGTCGCATCGAAAGCGCAGATCAGGTCGAACTGCACAAAGCCGTCGATTTAGATAAAGACCAGTCGTACTTCCTACATGCCCTAGAGCTACCGCAACTGCGGGCGGCTATGTTTCCGCTTGGCGACTCGCGTAAAGCGGAGGTTCGCGCAGAGGCTCGCGCGGCCGGCCTGCCGGTATACGACAAACCGGATAGCACCGGCATCTGCTTCATCGGCGAGCGACCCTTTCGGGAATTTCTCGGCCAATACGTGACCGAGAATCCGGGCGCTATCGAAACGCCCGAAGGCGAACGAATCGGTACGCATCGCGGGCTCGCCTTCTACACGCTCGGCCAGCGCGGTGGTCTCGAAATCGGTGGACGGCGCGGTCATGAGGAGGCGCCGTGGTACGTGGCTCGCAAGGATCTCGCGCGCAACGTGCTGATCGTCGTGCAAGGTCATGACCACCCCTTGATGCAAACGCACTGGGTCAAGACGGGTGCGATGCACTGGCTGATCGATACGCCGACGACGCCCTTTAACGCTAGCGTCAAGCTCCGCTACCGACAGCCCGATCAACCCTGCCGCGTCGAGCCACAAGCCGACGGCGGCATCGAACTGCGGTTCGATACCGCTCAACGGGCCGTCACGCCCGGACAGTTTGCCGTTCTCTATCAGGGCACTCGCTGTCTGGGCGGCGCGGTCATCGAATCGTTATAATTTCGTTTCCGTTTTTGCCCAGTTCACCTGTTTCCGGGGGTTTCCGATGGCTGACAGTTACCGCGCGCGCAAGTCGCTCAAAGTAGGCTCGCGTTCCTATGAGATGTGGAGCCTCGCTGCGCTGCCGGCGAAGAAAGTGGCACGACTGCCCTATTCGCTGAAGATTCTGCTCGAGAACCTGTTGCGGTTCGAAGACGGGGTCAATGTCACCCGCAAAGACATCGACGCACTACTCAATTGGAAAGCCGGCGCCACTCCGGATCATGAGATTTCATTCACGCCCGCGCGCGTCATCATGCAGGACTTCACGGGCGTTCCTTGCGTCGTGGACTTGGCCGCGATGCGCGAAGCGATTCGCAAGCTCGGCGGCGACCCGCAAAAGGTCAATCCGCTGGCTCCGGCGGAACTCGTCATCGACCACTCGGTGCAAGTGGATTATTACGGCACTGCCGACTCACTGGCGAAGAACACCAAGATCGAATTCCAACGTAACGGCGAACGTTAT
>Ga0208788_1001046_pt1 | contig 13548 bp, 14 predicted proteins | sample Wag4_2014_7_11_3_FD_187363 | JGI IMG/M metagenome (GOLD analysis project Ga0208788, IMG submission 187363) | Fresh water mixed with fracking chemicals microbial communities from Ohio, USA - Utica-2 Time Series FC 2014_7_11 (SPAdes) (version 2) ... | reverse complement strand
GATCAAAAAACGGTCCTCGCTGTGCCAGGGCGACCCAGAGTTGATCACGGCGCGCTAGATCTGGCTCGGAGTCCACCACGTCACTCACTCCAAGCCTGCCGCGGGGAATTCTCATCGCTTCGGCGTGACTCAGGGTAGGCAGCACGACGTCCTGGGGCGGCTCTCCTGGAATATGCAGTTCAGCCATCACACCGCCCCGGTGAATCACCACCGCGAGGCATTCGGCGGGAATATCAGAGCTCGCGCTCACCCAGACAAGGCGTGAGGTTCCCCGAAAATCACGCGGGGGTTGATCCCCCAGGTCCCAGGAGGGGATGACGGCGTGGGAATGGGCTCTCCACTGGAGAGCTAGCGCACGCCACAGGCTGTGCTGATCATCAGGGGCCACCAGCGCTAACCCCCTGGTCATGTCGACCAGGGCAGGCATTCCACCGATAGCTCGCGTGCCAGCCAGGGGATGTCCAGGGGGTGGATACCAGCGCGTGTGCCCAACGCTCAGTGTCTCGGTTGCCGGTGGCGGACCCCGCCACAGGGCATCGTGTGCCCAGTCCTGGATTCCAGGATGGAGCCTCGTTGCCCGCTCACGAACGTCTCGTCTGGCACGCTCCACCACCCCTTCGTGTTCCACGAGCTGGTCCTCAAACTCCAGAAGGGCAGCACTGTGCTTCAGTGCGACTCGTCGTCTAGATTCCCACCAGCCACCCACCACCATCAGAGGGCCGATGACTCCCATCAGGAGCGCGAGTGCTGACTGAAACACGAGCGCCAACACCAGGGCTACCGCCACCGGTGCCAGCATCGGAAGTGTGGGTAGCGGTGTGTTCTCGGGTGGGGCAGGTGGCGCAGGAGGAGGCCCAGGAAACACCGCCCTAGTGGAGCACGCCGGGAAGGTGCGGCGTGGGCAGCCAGCTCAGGGTGGCGAACTAGCTAGCGCGCGAAGCTCGGTGGACAACTGATCTACTGGAGTGTGAAGAACAGCGAGCCAAGACCCACTCGGGATCCTCGCACGACGAAGTACTTGTCATAGGGAATGCACTGCAGAGGGGGAGATCCCGGTTCTTCAACGACGGTCCCGTTCACTGTTTTCACATCCCTCACCCAAAACACGCCGTTATCCACCCCGAACTCGCAGTGCTCGGGGGCGACAGTGTCGGTGGGGTCGTCCAGAAAGACCCTCAGCACCGTGTCACCCTCCACCACGGGCTTTACTCCCATCACACCGGGGGCCTCTCCCACAGTAACTACGCTGCCATCGTCAAAGATAAGAGTGAAAGTACTAGCAACCTGAGCTTGCTTCGGTGCCGTGTCTTGCGCGAGAGCTTCAGCCTGCTCGATGTCAAAAAGCGACATCGGCTGAGTGTCTTGGTCATAGGTCGATGAGAGCTGGTCTTTCCCTTCCGCGGGAGCCTCAGGTTTTTTGCCCAGAGACAGGCTTCGCCGCAGCCACCCCGTCGTGCTGGGTGGCGCGTCAATCTCAGGTTCTGGCTCTGGCGTGGCCGTGGCATCTGGGGCCGGCAGGTTCTTTTCCGCAGGAGGGGCTGGTTTGGGACGGACACTCGACTGACCGCACTGTGGGCAAAACAGACTGCTCGCGTGAATCATTTCGCCACATCGGGAACAGGGCGCAGGTGGTCGCACCTCTGTGGCATCAAAAAGACTCATGTGGCAAAGATTACCGGGGCGATTCGAGACACCATGGGAGCACACACAGCCCTTCCCCGGCCACACCGGCCGGTGTCACGGGCGGTGTCAACGGCGGTTTCCAAGACTTCCTAGGTCACAATGGGAGTGCCGGAAAGGGTAGAACATGGCAGAACACTCGATTGGTTCACGCGTGGGTCGCGCGGCTCTCGTTGTGCTCGCCACCGCTGCGCTGGCTCTCCAAGGCGGCGCAGCCTGGGGTGTTTCTTGGGTCATCACGAACGAACGCCATCTCAAGGACCAGTTGGTGGCCTATCAATTCGAGGCGCCAGAGGAAATCCTTATCTATGCCCGCCAATCGGGAATGTCTCCCACTGGCGAGCTCTATTTCATGACCTCGCTTCCGCAGATTGTGCCGGTCTACGAATTTGATCGCTACTGCACCCGCAACGAGCCAGGAATTGGGGTGCTCGGCTGTTACACCCTGCGGGATGGCCGAATATACCTCTATGACGTGACCGATGATCGGCTCGCCAGTATCGAACCTGTCGTTGCCGCCCACGAAATGCTCCACTCGGCGTGGGCCAGGCTTTCTGGCGCCGAACAGGAGGGGCTTGCGAAACTACTCGAGGAAGGATTTGCCACTCTGCCGGCAGACCACCAACTCCGGGACCGGATTGCCTCGTATGAGGCGGACAATCCAGCCTCCAGAATCCCCGAGCTCTACTCGATTCTTGGCACGGAGGTTGCTCCCCTGCCGGCGCTCCTCGAGGAGCACTACGCCATCTACTTCGATGACCGCAGCAAGGTGGTCGCTCTCGCCGACGAGCTCTACCGAGTGTTTGACACTGTTGAGGCTGAGCTGAGTGCGCTCGCCCAAGAACTTGAATCACGCGCAGCTGAAATAGAAGGCCTGCGCTTTGCCTATGAGGCAGAGCAGAGCAACCTCAACGCGGCAATTCTTTCGTTCAACGACCGAGCATCACAACCCGGCGCTTTCCCCTCGCGCTCGGAATTCGAGTCCACGAGGAACGCACTGGTGGAGCGACAATCACGGCTTGAATCAATGAGGGTCAGCCTGCAGACAAAAATCACCGAATACAACGAGCGGCTCGAGGAGCTCAATCGTCTAAATTCCGAGGTGTCCGAGTTGAATCAGGGCATCAACGTGAGACTTCGCGAGGAAGAGGAACTTTCTCCACAGGACACCGACCTGGAGCAGTCGTCCTTTGGTTTCCGAGGCGCCGGAGGGTGTTGCGGAATCGATGTACCCTCAACACATGAACTCATCATTGACCATGGATTCGCCGCTCGGAGCGTTGACTATTACCGCGAGCAACCAGACCATCACCGCTGTGACTATTGGGCAAAGCCCCTCACCTAAGCAGAGCATCAACCCCGTCGATGCGAACGTTCTCGGCGAGGCCACGGTGCAGCTCGGCGAGTATTTCGCCGGTGAGCGCACAGTATTTGACCTTCCACTGGCATATTCCGGAACCACATTCCAAGAGGCCATCTGGGCAACGCTTGCGACCATTCCGTTTGGCCACACTCTCACCTACGACGAGCTTGGCCAGAGGGCCGGGGTGGGTCGCGCGCCGCGGGCCGTTGGCGGAGCGGTGGGCCGTAACCCCATCCCCATCATTGTCCCCTGTCACCGCATTCTTGGCGCGAATGGCAACATTACCGGCTACAGCGGGGGCGAGGGGATTCCCACAAAAGCGAAACTCTTGCGCCACGAAGGCATCCCTTTTCGCTAAACCACCACGACCAGCTCAATCGATCCGGAGTGGGCACTAGCCTCGTCAAAGTTGTGGCCATGGACACTCCCCCACTGGCAGAGCTCCCCGACTGAGGTGATTACTGCCCCAGAAGTCACCAGGTCGCGCACGAGGCGTCCCTTGACTGCTTTGTTGTGATGCCCGATGGCAACCCTGGAGCCCACAGAGCCCTCTTTCACGAGCGATACAAATACGCCCCGGCCCTCTGGCAACGGAGACAGGCTGCGATACCCCTCGCTGCGAAGATCGATAACGAACTCATCGACTGACGCCCACAACTCGGAGGCCCCAGGCCCCCACACGCTCCCAGGCTTTCCCCCTGGCAGGGCAGAGTCGAAGGACAGACGATACGCCGGAATCCGGTCACTAGCGCGAATCAGTCCAAACAGTGCTGAAAAAATGGCAATGCTCGACAGGGCGCGCTCCCTCGAGGCGCCATCGAGGGTGTCGACGCCAAGAGCGTCATAGAGCACGCCCGTGTATCGAGAAAGCGCTGGCATCACCGGTGCCTCCCACAGCTCACGGTTGCGCTGCAGCTCACCCAGGCCCTTAGGGCCTAACTTCAACGCCCGCAGCGATGCTGCGGGGTTGCCGGCAAGAGCAACCAGTTCGTTGGCCAACTTCTGCCGAAGTGGTGTCTGAACCAGGAAGCTCAGAGACCCGAGATCCAGGTGTGACCCCTCATCCCCTCCCGAAACCTTGGTCTCTGAGGGAGGCAGAAGGATCATCATGGGCTAAATAATCTCTGCCAGTCCGGCAACGATGGTCACCTGGTTGTTATCCACGGAGAGGAATCCGTCCTCTGCCTTGGCAGTGACTTTCTCACCGCTTGGAGTCGTGATGCGGACTTCACCCGCCGCGAGAACGCCGAGCGTTGGCTCGTGCCCCGCGAGAATCCCAATTTCACCCTCGGTGGTGCGGGCGACGACCATGGTGGCCTCACCCGACCACACCTCAGCGGTGGCGGAGACCACCGTGACCTGAAGGATGCCAGCCACTATTAGCCATTCTCCTTCTGAATCTTTGCCCACTTCTCTTCCACGTCCGAGATGGGGCCCACGTTGAAGAAGGCCTGCTCGGCGACGTGGTCAAACTCACCGCGAGCAATGGCATCGAAGGATTCGATGGTCTCTTTCAGCGGAACCGTGGAACCCTCAACACCGGTGAACTTCTTGGCCATGTAGGTGTTCTGGGAGAGGAACTGCTGGATTCGGCGTGCTCGGGAGACCGTGATCCGGTCTTCTTCGCTGAGTTCGTCAACACCGAGGATTGCGATGATTTCCTGGAGTTCTTTGTTCTTCTGCAGGATCTGCTTCACGGTCGTCGCCACACGGTAGTGGTCGTTGCCGATATAGAGCGGGTCGAGGATGCGGCTCGTGGAAGTCAGTGGGTCCACAGCGGGATAGAGACCCTTAGCCGCGATATCGCGGCTCAGCTCCGTGGTTGCATCCAAGTGCGCGAACGTGGTCGCAGGCGCCGGGTCGGTGTAGTCATCAGCTGGCACATAAATGGCCTGCAACGACGTGATCGAGTGACCTCTGGTGGAGGTGATGCGCTCCTGGAGCACACCCATCTCATCGGCGAGGTTTGGCTGGTAACCCACGGCGGAGGGCATACGACCCAGAAGCGTCGAGACCTCGGAACCGGCCTGGGTGAAGCGGAAGATGTTGTCAATGAAGAGCAGCACGTCCTGGTTCTGAACATCGCGGAAGTACTCCGCCATGGTCAGAGCAGACAGAGCCACGCGCAAACGGGTTCCAGGCGGCTCATCCATCTGCCCAAAGACGAGTGCGGTCTTGTCGAAGACACCGGCTTCTTCCATTTCGTGGATGAGGTCGTTACCTTCACGGGTGCGCTCACCAACACCGGCAAACACCGACACACCACCGTGGTCTTGCGCAACGCGCTGGATCATCTCCTGGATAAGAACCGTCTTACCCACACCAGCACCACCGAAGAGGCCAATCTTTCCACCCAGCACGTAGGGGGTGAGCAGGTCGATGACCTTGATACCGGTTTCGAAGAGCTGGGTCTTCGACTCAAGCTGGTCGAAGGGGGGTGGCTCACGGTGGATGCTCCAACGCTCAACGCCCTCGAGCTTGTCATCGGAGTTCAACACCTCGCCGAGAACGTTGAACACCTTGCCCTTGGTGGCATCGCCGACCGGAACCGTGATGGGACCGCCGGTGTCGCGCACTTCTTGCCCACGGACTAGGCCGTCGGTGGGCTTCAAAGCGATAGCGCGCACCAGGTCATCACCAAGGTGCTGGGCAACCTCAAGAGTCAACACAATGGACTCTCCACCCATGGTGATGGTGGTCTGCAGCGCGTTATAGATCTCGGGGATTGAGTCGTGGGGAAACTCGACGTCAACAACCGGACCGGTAACGCGGGCAACTCGACCCGTGGCAGTCGCTTTCTTGGTGGCAGTCTTGCTCATATCGTCTTCTCTTTCTTTACTTCGCCGAAGCGAGGGCGTCGGCGCCGCCCACGATTTCGGAAATCTGTTGGGTGATTTCAGCTTGGCGAGCGTTGTTTGCCAAGCTGGTGTAGGTGCGGATGAGCTTGTCGGCGTTGTCGCTGGCCGACTTCATGGCCTTCTGACGAGCGGCGTGCTCGGCAGCAGCGGATTGGAGCATTGCCGCGAAGATTCTGTTCTCGATATACACCGGCAAGAGTGCATTGAGAACATCGTCGGGTTCTGGCTCAAACTCATAGAGCGGGAACACTTCGGTGTTTCCAGGCTCTTCAACGCCCTCGACAACCTCAAGAGGCAAAACCCGAACGACCTCGGGGGTTTGCGTGACCAAAGACACAAAACGGTTATAGACGATGTGGATTTCATCCACTCCGCCCTCGTCGGTGTCTTGGATAAAGCGCTCAATCACCGTGTCCGCAATGTCTTTAGCGGTTTCAAACTCGGGCTGGTCGGTGTTGCCCATCCACGACTTCTCCACCGGACGCTGACGGAACGCAAAGTTCTGGACAGCCTTGCGCCCGATTACGTAGTGCACGACCTCTTTGCCTTCGTCTTCCAGACGAGTGCGAAGCTCACCCGCCTCACGAAGCACCTGAGCGCTGAAAGCACCCGCTAGACCGCGATCGGAGGTGAAGATGACCATGGCGGCGCGCTTGGGGTTAGTGGCCTCGGTCAGCAAAGGGTGGTCAATGTTGGAGTAGGTCGCCACTGCTGAAACAGCACGGGTCACAGCGCGCGAGTACGGCGCGGCCGCCCTCATGCGGCTTTGCGCCTTCTGAATACGCGAGGCGGAGATTAACTCCATTGCCCGCGTAATCTTCTTGGTCGTACTGGCAGAACGAATCTTCTGCCGATACACCCGAAGTTGCGCGCCCATAGTTGCCTAGTCCTTTAGCTTGGTGTCGTCTAGCGCTTGCGCTTGACGATCTTTTCCTGGTTGATGTCTGCTGACTCGATAGCGTCGAATTCTTCGCTACCGGGCTGGCCTAGGCCCGCTGCGCCACTGGCCTGGAAGGCAATCACGAATTTATCGACTTCCTTCTCAAGCTCTGCCTTGGTGTCATCGTCGAGCACGTTGGTCGTGCGCAAAGTGTCAAGAATCTTCGTGTTGCGACGAAGGTGGTCGAGAAGTTCAGCCTCGAACTTGAGCACATCCGCAACAGCAATGGTGTCGAGCTTGCCGTTGGTGCCAGCCCAGATCGACACAACCTGCTCCTCGACGGGGTAGGGCGAGTACTGGGGCTGCTTCAACAGTTCGGTCAACCGTGCACCGCGCTCGAGCTGACGACGGCTAGCGGCGTCGAGGTCGGAGGCGAACATAGCGAAGGCTTCCAACGAACGGTATTGGGCAAGCTCAAGCTTGAGCGTTCCAGAGACCGACTTGATGGACTTCACCTGGGCGTCTCCACCCACCCGGGAGACCGAGATACCCACGTCCACAGCGGGGCGCTGGTTTGCGAGGAACAAATCCGACTGCAAGAAAATCTGCCCATCGGTGATCGAAATCACGTTGGTGGGGATGAAGGCAGACACGTCGTTGGCCTTGGTTTCGATAATCGGCAGACCGGTCATCGAACCGCCACCCATTTCGTCCGAGAGCTTTGCACAGCGCTCGAGCAGACGGGAGTGTAGGTAAAAGACGTCGCCGGGGTACGCCTCGCGGCCCGGAGGACGACGGAGCAACAGTGACACTGCACGGTAGGCCTCAGCCTGCTTGGAGAGGTCATCGAAAATGATCAGCACGTGCTTGGAGTTATACATCCAGTGCTGCCCAATGGCAGAGCCGGTGTAGGGAGCCAAGTACTTGAAACCTGCGGGGTCAGACGCGGGAGCGGCGACAATCGTCGTGTACTCCATTGCGCCGGCTTCTTCCAGGGCACCCTTCACACCAGCGATGGTGGAACCCTTCTGGCCGATTGCCACGTAGATGCACCGAACCTGCTTGGTGGGGTCACCGGTTGCCCAGTTTGCCTTCTGGTTGATAATTGTGTCCACGGCAATAGCGGTCTTACCCGTCTGGCGGTCACCAATGATGAGCTGACGCTGTCCGCGACCCACCGGAATCATGGCGTCAATTGCCTTGATTCCTGTCTGAAGGGGCTCGTGAACGCTACGCCTGGCCATAACGCCGGGCGCCTGAAGTTCGAGCGCACGCCGGGCCTCGGACTTGATCGCGCCAAGGCCATCAATAGGATTACCCAGTGGGTCAACAACACGGCCGAGGTAGCCATCGCCGACTGGCACCGAGAGAACTTCGCCGGTCCTGGTGACCTCCATACCGGCTTCAACGCCAGCGAACTGGCCGAGGATAACCACGCCAATCTCGTTCTCATCGAGGTTCTGGGCGAGGCCCAGGGTTCCATCGGCAAACTTGACTAGCTCGTTGGCCATGACACCGGGGAGTCCTTCAACGTGGCAAATACCGTCAGCGGCATCGATGACGTGGCCGACCTCGGATGTCGCAGCCGTTCCCGGGTCATACGACTTCGCGAACTTCTTCAGAGCATCGCGGATGTCGTCCGGGTTGATTGTTAGTTCTGCCATGGTTCTTCCTTTTGTTGTGATTCGTCTCTCACGTGCGAGGCGCCGGGGTTAACCAGCAAGTTGTGTTCTGAGGTCTTGTAAACGGGCTTGGATACTGCCATCAATCACGTCGTTGCCAACGCGAATCTTCATTCCACCGATCACATCGGGGTTCTGCACCTCGGCCACGTAGTGGTCGCGGCCATAGTTCTTGCGCAGTAGCTTCGCGACGTTCTCGCGCTGGGCAGAACTCAAAGACTTGGCAACACTCACCACGGCAAGTCCTTTGCCGTGGTGGTCTGCAACCGTCACCGCCGCTGACTGCAACATTGCTCCAATGCGACGGCCACGGGGGTCAGAGACCAGGTGGCGGGCAATGGCCAAAGCTTCCCCAGAGACCTTCGTACCCAAGAGCGAACCCATGAGATTGGCACGAGCTTGTGCGCTGGCGCGCTTTGACCCCAAACCCAACTCGAGTTCGGCATTGGAGTGCACGAGTGACGAGATAGCCAAAAGCTCACCGACGAGATCAGTCTTCGCATCAGCACTGCCTGAACAGACCCGAATTCCGAGATCCTCCAGGGCGCCCTGCAGGTCTTCAGCCCTCGACCACCGCATCGACACGAGACCGTCGATGACCTGCTTCGCATCGGTGGACAGCGATGCGAATGCCTGGGCCGCAAGATTTTTCCGCGTCGAGGCCTCAGAGGCTGAATCACTCAGCGCGCTGCGCAACGCCGGGGAACCAGACAGCCCTAGTGCAGCGGCAAAGAGATTTTCCGCAAGCGGAAGACCGAGCGCACTGCGACCGGCCAGGAGAGTCCTGGCCTGGTCGAGGGATTGTCTGGTTTGAGCGCCCATTGTTAGGTTGTGGCCTTCTTTTTCGCGGGAGCCTTCGCTGCAGCCTTGTCCGAGCCAGTCTGTTCTTTGTCCAGGTCAGCAAGCAGACGGTCGACGACCGAGGCGGCTTTCGCATCTTCGCTCAGTCGCTCCTGAACCACAGCGGCGGCGAGATCCAGAGCGAGAGCCCCAACCTCTTTGCGCAGGGAGAGCACGGCCTGGTGGCGTTCGGCTTCGATTTGGGCTGTTGCGGCCTGGGCAATGCGATTGGCTTCGGCTTGGGCGCCCTCCTTCATTTCCTGAAGAATGACGACACCTTCTTGGCGGGCTTTGTCACGAATTTCCGAGGCCTCCGCACGGGCATCAGCGAGGAGCTTGGTGTACTTCTCGAGTGCCTTCTTCGCCTCGGCCTGAGCGGACTCAGCCTGAGCAATGCCACCTTCGATCACGCTGGAACGCTCATCCAAAGTCTTCTGCAGTCTGGGCAACACAATGCGCCAGAACAAGAACAAGACCAGGGCAAACGGAATAATCGACCAGACAATGTCATAGATCGCTGGGAGCAGGGGATTAATCGTGCTCTCTTCCGCTGCGAAAAGGATTGCGTTGGTGTGCATCAAAGGGCCTATCCAGTGAAGATGAAGTAGGTAGCGATACCGATGAACGCCAGTGCTTCCGTAAAGGCGATACCGATATACATCAGAACCGTCAGGCGACCCTGAAGTTCAGGTTGGCGAGCGACCGATTCAATGGTCTTGCCCACCACGATTCCCACGCCAATCGCGGGTCCGATAGCAGCGAGACCGTAACCGACCGTCGCAATGTTTCCAGTGAGTTCGGCGATAACCGATGTTGCGTCCACAGGTGTTTCCTTCCATGTTGTCAGCCCGATGGCGTATCGGGCTGAGGTTTAGTGTTCTTCCGCCAGCGCGAGCTGGAGGTAGACGGCGGTCAAGAGAGTAAAGACGTAGGCCTGAAGTACTGCAACCAGTATTTCGAAAAAAGTGAAGGCAATGCTGAATGCGATCGTGCCAAGGCCAAAGAACGCCATCCACGAGTCGGAATACAGCACGAAGAAGTGAGTGGATGAGAAGAACAGCACGAGGAGGAAGTGGCCAACGACCATGTTCATCAAAAGCCGAAGTGTCAGTGTGATGGGACGCAATACGAACGTCGACACCAACTCAATGGGCGTCACAATGATGTAGAGCGGCCAGGGCACACCCGGGGGAACAAGTGCGTTCTTCAAGAACGCTACGGGGTGCTTTCGCAGCCCCGCGTATATGAACGCCACATAGGCGGCAACAGCCAGAACGAGCGGCATGCCAATGACGCTGGTGCCCGCAATGTTAAGGCCGGGAATAATTCCGGTCAGGTTCATAAACAGCACCAAGAAGAAGATGCTGGTGAGCAGTGGCAAGAACCGCTTGCCATCTTTTTCCCCGAGGAGATCTTCAGCGATGTTGACGCGAACCAGGTTCAACGCCATCTCCACCACACCTTGAAAACGGCCGGGGACAACCTTCATTTTCCTGGTTCCGAGCCAGAACACAAGAATCAGGGCAACAACAGCAAACAGGCGGACCAGGATGATCCGGTTCATCTCAAAGATGGTGCCTTCAAAAAGAATGGCGGGTGGAAAAAACTCTCCGATAGTGGGCGGAGCAAACTCTCCAGAGTCGCTAGCAGCTAACTGGAGCAAGGTCTCAGTGGCTTCTGCTAACAGCGCTGTCTCCAGTTTCGGGGCGCACGAGTGCGCGGCGAACGACGTCCTTCAAGGACTTTAGCAAGCCTGACGGTGTGGCACCAATCGGCCTTAGAGTCGAGGTTTAACCGAATCTGGAAACATCCACGACGGCATAGATATCAGTTGCAGGAATCGCCCCTTCTCGGACCAGGCGAAGCCTGCCTCCCGGCCTATCAAGCCCAGTGGCGTCGATGACGGTGGAGAGAATACCGGCTGAATAACTGGCCCCGGAGGACAAATAGACAGCGACATCGTTGCCAAAAGTGGCCTCCGCGTCCTCAGCGCGGAGCCCCCCAGTCTCCCCGACGCGGTAAGCGCTCGAGGCCACCAGGGGACCTGTTTCACTGAGGAGTTCTAGAACAATGCGCTCCGAGGGCATCCGAAGCGCGACTGTCCCCTGCGTGTTCCCCAAATCCCACATCAACGATTCCCCTGCGGCGGTGATGATCGTGAGTGCACCCGGCCAGAATTCCCCGGCTAGAGCGTGAACTTCGTCGGGGACGTTGTCGGCAAGCGCGCGAAGCGTCGGAATCCCCGGCAGTAATACGCCGAGCGGATCATTCTCCCCCATACCTCTGGCATCTCTCAGAGCCTTCGTTGCACTTGGTTTGAACGCATCGGCCACCAGCCCATAGACCGTGTCGGTGGGAACACAGACAACCTTGCCCCGACCGATCGCCATTCTGGCTTTTCGCATACCCTCGAGCAGAGCCGCGGGTTCGCGGCAGTCAAACAGTGCGTTACTCACCCATCAAGCTTTCCACGGCGTCCCGGAAATGCGCGGTGTGAGCGGCGACGTCAGCGGCTGTCGTTGCTGGGCTCATCAGAGCCATGTTGTGAAACGGGGTCAAAAGGATTCCCCGGTTCAACGCGTGGAGATGGAGGTACTGCTGAAGCTCGAAATCATCGGCATCAGCGGCTTCTTTGCCGTGGCGAGGAGCGTGTGGCAAGAAGCTGTACTCGGAGCGTGATCCCAATTGGGTGACCTGCCAGGGCAGCGCATACTCGTCGATGGCGTCCTGAACGCCCTTCGTCCACTCGGTTGCCCGCTCAATCATCGCCGGGTACACCTCGGGCGTGAGCACGTCGGAGAGCGTTGCCCGAATGCCAGCCAGTGACAGGGCGTTCCCGGCCAGAGTGCCACCAACGCCTCCCACATCGATGTCCTCGAGGTGGATTTTTGCGCGGACTTTTGCCTGGAGCTCAGCCGTCATTCCATAGGCGCCTGCGGGGATTCCACCGCCGAGAGTCTTGCCCACCACGACAGCATCGGGTTGCAACCCATCGCGCTGAATCATTCCTCCAGGCCCAGCACACAGCGTGTGGGTCTCATCAATAATCAGCACAGCTCCGTGGGTGGTGCACAGTGCGCGCAGCGCTTCATGCCAACCAGCCTCTGGCAACACAATTCCTATGTTCGTCATCGCCGGCTCAATCAGCACGCACGCGATGCTCTCGGTAGCAAAGGCGTGCTCGAGAGCGGCGATGTCGTTGAAGGGCACCACCACGGTGGTCTCCGAGGGAGGCACCGGAGCGCCGATGTTTCCTCTGCGTTCCACGACCGCTCCCGAGGAGTCCAGCGTTGCAAAGGTCTCGTCCACGCTGCCGTGGTAGCAGTAGTCAATGACCAGGACCTTCTTTTTGCCAGTGACGTGCCGGGAATAGCGCACCATGGCCCGATTGGCGTCAGTGGCAGAGAGGGTGAACTGCCAGAAGGGAACACCAAAGCGGTCGGCAAGTAAACCCGCCGCGACTTCGGCATCTTCTGTGGGGAGCATTGTTGTCGAGCCCTTGACCAGCTGAGCCTGGAGGGCTGCCACGGTCGCTGGGGGAGCGTGTCCCACCATTGCGCCAGTATCGCCCAGGCACAGGTCAATGTGGTCAATGCCATCCACACAGGTGAAGTGCGCACCAGAGGCGTAGTCGACATACACAGGCCAAGGACCCGGCCACTTAGCCATCCACAGCATCGGGACGCCATCTGGCATTCTCGGAATTGCTTTTTCCCAGAGGGCCTTGGAGCGAGGCCTGTGGGAGGCGAAGAGCTCCGTTTCCTCACTCCACAGGCGCGCTAAACGTTCCCGATTAATGCTCGTCATGAGATGCCGGTCCTTTAGGTGTGCTGCAGTTGTCGGCGCTTGATGGCCCCATTGATCTGCGACATCAGGACCAGGGCAATAGCCAAGAAGAAGACAGCTGAGGCGATGACGTTGGCTTGCGCGGGAATTCCGCGCGCCGCCGCCGTGTAGACATAGCGGGGGAAGGTCATGTCAGGGCCCGCGTTGAAATTCGTGATGATGAAGTCGTCAAAGCTCAGTGCAAACGACAACAGTGCCGCTGCCATAATTCCTGGGATAAGCAGCGGGAAGGTGATACGCCAAAACACCTGCGCCGGCGAAGCGTACAGATCCCGGCCCGCTTCTTCCAGGGCTGGATCGAGGGTTGCCACCCGAGCTCGCACGGTCACCACCACAAAACTGACACAAAACATGGTGTGGGCGAGGATTACTGTGCCCAGACCCTTCTCCACACCTGCG
>Ga0208788_1001042_pt1 | contig 13587 bp, 12 predicted proteins | sample Wag4_2014_7_11_3_FD_187363 | JGI IMG/M metagenome (GOLD analysis project Ga0208788, IMG submission 187363) | Fresh water mixed with fracking chemicals microbial communities from Ohio, USA - Utica-2 Time Series FC 2014_7_11 (SPAdes) (version 2) ... | reverse complement strand
GTCCCAATGGTCCGGCCGAATTGCTTGCGCGTCTTGAGATAATCGAGCGTCAGCTTCTGCAGCGCATCCATCGCCCCCACGGCCTCACCCGCCAGCGCCGCGATGGTTTCATCCACCACGCGATCAACCAGCACCAGCCCATTGCCGGCATCGCCCAGCAGCGCTTCGGCCGGCAGGCTTACGCGATCAAGCGTGATTTCCGCCCCGCGCAGCCCATCCGTGGTTGGGTAACCGCGCCGCGTGACCCCCTTGGCATTCGCCGGCACCAGGAAAACCCCAATGCCGGATTTGTCGCGCCGCGCACCGCCGATGCGCGCGGTGACAATGATGTGATCCGCCACATCGCCATGCAGCACCACGCCCTTGCGGCCTTCCAGCACCCAGCCCGCGCCATCCTGCTTCGCCGTGGTCGCGACATCATGCAGATCATGGCGCGATTGCGGTTCGGTATAGCCGAAGGCGAGTTTCAGCTTGCCCGCGGCAATGTCAGGCACCATGGCGGCGCGCTGTGCGGCCGAGGCACCGTGGCGGATGAAGCCACCACCCATCACCACGGTCGCAAGCCAGGGTTCCAAAGTGATTGCGCTGCCCATGGCTTCCGCCATCAGCATCACCTCAACAGAGCCGGCACCAAAGCCACCATCTTCTTCCGCGAAGGGCAGGCCTAGCAGGCCGAGATCGGCATAGGCTTCCCACATTTCCTGAGACCAGCCCGTGGCTGATTTCATGAAGCGCTTGCGGTCTTCGAACTTGTATTTGTCGGCCAGCAGCTTGGTCAGGCTGTCCTGCAGCAGCCGCTGGTCTTCGGAAAGATCGAAATCCATGTCTCAGAGCCCCAGAAACGCTTTTGCCATGATGTTCTTCTGGATCTCGGTGGAACCACCATAGATCGTCTGCTTGCGCCAATTGAAATAGGTTGGCTGCGCCAGTGTGGCCCATTCGGGGGCCAATTCCGGTTCATTCCAGCGATCCCCATCAGGATCAGCGCCCACCATGCCGTAAGGCCCCGCGGCCATGACATAAAGATCACTGATCGCCTGCTGGATTTCCGTGCCGCGAATTTTAAGCACCGACGATGCCGGGTTGGGCTTGCGTTCACTGAGCTGGCGATTTTCATCCGCCAACACGCGCATGGTCGTCATTTCCAGCGCCTTCAACTGCACTTCCACTTCAACCAGACGCTCACGGAAGCGCCCATCTTCGATCATCGGGCGCTCACCACCCGGCGCATTCTGGGCAATCAGCTTGAGGCGCCGGATACGATCCTTGGAAGCACCAACCCGCGCCTGACCGGTGCGTTCATTGGAAAGCAGGAATTTCGCGCAATCCCAGCCGCGATGTTCGGTGCCCACCAGATTGGCGACGGGCACTTTCACATCATCAAAAAACACCTCATTCACCTCATGCGCGCCATCAATGGTGATGATGGGGCGCACGGTGATGCCCGGCGTATTCATATCCACCACCAGGAAGGAAATGCCTTCCTGCTGCTTGGTCGCTTCTGGATTGGTGCGCACCAGCAGGAAGATCCAATCGGCATATTGCGCGAGCGTCGTCCAGGTTTTTTGCCCATTGACGATATAATGATCGCCTTCCCGCACCGCGCGCGTCTTCAGCGACGCCAGATCAGACCCTGCGCCGGGTTCGGAAAAGCCCTGGCAGAACCAAAGATCGAGATTGGCAAGCTTCGGCAGGAAGAATTTTTTCTGTTCTTCCGTGCCAAAAGCGATCAGCACCGGGCCCAACATATTGCAGTTGAAGCCAAGCGGAATCGGCGCCGGCGTGCCCTGCAATTCTTCCAGCAGGATGAAGCGCTTAATCGCGGACCAATCGCTCTGCCCGCCCCATTCCGCTGGCCAATGCGGCACGCACCAGCCCTTGGCATTCAGCTTCTTTTGCCAATCCAGCTGCATTTCCTTGGTGGGGGTGCGACCCGCCGCCAGACGCTCCCGCGTATCGGCGGGCAGGTTGGCGTCAATCCAATCACGCACTTCCTGGCGAAAGGCGCGTTCCTCATCCGTGAAGCGTAGATCCATTGTTCTTTCCCTTCATGCCTGCCTGCCGCCGCGCGGCATCAAACCTTGGATTTGCCCATGCCGGCAAAGCTGCCGCCCTCATCGGCGAGTTTTTCGATCAAAGCCGCCGGGCGCAGGTTCTTATCCCCCGTCGCCTCAGCGTATTGATTGAGCTTATCGCGCACGGCCTTGAGGCCCTGCGTATCAGCCCAGAACATCGGTCCACCCCGCCACGCCGGCCAGCCAAAGCCGCTGGTGAAGATCACGTCAATATCAATTGGGCGGGACGCGATACCTTCTTCCAGGATGCGCGCCCCCTCATTCACCATGGGCAGCAACAGCCGTTCCAGGATTTCATCCGCCTCAATCTTGCGGCGCCGCACCTGCATTTTTTCGGCGACATCCAGGATGATGCGCTCCACTTCCGGGTCAGGCAGGCGGTTGCGCTTTTCATCATACATGTACCAGCCCTTGCTGGTTTTCTGACCAAAACGCCCCGCCGCCACCACGGCATCCGCAATGGGTGCCACAGTGCCGCGCGCCTTGCGCACCGCCGCACCAATATCCAAGCCAGCCAGGTCACCGGTGGCGAGCGGCCCCATGGCCATGCCATAGCCTTCCATCACGCGGTCAATATCCTGCGGCAGGCAGCCTTCCAGCAGCAGCTTTTCCACCTGCGGTGTGCGCTTGCCGGTCATGCGATTACCGACAAAGCCATCGCAATTGCCCACCAGCACCGGCAGCTTGCCGATCTTCTTGCCGAATTCGGTTGCCGTTGCGATCGCAACCGCATTGGTCTTCGACCCGCGCACATTCTCCAGCAGGCGCATCACATTGGCCGGGCTGAAGAAATGCATCCCCATCACCCATTCCGGACGCGATGTCGCATGCGCGATCTGGTCAATATCAAGCGTTGAGGTATTGGAAGCCAGCACAATCCCCGGCCGCGCTGCCTTATCCAGCCGCGCGAAGACCTGCTTCTTCACCTCCATATTCTCGAAGACTGCCTCGATCACCAGATCGGCTTCGCCCACGGCTTTTTCGAAATCGGTCGAACCGGTCAGCAGCGCGCGGCGCTTTTCATACTCGGCTTGGGACAAGCGGCCAGACGCGACAGTACGCTGCCAATTCGCCTCACAACGCTGCAAGCCCTTGGCGAGGGCTTCTTCCGTCATTTCCACAATCGTGACGGGCACGCCGAAATTCGCGGCACTCATGGCAATACCGCCGCCCATGGTGCCGCCGCCAACCACAACAAGCTTGCCAACCGGCAGCACTTCCGTATCGGCCGGCAGGCCGGGCACGCGCTGCGCTTCGCGTTCGCCGAAAAAGATATGGCGCAGCGCCTTGGACTGCTCGCCCGCCACCAGGCTTGCGAATAAATCTCTTTCCTTTTGCAAGCCTTCTTCGAAAGGCAGGGTAAAGGAAGCGCGCACTGCCTCCACACAGCCCTTCGGGCTTTCCTGCCCGCGCGCACGCTTCAGCAAGGCCCCCGCCGCGGCATCAAACGCCGCCATATCCTGGCCCGCGATCCTGTCCGAGCGGTTGCGCGCCAAGGTGAAAGTCTTGGCCAGATTGGCGCGCGCAAAGGCAACCGCACCGCCCTCCAGATCACCTTCGATGATCGCATCCACAAAGCCGAGTTTATGCGCCTCGGTCGCCTTGATCGGGTCGCCGGAGACGATGATTTTCAGCGCCGCTTCCGGGCCAATCAGGCGCGGCAGGCGCTGCGTGCCCCCCGCCCCCGGCACAAAGCCGCGCTTGACTTCCGGCAGGCCCAGATTCGCATCCGCCACCGCGACGCGCGCATGGCAAGCAAGCGCCACTTCCAAACCACCCCCAAGCGCGGAGCCATGAATGGCGGCGACCGTGATGCCGGGGAAGCTTTCAAACTGTTCAAACACTTCAGTGAGGGAGGGCGGGACGCGCGGCTTGCCGAATTCGGTCATTTCGGCGCCCGCACAGAACATGCGCCCGGTGCCAATAATCACCACGGCCTTGGCGCCGGCGGCGCGCGCGGCCTTCATGCCATCATAAAGCCCGGCGCGGATTTCCGTGCGCAGCGTGTTTACCGGGGGGTTGGCCAGGCGCAGCACATGCACCTCCCCCATCGGCACATGCTGCACGAATTCATTTTCGGCCAAAGCGTCTCTCCCTCATCCAGGCGGGGCCTGACGACCCCTTTGGCGGTTACTCTCCGGCACTCTGCGCCCGAGGGCAAGCACCCGGTTGCGGGAAAGCGCGCGCCATGCTGCCTTACAGCGTGTCCACCACGCAAATGCGTGGCAGACATGCTGTAAAATATTGTTTGGTCGCATTTTCCGAGCCGCCAAGTGATTCCACTTGGCTTGAAAATGCTCCAGGCCCAAAGGCTTAGGAGGAAACGCCATGTCCCTATTTGATCTGACCGGCAAAGTGGCCGTGGTGACCGGCGGCAGCCGCGGCATTGGCCGGGCGATTTGCGAAAGAATGGCCGAACAGGGTGCCAAGGTGGTGGTATCATCCCGCAAGCTGGATGCCTGCCAGGAGGTGGTGGAGGCGATCAAGGCCAAGGGCGGCGAAGCCATGGCCATTGCCTGCAATATCGGGCGCAAGAATGAATGTCAGGCGCTGATAGACCAAACCATCGCCGCCTGGGGCCAGGTGGATATCATGGTCTGCAATGCGGCGATCAACCCGCATTTCGGCCCGGCCATGACCATGCCGGATGAGATTTTTGACAAGATCATGGCGTCCAACATCAAGTCCAACCTGTGGCTTTCCCACATGACCGCGCCGAGCATGGCAGAAAGGGGCGGTGGTTCCATCATCATCATCTCCTCCATCGGCGGCTTTCGCGGTTCCCCGGTGCTGGGCGCCTATGCCATTTCCAAGGCGGCCGATATGCAATTGGTGCGGAATCTCGCCGTGGAATGGGGCCCAAAAAACGTGCGCGCCAACGCCATTGCCCCCGGCCTGGTGCGGACGGATTTCGCCCGCGCCCTTTGGGAAGACCCCGGCATTTATGCCAAGCGCACCAAGGACACGCCGCTCAAGCGCATTGGGGAGCCTGATGAAATCGCTGGCGCCGCCGTGTTTCTGGGCTCCGCCGCCGGGTCTTTCATGACCGGGCAGACAATTGTGATTGATGGCGGCGTGCTGGCCGGCTCACCCAGCCGTTCGGATGATTGAACGGCCTGCTCCTTTTGGGCGTAAAGTTGCGCCTGCTGGAAATACCCGGGCCCCGTAAGGTGTGCCCGCGGCATCACACAGGATATGGCGGCTGTGCGGATGCCTATCCTCCTTCTGCTGATGGGCGCAATATCCTTGACCTCGCCACCGGCGATCCATGGGATTTCAGTGTGGCACGCTGGAAATCACCCCCGCATCCTGCCATGACTTGGGCATGAAAAGCCGGGCGGACAGGTCTGAGATATGCTGATTCTCGCCCTTGAGGGCGCGCTCGCGCATTGTTCTGCGGCGGTCTTGCGGGATGGCTTGGCCGTGGCCTCGGCCCTGCATGAGGGGCCACGCGGCCAGCCTTCTGCCCTGCCCCCGCTGGCGGAGCAGGTGCTGGCGCAAGCGGGGGTCATGCCCGCGGCCTTGGATGCGCTGGCCGTTGGCGTCGGGCCAGGCGGTTTTACCGGGCTGCGCACCGCCATTGCGCTTGCCGAAGGCTTGGCCCAGGCCCTTGGAAAAACCCTGATCGGCGTGACAACGGGGGAGGCTTTGGTCGCGGAAGTGCCAGAATCCTGGCGCGCAAGCCATGTTGTCTGGTCTGTTTTGGATCAGCGCCAGGGCCGCGTGGTGCTGGAAATCTTCCCGCCCGGCGCGGCTTTGCCTGAAGCGCCCATCATCCTTCCGCTGGAAGCCCTGCCCGATCCTGCCGGGCCGCTGGTTTTGGTGGGCGATGCAGCAGCGCCAGTCGCGGCGGCCCTTGCCGCCCGGGGCTTCCAGGCCAGCGCGCAGCCGCAGATTCTGCTCTCGGCCGAGGCGGTTGGGCGCGTGGCGCAACGCCGGCTTATGGGTGCCTTGCCACCGCGCAAGGCAGCGCCGCTTTATGCGGAGCCGCCAGCCACCACGCAGCCGGCCAAGGGCATATGACACCGCGCATCGAGCCTATTGGCGCTGAAGCCGCGGGGTTGCTGGCCGAAATCCATGCCGAGGCCTTTCCGCCCAAGCAGGCTTGGGGGGCAGCGGCGATCGCGCTTATGCTGGGGCTGCCGGGGCATTTCTGCCTGGTTGCAATCCGCCAGGACCAGCCCCTGGGCTTCGCCTTGGCGCGGGCGCAAGGGTCGGAGGCTGAGATCGTCACGATTGCGATTCGCCCCACGGCGCAAGGGCAGGGGATTGGGCGCCTTTTGCTGGCGGGCGTGATGGGCGAAGTGGCCCGACGCGGTGCGACCGAAATTTTCCTGGAAGTGGCGGAAGCGAATACGGCTGCCCGCGCACTTTATACTGGCGCTGCGGCGCGAGAGGTCGGGCGGCGGCGGCGCTATTACGCTGATGGCGCCGATGCGCTGGTGCTGCGGATTGACCTTGGCCAGGCAAAGCCGGAGTGAAAGTTTCACCCGCGGCGTAGCGTCAGAATCGAATCGCCCGATTCGTCTTCAATCATGCCAAGCACTTCATGGCCCTGTTCCCGCGCAGTCAGGGGAATGTTGCGGCGCGGTTCTGCCCCGCGCAGCCGAACCTGCAGCACCTCACCGGATTTCATTTGATCGAGCGCAAGGCGCACAAGAACAAAGGTCATCGGGCAGGTTTCTGTTGTGATATCAATATGTTGGTCCGGATGCATGGCGGGGTTCTTGTCGGGGATGGGTAACTTTAAGGTGATTTTGTCTTGCGGGGTGTTGAAGCTTTTTTATCGAAACCACATTGATTCGTGACAAGCAATACTTGATTTTGTTGCACAAGTAGACTATTAACTAGGTGTTGTTTTGAGCGATAGCCGAGGTCGTTCAGGCAAAGCGACAGTTTGGCTAAGCCAAGTTTGCTAAGGCATCACTGGACCATTCACAGGAAGGTTTCTACGAATGTCTGAGGTAAAACCTGCGAACAACATGCTGGCGCTGACCGCCCAGATCGTCGCGGCGCATGTATCCCACAATCCCGTCCCGGCTTCCGCGCTGCCTGTCTTGATTGAGGAAGTGCACCGCGCGCTGCTCTCGGTTGAAGCGCCGCTGCCAAAAAAGGCGCCTCACCCAGAACCCGCTGTGCCGATCGCGAAATCCGTGACACCGGAATTCATCTATTGCCTGGAAGATGGCAGGAAAATGAAGATGCTGAAGCGGCATTTGAAGACCGCGTTCAACATGACGCCGGAACAATACCGTGAGCGCTGGGGCCTGGCGCAGGATTACCCCATGGTGGCGCCACGTTACGCGAAGCAGCGCTCGACTCTGGCGAAAAAGATCGGCCTTGGCACCAAGCCCCGCAGGCGCCGCGGGTCGTCCAATTAAGCGTCCGGTTTTGGCGAACCGCCAAAATATTCTATAAGGGCGTCGGCGGCGGACGACCCTGGGGCCTTCCCGGAACAGGCCCGTCCCTTAGGTGGGATAGTGAATGCCGATCAAACAAGCGCAAGCGGCACCGTCCGAGGCAGGCTTTTGGGAATTGCGCGCCGGTAATCTGGGCGTCCGCCTGGCCCTCGGTGCGGCTGAAGTGGATGCGGTGCAGGCCCTGCGATACCGCGTTTTCTATCAGGAAATGGGCGCCCGCGCCGATGCGGCCACAGCCGCAAGCCATCGCGACCGTGATGATTTCGATGCCATCGCCGATCACTTGTTGGTGGTGGATCATGATCGGGGCGAGGGGCCCCAATCGGTCGTTGGCACGTATCGGCTGACCCGGCGCGAAGGTGCCAAGAAGCTCGGGCGCTGGTATTCCGAAAGCGAATTTGATGTCTCGCGCCTGGTCGCCTATCCCGCGCCCGTGCTGGAATTGGGGCGTTCCTGCGTGGATGCGGCCTATCGCAGTCGGGGCACGCTGCAATTGCTTTGGGATGGTATTGCAGCCTATGTCTTTCGCAATGAGATCGCGCTGTTGTTCGGGTGCGCTTCGCTGCCCGGCACGGATCTGGATGCGCTTGCCGATCAACTGACCTATCTGCATGCCTTCCATCTGGCGCCCGAGGAATTGCGCCCGCGCGCGCTGCCGGAACGCTATGTGGACATGCGCCGCAAGGACCCCGCGGGCATGGACAAGCGCGCCACGCTTGCCGCCCTACCTCCGCTCGTGAAGGGATATTTGCGTCTGGGCGGGTTTGTGGGCGATGGTGCCGTGCTGGATGAGCAATTCAACACCACCGATGTTTCAGTGGTGGTCAAGACCGATATGATCACCCAAAAGTATCGCAAGCACTATGAACGCAAGCATGCGGAGCGTTGAGGGGGAGCATTTTCAAGCCAAGTGATATCGCTTGGCGACTCGGAAAATGCTCAAAATTCACGGCGGTGGCGCTGGATCAAACCCATCGGGCGTAATGCCGCGCGGCTTGATCATGGCGTAAGGCCCGCGCGGCAGGAAGCGCCCCGTGCCGGGTTCCGCCTGCACCTTGCCATCGCGCATAACCACCTCACCACGGCGAATGGTCATGACCGGCCAGCCGGTGACTTCCATCCCCTCATAAGGTGTGTAGTCAATCGCGTGCTGCATCAGCGCATTGGTGATGGTGACTTTCTTCTTCGGATCCCACAGCGCCAAATCCGCATCCGCACCAATGGCGATGGCGCCTTTGCGGGGTGCAAGGCCCATCAGCCGTGCCGGGTTGGTACTGGTGAGCCGAACGAATTCATCCAGGCTGATACGGCCTTTGGAAACGCCTTCGCTGAACATGATCGGCAGGCGCGCGGTGAAGCCTGGAATGCCGTTCGGGATATCACGGAACACCGCATCCGAACCATTCTGGCGCTTGCCGCGATCCCCTTCATAGGAAAAGGCGCAGTGATCGGATGAAATGACATCCAAAGTGCCGCGCCTGATCATTTCCCACACGCGTTCATGTTCTGCGCGGCTGCGGGGGGCCGGGCTGCACATGAATTTCGCGCCCTCAAAGCCTGGGCGGTCCATGTCGGCGGCGGTCAGGCTGACATATTGCGGGCAGGTTTCACCCCAAACCTTCACGCCGCGGGCCTGGGCACGCGCAATTTCCTCGGCGGCTTCGGCACAGGAGACATGGAAGACCTGGATCGGCTGATCCACCAATTCCGCCAGCGCAATGGCGCGATGCGTCGCTTCACGTTCCACCACTGGCGGGCGCGCCCAGGCGTGGTATTTGGGCGCAGTCATGCCGTGCTTCAGCAATTCATGGGTGCGCCAATTGATCGCCTCATAATTCTCGCAATGCACCGTTACCAGACAGCCAAGGGTGCGTGCCTTCGTCAGAACGCGAAGGTACTGCGCGTCATTCAGGTGCAGTGGTTCATAGGTGAGGAAGACCTTCAGGCTGCGCACCCCTTCCGCCACCAGGCGCGGCACTTCCTGATCCATCACGGTATCGGTCGGGTCGCTGATGATCTGGTGGAAGGCATGGTCAATCATGCCGCGCGCGGCGCGGGCGCGGTAATCCGTGTAACGATCCCAAACGCCATGGCCTTTCCATTGTGGAATGAAACACACAACGGAAGTGGTTCCACCAGCAAAAGCAGCGGAGGAAGCGGTGGCGAAGCTTTCCTCATTCACCGACAGCGGCGGTTCCGCTTCACCCGTACTGGCATAGCTACCGCGCGAGGGTTCTTCGATATGGCAATGGCTATCCACACCGCCCGGCAGCACCAGCGTGCCGGCGGCATCCACCACGCGCGCGCCATCAGCCAGCCGTTCAGCCAGCGCCACAATGCGTCCATCCTTCACGCCGATATCACAGCGCGTGGTGCCAAAGCCGGTTGCAACCTCTCCGCCGCGTACCACCAAATCGAATTCCGCCATGGTCATCCCCTGTTATTAAGCGTGCAGAACCCCCAAGCGCGCCGCCGCAAGGCCCGCAGCGCGGCCGGTGCTGAAACAGGCCTGCAGCAGATAGCCACCTGTCGGTGCTTCCCAGTCAAGCATTTCGCCACAGGCGAAAACGCGGGGCAAGCGGCGCAGCATCAGGTTCTCATCCAACTCCGTCCAGGCAAGGCCGCCGGCCGAGCTTATTGCGCGCGCGATTGGAAAGGCGCCGGTCACGCGCAGCGGCAGCGCCTTGATCAGGCCAACAGGGTCCGCTGCTTCAGTGCCGGCTTTGAGCGCTTCCTGGATCAGCGCAATGCCAACAGGCGCTAGCCCCGCATTGCGCCGCAAATGATTGGAGAGTGAAAGGCTGCCGCGCCGCGCCGCCAACCTTGCTGTCAGATCGGCCAAACCAAGATCGGGCCGGAGATCGAGATGCAGCGTAACGACATGCTGGCGTTCCAGCGCATTGCGCAAGGCGGCACTCAACGCGTAAACCGCGCCGCCTTCAATGCCGGCATGGGTAATCATGGCCTCGCCACGCTGCGTGATGCCGCCCACGGAAAGTGCAATGCGCTTGAGCGGCGTGCCGGCGAAACGCTCGCGCAGATGATCAGACCAGGCAATGGCAAAGCCCATATTGGATGGCGCGAAGGGGCGCGTGGCGACGCTGGGCAAAAGCGCCGGCCAAGTGCCATCCGACCCAAGCCGTGGCCAGGAAGCACCGCCGAGTGCGAGAATCGTGGCAGAAGCTTTGATCTGCGCCTCTCCATCCGGTGTGGCGAAACGCGCCGCGCCATCCGGGGAAAAGCCAAGCCAGCGATGGCGCGGGAGCAAGCGCACACCAAGCGCGCCTAGCCGCGCCATCCAGGCGCGCAGCAGTGGCGATGCTTTCATGGCGCGCGGAAAAACGCGGCCAGAGGAGCCTATGAAGCAAGGCTGGCCCAGCCCCTCTGCCCAAGCGATCAAGGCTTCAGGCGGATAGGCGTGGATATGGGGGGCGAGATGCGCTTCAGCCGTTGCATAGCGCGTCAGAAAAGCGGGTAGCGCTTCCGAGTGCGTCAGATTAAGGCCGCCTCGCCCGGCAATCAGCAGCTTGCGCGCAGGCGATGGCATGTGATCCGCCACCACAACTGCGGCACCCGCTTCGGCGGCGGCTTCTGCCGCCATGAAGCCAGCGGGGCCGGCGCCAATGACCAGAACGCTCAGGCGCTGCGCTCCAACAATTCAATCGCAACATTTTCCGGACCGCGCACAAAACAGATGCGAATACCGGGACGGATCGCTGTTGGCTCCATGGTGAATTCCGCACCCTTGGCCTTCAATTCCGCCACCACCTGATCAAGCCCTGTCACGGCAAGGCCGATATGTTCCAACCCGCGATAGGGCATGCTGGGCGGCGGGGCGGTATCGTCACCCTTGATGGGCGCGATGAAAATGATCTGCCCGCCAAGCCTGATGTCCACGCGCGTTTCACCCTGTTGCGTGGAACGCAGAACCTCCGCCCCGAACATGCGTTCGTAAAAGACGGCGGTTGCTTCCGGATCGGGGCTCCGCAGATGGATATGGTCGAAGGTGAATTGGGCCATGGTTTTCCCCTTGCTTCAAATCGTGCCGCTGGCGCGCAGCTTGGCGCGATCAGCATCATCATAGCCAAGCTCAGCCAGGATGGCATCATTATCGGCACCGAGCGGTGGCGGCGGCGTGTCCACGCGCGGCCCGCCATGCGCAAAGCCAAAGGCGGCGACGGGGACAAAAAAGGGTCCGGCCACACCTGGCGCGTTTTCGAAGTGATGCACCACACCGCGCCCCTTGATCTGCGGATCAGCCAGCGATTCCGCTAGGTTGCGCACGCGTCCTGCCGGCACATGGCGCGCCTGCAGGTAGTTTTCCCATTCGGCAGCGGTCTTGGCCTTCAACAACTCGGCCAGCGTAGCGGCTTCATGCGCGCGGTCGGCATGGCGCGCTTCATTGCTGTCCTTCGCCATATCGGGCCGACCCAAAGCGCTCCATAAGCGCTTTTGTTGACGGAGATTGCTGGCACCAATCATCACCAGACCATCGGCGGTTTCGTAGCAGCTATTCGTTGCATATTCATGGTCATTGCCGCGCGGGCGCGCGGGCTTGCCGCTGCGCGCATAGGATGTGACATGGCTTGCCATCATCATCATCGCCACATCCAACATCGCAAGATCAATATGCTGGCCGCGTCCGGTTTTCTCGCGTTGGAACAGCGCAGCCGAAAGCGCAAAGGCGCCCATGGTGCCGGTGGCGTAATCAATCGCCGGTGCGCCAAATTTGATTGGGTTCACTTCTGGCGTGCCGGTACAGGCCATGATGCCAGATGTGGCTTGGATCACGTGATCATAGGCGGTCTGTTCGCCACGCGGCCCGCCATGCCCGAAGGCCGAGATCGAGCAATAGATCAGGCGTGGATTGATCTTCAGCAAATCCTCATAGCCCAGGCCCAAGGCGGCGAAGGCGCCGGGGCGGAAATTCTCCACCAGCACATCAGCGCCCGCGATCAGCTTGCGGAAAATCTCGCGCGCCGCTTCCTGCTTCAGATCAAGGGTCATGCTGCGCTTGTTTGATCCCTGCGTCAGGTAATAGCTGCCCATGCCAGCGCGATTGAGATCCCAATCGCCACCACTGACACGGCTTTGGTCCGGGTCTTCTGGGTGTTCGATCTTGATCACATCGGCACCCAGCAACCCAAGCTGATAGGCCGCAAAGGGGCCGGCCAGCACATGGGTCGCGTCAATGATGCGGATGCCTTCAAAAGGACGGGTCATCGGTGTTTCCTTGGTTTCTCAGCAGGGCGCTTCGCGCAAAACGCCATCGCGTATGAGTGTGTTGATCTCAGCTTCGGTCATGCCGGAAGCGGCCAATAGCGCTGCGCCATCCTGCCCAAGACGCGGTGCTGGCCGGCCCGGCAGCGCATTGCCGCCCGAAAAGCGATTGGGCTGGCCGATGGCGTAAGTTGCACCCTCTGTCGGGTGGTTTTCTTCCTTCACCATGCCAACCGCACGCAGATGCGGATCATCCAGCAAGCCCGCGATGGTGTTGTAGGGAGAGGCTGGCACATCAAGCCGATCAAAAATCTCCAGCCATTCCGCTGAGGTCTTGCCCTTCAGCCCACCCGCACGAATAGCGAAATAGTCACGCGTATTGGCCGTGCGCCCGGCAATGGTGGCGAAGCGCGGATCGGTCTTCAATTCGGGCCTGCCAATGGCATCAAAAAACGCATGCGCTTGCTGATCGGTATTGGCTGAGATGCAGATATGGCCATCAGCGGTTGGCAAGGGCCGCGCATCGGGGCTGAGGACGCGGTGATCACCAGGCGGGCCAAGCGCAGGACGGAAGGACATGGCACCCAGATGTTCCATCATCACATAGGCGGCCATATTTTCGAACATGGGTACTTCAATCGCCTCACCAACCCCGGTTTTTTCGCGGCGATACAGCGCGAAGCCAATCATCTGCGCGGCAATCAGCCCAACTGTATGGTCTGCCACCAGCATCGGCACATAGCGCGGCTCCCCGGTGGAGGCTTCAAAACAACCAGCCACACCGGCAGCGCCTTGGATCACCGTGTCATAGGCTGGCCTGCCGGCATAGGGCCCGCCGGAGCCAAAACCCGTGATGGCACAATGAATAAGGC
>Ga0208788_1001036_pt1 | contig 13626 bp, 12 predicted proteins | sample Wag4_2014_7_11_3_FD_187363 | JGI IMG/M metagenome (GOLD analysis project Ga0208788, IMG submission 187363) | Fresh water mixed with fracking chemicals microbial communities from Ohio, USA - Utica-2 Time Series FC 2014_7_11 (SPAdes) (version 2) ... | reverse complement strand
GGCTCTGGGCATCCGCTGGCTTGCCTGACGCGTTAATCTGGTTCGGATTCCACTCATCCCAACTGTAAACGGGCCCTGGACCTTCGAAAGACTTGACCAATACCCCGTCGTAGTAAATCTCGGCACCCTTGATCGGCTGGTTCGCCTCCGTACTCACCGAAAAAGTCACGGTCAGGAGCAACCGCGTAAAATCGTCCCGGACAGTGGGAGCAACCAGTTTTAACACAGGCGGCACCGGATTCGGCGATACGGTCTGGCTCCCTGACGCAGTCGGGGCAGGCGAGTCAAGAAGCGGCGTTGCCCCCGCGGAGCCAGCGCTTTGTACGGTGGTTGGCACGCCACCGCGCGGCTGCGTACACGCCCAAGTCAGCAACACCAGAATGACAGCCAAGCGTCGTGCCCGCATGTGGCCCCTCCACGAGCGCCCACATCCTCTGTGTGAACGGCTATGATGTTACTTCAAGCACGTGCGATCAGCTAGCCCCGCATCCAATAAAAAAAGCGATCGCCAAGTTGCTGATTCACACGCCCCTTATTGAGATATGCATCAGACAATTGAAAGGCGCCGATTCCAGCAGACAACGCCAAACAAAACACCGCAATGGGTACGGAGGCCACCATCACCCCAACCGTCCCAAACCCGGTACCCAGCACGGTCATCGATGCATTGAAGGAAGCTGCCCGCTTTTTTTGCGGCTCGGTCTCCAAGATTGCCTTGTAAACATCATAAACGGCAAACGGCAAACTGATGACAGGCCCATATCTACCGAAGGCGGCACCGAAACGTGCTGTGGCTTGCCCAGCGTTCAGTAAAGGTTTAAACACCCTTTGGGTGACAGGCGCCGCATGCGCCAAACGCCGCTCACTCAACCGCAACGCAGGTCCCATCGCCAGGCGATGACCCATCACCACAGCGTTGAGGTTCCGGGCAACAGTCCCTGCCACACTAGAGGCAGACGACTGTAAGGCAACGAGCTTTGTGCCATCCTGCAACAAGCCCTGAAGACCCAACACATCGGTGAAGCGATCCGCACAGGGGTTACCAGGATCCCCTCTGTCAATCGTCGCATTAATGCGCGAAACGCCCGAAGCGCGTTGCGACACAATACCCATTCTAACTTTTCGATCGGTGTTGCGTGACTCTCGAACCATCAAACCATTCCAAACAAACGCAGACACCCAGATTATCCCCTGCTCAGTACGAAATCTTGTCGATTTTAGATTTAAATTAACTGGGGTTTAGCCCGCAATTTACCTTTTATCGGGCGTTGATGCACAACTGAAAACCTGATGGATCCCAAAACGTGGTCGCTGATGCCAATCATCACGATAACCCCCATACAGAAACGGTTTGTTCTCTGACCAAACTTTGGTTACTAATGAAGCAACCGTGTGTGCCTGCCTAAGGTTCTTGCATTCCCAGATGTAAGCATGGCGCAGCAAGCACCACGCGGGTGTAAAAACACGCAACAGGCTGCCTTAAATCCTTGTTTCTTGCCGTTGAAATGCGGTACGGTCGCTTGGTTCCATTCGCTTACCGTCAGATGGTTTTTGATACAAACCTGCGTGTCACGGTATGGCTACGGACGAAGCCCGATATTAAACCGGATAATTTTACTACGACGACACCTGAGATTTACTATCCCAAATGGGTATGAGTGTCGTGACGAGCGTCGTCTGACCTTACCCCGACTGCGCGGTGTAATCCCGCGAATCTTCCCCCTTTCTGCCTCAGGAGGGCGTTTATGCCAACGTCTGCCACCCAGCAAATTCCCGTGATCGATTTGCGTGACTACACGCACGGAACAGCGGAACAGAAAGGCAGATTTGTTCAAACGTGGGGTGAAGGCCTGCGTGATTTTGGGTTTGTGGCAATCGAGGGCCACACCATTGAAACGGCAGTGATTAAAAAGACTTATCGCTTGTTTCAAGAACTTTTTGCATTGCCATTGGAGCAAAAAAAGCAATACGAGCGGGTGGCTGGCGGGCAACGCGGGTATACCAGTTTTGGCAAGGAGCATGCCAAAGACTCAACAGTTGGCGACCTCAAGGAATTCTGGCACGTGGGCCGTGAATTGGCGTCTCACGATCGCTATTTTGACGAGTACCCCAGCAATGTTTGGCCGAGCGAAGTACCGGAATTGAGGGAACTGACCCTGACGCTCTTCGCACAGCTCGAGGACGCTGCGCGCCTGATGCTTCTTGCGCTTGGAGATTACTTCAAGCTGTCGGATCGCGCCTACTTCGCAAAATCGATCGAAGGAGGGAACTCGATCCTGCGTGCGATCCATTATCCGCCATTGTTACCCCACATGGATCCCCACGCCGTTCGAGCAGCCGCACACGAAGACATCAACTTGATCACCATTCTTTGCGAAGCCACCACCTCCGGGCTCGAGATTCTTACCCGCGACGGCACGTGGTTACCTGTCGAGGCACCGGAAGGGCAGCTCGTCGTTGACGCAGGGGACATGCTGCAACGCCTGACCAATCACGTGATCCCATCGACCACCCACCGCGTGGTCAACCCTGCGGGTGCCAACGTGGCGCGCTACTCAATGCCCTTTTTCGTTCACCCGTATTCCGAATTCGATCTGACACCCATCGCTGAGACAATCACGCCAGAAAACCCCTGTCGCTATGGCCCCGTGAGCGCTGGAGACTTTTTAAACGAGCGCTTGCGTGCCATCGGGCTGCTAAAGTAAAACGGCCTAAAGCGGTAATCAGGCACTTCTGGCAGTTTCAACAGCATGCGTGTCGTGTGCAAACGGCGCTACGCAACGCATTCGCACGGCAAACAGCACGAATCCGGCGCAGAATGTTAGGGGGGGAGTGCCCCTATTGGTCCCACTGCACCATTGCGACCACCGTTGCGTCCTAAAAAACAAACGTTGTTTAACTTTTTCTTTAACTCAATGACGCTGGAAACGCCTGCAGGTCACGCCTTTTTCGATCACGGAAATCAATCGGTGGGTTGTGCCAATATGTGATCACCGTTAACTTTGAGGCGCATGGCCTATTGCTTTGTCCGCTTAATTTATTTGGTTCATGTTAAATTCTCAAAAATTTCTTGTATAAACTGCTGTTAACCTCGCAAGTTTCATCAAAAGGGAGTCTATACACTTAACAGGTCGCGAGCAACGCTTGATTCAGGCGCGGAAAGGCCTATACTGGGTTACTGGCGGTATTACACCGCAAGTCATTAACAGAGGGTGAAACATATGGACAGACTGACTTCATCAGGTTCGATACCCATTGGTGGTCAGGGTGCGATCGCACGACGGACACCGCAGTTGACACCAGCAGCAACGCCTGAGCAAGCAAGCACATTATCGGCAACTACCATTCCGACCGACACGATGGTTCGACAAGCGCGGCAGCCAGAGCCACCAAGCGTTGCGACAATTCGGGCGGCCGAGTTTCGTTTGGCAAATGCTTATCGCGAAGACCCGATAGAGTTCGCTAGGACACTGGCTGCTCTCAGTCTCGAGGAACTTGCAACCACTGTAACCAACGTGTGAGGGTTAGGAGCATCCGTGGAAAAAGCAAAAATTGACGGGCGACCTGGAACCAAGAAGTTGTCGAATTCGGCAAGCAACCAGCGTCACATTGAGAATTTGGCGAAACGCATCATGGCGGATCCTACCTTCGAGCTATTGCACGAGACAGCGCGCAAGATGCACGAAAAGCATTTTCCCAATGGCAAACCCGGTCGCTAGATTGAAACTGAGTGCCAAATGTTGAATGTCGGAAACAGCACTGACGGTCGCTTGCCACTGGACGCTTCGGCTGCAGGTCAGTTAATTCCGCCTGTCACGCTCTCAGATGGCAGCCGTGGCGCAGCATCTTATTCGGATGCTGATACACGGGTTCTTAATGGGCGCCCGGGCGAAGCCGATTCGGATCGCGGCACTGCACTGAATGTCAACGATCAGCTGTTACTGAGTTCACAACCGACACCGGAACCGGACAACCCTTTCATTGTGCTTGTGCGCCACCGGTTTGGAGCAGAGATAGACGTTTAAGACGCAACCGGTTTTAACGCCCCTTTCCACTGTGGAGAGGGGTCTGTTTTTTTTCAGAATTTGACCTTGATCTCGTTTAAGGTCATCACTAGATCGCTCAAACCGTCCTGCACCCGTGCGCCAACCGACACCAAGCCACAAGCCTCTTCGCGCTTATCCCACACGGCACATTTTTCACGCTGACACTCCACCAAATTGGCAGCATAACTCATCAAGGGGCAAATCATTCACGTTCCTCTTCAGCGTCGTTGAATCCGATGCGTTGTAAAATTTGCAAGGTTGCTCTGCTTGACCTAGCTTACCCGACGAACGGTGTAAATTAACGACTCCATTGGGGCAATCACAAGAACCCGCAGATTGACTGTTGAAGCCGGGTGATAATGTCATATCGAAAAGCGTTGATTGGTGATCAAACGTTGAGTGATGTTGCCTAATAGCGCGAGAATGCCTGATGTTTTGACACTGCGAAACAGTTTTGAACAGCAACCGATGCGCGACGTTATAACAACAACCAGGCAGTCCTGTTTGCTCCCACCGACTGCTGCGAAAGCACCGTTTGATGAACGAACAGGCAATCGGATGCGCAATTATCACGCGTGAATTGCGCGCTTGTCGACCGCCAGAGCGGCTTCTTTTAGCACTTCAGACAAGGTCGGATGCGCGTGAATCGTGCGAGCAAGGTCTTCACTTGATGCCGCAAACTCCATCATCGTCACGGCCTCTCCAATCAATTCCGAAACGTTCGGCCCGATCATATGCACACCCAGGATGCGATCCGATGACTCATGTGCCAAAACCTTGATAAAACCACGCGTGTCGTTATGACCGTGCGCGCGTCCATTGGCCGCAAACGGAAACCTGCCGGTTCGATAGGGTACTTGAGCTGCCTTGAGCGCCTGTTCCGTCTGCCCGACCCACGCAATTTCAGGCGAGGTATAAATTACCCACGGAATCACCGCCTCATTAACGTGCCCCGCCTGGCCGGCAATCAGTTCAGCGACAGCCACACCCTCTTCTTCTGCCTTGTGCGCGAGCATCGCCCCACCAATGACATCACCGACCGCCCAGACGTTCGGTAAATTGGTCCGCCAGTGAGACACTTTAACAAAACCACGATCATCCAATTCCAATCCCACAGCGTCGGCACCCAAGCCGGCCGTGTTGGGAAGACGCCCAATTGCAACGATGAGCTTGTCCGCAACCAACTCGCAAGGCTGGCCCTCATGGCCATAGCGCACGCGCACGCCATCGGCATCAGAACTGACAGCCTCAATTGCCACACCAAACTTGAATTGCAATCCCTGTTGCGTCAGGTATTTGAGCGCCTCTTTGGCGATCGCCTCATCAGCAGCCGCCAAAAAACTCGGCGCTGCCTCCAAAATCGTCACATCTGCTCCCAAACGCCGCCAAACGCTGCCGAGTTCGACACCGATCACCCCGGCACCAATCACGCACAAACGCTTGGGCACCGTTTCAAAAGCCAACGCCCCCGCATTATCCACCACGCGCTCTCCGTCAAAAGGCGCCAAGGGTAACGGACGCGGCACAGAACCCGTGGCGACGATCACATGCGTCGCGTGCAACGTCTCCTCACCCACTGCAATCTGCCACCGATCACCTGCACGCTCTTGCAAACGACCAACCCCACAGTAGGAAGTCACCTTGTTTTTCTTGAACAATCCCTGAATCCCACCGGCCATTTTTGCAATGACCGCATCCTTGCGTGCCAACATCCGCGATAGATTCAACTCGACGCCACTCACTTCAATGCCGTGATGACCCAGTTCTTTCAGCTTTTCATACTGCTCGGACGAATCAAGCAACGCCTTGCTCGGAATACACCCGACATTCAGACACGTTCCACCCAGACTCACCTGCCCCTGCGGGCTGCGCCCAGCGTCAACACAAGCAGTACTCAAACCCAACTGTGCACACCGAATGGCCGCCACATAGCCGCCCGGTCCACCACCGATCACCACAACGTCAAAAGTTTGTGCCACGTTCATTGCCTCATTCAAGACTCGCGAATGTCATCACGGGCCCATTCATCAAGTTCAAGCGGAATGGGCAGCCGGTTGCCGGCTACCCGAAAGCCAATCTGGGTCAGATATCCAAAAGCATCCGCGCCGGATCCTCCAAAGCATTTTTAATGCTGACCAAAAACAGCACCGCTTCTCGACCATCAATGATGCGGTGATCATAAGAAAGCGCCAAATACATCACAGGTGCCGCCACAATCTGACCATTTTCAACGATAGGGCGCTCCACGATGTTGTGCATGCCAAGAATCGCGCTTTGCGGCTGGTTCAAGATGGGGGTGGAAAGCATCGAGCCGAATGTTCCACCATTGGTGATGGAGAAAGTTCCGCCCGCCATGTCATCCAAGGTCAGCTTGTTGTCCCGGGCCTTGGCAGCATAACCGGCGATCGCCTTCTCGATTTGCGCAAGGGATAGCTGATCCGCATCCCGCACAATCGGCACCACCAACCCGCGTTCACTCGCCACTGCAATCCCGATATCATAAAAACCGTGGTAAATGATGTCTTTGCCATCCACCGACGCATTCAATACGGGATACTGCTTCAACGCCTCGACCGCAGCCTTGACAAAAAAGCTCATAAACCCGAGCTTGATGCCGTGCTTTTTGGTGAACGCATCCTGATACTGCTTGCGCAACGCCATCACTGACCGCATGTTAACTTCATTGTAGGTCGTCAACAATGCCGCCGTGTTCTGTGCTTCCTTCAAACGCTCCGCAATCCGCGCACGAATACGGGTCATCGGAACGCGCTTGGACGGGCGAACACCCGATACAACCGGTGCCACCGCTTCAACCGGCGCCGGCGTATTCAGATGTGCCAAAACATCCCCTTTGGTTGCCCGACCATCCTTGCCGGTCGCCGGCACCTGCTCCAGATTGACTCCCGTCTGCGCCTGCAACTTACGCACCGCCGGACCCGACCGTTCCAAAACACCAGCTGAGGCCTCCGTCGCCGATGCCTCGGTTTGACCAACCGCCGCGGCAACCACCGGTTCGGCCGCAGCCGCCGTATCGATCGCGGCCAAAACCTCTTCCGCCGTGACCACATCCCCTTCCTGTTTCATCAACGCCGTCAAAACACCGGACTGCGGGGCAAAAACTTCTAGCACCACCTTATCGGTTTCAATATCAATCAGCTTGTCACCCCGTTCGACACGCGCACCCAATGGCTTGGCCCAGGCAAGCAAGGTGCCTTCACTGACTGACTCCGAAAAAACGGGAACCTTGACTTCAACGATCATGGCCACTCCTACGTAAATGCCGCATCCTAAACCCGGTTCAAGTCGCCGCCGCAGACACTGCAGTGGCAGCCAGAACAGGCACCAATCCCAACGCGCCCTGAATCAACGCTTGCTGCTGCACCGCATGCTTGCTGGCATAACCAACGGCGGGCGACGCAGCACGTGGACGCGTCGCAGGCAACAAGGTTTGTCCCGCACCCAGGCAGGCCCGCAGATCCTCCTGGATTGACAGCCAGGCCCCCTGATTATGGGGCTCTTCCTGCGCCCAAACCACCTCCGCCTTTGGAAAACGCGCAAGCTCCCGGGTCAAAGCGCCCGACGGGAAAGGATACAACTGCTCCAATCTCACCAATGCGACATTGGCCAAACCATGCTTGTCGCGCGCTTCATACAAGTCGTAATAAAGTTTCCCACTGCACAAAACGACACGCGTCATACCCTCGATTGCCCGAGACTCGGGGATCAATTCATCAAATCCCCCTGACGCCAACTCCTCCAACGTCGACACCGACAGTCGATGCCGCAGCATGCTCTTCGGGCTCATGACAACCAACGGTTTCCGCGCCGGACGCAACAATTGACGCCGCAACAGATGAAACATTTGTGCCGGTGTGCTCGGAACACACACCTGCATGTTCTGCTCCGCACACAACTGCAAGAAACGCTCAAGGCGCGCTGATGAGTGTTCGGGCCCCTGCCCCTCATAACCGTGAGGCAACATCATGACAAGCGCCGACAAGCGACGCCATTTCGATTCGCCCGCACTGATGAATTGATCGATCACCGCCTGCGCACCATTGGCGAAGTCCCCATACTGCGCTTCCCAAATCACCAAGGCATTCGGTTCGTTGCTGGTATATCCATACTCAAAACCCAATACCGCTTCTTCCGACAACGCCGAATCAATCACCTCAAAACGCGCCTGCCCTTCAGCCAAGTGCCTCAATGGTACATAACAACGCCCCTCAGGCAAATCATTCTCCCGTTGGTCATGCAACACCGCGTGCCGATGAAAAAATGTACCCCGGCCACTGTCTTGCCCGCTGATACGAACCGGGAAACCAGTAGTCAACAAAGAAGCATAAGCCAAATTCTCAGCAAAACCCCAATCAATAGACGCACCACCCGCAACCATCTCCCGCCGTGCCTTGATGACACTCGCCACACGGGGATGCAGAACCAAATCATCGGGCAAGCTGGTCAGCGCACGGCCCAAATCCTGCAGACGTGCAACAGATACGGCACTGTGAGCCGGGGGACGCCAATCAAGGCTCAAAAACGGCTCCCAGTCCACCCCTCTGTTCATTCGCCCCACAGTCTCTTTCGCAGCAGCAACCACCTTACCCGCATCCAATGCATCACGGTAAGCGCTGGCAATCGCAGCAACATCCGCAGGCGTCAGCACCCCGAGTGCCTGCAGTTGCCCACCATAGCGCGCGCAAACCCCCGGGTGGGCATCAATTTGACGATACATGCCAGGCTGTGTGGCACGCGGTTCATCCGACTCATTGTGGCCATGGCGTCTGAAACACACCAGATCCACGAATACATCCTTGTGAAAAGTCTGGCGATACGCCAAAGCCAACTCAGTCACAAAAATGGCTGCCTCCGGATCATCCCCGTTCACATGAAAAACAGGCGCTTCAACCATCTTGGCCACGTCCGTACAATACCGACTCGAACGGGCATCTTGCGGATCACTGATACTGAAACCCACCTGATTGTTGATAACGATATGAATCGAACCGCCGGTGGCATAGCCACGCAACTGCGACAGATTCAAGGTCTCAGTCACGACGCCTTGACCAATTACCGCCGCATCACCATGAATCAGCACAGGAAGCACCTTCACGCGTTGCGTATCCTCCCGCCTGTCCTGACGCGCGCGCACAGACCCCTCGACGACAGGATTGATCAGCTCCAAATGCGACGGATTAAAACCCAACGACAGATGAACGGGCCCACCGGCAGTCTCAACATCGGATGAAAAGCCCAAGTGGTATTTGACATCCCCGGCCAACTCCTCCGGATAAACCTTCCTGCCTTCAAACTCCTCAAACAATTCGCCGCTCGGCTTGCCCATGACATTGATCAACACATTGAGGCGACCCCGATGAGCCATCCCCATCACAATCTCTTGAACGCCCTGCACCCCGGCACGATCGAACAGGTGATCCAAAACAGGAATCAAGGTGTCGCCACCCTCCAGCGAAAAGCGCTTTTGCCCCACATAACGCTGATGCAGATAACGCTCCAACCCCTCCGCCGCCACCAACTTTTCATAAATCCGCCGTTGCTGTCCAGACGTCAACACCGCCCGCCCGCCCGACCGCTCAATCCGCTCGCGCAACCACTCGCGCTCGACGCGCGGCAAATGCATGTATTCGTAACCAACACTGTCACAATAAATGCGCCGCGCATTCGCCACTGCCTCCTTCGCGGTTGTCCCCAAATCCCGACTGCGCGAATCGTCAACGGCCTGCACCAAGTCACGCTCACTCAAGCCATGATGCCCCAACTCCAACTCCGGCACCGCAACCGCCTGCCGCAACGACAACGGGCTGATTCGCGCCACCTGATGACCATCGCTACGGTAAGCGTCGAATAACGAACCAAAGTTTGGACGTGCCCCCCCCCCGTCCCGCCGTACACCCACCGCACGGCCTTGGGCCACGAATGCAGCCTGGATCGGCGCATGCGGCACTTCCGGCCCAGACTGACCCGCACGCAAGGTATCGAAATATTGCCGCCAAACGCCATCTACGGCTTGGGGATCCAACAAATACGTCTCATACAAGGCCTCAACAAAGGCCGCGTTGCCCGCATACAAAGAACTGGTGTCAGCGTTCACAAATCAGCTCCCCACCTACGACACTCATCTGACGATGAGCCCAACGGAATCAGCTTTCATCGTACCCCCGTTCCATCAGGATTGGCAAATCAGTCAGCCAGGAATGCTAAAATCTGCTATCCGTTACACTTCCCGGAGGAAGCCCCATTTGCCTACCGCACCACTTGACATCCAATGGCTCGGCCGCGAACCCCATGGCGTCACCTGGCAACGCCAACGCGATTTGTTAATCGCCATCAGAGATGGCCTCGCCCCCGATACCCTACTGGTCGTTGAACACGATCCCATCATCACCCTGGGCCGTAAGAAAAACGCCAATACGAATGTCCATGGGTCATGCAACGTACCCGTTCAGGCTATCGAACGCGGCGGCGATGCAACCTACCACGGTCCCGGACAAATTGTGGCTTACCCACTCTTGCGCCTCCAAACGCACGAACGGGACCTGCATGCGTATCTGCGACGCCTGGAAGGCTGGCTCATCACGTTGCTTGACACCTATGCGATTACCGCGCACCGGCACCCCCAACTGACCGGCGTGTGGGTTGGTTCATCCAAAATCGCTTCGGTGGGCATCGCGGTCAGCCACTGGGTCACGTATCACGGTCTCGCGCTCAACGTCTCAACAGACTTGCAAGCCTTTCGCATGCTTAACCCCTGTGGGCTAGACGCCACGGTCATGACAAGCCTCAATCACATCACCGACCACAACCACGTGCTTGACGATGTCGTCGATCGCCTAATCCAACTCGCCCCAGCCGCCCTGCAACGACAATCCCCCCATCTGTGCACGCAATCCAAGCAGACCAACAGCCCTACCACGTGACAAGCGTTATCCGGTGACGCATCGGTTTCCGTTCAAAAGGTTTGCATTGGCTGCAAAACATCAGGAAAACGCGTGCCGAGACCCGGCGCCAGCCCAACAGCCAATCACCAAACCACGCGTTGCCGCATGCTCAAGGCTATCAAAGCACTGCGAGCAGTTCAGGGACGGACACTCGCTGCCGGTTCAAACACCGTGGTTACGGCCAAATCACCCGGCGATATGAGTCTAAGCCAGCGCACCCGTCAACGCCGCACCGCGCAACAGTGACACATCAATGTCCCACGACCGCGCAAGCCGCAACGCTTCTTCACGCATCACGGGCAAGCGCGAACGCAACCCCATCCGAATGACATTCAAGGCACCCTCCCGCGTCATCGTCGCACCAATCGCAGGCGCTGGTTCAGGTAAGGCGCGCGCTTGAGGCTCGCTGGCAACCGCGGTACGAACATCGGGCAACGCATAATCGTTCAAACACGCGCGAAATAAAAAACGCGCCGGATGCGACTTAAAAGGATAACCGGTTTTCAAACGCCATGCGTGCGCATCAAGCTGACGCTCAATCACCTCCCGTTGCACCCGCGTCATAATGATTTCCACACACCACGGCAACACCTCACACGCAAGCAAGCGCTCAGCCAATGGGTCCGTTGCCCAAGTAGCCGACAAACCTGCCTTGTCAGGATGTGTCGCGCACGCCATCTCTGTCGTGGTGCTTTTATTAATTTTGTTATGTTTGTCATGTTCATGCGACAAAGTTGTCAAAACCGATTTTTCTGACAACGACGCCTGTTTCAACACTGCCAATGCCCGTTCAACCGTTCGAACAGACAACGCGCACGCATCCGCAATCAATCCCACTGGATGCATACCCCGTTCATCTACATATGCTTTAACCAACATCGTCGAGAGATTCCAACCCAAATTACGCGCTTCAGACAGCGCATCAAACAGTGAGAACATAAGCAGCACTTTCTACGGGCTGCTTCAAAAAATGAACGCAACCCCTTGTCAGCGGTTGCCAGGCGTGCTACACTCAAAATTGACCTATTGAGAGGTGGCCGTCAGCCTGGCGGCCGCTTTTTTTTGTCTATACGTTTTTTAAAGACCTGGGTTCCTGAGTCCCAACCGTGTCTTGATTCAGACCCACCAGGCGGGTGGCCCTGTTTCAAAACGTTTTGCCAAGCACCGTAAACCGGATTGATTTTTTTTAGTCGCGATCGGTTTTGAACTTGCGTCCGAACAATCGCGAGTGTCCATCATCCTTGATGTGACTGGCGCCGACTGCGTGGGCCACCCCAATCCAAACGTTGCCTTGTTGAAGTTAACATTGTGTCGAAAGACCGATCAAGCGTGTTATGTCGCACGCGGTCAAGACTTGACATCAAACGGGAGTGGTTGACCCGTCGGTGCATTTGAGGCTGATACGCACCAGGATGTGATTTTACGCACCTCTATCACGGAACGCCTGAGTCGAGTCAGTGTCAAAATGTTAAGCGATGTAACGAGTCATCTGGTGTCATCGATCGAGATCATGGCTGAGATGATCTCGATCGATCATGGGTGGAACGACTGGCTTGTTTTAAGCGGAATGGTTGCGCCTCACGTTGAGACGCCAGTGTGATGTGCGATCAAGGCGGGAAGCGTTTGAGACGCGCATTTGATGTGTGTTTGCGTGTACTTCGTCTGACAACCGAAACTGATGGTTTCCTGGCGCAACTGCTTGCGATTGATAAGGCAGTGACTTGATTGAGCGGATTTCTTGTCTTAAGCGATCCCGTGCTTTTGGAAACGCTCAAGCGGTTTGGGGAACGGTTGTTGATTCCTGGTTTTTGCTTTACCGAGAGGGGTGCGAAGGGACCTTCATCAGGTAACATAGGGATATGGCTGATGTGATGTTCGAGCGAAAACAGTTGGATGATGGTGTTTGTGGAATTGATTACGATTTGGTGATCATCGGTGGCGGCATTGTCGGAGCAGGTATTGCGTGGGAAGGCGCGATGCGCGGATTGCGTGTGATGCTGCTTGAAAAGAATGACTTTGCGTCAGGCGCGAGTTCGAAAAGTTCGAAGTTGTTGCACGGTGGGGTGCGTTACTTGGAGCAGGGGCAGTTCAGGCTGGTGTTTGAGTCGTTGGCCCAACGCGATCGCCTGTTTGAGGATGCGGCGCATGTCGCCAGGCGTCTGACTTATTTTTTCCCGATTGTGCGGGGCGGATATGATCGCGGTTGGGTCGTCAATGTGGGGCTCACTTTGTATGATTGTCTGGCCAATTTCGCTTCGCGGGGCCGGTCGGGAATTCATCGCTGGTTGAATCGGCAAGCAGCCATCACGGCAGCGCCAGCATTGCGCGCGGAGCGGTTATCAGGGGTATTTGCCTATTGTGATGGCATTACGGATGATGCGCGCTTGGTGATTGAGACCTTGAAGTCAGCGGTGGCTTGCAATGCGAGCGCGTTTAACTATGTGGAGGTGTTGGGGGTGACACGGCCGGGGGCCAGCGGCTTGTTGCATGTTCGTGTTTGGGATCATCTTGCAGGTGCAGAAAAAACGTTGCGTGCGCGCAAGGTGATCAACGCTGCTGGTCCTTGGGTGGACGCCGTTACTCGTCTGGTGTTGCCAGACGCGCCTTTGCATTTGCGTCCA
>Ga0208788_1001033_pt1 | contig 13639 bp, 21 predicted proteins | sample Wag4_2014_7_11_3_FD_187363 | JGI IMG/M metagenome (GOLD analysis project Ga0208788, IMG submission 187363) | Fresh water mixed with fracking chemicals microbial communities from Ohio, USA - Utica-2 Time Series FC 2014_7_11 (SPAdes) (version 2) ... | reverse complement strand
GGCTCCTTGCAGTAAGCGACACCGTTACCAAGGTCACCGCCGTCTGCATGAAGTGTGGAGCCGACGCGACCCGTTCGCAGCGTCTCGTTGCCGCGCCCGAGCAAGTGCTCGTCGGAGCCAAGGACACCTACGAGGCCCGCTGCCGGGGGTGCTGGACACCTCACCACGGGTAGGAGACGGGCATGAGCATCACACTTCACCTACGGCTTGGGGACTGCACACAAGTCCTCGCGGCCATGCCCGAAGGCTCCGTAGGGGCCGTCGTGTCTGACCCCCCTTACGGGTTGGAGTTCATGGGGAAGGAGTGGGACAGTCTCACACGCAATATCATGCGCCCGACGAGCGAGGCCGACATTTCCCGCAAAGAGAAGTATGGGCGTTCCCTTGTCGGAAGGTTGTCGAACCTCCCCGACCTTGGAGCCTTGAAGAAGGTTCCGCACGAGTCGCAGGAGTGGCACCGTGCATGGTTGGCCGAATGCTACCGAGTGCTTGTCCCCGGTGGTGTGCTCAAAGCGTTTTCCGCGACCCGCACCTTTCACCGTATGGCGGCTGCTATGCAAGACGCGGGGTTCCGCGACATTGGGGTAGAAGCATGGGCTTATGGCAGCGGCTTCCCGAAGTCGAAGAACATCGGCCTGTTCATCGACAAGGCGGCGAAGGCCACGGGGGACAGGGGGCGGGCTATCCCTATGGCGAACCTGCACCTCCCCGGCGAGGGCCGCTACTCCACCGAGGGTGAGGGCGAGAAACTCACGTCCAACCCCGTCGCACCCTACGTCCCCGTCACGGACGAAGCCCGCACTTGGGAGGGGTGGGGGACGGCCTTGAAGCCCTCGTGGGAGCCCGTGCTTGTGGGAAGGAAGCCCTCGTGAGAGTAGTGCATGTGCTTCGTAAGCCCTGCTCCCGCGAAGCGGGCACGGTCGCGGCCAATGTCCTCCGGTGGGGGACAGGCGCGCTGAACATTGATGCGAGCCGCGTCGGCTACGACGCGGGTGTGGACATGGACACGGTGCAGCGGCAGCAAGCCACGGGCGGGAACTCCTCGGTCAAGGGGGCGTTCGGTGCCGAAGCCCTCGTTGGCAAGGAAATTGCCATGTACAAGCCGGGGGGTCGGTGGCCCGCCAACCTTGTCTTGCAGCACCTTCCCGAGTGCGAGCAAACGGGCACACGCGAAGAAGCGGGGTACTCGGTCAACCGCTTCACGGACGGGGCTAAACCCTTTGGTGGGGGCGCAGGGCACCCCTACGAGAGCGTGTCCGTGCCACCGAGCACGGTGGCCGTGTGGGCGTGCGCCGAAGGGTGTCCCGTGGCAGCACTCGACGCACAGAGCGGCGTGAGCAAAAGTGTCGTTTCGGCGCGGGGCGGATCATCACCTAATCCGATGTCTTGGGGCACCGCCCGCGCTGATGGGGACAAGATCGCGGGTCATGCCGACACGGGAGGAGCCTCGCGCTTCTTCAAGCAGTTTCACGACACGACCAAAGAATAGAGGGCAACTCGCATGAGCAACATGCCGCAAGACTTCGCTGACTACCTCCGCACCATGATTTCCCCCGAGGGGCGCACGCTGACCACGACCGAGGGCGGCGAGTGTGTGTACCTGCATGTCACCGACCCTGACACGTTCCCGTGGGGCGAGTACGGGGACGCAAGCGTTCACGGCATGACCGTCGAGGCAAGTTCTCTTGCGGGACAGGAGGCGTGGGTTCCCGAGGCGTTCCGTATCTTGAAGCCGGGAGCACACCTCATCCTCGTCGCCCCCGACGAGGAGCCTACGGGACACACGGGCGCGTGCGTGGCCGAGGACATGGGCTTTGAGGTGCGAGACGCTATCCTGTGGGTCCAAGGGGCGGGCGCGGGTGAGTACCTCCACTACACCGCCAAGGCTGCACGCTCGGAGCGGGAGGAAGGCTTGTTTGGTGGAAGCACCAAGCACGAGCCGACGTATGTTCTCAAAGCGGGGCTTTCGCCCGAAATCGTGGCCGAGGTCAAGGCGCGGCTTCTTGAAGGGGGAGTTGACCCCGAACTCGTTGCAGCCTTGTGAGGAGCACGTTCGGGTCTGTCCGAAGTTCCGACTCCCACACGCGCACCACCTCGTACCCACATGCCCGAAGATAGGCGTCTTGCGACCTGTCAAGGGCCATGCGCTTCTTCTGCCGAGAAGTGGGGTTAGGGTACTTCGCGGGGTTCCCGTGCCAATAGTCGCCGTCGAACTGCACCACAACAAGTTCACCGACAAGCAGAGCGTCTACGACGAACTTGCCGTAAAGGGGCTGCTGCTCAACGTAGGTAACACCCGCGTCGGAAAGCACCTTGTAACCGAATGCCTCCAAGCGGTTTCGGCTAACGGTGGCCTGCTTGGCGCAGTTTGCGAGCAGTTTGGCTTGATACTCGGGGTCAGCATTGCGACACTTGAGCGTGCAGTAGGTCGGGTTCTGCGCCCGCTTGCGGGAAGGTGACCACCGGAACGGCTGCGAGCATACCTTACAGGTGAAGGTGTCCTTCTCTCGACCTTGCCATGCCGTGCTGCAAGCGTGCGAGCAGAACTTCTTGCCCATTCTGCTCGGGGCACCCGCAAACTCCCCGTGGCACCACTCGCACGTTCGCACCACGGGCTGCGCGGGGCGACGGTAGTAGCACACCGACGAGCAGAAATGCTGCTCGGGTTTACGGAGAGGGGGGTGAAAGTCTTTGCCGCACACCGTACATGCACGAACAGGGGCAAGGTGTTCTTGCCGACGACCCGCCCACGAACAAGCCCGAGAGCAGTATCGACCACCGGAGCGCGCAAACGCTACACCGCAGACTTCGCACTCCCGAGCCTTCGCACGGGTACGGTTGAGATAACAGGCCCGAGAGCAGTACTGTTGAGACTTTTCGACCGAGGTGAACGGGTTTCCGCAAGCCTCACATTGACCGCTAACCATGAGGTGACCTCGTGTTGAAGTACGAGCAAATCCCCGCAGACCTGCTCAAGCACTTTGAGCAGGAGAAGGAGAGTAGGGTGGGAGTTCGCAAGAACACCCACCCTACTTGAACTGTCAAACCTGTGGAAGTCATGTGCAGACTATTGCACGATGTGCCGAAGGGGAACGGCCCCGTGCTCGACCCGTTCTTGGGCAGCGGGACGACCCTGTTGGCCTGCATTGAGATGGGCCACGACGGCATTGGCATCGAGCGGGAGCGCGAGTACTTGGAGATAGCCGACGCCCGCGTGCGACACCGTGACTACGAGACTGCGGGGTGGAACCGTGCCACCATCCACTCCGACGTAGCCCCCACCTCCGAAGGGGCACCGGAAGCGGCGGTGGTCGAGACTTCCTTGGACGATTTCTTCGGCCTGTGAGCGGGGAGAACAATCCTATGAGCGTGACCCTCTACTTGCGGCACGGCGACTGCGTGCAGGTTCTTGGTGAACACCCCGACGAGAGCGTGGGGGCCGTCGTCAGCGATCCCCCATACGGCTTGGAGTTCATGGGCAAGGAGTGGGACAGGCTCGATTGGACGATGCAGGGTTCCTTCACGGAAGGCGGGTCGAGTCGGTTCAAGAACAGCCCGCCGCTCCCGTCTTATGGTTCAGCAACTTCCGAAAACCGCATCTGCCGCACCTGCAAAGGTTCGGAACGGGGGCAAGACCGAGTAGGCTTCAAGAAGTGTAGGTGTGCCTCACCCGAGTTCCCCGAACGCAAGGTCAAGGCGTCCGACATTGGTTCCCGCATACAGGCTTCCCATGCCTTGTGGCTTTCCGAGTGCTACCGAGTGCTTGTCCCCGGTGGTGTGCTCAAAGCCTTCTCGGCCACGCGCACCTTTCACCGTATGGGCGCAGCCATGCAGGAAGCGGGCTTCACCGACTTGTGCGTGGAAGCATGGGCCTACGGTAGCGGGTTCCCGAAGTCGCTGAACATCGGGAAGGCTATTGACCGGGTGGCGGGCGCAGAGCGGGAAGTGTTGGGTGTGTCTACGAACGACAGGCCCAAATTGCAAGTCAAGGGCGGCAAAGCCTTCGATGCGGCGATGAATCGGGGACAGGGGCACGAGACAATCACTATCACCGCTCCCGCCACCGACGCCGCCCGTGTATGGGACGGTTGGGGGACGGCCTTGAAGCCCTCTTGGGAGCCCGTGCTTGTGGGAAGGAAGCCCCTGTGAAGGTCGTCCACGTCCTACGGAAGCCCTGCTCCGAGTCCACAGTAGCCGCCAATGTCCTCCGTCATGGGGTGGGTGCGCTCAATATCGACGCCTCTCGTGTAGACGGGGTTCCCCGTATGCCGGGCATTACAACACCGGGGGATACCCGCACAGGTGGGGGTCAAACTTTGATGGGTAGCACCCGTACTCGTCAAATGGCTTATGAGAACAACCCCCCTTCGGGACGGTGGCCCGCGAACCTCGTCCTCCAACACCTTCCCAAGTGTGAGGGGGCCATGTGTGCCGAAGGGTGTCCCGTGGCAGGTTTGGATGGGCAGAGCGGCGTCAAGCAGGGGAAGGGAAAGGTGACGGTCGGGGGTCCACCCCGTTCCGCGTCGGCGCACATCGGGCAGATTAGTGGACAACCTCGCACCGACGCCGTGATGGACTACGGCGATGCGGGCGGGGCGTCCCGCTTCTTCAAGCAGTTCGGCGGGAAGGGTGGTGCATGAAAGTCGTCCACCTACTGCGGAAACCCTGCTCCGAGGGAACGGTCGCGGCGAACGTGCTCCGGTGGGGGACAGGGGCCTTGAACATTGACGCCTCTCGTGTTGCGTTCACCTCCGAGGCGGACGCGCAAGAGAGCAAGACCAAGAACCAACACGCCAACTTCGACTCGGCCCCCATTACCGGGAATGTCGCATACGGCGACTACTCTATGCTCCTCCCAAGGAACTACAACCCGCCGGGGCGGTGGCCTGCGAACCTTGTCCTCCAACACCTTCCCGAATGTGAGGGAGCCGTGTGCGCCGAAGAATGCCCCGTCATGGCCCTCGACGCGCAGAGCGGTGTGAGCAAGAGCACGGGCGGGCGCACGGTGACGCGAAGCGGCGGCGGCAATGTGGGCTCGGGCAAGACTTCCGAGAAGTCGTGGTCAAATGACGACCCCGGCTTTGGGGACGTGGGAGGGGCCTCCCGCTTCTTCAAGCAGGTAAAAGCATGAGTGACACCGACCTCTTTGACTTCCTCGACACCTCCAACAGCAAGGTGCGCCGCTCCCACTATGTCCGCGCCAACGGCGCAGAGGTGAACTACGCCGAGGGCGTGGGGCGTGCCCACGAAGAACTCGGGGACGAGTCGTTCAAGGGCCGCTTCGGGGGCATTCCGAAGTCCGTCATGCGCTTCGACAAGGACGCGGAACTCATGGCGCTTGTGGGAGACGACGAGGGGGAGCCCAATGGGGTCAGCGGAAGGGGTCGGGGCTACGCGACGAACCTCAAATTCTCGACCTACAACCCGACGCAAGCACGCCTGCTACTCGACTACTACATGAAGCCGGGGGCGCACATTCTCGACCCGTTCATGGGGCGGGGCACTCGCTCGGTCATGTCCTACGCGCTTGGCATGTCCTACACGGGCTTCGACACCTGCGCGGATACCGTGGCCCTCAACGAGAAGTTGCTCGCCCGCGCCTCCCATGACAAGGACGCAGGAAGTGCGACCTCGACCTTGCACCTTGGGGACGGCACCGCGCTCACCCCCTACGCGGACGGGGAGAACTTGTTCGACGGCGTGTTCACCTGCCCGCCCTACTACGATATTGAGCGGTACAGCGGCGCAGAGGGCGACCTTTCGCACATGACCGAAGCAGCGTTCAACGACCGTATTCGGGGGCTGTTCCGGCACCTGTACCGGCTCGTGAAGCCCTCGGGCAAGTACCGTCCCGACATTCACCCTGTCCTCATGACCGTGGGCACGGTGCGCCACGGCGAGGACGGCATCGTGGACATGGACAGCCTGTTCCAAGGGTTCGCTCGGGACGCGGGGTTCGTGCTCCACGACAAGGTGGTGACCGAGAACCGTGCGCCCGGCGCAGGCTTCACCTTCCGCCGCAACTGGTCGCTCGGGTTCGTCACCAAGGCACACGAGACGACGCTCGTGTGGGTCAAGCGGTGACGCTGACCCCGGTTGAGGCACGCGAAGGCGTGTGGGTGAAGCGGGACGACCTGTTTACTGTCGCGGGGGTGTCGGGAGGCAAGGTTCGTTCTTGCTACCACCTTGCGACCCGCAACCCCTCGACCAAGGGGTTGGTCACGGCGGGAAGTCGCGCCTCGCCACAAGTGAACATAGTGGCGCACATAGCCGCGCACCTTGGCTTGCCTTGCCGCGTACACACGCCGACCGGAGCCTTGTCTCCCGAAGTTCTGCAAGCCCGCGACATGGGGGCCGAGGTCGTGCAGCACAAGGCGGGGTACAACTCCGTCATTGTGGCCCGTGCCCGCGAGGACGCTGCGGCTCGGGGGTGGCTGAACATTCCGTTTGGCATGGAGTGTGTGGAGGCCGTCGAGCAGACCCGCGCCCAAGTGGCGAACCTCGTGCCCCTCGTCCAAAGCAAAGCCGTGCAGAGAATAGTCATGCCCGTAGGCTCGGGCATGAGCCTGTGCGGTGTGCTCGCAGGCGTCGAGCACTACGGGCTGTGGGACTACGGGCTCACCGTGCTCGGGGTCATGGTAGGGGCTGACCCCATGAAGCGGCTGCTGACCTACGGGCCGCACGCCTCGCTGTTTGGCGAGGTGGGGGGCTCCTTGGTGCCCTCGTACTTGGAAAGCGGACGGCTCACGCTCACGGCGTCGGGGAGCGACTACCACGCCCCTGCTGCCGAAGAACACGCACACCCCGAAGGGTGGGGGTTCCCCCTCGACCCGCACTACGAAGCCAAGTGTGTGCCCCACCTTCGCCCCGAAGCCGGGGACTGCCTGTGGGTGGTGGGCGTGCGTAAGTCCCATGCGTGAGGGTATGGCTGTTTGGCGACGGGTAGAGGGGCTATACGCGCAAGAGGGCGAGAGGTCGAACCATGCCCGCCCCCATGACCACGCGCCTCGTGGCCCGCTACCTCGACAAGCGCGCACGCGCCGCTTCCTCTGCGAAGGCGGGGGACTCTGACGGTTCGTACATGAGCGTGCAGAACCTCCAAAGCCTGCACGACCACGCTGCCACGCTGCTTGAACGAGTGGGGCCGCAGACGGCGCTGCCGGATTGGGTCGAGGCGAAGATTGACCGTGCCGCCGCGAGCCTCCTCGATGTCATGGAGTACATGGAGCACGGCGAAGGTGCGCTGCCTCCGAACGAGCGGGGTTACTGACGGTCATGAAGAAGCGCCTTGCCGGGAGCATGGTGGGGGACCGTGAGAACCCCCTTGAAGCCGACCTCGGTGCTGACCTGTGCCGGGAGAGCCCGCTCATTGGTGAGCGTGCCGAAGTCTCTCCCTGTGGCGGCGGGGACTTGTACGGGAAGCAAGGCGAGTTTGGCCCCATCACCGGGGTGCTGAAACGCTACGGGCGTGTCGTCGGCTACGAGGTCGAACTCGGCAAGACCCGCTACACGGGCACCCGCAAAGACCTGTACGTTGAGCAATGCGTGTTGGAAGATGTACAGCCTGCGACCCCCACCTCGGTCGGGGTGCGGGAAGCCCTCTCACATTGGGACAAGCAGCGGGACTATTGGGGGCCGATGCTCGACGGGTTGGAGAACCTCTGCTTTGAGTTGGCGGCGGTGACCCAAGAAGCCGTGCTCCACTTCCCCAAGGAAGGCGGGGGGTGGAAGTTCTACGTCCCCGACCCCATGAACATGACGACGGTGGTGGACTGCCGCGTGGCGTACCACGACAACGTGTGGACGCTCATGGTCGCCGTGTACCCCATTCGCACCCCCTACACCGAGTTGCGGCAAGGGGACGGCGTAGTGGTCGTGGGACACGAGGACCATTGGGAGCGCACCTACCGTTGGACGGAGGCTGTCGCCCTTGCCATGATAGCGAAGTGTGGCTTGCCGTGGCAGGACGCGCTCGCAGGCATGAAGAAGCGGGCGTTCGTGACCCGCGAGTACTTGCGCCCTACGGTGGGCATGACGCTCCCGAAGGTCGTGGCAGCACACGCCAAGTTGCTCGGCCCGCCCAAGAACGTGACCCGCCTCTCGGTCGGCATTTCCCGCGTGCGGCTGCGCCCCGGCACGGTCGCGCTCACGGAGCCGCCGACCGACCGCCGCCCCTACACGGTCATTACACTCTCCCCGAACGCCGGGAAGGACGCGGACTACTTCTCGCAGGTGTGCCTCCACGAGTGCATTCACCTTGTGGTCGCAAGCAGGGGCGGGGAGCCCCACAACCCGCAGTTCCAAGCCCTCGCCGTCGCACTTGGGTTGAAGCCCGAGTACCGCGACTGACCGCGCCCCCCTTCTCGCCCTTTCGCACCAAGGAAGTCCTCGCATGAACCTCTACCACTACCGCGCCCAAGTTCTTCATGTGGTAGACGGGGACACGCTCGACCTCATGGTGTCGCTCGGCTTCGACATGCACTTCAAGACACGCTTCCGGCTCACGGGCATCAACACCCCCGAAAGTTACGGCCCAAGTGCCTGCGACGAGGGACGGGCTGCAAAGCAGTTCCTTGCCAACCTCCTGCCGGTGGGCACCACGGTTGTCGTCAAGACCAGCAAGGACAAGAAGGAGAAGTACGGGCGCTTCCTCGCGGAAGTGTTCATGCTCGACGCCAAGGGTGAGGTGCTACCGCAGACCGTGAACGCACTCATGGTCGAGAAGGGGCACGCGAAGGTCTACGACGGCGGCGCTCGCTGATAGGCCCCTTTCCTCGCTCTCACCCTCGCCCCCACCTCACCCTTACAAAAAGGTGAGGTGGGGGCTTTCGCCGTCAAGACCTCATGCGTACCCCCTGTGTAACCAACCACCCACAGGAGCCTCACCATGAAGTCCTTCCTCACCGTCGTCGCCACCGTCGTCGCCACCATCCTCGGGTTCGCGGCGATGGTGCTGTTCCTCAACTTTGCCTTGGAAGCCTCCGAAAAGGAGGACTGTGGCCGGTGGAGGGGGCAGGCGGCACGGGGATACCCCGTCACCGTGCCCGAGTGGTGCGAGGGCAAGTAGGCTCGGGGAGCCGGGAGTGGTAGGGTGGCGGGCATGGAACCCGCCACCCTTGCCACCGTTGTCTCGACCGTCGCTGACGCCGCAGAAGTTCTCGCGCTCCTCGTTGGTGGCGCGTGGGCCTACCTGCATTTCGTGTGGGCGCGGGACAGACACCCCCGCGTCACCATGCAAACGGACTTCACGGTGCTCGGCACGCAGGGGCAGGGCTTGGACGAGCAAGTGCTCGGGGTCGTGACCGTGGCCGTCCGCAACCACGGGGGCGTGCGCCTTCGGTTCCGCAAGGCAACCGTGACCGTGCTGCGCCTCGCGCTTGCCGACACGCTGAAAGACGGCGGCAAGCGCCTTCTTGGACAGCCCGTGTTCCGCGACGACACGGGGGTAAACGACCGCCGCCTGTTCCCCGCGTCGTGGGAGTACTCGTTCGTGGACGCGGGCGGCGAGAACACCTACCGCTCGGTGGTGCGCCTACCGCCCGACACCTCGTATGTTCTCGTGCAGGCCCGGTTCCAGTACGAGGACGACGAGGAGAGCGACTTTCACGCCGACTCTGTGGTGGTGCGCGTCCCGTAGTGGGCCTTGCGAGAGAGCACCGCCTTCCGCAGTTCTGCGTCCACCCCTTCACCGCTGTCAGAGGCGACGGGGAAAAGCAAGGACGCAGAGTGGCGGGCCTTGTACCGGGCACGGGCGTTGTTGTTGGAGCAAGCACGAGAGCAGTACTTGGACGCGCTCGCAGCAGGGTTGGAGCACTCCTGCCACGCGCACAAGGGGGCCACGGTGGTCGCGGGAGGGAGAACGGCGCGCTCCTTCTCCTTGCGGGCTTGCTCCGCTTGGACCTCTTGCTCGGCGCGAAGCCGTGCGGCTTCGACCTCACGGGCGAGACGGGCTGCTTCTTCCCGCTCCCGTTCTTCCCGCTCCCGTTGCAGGGCACGCTCTGCCTCCTCACGGGCCAATGCGGCAAGGCGTTCTTGGGCCTCCTTTTCCTCGGCCTGCTCACGCTCCCACAGTTTCAGTAAGGGCTCAAACACCTGCCGAATGGCAACCTCTCCGTACTTCACGCTGCCGCAAATGTAGCAGTTGAACTGCACCTCGGCCTTGCCCCACATGAAGGGGTGTCGGCTTTGCGAGAAATGCACGTTGCTCGCATTGCACTTGAAGCAACGCACACGGAACTCGGGTGGGAAGCCCGAGAGGGGGACAGCCGCCATATTTCTTCTCTTGGTTTAGAGGTGCCCCGCTGCAACCCGCATGTCAGCATGGGACACGAGTTGGGCGGGACACGGTACTCTACCCCGTCAACCGAACGCCCCGAAAAGCGTGCAATGTGCGAAGCCACTCGGGGTGGTAGTTGCCCGAGGGGAGCCAAAACGCCCCGGCGTCCGTACCGTAGGTGACGCGGGTGTGGAAATTTGGGTCGTAGTCCCCCCGCTGTACATTGCGCCCCGGCCTGTCGGCACGGTGCAAGTCTGCGACGAACGCCTCTACGTCGTGCAGCCCCTTCAAGGTGCGGGGGTGCGTCGGGCCGACTGTCTCCCGGCGACCGTCCGCCCAATACAGGTAGGCGGTGATGTGGTTGGATTTGAGGGCGTGGTTCAGCCGTGCATGGAGCGTCGGGTCGGCGTGCAAGCACTCCCGCAGCCACGCCGCGTCAGCGTCCGCAACGGGGGTCGTGGGGAGACGGTAGTGGGTGCGGTTGTTTGCCGCGTGCTCGACCTTGAAGTGGTCCTTCCACTCGACGTGCGAGACGGCGTGCTCTCCAATGAGCGTGTCCGGCACGAGGGCGCGCAAGTAGGACAGCCGGTTCTCTTTGGGGAGGTTCTTGGTGACGCGCTCGGCCCACCGTGAGAACGGTCCCACCTTGTCTTTGTAGCGGCGCATTTCCACCATGTTCTTGGTGTCATGGGCGCGCTTGCGCTCCACCCCGGCGAAGTCAGGGGGGTTGGGAAGGTCGAGGTCGGCCTCGTCCTCCCACTCCTCGTTCTCCGCGAAGCCCATGAGAGCCCGAGCACAGGTGCGGGCGGTCTTGTGGACACGGCGGCGATCCTCCTGCCCTCTACGCTTGGTGGAGGGGAGGATAGACCGGGCCATGTCGCGCTTCTTGGAGTCTCCGTAAGTCGGCATGGCTTCTCCTTACGCGGGTGTGGCGGCGTTCTTCGCCCCCTTCATGGCGTAATACGCTGCGCGCAGTCGCTCATGACCTACGGGGTGGGCATAGGCGATTCACCCGTTCTTTTCGGGAGGTGGTGGTAGGTGCTTGTCCCACAGGAAGAAGTCCTGCCCGTGCCAATGCTGCTTCACCTCACCGATGAGGCGATAGCCTTCGCGCTCCAACAGAGCGCGGGACGCGACGTTCTCGGTGCGGCAGTCACACCACACCTTGGATGCACCCCTACGGTGCGCCGTCTGCTCGACGGCTCGCAGCAGGGCAGCACCCAACCCTTGCTTCCGGTACTCGGGCAGCACGCCCAACCACGACAACCACAGGGGGCCGTCATCGTTGTGGCTCGTGATGAACCCCACGGGCACCCCACCCCGCCATGCGAGAAGCACGGCGTCGGGGTCGTCCTTCACCGCAGCGGCGAGGGCCGCAGCGTCGGAGCGGGCGAGTTCCACCTCGCGGGCGTGGTCGTTGTAGAGCGTGAGCGGCTCGACCACCTTCCGAAACAGGGCAGCAGCGGCCCCGGCCTCGGACTCGTGCATCGGCAAGATGGAGAACTCCACGGGAGCGGACAATCCCTCGTGGATGCGCTTCCACAGGCCCAACCACGCCTCGGCACTTTCGCCGTTGCCGCCTTCCATGCACGACGCGAACACCACGCCCACGGCAGCATGGGCGTCCTCCAAGAGCGCACGCAGTTGGGCGTTCTGCTCGCGCAGCCGCAGCACCTCGGCGTCCCGCGCACAGAGGGCGCGGGCGATGTCGTCGTCCATGCCCATGTTCAGAGCGCGGGGTACTTGACGAGGAACGGGGAGCCGGGTTGGTTGTCCGCGTAGAAGGAGCGAACCGACCGATACAGGTGCAGCAGGGCGCGGTGGACGGCGGCGGGGCCGTTGTTGTCATGCTTTGCGAGGATTTCCCACCACATTTCGCGGAAGTCCTCGGGCATCTTCATGGAGTAGAAGCCGTTCTCGGCGCGGCGGTCAGACTTCGGAATGCTGATGCGGTAGTCGGGGTCGAAGTCCGGCAGCACAATGCCCGCCTTCGCCAAGTGGTCGAGGTCGAGGAGGTCGTGGTGCAGTTCTTCAAGCGCGTAGAGCGCCACGCTCGCGAAGGTGGCCTTCTTGCCGTTGACCGTGGTGTAGTTGTCGAGCAGCCCTTCCATGAGGCCGGGCGGAAGGGCGACGGAGACTTGCAGATAAGCGGTGCGGAAAGAGGCCATTTAGAGGTTCCTCGGGGCGAGAGAAGGTCTTGGCATTGTAGTACCCCGGCGTAAGCCGGTTCTACCCCCGCAACGCCTCAAACGCGGAGCGCGGAGGTCGTCGTGACGGAGCGGGTGACCTTCACCTCGTCCCGCGTGATTTCCATGCTCACGATGCCGTCGTGCTTCATGCGCTCACGGAGTTCGCGAACGAGACGGCGCAGTTCCGCGAGCGGGTCGAGGTGTTGCACTTCCGCGAGCAGGTCAGAGGTGGCCTTGGTGTTGAGCGGGGCCACGCCTTCGGGCGAGTGGGTCTTGGCGAACCGCGTCCCCGTGCGAGGGGGAATGTTGAGCAGCGTGCAGACTTCCGCGTACTTGGAGTAGTCCTCGATGGTAGCCGAAGTGCTGCCCCGACCGTCGCTGATAGTAAGCGTGTCCCGAGCCGCACGGCACGGTACGCCCACGGAGCCTTGCGGGCGGTCAATGGCCTCGCTGACCCCCTTGTTGGTGAGGCCGGGGTTGCGGGCAAGCACACGCAGCGCATGTGCGTAGTTCTGCGCCATCTCGCCCACGAGCGTGAGGGCGAGGTCAGAGTGCGTGACGCGGGGAAGCAGGACTTCGACGGGCTTGGGCATGGTTTGTACCTCCGCGCCTGTTATACCCCCGCCCCTTGGATATGTAAAGAGGAAAGTTACAAGGTCTGCAAACTTTCCTGCGCCGCAGCGGTGAGGGCGGAAACGAGCGGTGCCACGCAAGAGGCGGGCAGCGTGACTTGGGCGGGTGCGCCCTTGCTGGCTGCATAGTCCGAGAAGGTCACCTCCAACAGCCCCGGTGCCTCGGGCGAAGGCATGACCGTCGCTATCCTATGGCCGTCCGCGTCGTATACAGCGCGAATGACCACCATATAACCGTTCATGTGATGGGGCCTTGTTTAGAAGGGAATGTCGTCAGGGTTCTCGTCCCCCTGCACAAATGGCAGCGGGGCCTGCTTGGACTTGCCGGTGCCGGGCTTGGGCGAGAGCAGGTATACGAGCGACGGGAGTTTGGCTTCGGCAGCAGCCATGCCTTCCACGGCGTACTTGACGAAGGCTTTGACTTGGACTTGCCCCTTGTCGTCCACCACCTGCCATGCCCAACCGGAGTTGACCCGGTTGACCATTAGCAAGCCCTTGGTGGGCGTAGGAAGAACCACGGAGCACTCCCACCACCCCGTAGT
>Ga0208788_1001032_pt1 | contig 13651 bp, 7 predicted proteins | sample Wag4_2014_7_11_3_FD_187363 | JGI IMG/M metagenome (GOLD analysis project Ga0208788, IMG submission 187363) | Fresh water mixed with fracking chemicals microbial communities from Ohio, USA - Utica-2 Time Series FC 2014_7_11 (SPAdes) (version 2) ... | reverse complement strand
CAGCTAATTTGATCATCATATTTAAAAATAATTGCTAAAGCAAATAAGCAGTTTTTCTATTTTAATTATTCCTCTTAGATTTGTTTATAACCAGAATGCACCATGGATAAATTTACCTATATCGCTAATGCACATGTGGCCTACCTCGATGAGATGTATGCTTCTTACAAAAATGATCCGTCCAGCATTGATCCGAGTTGGAAAGAATTTTTTGATGGCTTTGACTTTGCCTTGACCCACTATGAAGGGGTGACTGTGCCTGTTGCAGCGAATGCTTCTTCTGAAGCGCAGCCTGCACGGCTATCTGGCACCATCATGCATGTCGATAGTCTTCCGAAGGAGATTCGCGTTCGTGCCATGATTCATGCGTTTCGGTCTCGTGCACATCTTCGATCCAAAACCAACCCTGTTCGTGAGCGTCGAGACAGAAAGCCCTTGATTGATCCTGAGAATTTTGGATTGGCTCAAGAAGACATGCAGACCATATTTGAAGCAGGAAAGGAAATTGGGATTGGTGCAGCCACTTTGTCGAAAATTTTGGAATCGCTAAAAACGATCTACGAAGGCCCAATGGGCTTTGAATTTTTGTATATCCGAAATGCCGAAATGCTAGATTGGTTCAAATCCAAAATTGAAAAAGAGGCTTTGGCATTTGCTCCTTCTTACGAAGAGAAAAAACGAATTTTATTCAAACTGAACCAAGCAGTAGTTTTTGAAAACTTTCTGCATACCAAATACCTCGGTCAAAAACGATTTTCATTAGAGGGAGGGGAAAGTACCATTCCTTTCCTAGATGCCGTAATCAGTACTGCCGCGCAGCATGGCGTGGAAGAAGTGATGATTGGTATGGCGCACCGCGGTCGCTTGAATGTACTTGCCAATATCATGGGCAAGACTTATGAGCAAATTTTTTCTGAATTTGAAGGTACAGCCAAGCCTGATCTCACCATGGGCGATGGTGATGTAAAATACCACATGGGTTATTCTTCGGATATTATTACTCCTGAGCAAAATAAGGTTCACCTAAAGTTGGCGCCTAACCCTTCTCACTTAGAAGCGGTAAATCCTGTGGTGGAAGGATTTTTGCGAGCGAAAATTGATCACGCGTACATGGGTGATGTCAAAAAAGCACTTCCAATTTTGATCCATGGCGATGCCGCCGTAGCAGGTCAAGGGATTGTGTACGAAGTCACCCAAATGGCTGGTCTAAAAGGTTACAACACCGGAGGCACCATCCACTTTGTGATCAACAACCAAGTTGGTTTTACTACGGACTTTGACGATGCACGTACCTCAATCTACTGTACCGATGTGGCCAAGGTGATTGATGCGCCTGTCATTCACGTGAATGGAGACAATGCCGAGGCGGTAGTTTTTGCTGCAAGATTGGCTGCTGAGTTCCGTCAGAAATTCAACAAAGACATCTTTGTAGACATGGTCTGCTACCGTCGTCACGGACACAACGAGTCCGACGAGCCGAAGTTTACACAGCCAGAACTCTACAACATCATCTCCAAGCATCCCAATCCACGGGAGATTTATACCAAGCGCCTGACTGAACGAGGAGATTTTGACGCGAAGATAGCAACGCAGATGGACGAAGAATTCCGTCAGCTGCTTCAAGATCGTCTCAACATGGTCAAAGAAAAGCCACTTCCTTACCAGGCTACCAAGTTTGAACTAGAGTGGGCAAACTTACGTCGCTCCAAGCCTGAGGATTTTGAGCGATCGCCTGAAACTGGCATTACCCAAGATCAAATCGAAAAAGTAGCCGAGGCAATTACTTTTATTCCAAAGGGCTTTAAGCCAATCAAACAAATCGAAGCGCAGATGAAACAGCGCAAAGAGATGTTTTTTGACACCAAAGAGCTGAACTGGGCTTCTGCGGAGCTGTTGGCTTACGGCTCCTTGCTTCTGGAAGGCAAGACTGTCCGTCTTACAGGTCAAGATGTGCAGCGAGGGACGTTTTCCCACCGTCATGCAGTGATCCATGAAGCGAACACCAACCAACCTTTCAACTCCCTTTTGGAGATGAAAGATCGAAGTGGGCAGTTTTACATTTACAACTCCCTGCTTTCTGAATATGCCGTGTTGGGATTTGAATACGGCTATGCCATGGCCAACCCAAATTCACTCACCCTGTGGGAGGGACAGTTTGGTGACTTTGCCAACGGTGCGCAAACGATGATTGATCAGTTTATTTCGTCAGGCGAAACGAAATGGCAGAAAATGAATGGCATCGTAATGCTACTTCCTCATGGATACGAAGGCCAAGGACCAGAACACTCCAACGCCAGACCAGAGCGATTCTTGCAGCTCTCTGCTGAATACAACATGGTGGTAGCCAATATCACAGAGCCTTCCAACTTTTTCCATTTGCTCAGAAGACAGCTGACTTGGGAGTTTAGAAAGCCTTGCGTGGTCATGTCGCCTAAGTCCTTGTTGAGACATCCAAAGGTGGTTTCACCTATTGCTGAATTTACTTCAGGGCGATTTAGAGAAGTGCTACCAGATACTGCAACGGATCCGAAGAAAGTGAAGCGAGTTATATTGTGCACCGGAAAAGTATATTTTGACTTAGAAGAGGCTCGAGAAAAGGAAAAAATCGCAAATGTGGCCTTGGTGAGATTGGAGCAGCTTCATCCGCTACCAAAAATACAGTTGTTGGAGGTGCTCAAATCCTACAAAGGAGCTGAGATAGTCTGGGTACAGGAAGAACCTGAGAACATGGGCTATTGGAATTACCTGCTTCGCTTACTTTACCAGGAACTTCCGATGCGCGTGATTGCGAGGAAGCCAAGTGCTTCTCCAGCGACAGGCTACAACAAAGTACACGTGGAAGAACAAAAAACACTGGTGGCGCAGGCGTTAAGCCTTTAACCCCAGCTCCGCAATCCAAGCGGGTTAATACCTAATCTAAGCTATAAAAAATACCGAGGGAGCTTTTCCAAGGCAAAAAATAGAAGACCATGAGCAAAGAAATGAGAGTACCTACAGTTGGCGAATCCATCTCGGAAGTAACGGTAGGACAATGGTTTAAGAAAGACGGAGACCAAGTTCAGTTGGATGAGGTACTCTGCGAACTAGAGTCAGACAAGGCAACTTTCGAGTTTCCAGCTGAGGCCAGTGGGATCTTGCGCATCAAAGCAAAGGAAGGGGACACCGTAGAAATAGGGGGATTGATTTGTGTGATCGAAGCCTCCGCTACTGCTGCAGCACCTGCACCAACTCCAGCGGCAGCTACTCCTGTGGTTCAAGCAGCCAGTCCAGCTGCGCCGAGCAGTGTCAAAGAGATGATCGTACCTACAGTAGGTGAGTCCATCACAGAAGTGACCCTGGCCAACTGGCTGAAAAAGGACGGCGATTTTGTGACTTTGGATGAAATCATCGCAGAGGTAGATTCAGATAAAGCCACGTTTGAACTTCCAGCTGAAGCTACCGGGATCTTACGTCAGGTAGCCAAAGAAGGCGATGTATTGGAGATTGGTGGGCTAATCTGCCGAATCGAGGTGGGTGGCGCTACTGCATCCGCACCAGCACCTTCCACTGCACCTGCTGCACCAGTAGCCACAGCGGTGTCTACTACAGAAAACTATGCCACAGGACATGCCTCTCCAGCAGCGTCCAAGATTTTGGCTGAAAAAGGAATTGAAGCTGCTACCCTAGCTGGAACAGGCAAGGATGGACGCGTCACCAAAGAAGATGCTCTAGCGGCTTCAGCACCTGTTGCAGCTGCTGCGCCTAAGGCAGCACCGGCAGTTGCTGCTGCTCCTGCCGTATCGGTTTCTGGTGCTCGAGCGATCCGCAGAGAAAAAATGTCTTCGCTTCGCAAGACAGTATCTCGACGCTTGGTGGCAGTAAAGAACGAAACTGCCATGTTGACCACTTTCAATGAGGTCAACATGAAACCCATCATGGACCTAAGATCCAAGTTTAAGGATCAGTTCAAGGAAAAGCATGGCGTAGGCCTAGGATTTATGTCCTTCTTTACCAAGGCAGTTTGTGTCGCCTTGAAGGAATGGCCTGCAGTGAATGCACAGATCGATGGCAACGAACTCGTTTTCCATGATTTCTGTGATATTTCGGTAGCAGTATCTGCACCCAAAGGTTTGGTGGTGCCGGTCATCCGAAATGCGGAAAACCTTTCTTTCGATCAAATTGAAAAAGAGATTGTGCGTCTGGCTGGAAAGGCTCGTGACAACAAGCTTTCCATCGAGGAGATGACGGGAGGAACCTTTACGATCACCAATGGTGGCGTATTTGGATCCATGATGTCTACCCCGATCATCAATGCACCCCAGTCTGCAATATTGGGCATGCACAACATTGTTGAAAGACCGATCGCTGAAAACGGGCAGGTGGTCATCCGACCGATGATGTATCTAGCCTTGTCTTACGATCACCGAATCATCGATGGACGCGAGTCTGTAAGCTTCCTAGTTCGTGTCAAGCAATTGCTAGAAGACCCGACGAGGTTGATGTTTGGAGTGTAAAGAAAGAAGCAAGAAACAAGAAGCAAGAGCCAAGAAACGAGACGATAGAGTCTTGGTTCTTGGATCTAAACTCTAAACTCTATAAAAATGTACGACGTAATCGTAATCGGATCGGGCCCAGGGGGCTATGTGGCAGCCATTCGCGCTGCACAGCTAGGCATGAAAACAGCCTTGGTGGAGAAGTATTCCACCCTTGGAGGGACCTGCTTGAATGTGGGCTGCATCCCATCCAAGGCCTTGCTCGACTCCTCGGAGCACTACCACAATGCGGCTCATACCTTTGCTACCCACGGTATTTCCCTGAAAGGCCTTGCGGTCAACCTTCCTCAAATGATTGCCCGCAAAGACGAGGTAGTTACCCAAAACGTTGATGGGATTCAGTTTTTGATGAAGAAAAATAAGGTGGATGTCCACCATGGCCTTGGATCTTTTGTGGATGCCCACACCGTCAAAGTGACCAAAGCAGATGGCACGGCGACCGAGATTCAAGGAAAAAATATAATCATTGCCACAGGCTCGAAGCCAGCAAGTCTTCCATTTATTTCAATCGATAAGAAGCGAATCATTACCTCTACCGAGGCGCTCAAGATGAAGGAAATTCCGAAGCACCTCATCGTCATTGGTGGCGGGGTGATCGGCATGGAGCTTGGCTCTGTTTATGGCCGGCTAGGCGCTAAGGTTTCTGTGGTAGAATACATGGACTCCATCATTCCTACCATGGACAAAAGCCTAGGCAAGGAACTTCAGAAATCCTTGAAAAAAATTGGCTTTGAGTTTTTCCTCAAACACAAAGTGACCGGGGTAAAAAATCTCGGTAAGGAAGTAGTTGTAAAAGCGGAAAATGCAAAGGGAGAAACCGTAGAAATCAAGGGAGACTATGTGCTGGTATCGATTGGTCGAAAGGCATATACAGATGGCCTAAATGCCGCTGCTGCGGGGGTTAAGGTGACAGAAAGAGGACAAATTGAAGTAAATGACCACCTGCAAACGGCAGTTCCCCATATCTACGCGATTGGCGATGTAGTGAAGGGGGCTATGCTTGCGCACAAGGCAGAAGAGGAAGGTGTATTTGTGGCAGAGACCATCGCAGGACAAAAGCCACACATCAACTACCTCTTGATCCCTGGAGTGGTGTACACCTGGCCAGAAGTGGCTGCTGTAGGCTACACCGAAGAGCAGTTGAAGGAGCAGGGAAGAGCCTACAAAGTGGGTAAGTTTCCTTTCTTGGCTTCCGGCCGTGCACGTGCTTCTATGGATACGGATGGGATGGTCAAGGTATTGGCGGATGCAAGTACTGATGAGATCCTTGGTGTACACATGATTGGTCCACGGACAGCCGATATGATTGCAGAGGCAGTCGTAGCGATGGAATTTAGAGCTTCTGCAGAGGATATTGCTCGAATGTCTCATGCGCATCCGACCTACACCGAAGTCTTCAAGGAAGCCTGTTTGGCAGCTACCGATAACCGCGCGCTGCACATTTAAAACAATAGATTATCCGCAGTTATGCTAGTGGCCCGGCTTGCTAATCACTGCGGATAATCGTTCACAGACCACAGTCAACAGTCCACTGCATACCTAATTGAACTTCAGACCTTGTTTTCTTTGGTTAATTGTGAAAATGCGGATAATCATAAAAATTAAATTACAGCCATTCCCGTACTAGGGGATGGCTTTTTCTTTTCCCGAAAATTGACTTAATTTCTTAATGAAGTTGAAAATAGCGATCCTTGGCGCAGGCAATTTGGCTTGGAATTTGGCGCCAGCACTCGAAGATGCAGGCCATGAAATCACGGAAGTCTATGCGCGCGATTTGCATAAAGCGAAGGAAATTACCGAGCGAATTTACAGTGCATCACCAAAGGATGACCTTGACTTTTCTGAAAGTATAGCGCAACTATTTATTCTAGCCCTCAAAGACGATGCGATAGCAGAAGTCGCAGATCAGGTGATTTTGCCTGAGGGAGCTATCTTGGTACACACTTCCGGTGCCATTTCGATGGAGGTACTTTCTCAGAGTTCGGCTAGCTATATAGGTGTGTTTTATCCCTTGCAGTCCTTCACCAAGGGCAAGAAAGTTGATTTTGAGGAAGTTCCTTTTCTCTTGGAATCGGAGGATGAGGAAACGCTTCAACTGCTAAAGAAACTAGCCAAATCCCTATCTACTCTAGTCTATACGCTTCGGCACAAGGACCGGCACGCGGTTCATGTAGCGGCTGTTTTCGCGAGTAACTTTACGAATCACATGCTTCGAATTGCGGAAGATATCCTCCATCGGCAGGGGCTTGATCCAGAGCTCCTCAAGCCTTTAATCATTGAATCCATCTCCAAAAGCCTACAGCTGGGGGCCAAGAAGGCACAAACCGGCCCTGCCATTCGGGAGGACTATGAAACCCTAGAAGCGCACCATCATTTTTTGGGGTATAACGAGCAGCTTGCTGAACTCTATCGCCTGATTTCGCAGGACATCATAGACAGTTGATTACTTCTTGGAGAGTTTTTTATCGAGTTCCAGTAGGGTATGTAGCAGGACATTGGCTCCATTGGCGATGGCTTCTGGACTGGAATATTCTTCTGGGGCATGGCTGATGCCGTCCTTGCTTGGAATAAAAATCATGCCCATGGGGGCAATTCGAGCCATTTCTTGTGCATCATGCCCTGCTCCACTAGGGAGACTTAATGTGGTCATTCCTAGTTTCTCTGCTTCCTGCTTGATGATTTTCCGAATTTCTGGGTCTGCCAGGGCGGGTTTGCTGGCCACTTCGATGTGTTGGATGGCTAGACTGCTGCCACTTTCCTGCGCAAGTTGCTTGGCAATCGCCTCCAGTTCTGCATAGAGTTTCCAGATTTTTTCGGAGGACAAATCCCGTATTTCCAAGTTGAGTTTTACTTCACCAGGAATCACATTGCCTGCGCCTGGAAAGGCTTGAATCTTTCCTACGGTACCTACTTGCCGCCCTTCGTCTCGAGTGATGACTTCATTCACAGCCAAGATAAATCGTGCTGCCGGAAGCAATGGGTCCTTCCGTGCATCCATGGGGGTAGTCCCTGCATGGTTGGCTTTGCCTTTGAAAGTGAATTCCCACCATTCGATGGCGACGATACCTTCTACTACACCAATATCCAATTTTTTAGTATCTAGGTTGCCTCCTTGCTCAATGTGGAGCTCCAAAAAAGCAGCGATATCTCCTTTACCACGAGCTAAATTGGAAATTTTGCTTGGGTCTCCACCCAAGAGCCGAATGCCTTCTGCATGAGTCATGCCTGCAGTGCTCTTGGCTTGAAGTGCTGCTTCGCTTAAGCCTCCGACGAGGGCACGGCTACCAATAACGCCGCCTTCCTCATTCGTGAAAATAATCACCTCCAAGGGGTGTTCTGTTTGGATGCCTGCTTCCTGTAGTGTTCGGACCACCTCTATGGCTCCCATTACCCCGACGGGGCCATCGTAATCCCCTCCATTGGGAACTTCATCGATGTGCGAACCCATGCTGATGGGCTTTAGGTTGGAATTTTTCCCTGCTTTTCGTCCAATGATATTCCCTGCATAATCCACAGACACCTCTAGCCCTGCATCTGCAAGCAACTGCTTGATAAAGGGTCTGGCAGCAATGTCGTGGGTGGAGTAGGCGATCCGGTCAGATCCACCCTTCTCATTTTTGCCGTAGGTAGCAAGGGTGCTGAGTGATTTTTGCAACCGCTCGGAATTCACTTGTGGGGTTTGTGCCAAGGAAGTGCCAAGGAATGCAAGTACTAGTGCGGGAAGTAGGAGAAAATATTTCATTCAGAATAGGGGAGGAAAGAATGGAAATATGCAAAAAAAAGTCCTTCGCAGGGAAGGACTTGGTGTTTTATTTTAGCCAGGCAAGGCTGACTTCATCTGGTGCTTTGATTCGATCTGCGAGTCGCATGTAGCGATCTGCGAGATTGGCTAGGTAGTCTTGGGCTTTGGCTGCTGCAGCATCTAGTCCAGTGAGGGATTCTATTTTCCAGAAATCTACAAGGTGCTCAATGATACGTGCATAATCCCAACCGGTGTAAATGCCTATTTTTTGGGTAATTTCTGAAAAGTCTTTGTAGATGCTTGGTCGGCTACTTCCTTCACCCATGAGCACAGCAGGCATAACGATATTTTTTCGCATCATTTTCTCAAAGGCAGTAATTGCACCGCTTGGATCAATCTCGAAAATTTTGGACATAAAGCTTTTGTAAGCCTTTTCGTGTCTTGCCTCGTCTCCAGCAATGGTCTTACAAATTTTTGAAAGAACATGATCTCCTGCCTTGTCCGCAAGTTTGCCAGTATTTACGTGTGAAATCTTAGTTGCACGCTCCTGAAAAGAGGTGTAAATCATGGCCTGATAAGGGTCGGAGTCCGATTTAGGGTCAAAGCCATTGGTGATTAGTCGGTGAATGGTTTGCTCCACAGCACGCATGTCCACACGGCCAGTGAGGTATAAATATTTGTTGAGCAGGTCTCCATGTCGATTTTCTTCCGCAGTCCATGCTTTGGACCAACGCACCCATCCGGATGGGGAGAGCAGGCTGCGCTCAGGATTGATCCCTTCTAGCAAGTTGAAGTAGGTCTGGTATGAAGGCAAGGCTTCCTCTGTGATCAGGTTGCCTATCAAAGAAGTCAATACTGTGTCGGGAATGCCTGCAGCACGTTCCTGTAAAAGTTTGACATCCTCCATCACCTCTGGATTGGCAAAATCAGGCAAAAAATCGGTCGGCTGCCAGCAGTCTTCCGGATCCACAAGGACGGTATCTACGGCATGGCCAACGAAGTCATCCAATTGAGAAATGACCTCCATGTTTTTTTCCAGTTCGTAATTTATTTCTTTAGCGCTCATCTAATGGATGTTTTATTCTAGGTTGAAAGCGTGAATGCAGTGAAGGTAATTGAAATAATATCTAAAATTGGCTTTTAAACCTGATTTTGCACTAAGGATTCCACAAGCGGTTAAATCAAGGCTCAATTTTCTTCCGTAAATTCTTAATTAGGAGGTAAGCCACCCTCCAAAAGTTTTTGCATGCTTTTGAAAAAGAACTCACTTAGGTAAAGCTAGAACTGCCTGTAAAAGTTCCTTAATTTGTCAGTTCCTTTCCGAGTCGCTACGAATTGGGGCTTTTGAAAAATTGATTTTTGATTCCTTTTTCAAAGGTTTTATCTTCCCCGATATCAAATCCTATTTTGTATCCTACGCAATTTAATTTTTGGAATCATCCTGCTATTAGGAACTGCTAGTACGGCACAACAAACCTCAATTGACTTGCGTAAACTTTCCGATGCCGAACGACTTCAGGCTGAAAAAGAAATAGCCCATTCCACTAGTGTGGTAGATGGACATTTTCAGGTAGATGAAATCTATAATTTCTGCCAAAAATTCATGATTTAAGTCAATTTTTATCTTTTTTAAGACAGAATGGCGTAAATTCTAGTTTGGAGGTCAATTTGATGCTTCCCAGAAAGAAAAGCAGTTGAACCTACTAGACCAGAAGAAGAGCCATGGACTTTAAGCAGTTTACCATCAAATCGCAGGAGGCGATTCAGAAAGCCGCTGAACTTGCTTCGGCTTCGGGGAGTCCTGCCGTGGAGACCGCCCACCTACTAAAGGGTGTTTTTTCAGAGGATGCGCCTATTTCACAATTTCTATTGCAACGCTTGGGTGTGAATGCCCAGTTGCTCGATCAAAAACTGGAAGAGGAACTGCAAAAGCTTCCCAAGGTGAGTGGAGGCAACCAGCAGCCCTACTTGTCCTCAGCGGCCAATCAGGCAATTAGTAAATCAAAGGAATACCTCAAAACTTTTGGGGATAACTATGTAGCCCTAGAGCATTTGTTGTTGGGCATGTTGGCTGGTAGTGATTCCATCGCCCAGCTATTAAAGAACCAAGGGGTCGGCGAAAAAGCGCTGATCGAAGCCATTAATGAACTTAGAAAAGGAAACAAGGTGACTGATCCAAACGCAGAAAGTACGTACAGGGCTTTGGAAAAATATTCCAAAAACCTAAATGAATTGGCCAAGAAAGGGAAGATAGATCCTGTTATTGGTCGGGATGAAGAAATTAGACGCGTCTTGCAGATTCTTGCTCGCCGTACCAAAAACAATCCCATCCTACTCGGTGAGCCGGGTGTAGGAAAGACCGCCATTGTGGAAGGTTTGGCCCAGCGAATTGTGTCTGGTGATGTACCGGAAAATTTAAAGTCCAAAACCTTAATCTCCCTAGACATGGGTCTGCTTGTAGCAGGCGCCAAGTACAAGGGGGAGTTTGAGGAGCGACTCAAGTCGGTGATCAAAGAGGTGACCGATGCAGAAGGAGAAATCATCCTTTTTATTGATGAGATCCACACACTAATTGGTGCGGGAGGCGGAGGAGAGGGTGCCATGGATGCTGCCAACCTTCTCAAGCCGGCACTTGCTCGTGGGGAGCTTCATGCCATCGGGGCTACCACACTGAAAGAATACCAGAAGTACATCGAGAAGGATAAGGCCTTGGAGCGTCGCTTCCAGGCTGTGATAGTGGATGAGCCTGATGCAGCAGATGCGATTTCCATCTTGAGAGGAATCAAGGATAAGTACGAGTTGCACCACGGGGTACGGATCAAAGACGATGCGGTCATCGCTGCGGTGGAACTTTCGCAGCGCTACATTTCGGATCGCTTCTTGCCTGACAAGGCCATTGACTTGATGGATGAGGCGGCGGCCAAGCTGCGCATGGAAATTGACTCCCTTCCTCAGGAATTGGATGAGCTCAACCGTCGAATCATGCAACTTGAGATTGAGCGCGAGGCAATCCGTCGAGAAAATAACAAGGATAAGGAAGTGGTCTTGAGTAAAGAAATAGCGGACCTAGGAGAAAAGCGTCAATCTGTAAAAGCAAAGTGGGAGAGTGAAAAAGCAGTTATTCTCGGCATTCGTCATGAGAAAGAAGCAATTGAGAAGTTAAAAGTCGAAGGCGAACAAGCGGAGCGAGCAGGGGATTTTGGTAAGGTAGCCGAGATCCGCTACGGAAAGATTGTGGAGGCTGAGAAATCGCTAGAAGGCTTCAAAACTCAGTTGGCCGAGATGCAGGCTGGCTCGCCGCTACTCAAAGAGGAGGTAGACCAGGAAGATATTGCTTCGGTGGTATCCAAGTGGACAGGAATTCCTTTGAGCAAAATGATTCAGTCTGAACGGGAAAAGTTACTCCACCTCGAAGACGAGTTGGGGCGACGTGTAGCCGGACAGCAGGAAGCGATTGTAGCACTTTCTGATGCTGTGCGAAGAAGTAGAGCAGGATTGCAGGATCCACGGAGACCTATTGGAAGCTTTATTTTCATGGGAACCACCGGAGTTGGTAAGACCGAACTCGCCAAAGCACTTGCCGAATACCTATTCAATGATGAGAATGCCATGGTTCGGATTGACATGTCGGAGTACCAAGAACGGCATGCCGTAAGTAGGCTCGTGGGGGCTCCTCCTGGCTATGTAGGCTACGAGGAAGGTGGGCAGCTAACTGAAGCTGTTCGAAGAAAACCTTATTCTGTAATCCTTTTGGATGAAATCGAAAAGGCTCACCCTGATGTTTTCAACATTCTCCTGCAAGTGCTTGATGATGGTCGACTGACTGACAATAAGGGGCGATTGGCTAATTTTAAGAACACGATTATCATTCTGACCACCAACATCGGTTCGCAATTGATTCAGGAGCGCTTTGCAGAAATGGAGGACTGGAATCGAGAAGAAGTGCTTGAGAAGACCAAAGCAGAAGTTTTCGATTTGCTAAAGAAGACTGTTCGGCCTGAGTTTCTCAACCGTATCGACGAAACAATCCTCTTTGAGCCGCTCAATAAGCGAGTGATCCGCAAGATTGTAGACATACAGTGGCGGGAGATTCAAAAGCGGTTGTCGGAATCTAATATTGAAATTGAGGCGACTACCGAGGTGCTGGATTACTTGGGAGAGGTAGGTTTTGATGCCAATTTTGGAGCAAGGCCACTCAAGCGAACCATGCAGCGCCTGATTTTGAATGAGCTTTCAAAGCAGATACTCGCAGGCTATATCAAAAATGATGCGACGGTACTTGTGGATTTGGATGCCGAAAAGAAGGTGTATTTCAAGAACCTAGGTGCTGAAGTGGGGCTGTATTGAATTCTAAAATGGATTAAAAAAGAGGTCCCGCAAGTGCGGGACCTCTTTTTTATCCTCCTATCCACTCCAGGTAGTTGCCTGAATGGATTACTTCAAAACTAGCCTCGGGATATGCATTTGACCATCCTTTAGGAGCTTTTGGAGACTTATTCAAGTTGTATTTGAATTCATAGCTACGGATAGTGTCTCCTTCTGTTTCCACCCAATCAAGTTCCTGTTGATCATAGGTGCGCCAGAAATAATTTGTGCAATGGAGCTGCGTGTAATTTTGAAATTTAATTCGTTCCGCTGCCAAATAATTTTCCCATAGTTCGCCAACATCTGCCCGTAGGTCCAACTTGTTAAAATTTTGGATTAAGGCATTTCTAACCCCGTTATCGTAGAAATACCACCGGTTATTTTTGACAATTTCTTTACGAAGATTTCTGTTGAATCCACTTATTCGATAGACCACAAATACTTTGGAAAGCATATCTAGGTAGCGTTCTACCGTGTTTTTAGACATTCCCAGCTGCCTGCCTAGCTCTTCAAGGGACACTTCCTTTCCAATTTGAAAGGCTATCAATCGCAGTAAAGAGTAGAGTTTTTGCGAGTTTCTGACCCCATCTACTTTTAGAATATCCTTCAATAAGTAGTCATTCATGAGTTGGTACAGGTAGGCTTCCTTATCCTTCCATTCAGAATACTGGCTCAGCTCTGGATATCCTCCAAAAATCAATCGTTCTTCTCTGTTCTCTTGGGTTGTTTTGAAATCTTCAACTTTAGAAAATTCCAATTGACCCAGAGGGAATAGATTTAAGGTGCTCATTCTTCCTACTAGGGGCTCGCCTGCTTGCTGGTGTAAATCAAATGCCGAAGAACCAGATGCAATCACACGGATTCCTTCAATCGTGTCTACAATTAACTTGAGAATCATTCCAATGTTTGGAATGTGTTGGGCTTCATCAATCACCAATAGCTTCTTTCCTTCAAGCAATCGAGAATAATTCGCCACTGACCGTTCTTGAATTAGTGCAGCATCCAGTACGTC
>Ga0208788_1001029_pt1 | contig 13667 bp, 15 predicted proteins | sample Wag4_2014_7_11_3_FD_187363 | JGI IMG/M metagenome (GOLD analysis project Ga0208788, IMG submission 187363) | Fresh water mixed with fracking chemicals microbial communities from Ohio, USA - Utica-2 Time Series FC 2014_7_11 (SPAdes) (version 2) ... | reverse complement strand
CTTAGGGCCAATCGCTGCGGCAATGGCTGCTGCTGGAACTGATGGCGGCATGGCAGCTGCGCTCGGCGGAATCGTCTTTACCGGTGTAGTGCTTGCACTTGTTGGTCTTGCAGTACGTGCTGCAGGAATTGGCTGGATTAACTGGCTGCTTCCTCCAGTGGTTACTGGAACGATCGTTATGTTGATCGGTTTCAACCTTGCAGGAGCTGCAAAAGGAAACTTCACCAAAGAGCCGCTGATTGCGATCATAACCCTGGCCAGCATCGGTGTAATCGGTGCCGTCTCTAAAGGCTTCATGAGTCGAATCAGTATCTTCTTGGGCCTAGTAGTTGGCTACGTAGTTGCGCTAGCGATGGGCGATGTTGATACCAAGGGAATCTCAGCAGCTGCTTGGTTCGATACACCAACATTCACAACTCCAACATTTAGCACCAACATCATGATTCTGTTCTTACCTGTAGTCCTTGTCTTAATCGCCGAAAATGTAGGTCACGTTAAAGCTGTCGCTGCGATGACTGGTAAGGACCTTGATGATCAAATGGGTAACGCCTTGATTGCAGATGGTCTTGCAACAACTGTTGCAGGCTTTGGTGGTGGATCTGGAACAACTACCTATGCCGAAAACATCGGTGTAATGGCGGCAACTCGCGTTTACTCAACTGCAGCTTATTGGATCGCTGGCGTTGGCGCAATCTTGCTTTCGCTATCTCCTAAGTTTGGCGCAGTTCTAAGCGCTACACCTGCGGGTGCACTTGGAGGAGTAGCTACTGCCTTGTTCGGGATGATCGGCATCTTGGGTGCGAGAATTTGGATCGAAAGCAAAGTCGATTTCTCTGACTCAACCAACCTACTAATTGCAGCATCTGCGCTAATCATGGGTATTGCAGATTACACATGGACTCGTGGCGATTACACCTTTACTGGCATCGTTAACGGAACCGTAGTTGCAGTCGTCGGTTATCGCTTTCTTCACGCGATATCAAAAGCGCGCGGTAAACAAAAATAAGTAGAAGTTAAGAGGGAGGACTGTCTCGGCAGTTCTCCCTCTGTTTCTATATTGCGACCGCCTAAATAAGTTAAGATTTAAAAATGGTTATCCCATCGCGCCTAGTTGAATACATAATTGCTGCGATGATCATTATCTTGGCGCCAGGTCCAAGTGTTTTATTTGTTATCGCTCGTGCGATCGCCTGGGGTAGAAAAGTAGCCGTCTTTACAGTTGCCGGAAATGTAACCGGCGCTTTCTTTCTTTCTTCACTAGTGGCTTTTGGTCTGGGGCCAATTCTTTCAAGATCTGATCTTGCTTACTCTGCCGTGCAATGGGGCGGTGGTGGATACCTTGTCTACCTCGGCATAAATGCAATTAGAGCTCGAAAAATTGCCGCTGCAGATATGAAAAGCCAAGGAAGCGTAATTCCAACCTTTTGGCGATCAGCGCGAGATGGTTTCTGGGTGGGAGCGCTAAATCCCAAAGGTTTAGTTTTCTATGCCGCGGTACTTCCCCAGTTTGTAGATATAGAGCGCGGAAACGTAACCGGACAATTACTTTTTCTTGGAGCGCTCTTCTCCATTTTGGCTTTTATCTCAGATGGAAGTTGGGGCCTCTTGGCCGGAACGGCGCGAGCTTGGCTGGCCAGTGATGAGAAACGGTTAGAACTTTTAAGAGTGATCGGCGGTTGTGTGATGATTATCTTGGGTCTATTGGTCATCGCGTCAGCCCTTCGTGATTTAATCAATACATGAGTTCTACTATTGCATCTAAAATTGTTAAACCAGATAAGCCAGCGCGCGACACTATTGCGCCATCAGATTTAACTTTTGGACTCTCCACTTGTAAACGCTGTCTCTGGATAAAGTATTGGTTTAAGGTCACGATGCCGGGACAATTCCCGCTCGTTAAACCGCTCTCAGCTGCGCAAGAAGAACATTTCCGCCGCGTAGAGATGCCAGACCTTGATCCATCGCTAGCACCAGGCGTTGTAAAGCAATGGGGGCAATGGGTTAAGAGCGCACCAATAGAGATAAATGGCGTGCCAACTCGCTGGCGAATTCTCGGTATCTACGATCTTCTCGCCCACTATGACGATGGCAGCGTTGGAATCATCGATTGCAAAGTCTCTGACTCAGATCGCGATAATGCGCAGTTCTATGCGCCGCAACTTGAGGCTTATGCCTATGCGCTCGAAAATCCCGAAAAAGGTAAGCCATTCCCGGTCTCATCCATGGGATTACTGGTCTGGAAGTTAGCCGGTGTAACACCGACCGCCGATGGTGCACACGGATTTGGCGTAACTCAGCACTATCTCCATGTCACACGAGATCAAGCGCAATTTAAATCACTAATTGCAGATTTAATCAACGTAATTGAGGGTGACCTACCTGATGCAGGAGTTGATTGCGATACCTGCAACTATCTCTCTAAGAGACTGTCACTAGAGAGTTAATTAACTCTCTTCCTCCTCTGTAGTTTTCTTAGCCTTCGTAGCATAAGTATCTACGTACTCTTGGCCAGATAGCGCTTGAATAGTCTGCATGATTTTATCCGTGACATCGCGTAGATGCTGAAGATCCGTGGAATCGCCTTCAAAATAAATTGGCTCACCGAAGATCATTTGTACGCGCATTACCTTTGGAACAACGGTTCCAGTTGGTTGAATCTTTTCGGTGTTAAACATGGCTACCGGAATAATTGGAGCGCCAGATTCGATTGCCAGTCGCGCAATACCTGTGCGGCCTTTATATAGTCGGCCATCTGGTGAACGCGTACCTTCAGGGTAAATTCCCAAGCACTTTCCTTCAGCTAAAACTTTGAGCCCTGTAATCAAGGCTGCTTCGCTGCGGCGCCCACCCGAACGATCAACTGGCACTTGCCCAAGAGCGATAAAAGTTAACTTCTTCAACAACCCTTTTGGTCCAGGCGATGTGAAGTACTCGCTCTTCGCCAAGAAGGTGACCTTGCGAGGAACAACTAACGGCATAAATATGGAATCGCTAAAAGATAGGTGGTTAGAAGCGATAATCACTGGGCCAGAACCTGGAACGTGGCGAAGCCCCTTTACCTTTGGGCGAAAGAGCACCATTAGAAACGGCGTTAAGAAAGCGCGCAAAACGCCGTACGGCAGGTTATTCATGGCATTAATTTAGCGCCTAATCATCCCAATGTGCGAATATGAACCATGGAGGGAGAACCATGAGCCGCAAACCCCCTGATGAGGATCCAGAGAGCGCGCACGAACGAGAGTTGATTGATCTCGAATTTCAATCTATGGTCGAAGGTCTATCACTTGATCAATCTTCACCAACAACATACCTAGATGATCTAGATAAATTTGAAGATCAGGATCGTTTCCAACCGCCAACACCACCAAAAGTCGGACTAAGAGAAACTATTGAACGCATCTCTAATGCAATTAAGAATTGGAGAAATGGTCCTACTTTTCGTGACGACGATGGTGCAGCGCTTTAAATTCTAGACAAATCGGCAACGCCAACTAATCCGGCGTTATTGCCAAGTTCGGCTGCAACAATTTCAGGATATGGATGCTTGCCTGAAAATGGAATCAAACTCAATGCAGCTTTACGTGTTGGCGCCAAGAAGATTTCACCAGCATCTATTACTCCGCCGCCAAGCACAATGCACGACGGATCGATAACCGTGCAAAGCGATGCGATGCCAGCTCCTAAGTAACTTGCCATTGTATTAAAAGCCGCTAGCGCAACTGGATCTTCATCCCGCGCTGCCTCAGTAATGTGATGGCCCTTAAGTCCCTCAACCGTTCCGTCGCCACGTGCCAATAAATTACGAGCTAAATCAGGGCTAGCATTAATTGCTTCACGTGCGTGACGCATCAAGGCAGAACCTGATGCGTATTGCTCAAGGCAGCCACGAATACCGCATCCGCAGAGATGACCATCGGGAACTATTCGAAGGTGTCCAAGTTCAGCACCGATTCCAAATGCACCTCTAAAGACCGAGCCATCGAGAATTAACCCTCCACCGACACCTGTACCCAAAGTGAGCATCATCAGATCATTACGCCCGCGACCTGCACCAAATTTAAATTCGCCCCAGGCTGCTGAGTTCGCATCGTTTTCTAGAACGATTCGCCTTCCAATTATCTGAGTTAACTCATTTACGAGATTAACGCCGTTCCAGCCAGCGATATTGGGTGTTGCCAAGATTGTTTGGCGATCTGATGAAATAAAGCCAGCAGCAGAAACACCGATCGAATCGACCGGATATTTATTAAACAACTCGGTTGCAACATCTGCGATTGTTTGAGTGAGTACTTTGCCGCCTTCGCGCGGGGTATCACGGCGTGCTGTTGCGAGAATTTCACCTTTCGGTGAGACGACGCCTCCAAGGACTTTAGTTCCACCGACATCTATGCCGATGGCATTTGAATTATCTGTACTCACTTTAGATTCTTAAAGGTGCTAGATCTCCGTTAAGAAATCAACCTTCTATATGTTCTTTAAGTTGCTTAAGCGCCGATTCAATTGTTGATTTCTCCTGCTTTGTAATCATCATCGCCGGAATCGGCATTGAAAGGCCAACTGAGAGTTCGTAGGTAACCGATGTTGAATCGGAGTCAAGGCTCTTTAGTAAATATGCGCCCTCCATCTTCGTCAAAATATTTGCATCTTCTAATGAGAAGGTGACCTTACTTGGGGATTCTGACCATTCGAAATTTAGAGTCACTACATCCTTTACCGCGCCAGCATCAACAGACAAGGTCGCTTTAGTGGCGCGGCCTTGGTCATCGCTCTCCAAAACATCTACCTTTTTAAAGGCTCCTGACCATTGAGGATAATCCGCAATTGCAAAGAGGGTGGCCGCAACCTGATCCAGTGGGGCATCGATGGTAATCGTTGAACTACTTTTATCGCTCATGGCTGTAGGTTACCTGAGAAGGCTGAGAAAAAAGTACTCGGCAGCCTCTCCACATTTTTCAAAGTGGGCGCTAGCGTTAGCGCCATGAATGAGATCACAATCCCAGCACTTGTCCCTGCGGCATCGACCGGAAACCTAACCAATTTAATTGCTGAGCGCGCTTGGTTTGAACCAAATCGCACGATGCTTTCACGTCCTTTGGGTGATGGATGGCAAAAGGTATCTGCTAAAGAGTTAGAGGAAGAAGTTCGCGCAACTGCAAAAGGTTTAGTTGCAGCCGGAATTCAAATCGGAGATCGCGTGGCGATTATGGCGCGTACTCGTTACGAGTGGACGATCCTTGATTTTGCGATTTGGTTCGCAGGTGGATGTGTAGTGCCTATCTACGAAACATCTTCAGCAGAACAAGTTGATTGGATTCTAAGCGACTCGGGAGCTGTCGGATTAATTGTCGAGACTCCCACTCATCGCGAACTTGTGAATTCAGTTCTGCCTTCACATACCAAACATATTTGGACTATGACTGAAGATGTCCTTTCAGTCCTAGCAGCAGCTGGCGCTCATATCGGTGATGATGAAATCGATCGTCGCCGCAACGCTTTGCTCCCAGATACTCTAGCAACGCTTATCTACACTTCCGGAACCACTGGAAAACCAAAGGGCGTTCAGCTAACTCACGGTAACTTCTTATCTGAGTGCGGAAACGTTGTTGAAGGAGCAAGCAACCTCTTCTTGAAACCAGGTGGATCAACCCTTCTCTTCTTGCCAGTAGCCCACGTATTCGGTCGCATGGTTCAGATTGGTGCCATTCGCGCCGGACTTCACTTAGCGCATTGCAGCGATCCAGTGGGTAGATTGCAACCAGACCTTGCATCCTTTAAGCCGACCTTCGTTCTTGCTGTGCCACGCATTTTTGAAAAGGTCTACAACGGCGCAGAAGCAAAAGCAGATGCTGCTGGCAAAGGAAAGATCTTCCGTAAGGCAGCAGATGTAGCAATCGCATACAGCGAAGCGATGGATAAGCGCGGATTTAATCCGCTCCTAACGCTTAAGCATGCGCTCTTCGACAAGTTGGTCTTTTCAAAGATTCGCGCTGCTCTCGGAGGAAATGTTGAAGCAGCAATTTCGGGTGGCGCTCCCCTAGGGGCTCGTCTCGGTCATTTCTACCGTGGCGCTGGCGTAACGATCTATGAAGGTTACGGACTTACCGAAACAACAGCTGGCGCAACTTTAAATATGACTGGAGCGCTCAAGGTTGGATCTGTAGGAAAGCCAATTCCAGGAACATCTGTAAAGATCGCCGATGACGGAGAAGTTTTGATCAAAGGTCCAATCGTGATGCGTGGATATTGGCAGAACGATGAAGCAAACGCAGAAGTCTTTACTGAAGATCGCTGGTTTAAGTCTGGTGACCTTGGAAAGATCGATGAAGATGGCTTCCTTTCAATTGTAGGACGTAAGAAAGAACTGATTGTTACAGCTGGTGGAAAGAACGTCGCTCCTGCGGTACTAGAAGATCGCCTACGTGCGCATCCTCTCGTAAGTCAATGCGTGGTCGTTGGCGATAATCAACCTTTTATCGCAGCGCTCGTAACAATCGATCAAGACGCCCTTAAGGGTTGGATAGCTGCCAATAAGAAGGATGGTGCAACTATTGCAACTCTTACCCAGGACCCTGATCTCATTGCAGTGATTCAGACCGCCGTAGATGAAGCAAATAAAGCAGTAAGCAAGGCTGAATCAATCCGAAAATTCACAATTCTGCCAACAGATTTCACAATCGCAGGCGGACAATTAACCGCCAAGCTTTCGATTAAGCGACATGTCGTTGCGCAGGAGTTTGCTAAGGAGATTTCTGAGCTCTTCACTAAGTGAGCAATTCTGCACGAATTGAACTTGCGCGCGATTTACACGATGGCATATCTCAAGATCTAGTTGCTCTCGGCTATGAGTTAGACATGCTATTAGGAGCATCTGACTCAACGGTCGAGTCGCGTCGCGAGATTCGCGGGCTTCGCTTTAAAGTCGATGAGCTAATCTCAAAAGTTAGGCGAGAAATGTATGCCCTACGTGATCCTCAGGTAACCAGTTTTCAGGAGGAGCTTAGGAAATTGATTTCCGAGATTTGTGGCGATCTGCAAGTAACGCAGACCATCAGCCACTTCTCCATTTCTAGCGCCTATCAATCTGAATTAAAGGCGATAGCTACGGAATTACTGCGCAATGTAATAGCTCATTCTGGGGCTAGCCATATTGAAGTCCTTTTAAAAGGCGTCGAAAATCGCACCTACTTGGAGGTAAGCGATAACGGAGTTGGAGGTGCGCAGGTGGATACCTCATGTTTAGGACGTTTAGGTTTAGTCGGAGTTAAAGAGCGCGTAGAACGACTTCACGGTCGGCTGGAGATTATCTCCTCTGAGAATGGGACGCGCATAAAAATCGTCCTGTGAAAGATGTAAGAGCACAACCACGAGTTTTGGTAATTGATGATCATGCTGCCGTGCGCGCCGGTTTAGCCCGCGCAATAGAGGACGCGCAAATGGTTTGTTGCGCTATGGCCGCGAATAAATCAGAGGCGATGGCACTGTTAGCACATACAAATCCTGATGCGATTGTCGTAGATTTGAATCTCCCTGATGGAAACGGTTTGGATCTAATTCGTTGGGCACGGAAGCATTCAAATTATCTTGCAATAGTGATGCTCACAATGAGCGATAGTGATAGCGATCTAATAGCGGCAATGAACGCTGGAGCAAGTGGATATGTAAAGAAGAGCGCACCTCTTACCGAATTGATATCAGTATTGAAACGAGCGCTAACTGCTCCGAGTTCATTTACCGCATCAGAAATAGTTTCGGCGCTCAAAACCGTTTCTGCTGCGAAACTGCTTACCCAACGTGAGGTTGAGGTGCTGCGCTGTCTCTCCGGTGTTGGAGATACTCGCCAACTTGCAGAACAGCTGCATATCTCTGAATCAACTTTAAAGACTCATGTGAGTTCAATTTACCGAAAGCTTGAAGTATCAAGTCGTCTAGCTGCAATTAGAGCTGGGGTTGAGGCAGGAATTATTTAAACAGTAAGTTAAATTCCTTAGACCAAATCTCCCAGCGCCACTTATCTACGATCCATCTGCGACCCGCCTGACCCATTTCCTTCGCTCTAACCGGGTCATCAAATAATTTAACTATCGCCTTGGAGACCTCTAGCGGAGAAGTGCCGTCCACGCTATATCCAGTAACACCTTCATCAACTGCATCAGGTGCTCCCCCAGAGCGCCCAGCGATAACCGGCAAGGCACATGAACTCGCCTCTAAATAAACTATTCCAAGTCCTTCTACCTCAAGGCCAGCTAGTCGAGATCTCGAAGGCATTACAAAGATATCGCCAGCGCAGATATAACGAGGAAGTTCTTTATATTGAATTCTTCCAATAAAGGTTACTGCATCAGAGAGGTCAAGTTTCGAAACCAGCTTTGTGAGATATTTTCGATACGGACCTTCACCAACCATCAAAATATGTGCTGTTGGATGTTCTGCTAAAACTGCAGGCATTGACTTAATCAGAATATCTTGGCCCTTACGGTGCACAAGTCGTCCTACACTGACAATTACTTTCTTATCAGCTAAGCCCAAATCTTTTCGTAACTGTGCAGAACTTGGAACAGGCGCAAAGTGATTTGTATCGATTCCAGGGGCGATCTTTATCACCTTTGATGTGGATTCTGGCGATAGCGCTTTAGAAATTTCATTCTTTGTGAACTCACCTAGATAAGTCAGGTAATCAACGTTTCTGCCGATAAATGAAATCGCTACAGAAAATGGCCACAATTTCGCCCACCAGACCTCATGTCCATGGGTTAGCGCTACTATATTTATAACGCCTTTATTACGCAGGCTACGTGCCATTACAGCCAATGGCGCGGCCGCTCCAAAAAATACCTGCTTAATCGAATGACGTGCGATAACTTTCTGAACGTTTCGAATTACTCGTGGGCTAGGAAGTAAAATCTTTGAACTATCGCGAATTACCTCAACGCCAAAATCACGCAACCATCCCTGATCATAGGTAGTGGTATCGCCCTGCGCGGAGGTGTAGACAATTATTGATCCTTTGGGTGCGCGTTCTATGAGACCCATAATGAAGGTTTCAATTCCACCGGCGCGGGGACCAAAATCATTGGTTACACAGAGAATTTTCCCTAAAACAAGTTCAGACATTTACTTTGATAGTTAAAGTCTGCGTGCGCCGACGAATGGTTTGTTTCCCAAGTTGTATGCGCTAGCGACTTTAACTCGTGATCCGGAGCGAGGCGCATGCACCATCTTTCCACCGCCTAGGTAAATGCCAACGTGCGAGATTGGTCGACCAAAAAATACGAGATCACCCGCAGATAAATTTGAGCGCTTTACAGATTTTCCGTAGTTAAATTGAGCGCGTGATGAGTGCGGCAGAGAAACTCCCGCGGTTTGAAAGGCACGCATAGTTAGCCCTGAACAATCCCAATATGTCATACCGTCAGCGCCAAAGACATATTTGTCACCGATCTGCTTCAAAGCAAATTGAAGCGCTTTTCCAGCACGCCCGGAGACCACTTTGGCTTTCTTTGCCGCGGCTAGTGAGGATGCTTGATCAGCATCTTCTTCCTCTTGAGCAAGTCTGGCTAAACGCTCGCGATCTTCTTTCTTTAACTTCGACAAAAGCGACTCTGCTTCTGCCAACTTTGCGATCGCTCGGGCACTTTGTGCAGCTAATTTTTTCTGTGTCGCTTTAACTAGAGCTAGTTTGTCGCTCACCGTTAATGAAGTTGCAGTGAGGCGCTGTTTGGCTGCTTGAAACTTTCGAAGCTCGACCGACTTCTTGCGGGTAATTGCTTCAAGTGAGCCCGCTGCTGAAAGATAAAGTGATGGATCCGATGAGAAGAGAAGTTCGAGGCTCTGGCTCAGCCCGCCTGTTTTAAATTGCTCCACTGCGATCGTGTTTAGTGATCTGGAGAGAGCGGCGACGCTCTGGCTCTGCACCGCGGCTTTAGCCTGAATTCCTTGGAGCTGGCCATTTAGCGAAGCTAATTTAACTTTTGCTTCCTGGGCGCCCTCGGCTGCAGTGGTTGCTTCCTCCTCAAGTTGGCGAACACGTGCCTGAACCTGCGCCAAAGTTTGGGCAGCGTCGGCGCTAGGCACGTTTAGCAACGGTGCGATCAACGCGATCATCGCGGTTATCAGGGCTGCCCTGGGGCGCTTTGAGGTGAACATAGGGCTAAAGGCTAACGGTGGCCCATCTGGCAACTCAAACCGAAATAGGCGTGGCTACCTGTGAATTTATCCTGATCTACGCTCAACCAGCGGAGTTATAGCGAAGAGGACGGACCAATCCGCGAGATGAGAGCAGATCAATTACCTCCGCCGTCGTATCAGGAATCTCGCAGGTATCGCTAAGGTGTTCGCTCTTTGGATTTGATAGAAGAAAAGTCAGCACGCAATCGTTGCAACCGATATCGCGAACTGCACATGAGTCACAGGTAATTATCATGAAGGAAACGGTACTTGCCAGCACTGACATCTACTTTGCCCCAAGATAGCCTTTCAACCATGGCCGTCTTTGCAACCCTGGTGACTGGAAGCGATGGCTCAACGACAAAGGGTGGATCTTCGCGCGCGATCACCAGCGGGGCCGACCGCAACGAATTTCTAGCCCGTCGCCGCACCGCCGATTTCATCTTGATCGGCGGTAAAACCGCGCGCAGCGAGCCGTATCACCGCACCCCCGTTCCGGTGGTAATCGCCTCTCACTCGATGGTTAACGCTCTCACCGCAAATCAAGAGGCACATTGGTGGAACTGCTCGCCAAGTTCGGCTCTAGATCGCGGCATAAAGAAGTTTGGCAGCAACGTATTGGTAGAAGGCGGTGCAAACTTCATCTTTGAATTGATCAGCACCCGCTCATTAGATGGCATTTATCTCAGCGTTACACCAGAAAGCGGCGGCGAAGCGAAGATTGATTACCAAAAACTCCTTGCCAAGTTCTCAGAAGTTACTAGTCGCGAAGTTGATGGAACTCAATTCTTTCAGGCGCGTAATCTAAAGATTTAGAAGGCGGAAATTATCGCAACGCCAGCGACAGCAGCCGCGATTCCAATGTACTGAACTTTATGAAGTCGCTCATGCAGGAATTGGAAGGCAAGTAGTGCAGTAAAGATTGGATAAAGCGCACCGAGCACCATCGCAAGCGTTAAGTTGCCCTTTGTGGTTGCAACGCCTAAGAGTAAATTGGCCAAGAAATCAGCGACACCAATAAAGATCAATATTGGACTGTGCTTAAAGTTTAATCCACCTAGGGTTTTATATTTAGCGAAAATTCCGAGTGAAACAAAGAAAGTTGTAAAACGCATCATCACCATCGTCATCAGTGCGCTGCCTTCCGAGCCAATCGCCATAAATGTAAGTGCAGTACCGAAACCACCTGCAGCTCCAAGTGCCAGAATCAAAGGCTTTAGCGGAAGTCCCTGCGAAATTTCCGGTCCACTAGCTAAAAAAGCCCCGACTATGGCAAGTGCGGCACCGATGCTTAAAATAAGTGAGAGACGATCACCTTTTACAAAAAAAGCATAACCAACTGGAATTAAAGCGCTCAGCCCACTGATTGGAGAGACAACTCCCATTCGCCCAGTAGAAAGTCCCGCATATAAACAGATCAGCCCTAGGTAACCAAAGACTCCAGCGAGTGCTCCCGGAATTAAATATCCATTTGCTCCAAAAGGTTCTGATGAATAATCTCCGGTTACAACCACCAAGCAAATTCCAAAAACTAAACCGATTGCTTGGGTTACACCAAGAACTGCGATAGCGGGATGGGTCTTACTTAGTTTGCCACCGTGATAATCGGCAGTTCCCCAGAGGGCGCTAGAAAGGAGCGCTAGAAGAGTTGCCATAGCGCAAGGGTACACACTATTAAAAGTGAGTAAGCGCCCTGCCTCCCACTTATATGCGCTCCCTATCTTTAGAATTAACCAGTGGATTTAAACCAATTTAATCGCATGATTGAGCATTTGCGTACAGCTACCCCGCGCGCTGAGATTATTTTGGAAGAGGTTCCTGCGCCACAAAAGTTGGCAACTTATTCGTTTGCTTTTACCGCTGATGTTTCAAATGGTTTGCTCGGCGATGATGAAGATGAAGTCGCATCAGGTCGCTTTGTTTTGCTGCACGAACCCGGCGGACAAGAGACCTGGGAAGGCGAATTTCGCTGCGTCACATTTTTAAGCGCCGATGTAGATGAGGCGATGCAAGATGACCCGTTGCTTCCTGAAGTTGGCTGGTCTTGGCTCTTAGATTCCCTTTCAGCAGCAAATTGTGAATTCAACGCTCCCAGCGGAACCGTTACCCGAGTCTCTAGCGCTTCATTTGGAAAACTTTCACCACGAAATGATCAATCTGAAATCGAGATTCGCGCATCATGGAGTCCGATAATCAAAGATAGCGATGAGATGATTAAACATATCGATGCCTGGTGCAATCTCCTCGGTGAAGTTGCGGGGCTGCCTCCAATCGTTGAAGGCGTAGCGCCGATTTCTGCAGCACGACGTCGCGTATAAATATTATTTATGTGTGAAGTTAAATCAACATCTGAGGAAGTTCCAGCTACGACCTCGATTCCACTTTTAGCTCCCGCAAATGGAATCCCCCCGGTAGTTGATACCAATCAGAAATTTGAAGCTGCCCTTGCACAGTTGTTGGCAGGACACGGTCCATTTGCAGTAGATGCCGAACGCGCCTCAGGATATAAATACAGCGCTCGGGCGTATCTCATTCAGATAAAACGAGAGGGTGGCGGCCTTCACTTAATAGATCCGATTCCATTCGGACCGAACCACAAGTACTTTCAGGAGTTAAATACTCTCTTGCAAAGTGACGAAGTTATATTGCATGCAAGTACTCAGGATCTGCCATGCTTGCGAGAACTCGGCATCTACCCCAAGCGACTCTTTGATACTGAATTAGGTGGCCGAATTGCAGGTCTTCCGCGAGTAGGGCTGGGCCCATTACTCGAGTCGCTTATGGAAGTTTCGCTCGCTAAAGAACATTCTGCAGTTGATTGGTCACAGCGCCCTTTGCCGCAAGATTGGCTTAATTACGCAGCACTTGATGTGGAACTCTTAATTGAACTTCGGAATCAGATGTATGGAATTCTCGAAGAATCTAAGAAACTCAAGTGGGCGGTAGAAGAGTTCCAATCAATAATTGATGCCCCTGCTCCCCCGCCACGCGTTGATCCTTGGCGACGCACATCTGGAATGCATAAGATTAAAAAACGCGATCAATTGGCAATTGTGCGAGCGCTCTGGACAGTCCGTGCTGAAATGGCGCAAGAAGTTGATATCGCACAAGGTCGCTTGTTATCCGATGCCGCGATAGTTGAGATTGCAACGAAAGCTGTAGAGAGGCCGATAAAGAGTAAGAAGGATTTAGAGAAGATCCTGCGCCCAATTGGTCTGCGAGCGCGTTGGTTTGAAAATACCGCCACCTGGATTAGCGCGATCACTGAAGCGCTGGCGCTGCCTGAGAGCCAATGGCCACCAGTTCGCACCGATAGCGATTCGTTGCCTCCGATAAAAATCTGGCGCGAGCGCTTTCCTGAGCGATATGCCCCGCTTACTCATGCTAAAGCCAATATTCAGGCAAAGGCTAATGAGTTGGTCATCCCATTTGAGAACTTGATTACCCCGGAATATGTGCGCCGTATCTGCTGGAACTTACCGAAGACACGGGTAGCCACTTCT
>Ga0208788_1001026_pt1 | contig 13678 bp, 10 predicted proteins | sample Wag4_2014_7_11_3_FD_187363 | JGI IMG/M metagenome (GOLD analysis project Ga0208788, IMG submission 187363) | Fresh water mixed with fracking chemicals microbial communities from Ohio, USA - Utica-2 Time Series FC 2014_7_11 (SPAdes) (version 2) ... | reverse complement strand
ACCTGTATCCCCGCGAGACCCGGGCCGTCACCGATGGCGTGTATCACGTCGAGAACCGCACGGGCAAAGCCATTTCCGAGCTCCACGTGGACCTGAACCCGCGCCTGCGACTCGAGCGCCTCGCGTTTCCGGGGGCCCGGCTCAGGACCGAGTACCGGGAATGGGGCCATCGCATCTATGACCTGACCCCGCCCCTGGAGCCCGGTGAGCGGCGTGACCTGCGCTTCCGGACCGTCCTGGAGGAGCGGGGCTTCGTCCATTCCGCTCCCCTGACGTCTCTCGTCGAGAATGGGACCTTCCTCGACAACTCCGACCTCTCGCCGTTCATCGGGGTCCGGCACGATGCGTTCCTCATCGATCGGGCGAAGCGTCGCAAGTACGGGCTACCGGTGGTGCGGCATGCGCCCTCGCCGGGGGAGGCTCGCGGACGGGACCGCTCGCTCTTGAGACCGGACAGCGACTGGGTCACGACCGACCTCACCCTCACGACCGATTCGGACCAGACCCCCGTCGCGCCCGGCTACGTCGTCAGCGACAGCACCGCCCGAGGCCGGCGGACCGTGCACGTCCGGTCGGACGTGCCGGTGCAGCACTTCTTCAGCTTCCAGTCCGCCCGGTACGCCGTCGCGCGTGACCGTGTCGGGGACATCGAGCTGGCCGTCTACCATCATCCGGGGCACGCCACCCATGTGAAGCGCATGCTCCGGGCCATGAAGCTCTCGCTGCGGCTCTACTCGAAAGCGTTCTCGCCGTATCCCTTCCGGCAGGCGCGTATCGTGGAGTTCCCGGCTTACCGGCCTTTCGCGCAGAGCTTCGCGAACACCGTGCCCTACAGCGAGGACGTGGGGTTCCTGGCCGACGTGTCCGATCCGCAGAAGATCGACGTGGTCACGTACGTGACGGCCCACGAGATGGCCCACCAGTGGTGGGGGCACCAGGTGACGGCGAGTGACCAGCAGGGCGGCCGGTTCCTCATCGAGAGCCTGTCCCAGTACTCCGCGTTGCTGGTCATGGAAAAGTTCTACGGCCCCGAGGCCATGCGGCGTTTTCTCAAGTTCGAACTGGACGAGTACCTGAAGGGGCGGACCACCGAGGGGACGGAAGAAGTCCCGCTCTCACGCGTGGAGAACCAGCCTTACATCCACTACCAGAAGGGCTCGCTCGCCCTGTGGTGGCTGAAGGAAGTGATCGGGGCTCCGGCCATCAACCGCGCGCTGGCCTCGTTCGTGAAAGAGTATGCCTTCCGGCCGGCGCCATATCCCTCGAGCCGCGACCTGCTGCGTCATCTGCGGCGGGAGGCCGGACCCCGACACGAGGCGCTGATTTCGGACCTGTTCGAGACGATCACGCTGCTCGACCTCCGGGCACGGGACCCCCGGGTCACGAAGCGCCCGGATGGTCGCTGGGACGTGGCCTTCACGGTGGCTGCCCGCAAGTTCCGTGCCGATGGCCGGGGAGTGGAAACGGAGGTTCCGCTCGACGAGGACGTCGACGTGGGGGTCTTCGCCTCCGAGGTCGGGAGTCCGGGCTATACCGCGAGTGACGTGCTGGTCATGCGCCGGGCTCGCCTGCACACGGGCACGCAGTCCGTGCAGGTGACGGTGGATCGAGAACCGGCCTACGTGGGGGTCGATCCCTACAACAAGCGCATCGACCGCAACTCGGACGATAACCTGGTCGGCGTCGCGGGTACGTCTTGGTGAGCTCACGGGGCTTCCCCCTCGCGGTCGCGCAGGTTGCCGGCAGGGCCGGCCAGGAAGAGGTCGACGACACCATGCTGAGTATCCGCCACCTGTCCCACGTCTATCCCGACGGCACCCGGGCCCTCGATGACGTCAACCTGGACATCCCGCCAGGGATGTTCGGTCTTCTGGGGCCCAACGGGGCAGGCAAGAGCAGTCTCATGCGTTGCCTGGCCACGTTGCAGACGCCGACCTCGGGCCAGATCCGCTTCGGCGACCTCGATGTCCTGGCGAAACCCGAAGACCTCCGGGCGACCCTGGGGTACCTGCCTCAGGACTTCGGGGTCTATCCCCGGGTATCGGCCGAGGATCTGCTGGACCATCTGGCCGTCCTCAAGGGTGTGACCGGTCCGGCCGACCGGCGGCAGACGGTCGAGACCCTGCTGCGGCAGGTGAACCTCTGGGATGTCCGCAAGAAGGCGGTCGCCGGATTCTCGGGGGGCATGCGGCAACGCTTCGGCATCGCGCAGGCGCTGATCGGCAACCCGCGTCTCATCATCGTCGACGAGCCCACGGCGGGACTCGATCCGGAAGAACGCAACCGCTTCAACAACCTGCTGTCCGAAATCGGTGAGCAGGTCGTGGTGATCCTCTCCACGCACATCGTCGATGACGTGGCCGATCTCTGTCCGCGCACGGCCGTCCTCGTGGGGGGGCGCATCGTCGAGAGCGGTTCGCCTGCCGACCTGACGGCGCAGCTGGCCGGGTGCATCTGGACGACCCGGATCGACCGGAGGGCGCTGACGGAGGCGCGCGAGCGCCACGCGGTCCTGTCCACGCGCCTGGTGGCGGGTCGGACCGTCATCCGGGTCCTCTCCCCGGAACCCGGTCAGGCCCCGGGGGCCGATTTCGAGCCCGAGCAGGCCACCCTGGAAGACGTCTACTTCGCCACGCTGCACCGGCATCGTGCCCGACAGGCGGTCGCCCGATGAAGGCGCTCTCCCTCCTCTTTGCCGTGGCCGGGTTCGAGTGGCGCTACCAGCTGCGCGGCCCGCTTCCGTGGATGAGTTTCGCCTTCCTGTTCCTGATGGGCTTCGCGCTCACGGCGTACGACCAGCTGCAACTCTTTGCCCAGGGCGGTGTTCACGTCAACGCGCCGCGGGCGATCGCCATGTCGATGGGCGTCCTGACCCTCTATGCGGCCTTCGTGCAGCTCGCCGTGGTCGCCGGTGCGGTCATCCGCGACGACGAGACCCGGTTCGCCCCCCTCCTCCGGAGTTCGCGCCTGACGCGCTGGACGTATCTGGGAGGGCGGTTTGGCGGGGCGATGGCCGTCTCCCTGGCGGTGCTGACGGCGCTGCCGCTGAGCATGGCGATCGCCTCGTGCATGCCCTGGCTGGATCCCCATCGCCTCGGCCCCTTCCAGCCTCAGGCCTACATGTGGGCCCTGCTGGTCATGGGCCTGCCCACGGCCTTGATCCTCGGGGCCATCTTCTTCGCGGTGGCCGCGGCCACGCGGTCCATGATGTGGAGCTACCTGAGCGCCCTGGCGCTGCTCGTGGGCTATTCCATCGCGCAGTCGCTCATGGGCAACCTGCAGCTCGAGACGGTGTCCGCCCTTTTCGATCCATTCGGAATCGGCGCGTTTTCCCTCGTCACGAAGTACTGGACGGCGGCCGAGAGCAACGCGAGCCTGCCCGCGCTCTCGGGGGTGTTTCTGGCCAACCGCCTCCTGTGGCTGGGGGTGGCCGGCGTGCTCTTCCTGTTCACGGGGTCGCGGTTCCGCTTCGAGCAGCGGGGGGGCAAGCGTGCGCCGGATGCATCCTCGCGACCGGTCGCGAGCGGGACCGCCCTGCCGTCCTTCGTGGCGGGCTCGCTCCCGGCTCTGCGCTCCGACCGGGAGACCCGGCTGGCCCAGTTCCTCAGGATGGCCCGGTTCGACATGGCGTACGTCATGAAAAGTCCGGCGTTCATCGTCATGCTGGTCCTGACGGTGCTCAACACGGGGGTGGCCGTCTGGTTCGCCGCCGATGCCTACGGGACACCGAGTTACCCCGTGACGCGGGTCCTGGTCCAGGTGCTCTCCGGGCTCTTCGGCCTGATGTTCATGATCATCGCCATCTACCACGGCGGGGAACTGGTCTGGCGCGACCGTGAGCGTCGTCTGCACGAGATCGTCGATTCGACACCCGCGCCCGGATGGGTCCATCTGGTCCCCAAGATCGGGGCGATCGCGCTGGTGCTGCTGGCCACGGCCGGTGCCGGGGTCCTCACCGGGATGGCCATCCAGCTGCTGAAGGGGTACACCCGGCTGGAGCCCCTGGCCTACGTGGGGTGGTTCCTGGCGCCCATGTGCCTGCTGGGGCTGCAGACGGCCGTCCTGTCGATGTTCATCCAGGTCCTGGTCCCGCAGAAGTTCATCGGCTGGGCCGTCATGGTCGTGTACATCGCCGCCACCGTCGCGCTCAGGGCCTTCGGTCTCGATCACGACCTGGTCCAGTTCAGTGACTATCCCGTGGCTCCGCTGTCGGACCTCAACGGGCAGTCTCGCTTCTGGATCGGTCAGGCGTGGTTCCAGGGATACTGGACGCTGTTTTCCCTGGGGCTCGCGGTGATGACGCATGCCTTCTGGCGCCGCGGGAACGTGGGCACGCTGCGGCAGCGGGCGTCGCTGGCCTGGTCCCGCCTTCAGGGCGGGGCCGGAAAGCTGGCGCTGGCCTCGGGGGCGGCGTTCGTCGCGGTGGGGGGCTACATCTACTGGAACACCTGCGTCCTCAACCGGTACACGCCAGCGCCCGAACTCGAGAAGCAAGTGGCCGAGGCCGAGAAGACGCTGAAGCCATTCGAAGCCCTGCCGCAGCCCCGGATCGTGGGTGTCACCCTGAAGGTCGACCTTTACCCGCGGCAGGCCCGTGCCGTCACGGAGGGCGTGTACCGGGTCGAGAACCGCACCGGCAAGCCGATCTCCGAGCTGCATCTGGATATGCATGCGCAGCTGAAACTCGAGCGCCTCGAGTTTGCGGGAGCCACGCTCAGGACCGATTACCCGGAATGGGGGCATCGCGTCTACGACCTGGCTCAGCCCCTGATGCCCGGTCAGCTGCGCGAGTTGCGCTTCCGCACCGTCCTGGAAGAGCGAGGCTTCGTCAACTCGGGCCCGCTGACCTCGATCGTCGACAACGGCACCTTCCTGAACAGCGACTCGATCACCCCGACCCTCGGGGTGAATCCGGCCGGCTTCCTCACGGACCGGGCGAAGCGTCGCAAATATGGCCTGCCCGAGGACCGTCGGGATCCGCCCCCCGGTGATGTCCGCGGCCGGGATCGGGCCATACTGCGGAGCGACAGCGACTGGATCACGGCCGATCTCATCGTGACCACCGACGCCGACCAGACGCCTGTGGCCCCCGGTTACGTCGTCAGTGACACGACCCAGCACGGCCGTCGGACGGTCCACTTCAGGCCGGACGCGCCCCTGCAGCACTTCTTCAGCATCCAGTCGGCCCGCTATGCCATCGCGCGCGATCGACTCGGGGGCATCGACCTGGCCGTCTATCACCACCCGGACCACGCCTACAACGTGAAGCGGATGCTCGAGGCCATGAAGGTATCCCTGGGGCTTTATGATTCCATCTTCTCGCCTTATCCCTTCCGACAGGCGCGCATCATCGAGTTTCCGGCCTACGCGAGCTTCGCCCAGAGCTTCGCCAACACCGTCCCGTACAGCGAGGACATCGGCTTCCTGGTCAAGGCCGCCGATCCCGACAAGATCGACTACGTCACCTACGTGACGGCGCACGAGATCGCCCACCAGTGGTGGGGGCACCAGGTCTCGCCGGCGGCCCAGCAAGGCGCCGGGTTCCTCATGGAGAGCCTGGCCCAGTACTCGGCCCTCCTGGTCGTGGAGAAGTTCTACGGTCCCGAGCACATGCGGAAGTTCTTGAAATACGAGCTCGATACGTATCTCCGCTCCCGCAGGGGGGACGGTCGCGACGAGCAGCCGCTCGCTCGCGTGGAGAACCAGCCCTACATCCACTACCAGAAGGGCTCGCTCGCCATGTGGTGGCTGAAGGAGGAGATCGGCGCTCCGGCTGTCAACCGCGCGCTGGCCTCGTTCCTGAAGGAATATGCCTTCCGTTCGGCGCCGTATCCATCGAGCCGCGACCTGCTGCGTCACCTGCGGCGCGAGGCCGGACCGAATCACGAGGCGCTGATCTCGGACCTGTTCGAGCAGATCACGCTGGTCGACCTGCGGGCGCGGGAACCCCGGGTCACGAAGCGCCCGGATGGCCGCTGGGACGTGGCCTTCACCGTGGAGGCGCGCAAGTTCCGTGCCGATGGCCAGGGGGTGGAAACGGAAGCTCCGCTCGACGAGGACGTCGACGTGGGAGTCTTCGCCCGGGAGGTCGGTTCGAAGGATTACTCTGCGCGCGATGTCCTGCTCATGAGGCGGGAACGCCTCCATACGGGCACGCAGTCGGTGCAGGTGACGGTGGATCGGAAGCCTGCCTACGTGGGGGTCGATCCCTACAACAAGCGCATCGACCGGAACTCGGACGACAACCTGGTCAGATGTGAGAGCCCCTAGCAGGCACCCCTCACCCGAGGCGCACGGGTCGGTCACCCCACGGGAGTCCAGTCCCAGGGCTGGTACCGGATCCGGGGGCTCGGCCCCAGAGCCCGGAGTGCGGCTTCCCGGTCCGCGTCCAGGTGACGTCGGATGAACCCGACCGGATCCTCGAAGTCCCGGCGGTACCAGTGGAAGAGGCGACTCAGGTGAAGGGTGCGGGTTTCCACCTCGATCCGGCAGCCTGCCGGATCGGCCAGAAACACCCGGGTGGCCATCTCCAGCTGCCGGTCGAGGGCCTCGGCCTCGTAGGCGCGAATGGCCGGACACGAGGCCGCTCCGCAGTTGAGCGCGAAGTGGATGCGGGGGTCTCCGAGTTTTCGCATTTCCCCTTCCAGGTGGTACAGGCTCATCCGCCGATCCTCGACCTCGTGGCGCGTCAGGAAGAAATAGCGGATGAATCCCCACCAGGAGGGGTGTCGGCGCGGCGATCGCCGCACGATGTCGTGATACGTGTTGATCAGGAAGGCCAGACGTTCGGGATTCATCGTTCCGGCCAATCTGTGAAGGCCTGGATGGGGCCATACCAGCCGACCTGGCGACCGTGGGTCTGGTCCGTGTCCGTCATCAGGGCGATCGCCGATACGGGCCCCGGGGGATCTCGCCTGAAAAAGGCCCGGTAGTCCGCCAGAAGGTCCCGCGTTTCCTCGTGCCAGCGACCGGCTCCTGCCGTCCCCGACCGGAGGGTGACCATGCCCACCTGGCGCGTGTAGGCCGACGGACCGATGTCCCCGACCGGGCGCGCCTGGCCCCACGTGTAGGCGATCGCCTCCGTCCGGAAGATGTCCTCGGGGCCGCGGAGGTTCCAGGCGAAGTACACGCGCGCGGCGCAGTCGTCACCCTGGCGCGTGCGCTCGTCGGCACCCGCGACGGGGCCCGAGACCCGCCATGTCCAGCGCACGATCGGGGTCTGACGCAGGTCCACCCGGGTCGCGCGCACCAGCATCGAGGCGGCATCCTCGCTGGTCGCGCGCATCACCGTCTGCCCATCCGGACCCGGTTCCCGCCGGTAGTCGACCTTGCTGTGCCACGGACGGAAGGCGAGGTTCTGCCACGGATCGGGAGTGGTTCGCGCGAAGTCTGCCACGATCGTGCCGGGGAACGTGGGGGCCGGCGTGAGCGACGGAACCGCCGGGGTGGCGGGCATGGCGGGTTCGAGGGTCGCGCCGGCCGGGAGGCGCCCGCACCCGAGCATCCAGAGCACGGACAGCGCGGCCAGGAGGAAACGTGGTGGCATGAAGCAGCTCCATGTGGGGGACGAGGCCCGCGGGCCAGCTGGTTCCCATGATGGCATGCCGCGTTCGGTGAATCTGTCGGCTGGCCGACAGTCCCGGGCGGTCCGGGCATGCCAGCATGGACGGGTCACGGATCAGGAGGAAGACATGACGATTTCCCGGGAACTCTCGAGGCGGCTGGTCCGCCCCGTCCTGTTGCTCGGTCTGCTGGCGATCGGGCTGGTCGTGATCCGGGTCGATGGGGTGGCGAGCTGGTTCGAACGGGAGCGATTGATGGCGCTCACCGCTCAGGCCGGCCCCTGGGGGCCCGTCGTGTTCGCGTGCCTCAAGGTCCTCTCGGTCGTGCTCGCGCTGCCGTCGGCTCCCGTGACGATGGCAGGGGGCTTTCTCTTCGGCCCCGTCCTGGGAACGGTGGTGAACGTCCTGGCCGCCACGGCGGGCGCCTCCCTGACCTTCTTCATCGGGCGATTCCTCGGGCGTGACGGGGTCCAGCGGGTCCTGCCCCGGCAGTTGCAGGCGCTGGATGAGCGGCTGGTCACGCAGGGCTTCCGGGTCATCCTGTCCCTGCGTCTCGTCCCGCTCGTCCCGTTCAATGGCCTCAACTACGGGGCCGGTCTCACCCGGGTGGCTTTCCGGGATTACCTGGCCGGCACCCTGCTCGGCATCACTCCCGGGGCGGCCGTCTTCACGACCATGGGGCACTCGGCTGCCGAGGCTTCCTTGCCCGGCATGGCGATCGGTCTCGGGGCCCTGGGGGTTCTGTCCCTGATCCCGGTCTTCTGGCGGCCAGTCGCGCCCGTGCAGGTGGATGCGAGCCCGAGCCCGCCGTCGAAGCCGTGACTCCGGAGTCTCAGGGGACGAGGCGCTCGCGGTCGATGAGGTCGCGGATGGCTTTCTCGCGCTCCCAGGGGGCCGGGTAACCGTGCTTCGCGTAGTCCTCGGCCGTGGCCTTCGGTTCGGTGATCCGACCGATGTAACTTGCGCCCTCGCGGGGGTCATAGCCTGCACGGGCGGCGAAACGCGCGCCGTCGAGGTCGGCCTGTTCTTCCATCTTGCGGCGGGCCCGGCGGAGCGTCGCATCCTTGAACCCGGAATCGACCTCGCTGACGAGGTCCTTCGGAGCCTTGCCTGCCCGGAGGGCGTCCAGGAGTTCGTTCTGGGCCTTCTGGATCGCGTGGCCACCGGGCTGGTCGCGGTGCAGGTCGTGCGCCAGTTCGTGGGCCAGGATGAAGGCGAGCTGGTCGTCGTTGTCGACCGACTTCAGCATGCCTTCGTGGACGCCGATCTGGCCACCGCCCAGGGCGAAGGCATTGGCATCCTGCTTCTGGTAGAGGGCAGGACGGACGGGATAGGGGGCCTCGGGAGCAGCAGCCTGGAGCTTCTGCATGATGCCCTTGACCCTGTCCATCGCGGGGCCGTCCTCGCGGCGGGCCCACACGAGGTCGTCCACCTTGAACTTGCCGGTCTTCAGGAAGTTGTCGATGAGCTGCTCGCGGTTGTCCCAGATGGCCGTGATCTTCGCGAGGCCCGTCATGCCCTGCACGAGCTTCTCACCGCTCGCGACCTCGGCTGCCGCCCAGAGCGCGTCAAGCGACCGTCACGAGAGGGTTATCGGGGGCGGGGGTCAGGACTTGTGAACCAGGTGTTAAGAGGCGTTGAGGAAAGAGGTCAAGTCTCGGTGAATCGTTCGCGATCCGTGCGATGACGGGTGTCTCCTCAAGGAGCCAGCGGAACGAGTCGGTAGAGCGGGCGGTCGTAGTCCGCTGACGTCCGTCCGTAGGCTCCCCGTATGGTCGCGACGGGATGCAGCGAGAAGGCTCGCCGCAGGCGGTCCACCTCCTGATCGAACATGCGATAGACATAGACCGGTCGCGACCGCGAGAGGGTCACCGCAGCACCCTCCAGGCCCCCCCAGCCGTCGTAGGCCATGTTGGTGTCGTCAAGGATGGTGATGTCGGGGCGGCGGTTCTCGATATGGTGCGCGTACCAGAGCGGTGTGGATGCGTCCCAGTAGGTCAAGATGGTCGCACCCGGTTCGAGGTGGTCGAAGATCTCCTTGACGAAGCGCTCGCCCTGGTGATTCCCGCTCTGATCCATCATCGAAAAATGGGTGACCATCAGCCAGGCCGGGAGCAGGGGCGTGACCCAGACGGCGTGCCGCGCCCATCCCCATCGATCGATGTGGATACGGTCCAGTATCCACTGGAGTCCCGTCGCTGCCCACACCACGAGCGTCAGCCAGGAAGCGAAAAGATAGCGGTTGAGATCGGCATTCTGGTAGCTGGCATACACGTACACGTTCGTGAGCAGCAGGCCCAGACTGAAGATCGCGAACCCCGTGCCGGCCTGAAAGCATGCCCACATCCCGATCACCGCGAGGAGCGCGAAGACCGGGCTGGCGTCGGCGACGACCGTGGCTCGCCAGGTGGGCCACTTGCTCAGGAAGCGTCCGACCCCCTCGAGGGAGAGAAACGTCATGTCGCTGCGGAACTGTTCGCCCGTCACCAGGTACCGCAGCCCCTCCCAGGTCGTCGGGTGGTTGTATGCCAGCACGGGGTTCTGAGATGCCCGGATCGGCAGATAGGCGTAAACCCCCAGCGCCAGGATGAATCCGAGGGTCGCCACCAGGAGGGGGCGCAGATCCCGTGCCAGGGTTTTCCGTCCCGTCCAGAGCGCATATCCCGCGACGAAAGGGGCGACCGTGCTCGTGAGCATATGATTGCCGAATGACAGTCCGAGCCATGTCGCGCCTATCACGAGATCCCGGGGACGTTGATCCTGGCTCCAGACCACGAGCCGATGCAGGATCGCGCTCAGGAACAGCAGGTGCAAGGTATGAACCTCTGCGCGCGTGGCGTTGCTCCAGAGCGAGGGAGAGGCGGCGAAACACAGGGTCATCGCCACGGCCACGGCTGGCCGAATCTTCAATCGTCCCAGCGTGAGGACGAGGATTCCAAGCGCGGCGCTCGCGCAGACGGCGGACAGCAGGTTCGCGCGATAGGCAGGCGAGCCGACAGGGATGTAAGAGAAGAGATGGCCGATCAGGACGTACAGCGGATAGCCGGTGGGATGGGCGATGCCGAGCAAGGAGGGCACCGTCTGCATTTCCCCGCAATCCCAGAAGCTGACCCCTGGCAAGAGCGTCCGAACGTAAACCACGAACGACAGGAGGCTGACGGCGATCGCAGCTCGCGTGTTCACGGGACCGGCCCCCCCGATGGCGGAGTCCGTCCTGTCACCTCGTAGACGTCCTGGTTGTAAGGCGTGACGGGGGGGAGCTTGCGGAGGGTGTAGCTTTGCGCGATGCGCTCCACGTTGTCGTGCATGTGGATGATGTAGACCGGTCGGGCCGGAAAGAACGTATCGACGGCCTTCACGACGTTCCCCAGGTTCTGGCTGTAGATGTCGATCTCGTCGACCAGGGTGACGTCAGGACGCCGGCCCTCGACATGTTGGCCATACCAGAGGGGCGTGGTGAAGCTCCACCAGGAAAGGATGACGGCCCGTGGTTTCACCGCGTCGAAGACGTTGCGTTCATATATTTCCGCCGAGTGGTCGAGGTGTCGGTCGACCTGGCTCCAGTGCGTCAAGGCGAGACTCGCCGGCAAAACCAGGGTGAGGAGACTCAGGGCACCCGACAGCCGGACCGGAAACATGGCCTGCAGTCCAGTCGCCGCGCCGAGCAACAGGAGCAGGTTCGGGGCCAGGAAGTAGCGCGGGAGATCGGCATTGGCATACGTGCTCGCGGCGTAGAACGGTATCGCGATCCCGAGCACCAGGGAAACACCGAGCCTCCAGTTCCGGCGCCAGATCAGGATGAGACCACCCGCTGCCAGGACGCCCAGCGCGTTACGGCCCCATACCGTGAACCAGTCGGCATACCAGCCCATCACCTCGGGCCAGCGTGCTAGCGCGGTGGCGACACCGTGCCACGACATGAAACCCATGTCTCCCCGGAATTGCTCACCCAGTGCCACGAACCGGAACCGTTCCCACGTGACGGGATTCGCGTAGTTCATGGGCGGGGTCATCAGCGCCCGCAGCGGCAGATAAGCATACAGGGACAGCCCGATGGCGCCCATGAGACCCGAGACGGCCAGGGTTCCCGGCCGTCTATACCCATCGGGTCGAGACAGGAAGGTGTACAGGGCGATCGCGGGTAACTCCATCGTCAGGGACATGTGATTGCACAGGCCGAGGCCTGATCCGAGTGCGAGCGCCCAGAACCAGGCCCGATGGCCCGACTCCACGTACCTGAGGGCGAGCCACCAGAGGCCGATGACGATGGCCGCGTGGAGGGTGTGCGGATCCGCGCGGTTCGCCGTGTTCCAGGTGTTGGCAGCAAGCGCGAAACAGAGCGCCGTCGTGCAGGCGAGGGCGGGTCGAATCCGCAGTTTGAGTGCGACGATGCCCAGCCCCGTGGCGGCCAGAGCGGCGCAAACAGCCGAAAAGAGGTTCATGCGGTAAGCCATCGAGCCGACGGGCACGAAGGAAAAGAGCTTGCCGAGGAGGATGTAGAGGGGGTAGCCCGTCGGATGGGCGATGCCGAGGACGTGAGGGACGGTCTGGAATTCCCCTGTATCCCAGAAGCCGACTCCGGGCAACAGCGTTCGTGAGTAGATCGTGAGGGTCACGACCAGGACGATCGAAGCGATGACGAGGGGCAGGCCGGGGCGGGTTTCCGGTTCGAGTTCCGTGCTTCTCAAGGAAGTTTTGCCTGTCGAGTGGTGCGAAACCTGGCCCAGTTGCAAGTGCAAGCGAGACTAACACGGTGCTGGAACCCTTGTCCAACGGGAGGAAGAGAAGGTTGCGACGGCCCCCGGGACCCGGGATTGAACGGGACAGAAGCGGGACGTTCGAGCGCCTCGAGGCCCAACTGACGGCGTCTCGTCTCCTGCTCTCTGGCGAAGAGGCTGGATTTCACGATGTCCCACGTCGTCTTGTATTCCAGTGAGATACCCGTTCTTGCTGACCCGGTATCCGGGGTTCAGGGCAGGGGGGGGGCTATGATGTCGATATATGCAGACAGATGACCCCCGGATGAAGAGCCGACCTTTTCGCGTCGTGGACGCGAGTGACCTCGGTGCGGCCGTGCGATACTTCCGCACCCTCGCAGGGCTGACGCAGGCTGAACTCGCAACCCGGGCGGGTCTTCACCGTTCCTACCTGTCGGAGCTGGAAAGCGGCAAGACCACCGAGGCCACCGAGCGCCTGCTGGGGCTGTCTAGCGAACTGGGTGTCCGCGTCACCGTGGACCTCAAGAATCATGACGTCCGGCTCTGCGTGTCTGTCCGTCTGGATTTACGGGGTCCACGCGCCTGAACCAATCTGTCGGTATGGTCTTGCGCGTCGGGTCATCCAATTCGTATGATTTCTTCGGGAGGATCAAGACAGTATGGCTGCCGTGACTCCCCTGCTCGAACCGGGCCGCGTGTATCGGACCCGTGAACTATCTGCTTGGACCACCAACGCGCCTCGGCTCGCCCGTCGCCTTGTCGAGGAGGGGACCCTCGTTCCACTGGCCCATGGCCTGTTCGCGCACCCGAAGCCGAGTCGCTTCGGGCCCGTGCCGCCGCGCGACGAGGAGATCGTACGTGCCTTTCTCGACGGAGGGCCCTTCATCTTCACCGGCCCGGAGCGTTGGAACGCACTGGGGCTCGGCACGACGGCGGTTTTCGTGGTGCCACTGGTGTACAACACCAAGCGTTCAGGGATCTTTACGTTCGGCAGCCGTCGCATGGTGTTCCGGCGGGTCGCGTTCCCTGAGAACCCGCCCGTCGAGTGGTTCGTCATCGACCTGTTCGAGCATGCCGACCAGGCGGCTGCTTCGCCGGTGCAACTCGCTGAAGCCCTCGGACGAGCCCTCGCCCATGGCCGCTTTGACCGCGATCGCTTGATGGATCTCGCGCGACGCTACGGCTCGCGGGCCACACAGGTGCTCGTCGCGGGTGCCGCGTGAACTTCGTTCACCAGATCGGAGAGGAGTTCGCGGATCTCGTGGAGATCGTCTCCGCGGAACGCGGCCTGAGACGATCCATCGTCGAGAAAGACTACTGGGTCACCCATGCTCTATGGGCGCTCTCGGTCGGGGGCTTCGAGGTCTGGTTCAAGGGTGGAACCTCGCTGTCCAAGGC
>Ga0208788_1001025_pt1 | contig 13679 bp, 15 predicted proteins | sample Wag4_2014_7_11_3_FD_187363 | JGI IMG/M metagenome (GOLD analysis project Ga0208788, IMG submission 187363) | Fresh water mixed with fracking chemicals microbial communities from Ohio, USA - Utica-2 Time Series FC 2014_7_11 (SPAdes) (version 2) ... | reverse complement strand
GTGTTGAGGTGAGAATCGCGCCGTAGCGACTAAAGTCCGAGCGTTGGCTTCCCGCCCTCTCCTCCACCTCGTCCTTTTCGTTTCTTCTTCCGCGTCTCGCCCTTCTCTGGCGTGGACTCCGGTCGATCCGGCATCCCGACGTTGTACTTCCTCACGAGCTTTGCGTCTGGCGCTTTGGCGCGCGCCTGCCCAAGCGCCGCCGCCGGTGAAAATTCTGATGATGTTGGTGGCATCTCTCGTCGTTGCCGCGCCCCGACTGGCGGCGTTCGCCGCACGACCACAACGCCTTGAGAGGCACCGCGGAGTTGGCGCACGCTCTCTTCTGGCTGCGCACGGTATGCGGCCGCCCATACGAGGGCAACGGCGGCGGGGACCAGGAGGAGGCGCTCATCTGTACCTGTGAAGCCGAGCGCCAAAGCGATCACGGTCACGGCAACAGCAAGGAGGAGGAGTGGCCGCTTGAGCGGCGGGATGCTCTGGTACTGCGGGTCGGCCATCTGGCGATTCTAGGGGGTGCACGCGGCGTATCGCGTATGGAGCTGGTGCGCCCGACAGGATTTGAACCTGCGACCTTCTCCTTCGGAGGGAGACACTCTAATCCCCTGAGCTACGGGCGCGAGAGGGGAAGGATAGCGGGGAGAGAAAGTGCCCGGAAAATAGATCAGGTGACCCCCCGTGAAGGGAGCCACCTGAAGCCGATCCGCTTTTAGAACGAACAAGTCAGTCCCGCAGCTACGCTCGAAGAGCATCTATCACGTCGCCTAAAGCGACTACCCTAACCCACCTACCCATGGCCTTCGAACAAGAACAGCTACGCGTAGGATAGCGCGCGTGAGGGCCGATTCCAACCCCCTATTTTTCTCGTGCGCGCCTCTTTGTGCGCCTAGATACGCACCGAACCCCGCAGTTAACGGATGCTCACCGAGGTCATTGTTACAGGCTCAACCGGGCGATCCCCAGGGCCGCACGGGGCGGCGGCAATCGCGTCGACTACGTTCAGGCCCGCGACCACCTGTCCGAAGATTGTGTAGTTCGGTGGGAGCTGTGGCAGGTCTGCAAGGCAGATAAAGAACTGGCTCCCGTTGGTGTTCGGGCCAGCGTTCGCCATTGCGACCGTGCCGCGCGCGTAGCCCATGGTGACGGGCTCGTCCTCAAACTTGTAGCCGGGACCACCCGTCCCCGTGCCTGTCGGGTCACCCCCCTGGATCACGAATCCTGGCACCACGCGATGGAAGATGACGTTGCTGTAGAAGCCCTTGTTGGCGAGCGTCACAAAATTCTCGACCGTCTTCGGCGCTGCGTCGTCAAGGAGTTCAAACTCAATGCTGCCGAGGGTGGTCTCAATGACTGCGGTGGCCATTCGTCCTCACTTCCGCGGCAGTGCCGCCTCTGTCGGCTCACTGCCGACGCGTCCGTGGAGTCTACCCGTCTCGCCGCTATGGCGCGGGGCTGCTCACCGTGGTGCTCAAGATGGTGACCGGGACAACCGGGCGGTCCTCCTGGTCCCGTTCTACCGCGGCGATCGCGTCGACGACATCAAGACCCGCGGTCACCTCGCCGAGAATCGCATAGGTTCGGACGCTCTCAAGTGGGCCGGCGGCGCCATCATCCAAGACGATAAAGAACTGGCTCCCCTGCGAATTAGGTGCTGCGCTGCGGGCCATGGCGAGGACGCCGCGTCGATAATCGCCGACCACCGGCTCGTCTTCGATCTTGTATCCGGGATCACCCATCCCCGTCCCTGTTGGATCACCGCCCTGAATTACGAACGGCGTTCCGTCCTGCATGTAGGCAATGCGATGGAAGATGACGTCGTTGTAGAAGCCGCACTCAGCGAGTGCGACGAAGTTTCCGACTGCAATGGGCGAAAGGTCAGCCTCAAGAAGGAGCGTGATCTCACCGAGTGAGGTGGTCATCACGATCTCACGCTGCTCACCCGCGCCGAGTGCGGCGGGTTGAGCGGTGGGGCATCCGGCAACGCCTGACACCGTCGGGCTCTCAGCGCCGCTATCCGTGCAGGCAGCAACAAGGAGCAGCGCTGCAACCGTTATGCCGAGGGTTCGTCGCGAAATCTTCATGAGGACATTCTACGCGAACTCTCTATCTTCGCGAACGATCTATCCCGCTTGGTTGGCGATCGCTTGCGCCTCTTCAAAGTCAATGGCGCCTGAGAGGAGTGCTTCGCCAAGGATCAGTGCGCTCACCCCCGCATCGCGAAGCCGACGCACGCCGTCAAGATCGGTGACACCGCCGGCAACACTCACCTCAATGGATGGGTATCGCTGACCGATCTCGCTCAGGCGGCTGAGTTCACTCGTGCCACCGCCGTGGCTCATCACCACGCGGCTGATTCCTGCCGCAACGAGCTGCTGCAGCAGGTCGTCAAGTGAAGGCTGCGCCGCGCGCTTCCATGGAAATTGCGAGAGTCGCTCCGGACGTGGGTCAAGACCAACGGCGAGCCACGCGCCTGCTGCGCGCGCACACGCAACGAGAAGCTCTGGCTCATCAAGAAGGGAGGTCCCCACCACGACGCGTGTGGCGCCCGTTGCGAAGACGATCTGGATCGCTTCAGGAGAGTCCACGCCGCCCGCTACTTGAAGTGGCGTGGCAACGAGACCCGCGACTGCGCCGATCGCCGCAAGGTTTTGTGGCGCGCCAGCCCGTGCACCGTCAAAGTCCACAAGGTGAATCAGCGTGGCGCCGTGATCCACAAAGTGACGTGCGATTCGTGCGGGCTGGTCCGTTGGTGCGCCAACGCCCGTAGATGCACCGGGCCAAAAGACAATTCGAGAGCGACCCTTCTCGAGGTCAATAGAGGGGACGATGCGCATCAGAACGCCTCGGCGTGATTTACGCGGATGCTGCGAGTGCGTCTGCGGATGCGCGAATCACTTTCTGGATCTCTTCGCTACCAACGCCATAGTGCGTTACGGCACGAACCTGTCCATGCGTGTACGCAATCATCAGCACGCCACGCTTTTCAAGCTCGTCAAGGAACTTTTCGCGACGTGCTGCGCCACCCTCAACCTTGAAGAGGACAAAGTTTGTCACCACGCGAGCGGGATCAAGACGCTCGCCAACCGGCTGCGCGTTGTGACCTGGCGAGATCACACCCTTCATCTCAGTAAGTGCTTCCGCGAGGATTCGTGCGTTGGCGTGGTCTTCAGCGAGTCGCTGAATCGTCCCCTCTGGGCCATCTGAAAGCGCAACGAGGCCCGCCGCCGCAACGATGCCAACCTGGCGCATGCCACCGCCAAGCAGCTTGCGTGCACGTCGCGCCTTAAAGATAAAATCTTTCTTTCCAACAACAACACTGCCGATCGGCGTAGCTAGCCCCTTGCTCAGGCAGAAGGTTGCGCTCTCTGCGTCCTTCACTAAATCTCGTGCGCTGACACCGAGCCCAACAACGGCGTTGAAGAGTCGCGCGCCGTCCACATGAATAGGAATCCCCGAAGGCTTGAGTGCTGCGCGCAACTCCTTCATGTATGCGGGTGTGATCGGTCGGCTGAAGGTGTGCGCGTGGCAGTTCTCCACCACCACCAGGCTTGTGATGGCCGAGTGCGGATCTGAGGCATCTTGGATCGCCTCAATCACGTCGTTAACAGGCATCTCGCCGTCCGGATTTTCGCGAATGGTTCGAAGTCCCGCGCCCGCAACAACGGCGTAGTTTGCCGCCTCATCGTTCGGGATGTGCCCCTCGGCGGGGGTGATGATCTCTCCGCCACGCGGGACGTGCGCCATCACGCTTACAAGGTTCCCCATCGTCCCAGAGGCCACGAAGAGACCCGCCTCCTTACCGAGCAGGTCGGCGGCGCGCTCTTCAAGCTCAGCGACGGTGGGATCGTCCTCAAAGACGTCATCGCCCACCTCAGCGCTCGCCATTGCGCGGCGCATCTCAGGGGTAGGGTGGGTCACGGTGTCTGAGCGTAGGTCGATGCGGCCTGAGCCTCCCGCTCGTTTAGCCGCGTCAGCTCCATATCCCATAGTCGGATCCTACCCCCTCTGGTAGGCTTCGCAGTCCTGTCGCGGACCCGTGGTGTAGCGGCCCAACATGCCAGCCTGTCACGCTGGAGATCGCCGGTTCGAATCCGGTCGGGTCCGCCAGGAGACTCTTTCTTCGTCGGCTACGATACCTCTATGCCACGAGAGATCCCTGTCAGCGACGGCTTCCCCCCAAGCGAGCGCACGCGCGTCCGTCGCCTTCCCGAGCGCGGCCTTTACGAACGGAACGAGATCTATCCGGTGGTTGACGCGGCACTCACCTGCACGGTGGCCTATCTCCTTGATGGGCGTCCAATGGCCACCCCAACGGCCCACTGGCGTGACGGGGATCACCTGTACTGGCACGGCTCCGCAGCGAGCCGCTTCCTGAAGCGCGTCGTTGGCACCGAGGTCTGCGTCTCTATTCATCTCACAGACGGAATCGTCCTCGCACGCAGCGGCTTTGATAGCTCCATGAACTATCGCTCCGCAACACTCTTTGGGATCTGCGAAGAGGTCACGGGCGCGGAGAAGGTGGCGCAGCTTGACGTATTCATAGAAAAACTCGTCCCTGGACGTTCAAAGGAACTGCGCGCCTCACATGACAAAGAGTTAAAGGCAACCACGATGCTCGGCATGAAGATCAGCGAGGCATCTGGAAAGATTCGCGATGGTGGCGTGCACGACAACGAGGAAGACGCGGGTGAGAAGATCTGGGCTGGCGTCTTGGAGCTAGAGTCGCGCTTCACCAAGTTGATCCCTGATGGCGACACGCCAGTGATCGCTGCGCCATCGCAAATTCTAGAGCAGATGATCGGAAAGAAGATCTAGTGTTGATTCGAGTGAGCGCGAAAACGATTGATCAAGCGGCACTCGTTGCACTCGCCGCACTTGTGCTGACGTATTCGGTCGTGATTGGTGACGCATCGTCGCCGTCGGCTGGTTGGGCGTGGTTCGGCGTTGCAGCGATCCTGCTCGGCGCAAACGCGGCGCGCCTTAACGTTGGCGCACGACCATCGGAGCGCGGTATCGCCGTTGGAGTTGCTGCCTTAGCGCTTGCACTGTTGCGCGTCACAGGGATCATTGCGGAGGTGACGCTGCCGGTTGCGAGTGCAGCGGTTCTTGTTCCGCTGCTGCTCGTCTGGATCAGCCGCCGGCGATCTGCTCCCCGCCATCGATCGTAATCGTATTCCCCGTTACCCAGTTCATTCCTGGCGCTGAGAGCGCCACAATTGCGCGACCAACATCATCTGGTGTGGTGAGTCGCTTCCCTGGGTGCTTCTTCATCACCACGTCAATCCAGTCTTGGCTTCCAGGAATCTTTCGTAGCGCAGGGGTGTCTACAACACCTGGACGCAGCGCGGTGACCGTTGCACCTGGGACAAGCGTTGCGAGTTCAATCGCAAGCTGACGGCAGTGCGCCTCAACGGCCGCCTTCGCGGCGGATACTGCGCCATACATTGGTACCGCCTTCGATGCGCCCTCAGATGATGTGGCATAGATGCGCGTGGTCCCGCCGATGAGTCCAGCGGTATAGAGATCCTGCACCCAGTAGACAAGCGAGTGCGCCATCACATCTGACGTCATGTCCATCTGCTTCCGAGTGATCGTAGGAACGTCGCCAGACGGCAGGAATGGCTGCAGGCTCCCGAAGGCGAGGGAGTGCAGCACGATGCCGAGTTGTGGTTCTGCGCCAGCGGCGCGTGCGGCGGCGAAGCGTTCGGAGAGCTGCGCGATCACTTCGGCGCGCTTCTCGTCGTCTGCCGCATTCCCCCGGATATAGAGCGCCTCAACGCCAGTCGACTTCACCGCTTCAATCGCGGCGTCGAGCTTCTCGCCGCGGGAGCGTCCCAGATATACGCCACAGATGTTGTAGCCAGCCTCCGCCGCGTGTCGCGCCGAAGCTTCACCAATGCCACTGGAGGCGCCGAGCACGAGGGCCCATCGCTGCACGCTCTTCTCTCCCATATCGCCCCCCTCATCTCGCGCTCCTACGCACGGCTCAGTGCGTCTAGGGTAGCCGACCTGCGCGCCCCCCTGCGGTACCCGCGTACGATGCATCCATGGACAACGAAGGGCGACTTCTCCTGATGGCGGTGCATGCCCACCCAGATGACGAGACGATCAGCATGGGCGGCACCTTGGCGCACTACGCGGCAACGCACGCCGCCGCGCGCGGCGAGTCGACCGACGTGATGGTTGTCACGGGCACGCGCGGCGAGCTCGGCGAGATCGTGATCCCAGAGCGCGATACGCCTGAAGAGCACGAACGGCTCGGCGAAACGAGGATGGGCGAGATTGCCGCAGCCATGCGCGCGCTCGGCGTGCAGCGATGGGAGAACCTCGGCTACCGCGACTCCGGGATGGAAGGGAGCGAAGAGAATGCCGATCCACGGTCCTTCCACCAGCACGTCAGCACCGATCTCGACGCAACAACCGAACCACTGGTGCGCCTGATTCGCAGCGCGCGACCTGACGTGCTTGCCACGTACGACGACTTTGGTGGATATGGGCACCCAGACCACATCGCCGCGGCCAAGATCGCGCGTCGTGCATGGGAGGTGGCGGGTGATCCAGCATGGCGACCAGAAGTGGGGCCAGCGTGGGCGCCGAAGAAACTCTACGAAACTCGCATCCCAGATTCGCAACGAGACGCGGTACTCGCACTCCTTGAATCGCGTGGGATTGAGTCGTGGTGGAGTGAGCCGAAAGATGCAACACCAGAAGATCTAGAGAAGTGGCGCACGTGGCGCGCCGCCATGGCCTGCCCAGACGAGATCATCACCACACGCATTGACATCCGCAAACACCTCGCTGCAAAACGACGTGCAATCCAGGCGCACGCAACGCAGATCAAGCCGGATGGCCCACTGCTAATGCTGAGTGAAGAGGATCAGATTGCGCTCGGTGCGCGGGAGCAGTACCGACTCATTGCCCATCGACTGAACGTAGCGCCAACCCTGCCGGAGGAAGACCTCTTCGCTGGCCTTCGCTAACTCGGCGGCAGCTACTTACGCAGTGCGTCGTCCGCGCAGTGATGTGACAAGTAGGACAACCAAGAAGAGCGCAGTTTCAAACAAGACGATTGCAGCCCCAGATGCAAGATCCAGCGCATAGCTGAGGTAGAGTCCGGCGACTGCAGCGGTCACACCAATGAGCGCGGCAACTCCAATCATCTGGCCGAATCGCTTGACGAGCAGTTGCGCCGTTGCCGCAGGGGTTGTGATCATGGCCACCACCAACACGATGCCGACCGCTTGCAAGCTGATCACGATTGTCACCGCGATCAGGATGAGAAGGAGATCGTCCAATCGGCGTACGGGGAGCCCTGCGGCCCCTGCACCGAGCGGATCAAACGTTGCAAAGAGGAGTTCCTTCCATAGCGCACGAATCACAAGAAGAAGTGCAACCACGAGCACGATCAGCGCGACCATGTCCGACACGCTGATGCCGAGCACATCGCCGAAGAGGAATGAGAAGAGATCACCGACATAGTTCGGGATTGACGAGAAGAGTGCAACGCCAAGCGCGAACATCCCCGCAAAGAGGACGCCAATGATTGAGTCAGCGCGAAGTCCAGAGCGACGCGTCAGTACGCCAATACCGAGCGCCGTGCCGATCGCAGCAACGGCGCCACCAAGGATGATTGGGAGCCCGAGCATGTAGGCGAGGACGATGCCAGGGAAGGCGGCGTGGCTCACCGCGTCGCCGATGAAGCTCATCCCTTTCAACACCACGAACGAGCCGACCACGGCGCACGCCACCCCCACCAACGCGCTCGCCACGAGGGCGCGCACGAAGAAGTCGTAGGCGAGTGGCTCGAGGAGGAGGTCGATCGGGTTCACTCGTGACCCTCGTGGCTGCCGTGTGAGTGGTGTGGGTCATCAAGGAGTACAACGCCCCCATCCGCGAGAGGGACAAGGTGGCCGCCGTACGTCTTCTCCAGCACTTCGCGATCGAGCACGAGTTGCGCGGGGCCGTGTGCCACCACCCTGCCAGCGAGCGCAACCACGTCATGGAACCGTTGAGCGGCGCAGGCGAGGTCATGCGTGGTTGCTACCACCGTCCGACCGCGAGCCGCCTCGGCATCCAAGATGTTCATGATCTTCTCCTGCGTCACAGGGTCCACTCCCGTGACAGGTTCGTCGAGCAGATAGATCTCAGGGTCCGCGGCGAGTGCGCGCGCAATGAAAACCCGTCGGCGCTGCCCTCCGGAGAGTTCGCCGATCTGACGCGATGCAAGGTCTGCCATGTCTACGCGTTCCAACGCCTCCGCAACTGCGGCACGGTCTGCGGCGCCAGCACGGCCGAGCGGCCCAATCCGTGGCGTACGCCCCATTGCCACCACCTCATCAACGGCGATCGGAAAACTCCAATCCACCTGTTCTGCTTGAGGGACATACGCAACGCGCGCTGCGTGGACTCCGACCGGTGCGCCGAGCACCTCAATCGTTCCTGCCCACGGACGCATGAGTCCAGCGATGCACTTCAACAGCGTGGACTTCCCGCCGCCGTTCGGGCCGAAGATGGCGGTGAGAGAGCCTTGAGCAAGCTCAAGGGTGATGTCGCTGATGGCGGCGCGTTCGCCGTAGCCTGCAGTGATGTTGGAGATAGTGACCGCACGCCCCCCAGGATGCGAGGAGGGCGTGCGGCCTTCGAGAACTGATGGTGCAACGCGTTCGTTCATTGCACCATCATCGCACTACTTGAACGAAGCCAAGATCGCTGATGCATTTGCACGCATCGCGCCAAGATAGCTGTTCGCAGGTGCGTCACCGAGCGCATCCGAGTAGAGGTTCTCAAGGACGGTCGCGCCAGTTTCTGCCGCAACCTGATCAAGGACCTTTGATGGAAACTGCGCTTCACTGAAGACCGACGTCACTCCAGCCGCCTTGATTGCGTCAATCAACGCTGCAATCTCCTTTGCGCTCGGCTCTTGTCCAGGCGCTTCGACCGCAACGCCAACGATCTCAATCTCGTAGGCGCGAGCGAAGTAGCCGAATGCGTCGTGGAACGTGACGATCTTGCGCGTGGAGGCGTCTATCGCTGCGAATCCCACACGCAACTCTTCGTCCAGGGCTGCGATCTCAGCGAGCCCTGCATCACGTGCTGACTCAATTGCCGCCGCGCGCTCCGGAAGTTCGGCTGCTACTCGCGCGGCAATGCGATTCACGTAGATCGCCGCGCCCTTTGGGTCGAGCCAGATGTGTGGATCAGTCCCACCATGCCCGTGCTCTTCACCCTCTTCTTCGCTGTGCTCTTCACCCTCTTCTTCATCGTGCTCCTCTCCCTCGAGGTAGACCCACGCGTTGCTCTCGTCGATGCCCTCTGCAAGCTCAAGCACATCCTCTTCGCTCTTGCCAGCCGCCTCGAGCAGCGAGAGTGCCCACTCATCAAGGCCGAGTCCGTTCATGACGATGAGGTCCGCGCCAGCGAGCTTCTGCGCGTCGGCGGGGGATGGCTCAAACGTGTGGACGTCAACACCAGCCGGAACGATCGTTTCAATCGTCACGTTGTTACCAAGCGCAAGTTGTGCAAGATCAGCAAACACGCTGGTTGTTGCAATCACCGTGTAGTCAGCAGCAGCCTCGCTGCTCTCGCTAGGAGAGGGCGAAGCTGCGCTCCCGTTGCATCCAGCAACCAGGACGAGCGACGCAAGTGCTGCGCCCACTGCCGTCCATACGGATCTTTTGATACCTAGTCTCATGGTTCCTCCTTTGTATGCCTAGCGTTGCTAGGCGGTTAAAAAACTGCTCCGCCTAGTTGGCGGAGCGGCAGTCAGGGCAGCGGCCGAAGAGTTCGAGCCGGTGCTGTTCAATCTTGAAACCAGAGCGGCGCGCCGCTTCGCGCGTGACCGCTTCAATCCCGCAGTCGTCCACATCGGTTGTGGCGCCACAGTTGAGGCAGACAAGATGATGATGGTGGGTTGGCTCGCATGGGATGTAGGCGTGCGTTCCGTCTGGGAGGTCAATCCGCTCTACCAGCCCCTGCTCGCTGAGGAGCTCCAGGAGTCGAAAGACGGTTGCGCGTCCGATCCCCATCCTTCGCCGCCCGGCATCCTTCAGGAGGTCCGCAGCGGTGAAGTGCCCCTCGCGGCGCTCAATGAGCGCGGCGAGCTTCCGGCGGGGGCCGGTCAGGCGCACCCCTGCGCGATCCAGTGCGTCGAGCATCTCTTCTGCCATGGCCCGAGCCTACCACATATGATACAGAGTATCAATAGACCGCCGCAGAGCCTCTGAGGCTCCAGCGCTATACTCCAAACATGGAACTCATTCGACGCGCAGCGCTCTCCGGGATTGTGGTTGGCGTGGTGGGCGTGATCGTCCTCTTCCTCGCCAATCCCTTCAGTGGGACCCCTACACCGAGCATGGACGAAAACTTCACGCCGGTTGCCCCAGTGTTGATCCCAGCAGAAGGCCTCGCCAGCGGGCATGGACTAGGTGCGGAAGACGCGCCAGTCGTGCTGACCGTCTGGACCGACTATCAGTGTCCGATCTGCGGCACATGGGGGAATGGCGTCGAGCCAACCCTTTATGAGCGCTACATCACTGATGGGGAGCTGCGCATTGAACATCGCCACTACTCATTCCTTGGAGAAGAGTCGTTCACTGCCGCTGTTGGTGCGGAGTGCGCTGCCGACCAAGGGAAGTTCTGGGCGTTCCATTCGTATCTCTACTCAAATCAGAACTCAGAGAACCAGGGAGCATTCAGCGCCGGACGACTGCGCAAGATTGCCGAAGCTTCTGGACAAGACCTCGCTGCATGGGACACGTGCATTGCAGATCCAGCGGTTCGTGCCGAAGTTGAAGCTGATGCAGAAGAGGCCAAGTCACTTGGCATCACCGGAACCCCAACGCTGATCATTGGTGACTGGATGGATTCAGGCATTCCGGCTCCAGAGGATCTCTACGCGCGCATTGACGAAGCACTAGGAAACTAGTCTCGTGTCGCGGGCGCACCGCATTAGCGCGCTGGCATCCGCAGTTGGCGTTGCGATCTCTGTCTATCTGCTTTCTATCCGTCTCATCGGAGTTCCTGCAATCTGTGGGCCGGCACTTGGACCGTTTGGCGGCTGCTCCAAAGTTGAAGCGTCGGCATGGTCAAGCCTTGGCCCAATCCCTGTTGCCGCGATCGGCGTTGTGGGGTCAGCACTCCTCCTTGTTGCAACTATTCTTCACGCGCGCACTCGCCGCGAAGACGTGCTCGCTCTCTGGCTCTTTGCGGCACTTGCTGGTGCAGCGATTGAGATTGGCCTGATTGCGATTCAAGCCTTCTTGATTAGTGCATGGTGCGTCTGGTGCCTCCTCTACGGATCAACGGTGCTCGTTGGAGCCGCCACCGTGATCAGTGTGGTTCGTTCGTACGCGCGCGAAACTCGCGATCTAACTCGCCCCCCGCGCTGAGCTGCACGAGGTTACGAGGGGGAGCAATCTCCATCTCTTCAAAGAGCGCAATCGCGCGCCGCGCGGCGCGTCGTGCCCCAGCGAGCGCGCCATCCTCAGCGAGCATTAGGGCGAGACTCTCTAGTAGTTCGCCGCTCTCTGGATCAATGCGAGTGGCGCGTGCCGCAAGGTTGATCGCGCGATCGTAATCTCCTGCTGCATGCGCGGATTGGATTGCTCGCTCCACCATCGTCATGAGGCTGACCTCAATCGTCCCGCGATAGCGCTGCACCCACGGCTCAAAAGGGAGCTCCGCGCCAAACGCGCCGCGGTAGTCATCGAGGAGCCCCTCAATCTCCTCGGTGCGAGGTCGAATGCGGATTCGGTTGAGGCGTGCGGTTAGGGAGGCCGAATCAAAGCAGACCAGCTCTGGGTGCATTGAGACAATCTCCGCTTCATGACGCACATAGGGCGTTGCTCCACCCTCTGGCGATGCGTCGTAGTCTGGGTCGATCGCTCGTCGCAAGTGGTAGATCGCTTGATTCAACGAGTTCAGCCCCGCCTGCGCATCAGCCTCCGGCCAAAGCGCATCAATCGCTTCGTCACGCGTCGCCGAATGTCGCGGCCGAGTGGCGAGGTACGTGAGTAGCGCGAGTGAACGTGGCCGGATTGCGGCCCCATCGACCGTGCGCCCATCAACCTCTAGGTGGAGGGGCCCAAGGTCATGGATGAGGACTCGGCGATCTTGCTCACGCGGCATCTCACGCACGTGCGTGCGCTGCGTCCCCAGAGGGTGCGGCAGCCCTGTTGCGATCTCGCCTGGGAGGGAGAGTGCCGCAGCAATCATTTTCGGGATCTCCCATCCTTCGCGACCAAGCTCATCATCTTCGGCAGGGGCGATCAGGAGCCCTTCACCCCAGAGCGACTGAAGCATGTGCAGGTTGGTCGTTTCGCTTCGCTCCTCTGCAAGCCGTCGCAGCAGCGGTTCACATCCACCGACCACGTCGCGCCGGATGAAGTCATCAAGATCACGCGTTGATGAGCGGTCATCTGCACGAGAGAGCCACGCGGAGAGAATGCCACCGTTGCCAGCGGCACCGCGCCGCACCTCTTCAAGTTGCGAAGGCGTGCCGCGCCACCCGCGCGCTTCCGCAATCTGACGCGTCTGTTGGGGTGAGACGCGCAGCGCCACCGCACCGACCTCAAGAACCGCGCGTTTACTGCGCGCCGTCGCGAGCCGTAGCGCCGCACGTCGTCGTCCAATGAAGATCACTCGTGACCCATCTGGGTCTCGCTCTGCAATGGCGCGGAGCATCGCGAGTGATTCAGGGTCCTCCGTCAGCGCGTCGGTGTTGTCAATAATCAGCGTGAGAGATGCGTATGGCGCAGCAAGATCTGCGCAGATCGAAGCGGCACACGTGTCAATGCGACTCTTCTTTCGTGCTGCACGACCAAGACGCGGCAACCAGATCCCACCGTCATCTTCGGCCGCAAGAAGAAGAGCATCCGAGAGTCGTTCAGCACCGCGGATCCAGCGAACTGGCGTCCCGAGACGCGATGCCCATGAGGCGACCGAACTGCTCTTCCCATAACCGGCGCTCCCAGCGATCACCCCAAGGCCGCCCGCCTCCAGTCGATCAAGCTCCCGCTCCAGCCGTGGCCGCTCCACGCTGAACTGCATCTGCTTTCGCATGGCCCACTCCCTTCCACGCCGTCGCAGCGGGTGCCGCGAATCGGCTGCGGGGATAGTGAGGCGTTTCCATGTATCAATCGCGTACCAGGTTGGTCTTTGTCCACCGCGCCCGCGTATGATTAGGGCATGAACACGAAGAAACTGATCATTGACTGCGACACGGGGACGGATGATGCCGTCGCGCTGATGCTCGCGGCGCTTCACCCTGAAATTGACCTCATTGGCGTGAGTACGGTGTTCGGAAACGCACCACTGACCGCAACCACCACGAACAGCATCTCCGTGCTGGACCTGATCGGCCGTTCGGACATCCCCGTACACGCAGGGCTGCCTCGACCGCTCGTCCGAAAGACGATGCCCGCGGAGCGCTTCTTCAAGGCGGACTCCGTGCAGGATCCGCACGGCACGTATCTCGACATCCCACGCAGCACGCGCGCGGCGGCCTCGAACCGCGCCGTTGAGTGGTTGATCGAGACGTATCGAACGGCGACGGAGCCGATCACGTTGATGCCGATCGGGCCACTTACGAACATTGCCGCCGCAGTCGCCCAGGAGCCGAAGTTCGCTGAGTGGGTGCCGCAGCTGATCATCATGGGGGGCGGCCATGAAGTGGGGAACATGAC
>Ga0208788_1001023_pt1 | contig 13718 bp, 12 predicted proteins | sample Wag4_2014_7_11_3_FD_187363 | JGI IMG/M metagenome (GOLD analysis project Ga0208788, IMG submission 187363) | Fresh water mixed with fracking chemicals microbial communities from Ohio, USA - Utica-2 Time Series FC 2014_7_11 (SPAdes) (version 2) ... | reverse complement strand
GCACGCAACCGAGGACGCGGATTCAGCTAGCCGTTGGGCTCAGCGCTTCTTGGCGGCCTTCTTGGTCGCCTTCTTGGCGGCGGCCTTGGGGGCCGACTTCGGTGCCGACTTGGCCGTCGTCTTGGGGGCAGCCTTGCCAGCCGGGGCCGGGAAGCAGGCTTCCAGGGTCGAGTTCAGCGCCGACGCCACGCGGTAGGCGAGGGTCAGGCGCGGCTCGTGTGCACCACGCTCGAGAGCGTGGATCGACTGGCGGGACACACCCGCGGCCTTGGCGAGATCGGACTGGGAGATGCTTTGCGCTTCGCGCAGACGCTCGACGTTGTTCTTCATGGGGCGAACATGGAAGCGACCGGACGGGCCGCTGTCAAGTATGTTTGCCGTCAAGTTTTTTTGCTGTCAAGCGACTTTGACCAGTCAAGCAGGCCCACTCCGCACCTCACCCTCACTGCCAAAGGACCTGAAGCCCGTTGGTCAAGTTGAAGGTCGCCGCAGTACAGAAGGCCGCACTATTGCGGTACCACACTTGGTACGTACGGGTGCCCGGCGCCAAGACCAATCCCCGCACCGATACGGGTTGTTCGCCCGCACCGGGATAGAACGACACTCCGGCCGCGTTAGCCTTGGTGGCCAAGCGCACGATCGTGCCGCCTGCACAACGCAAGCCATCGCCAAAGGCAACCCCTACCCCGGCCGACTGTTGCGTGGTGCCTTGGAAGTACAAGGCCGGTGCGTTCGGCATGCCCGTCCCGACCAGGCGCAAGGTATCCGCCACCAACGAGACAGACGCAGTGCCCTGAGCCGACAAGCGCGCCGAGCTGTTGAGCGAGTTCAGGCAACCGCCTGTGGTCCCCGTCGGCGCTTGATTGCCACACGGACAGGCCGCCGCCGAACCATCACCCAAGCAGAAGGCCGCATAGGCCGGATTCGGGAACTCGACCAAACCCCAGTTGTTCACTGTGCTGGTGTTGTCGTTCCACGCGCCACCTTGCGCCGCCACGGTGTGCACCCAGTTCTCGACGCCGCCATAGTTGTCGGCACCAGCGCCCGTGAAGTTGGTGTACCCACCGAGCTCGCCCGAGGTCCACACGAAACTGCCCTCCAGCAACTCGTCCGAGTAGCCCAACCACAGATTGCGCTGCTGATTGGCATAGCTCGAGAAGGTCTGATGCACCCATGCTTGCTCGGCGGCATCGCCAATCGTCGCAAGGTGACCGCCCAAGTTGCGCGCCGCGGCCTCTGCGGCATGCCAACCCGACTGCGAGAGCAGCGAGTACTGCACGCCCGTTGCAGGGTTCGTCACCGTGGCCACCACCACCGGCAACGGAGCCAGCTGCATCATCAAGTAACCGCTCGCAGGCAACGCACCGGGATGAAGACCTAGTTGCAATGTGTAGGTGCGCCCAGCCACACAAGGGAACTCTAGGCGTGAAGGCCCGCTGCAAAAGTCGTTGTCGTTGCAAACCAGCGCAGACGCTGCCGGACAGCCAGTGCCTTCGTACACGGCGATCTTCGAGTCGATCGCGGCGTAGCCACAGTTCGTGATCGCCAAGCGCCCCGTTGCGGGAGCGGTCCATGTGTACCAGACATCGTTCGTCAGGCCGGGCAAGTTGAAGTCATTGCACAACGGCTCGCTTTGTCCTTGTGCACCGGTGGTCGCTGTCGTCAAGTCGAACGGCACGCGCCCCAAGCCCGCGATCGCGATGGGTGCGGCGCAGTCGTCGCCGACCTGCGCGAAGGCAGGTGTAGACAAGCCCAAGGCCCACACGCCGCACGCCAACGCTGCCGCGCTCACTCCATGTGCATTCATTGCCACACCACCTGCAGACCATTGGTCAAGTTGAAAGTGCTCGCCGTGCAGTACGCGGCGGCATTGCGGTACCAGACTTGGTAGGTGCGCGTGCCGGGAGCCACGATCAAACCGCGCACGCTGACCGAGGCTTCACCGCTGCCGGGATAGGCCGAGGACCCTGCGGCATTGAGCTTGGTTCCCAAACGAACGATGGTGCCACCAGCGCAACGCAAGCCGTCACCGAAGGCCGCACCCAATCCAGCGGACTGCTGCGTCGTGCCCTGGAAGTACAGGGCATTGCCGTTCGGCATGTTGCTACCGCGCAACTGCACCGTATCGCTTGTCAAAGATGCTTGACCGACTGCTTCGAGACGGGCCGCGACACCCAACGAGTTCAAGCAACCACCTTGGGTACCACCGGCGGCATCGTTACCGCACGGACAGGGCGTTCCAGAGCCATCTCCGGCGCAGAACACGAGGCCAGTGGTGGGCACGATCTCCACTAGACCATGCACCGTGATAGGCGGCAGAGCGTCAATGTCGTTCCACAAGCCGGTGGCGCTGCTCGAACGGCTGTGAGCGTAGTCTTCGCCTCCGCCGTAGTTGTCCGGTTGACCCGCATCCCACGCCACAAAGCCCGGGGCCGCTCCATCGGTCCAAGCCCACGCGCCCTCGACGGCAACATCGTTGGCACCCACCCAGTAGTTGCGCGCCGAGCCGTTCCACACATGAAAGTTGGCCGTCAGCCAATCATGCTCGGCTTGATCATCAACGGTCACAAGATGCCCGCCAAGCTCGCGAGCGTATGCCTCGGCAGCATGCACGCCGCTGGGCGAGAGCAACTTGTACTCATGTCCGCTGACCGGATGCACGCGCGTGCCCAACACGAGCGGCGAGCTGGCCAGCACAAGTTGGAACTGCCCGGTGCCACCGGCGGCTCCCGGGTAGGTGCCCAATTGCACGACATAGCTGAGTCCCGCGCGGGCACGGAACTCCACGCGCGACTGCAAGCCACACCAATCGTCATTGCAGGTCAAAGCCGGAGTCGTCGGGCAAGTAGCGCCCTCGTACACAGCCAGACGCGTGTCGACGGTGGTCAAGCCGCACAAGTCGACGGTCACCAGACCATCAAACGGCGCCACCCATGTGAACCACTGATCGCGTTGGATCGATGACGACCCGAAGTATGTACAGATCGACTCGGCTTGGCCTTCCACGCCGGTGGTCGAGGCACTCAGGTCAAAGGGGAACGGCCCGATGCCCACAACAGTGGTCGGCACAGCACAGGAGTCATTCGCCGAGGCGCTGGCTAGTAGGCTGACCAGCGCGCCTAGCCCTGCAAGTAGATGATGCTTCATGGGGGGAGACGGTCCGGGCAGGACTGTCAAGAGAAGTCTACACCAGCCTTGCCGATCGCGTAAGGTAAGCGCCTAAGGTTAGCACCCATGAGCCGCAGGATCGTCGCCTTTGACACCGAGACCGCTACCGGAGGCGGTGCCATGCACCTTCTGGAGTTGGGTGCGGTTCTGATCCAAGACGGCGAAATTGTCGATCGTTTCGAGAGCTTCGTGCGGCCGGAGGTTCCTATCGACCCGCGCACCACAGCCGTGCACGGGATCGTGGACGCCCAAGTCGCGGATGCCGAACCGGCGCAGGTGGTCGTGCCGCGCTTTGTGCAATGGCTCGGGGATGCCTGGCTCGTGGCGCACAATGCCCCCTTCGACATCGGCGTGCTGGGCTTCGAAGCGGCACGCCATGGCTTCGGGCTGCCTCAGTCAACAGTACTTGACACTGTCAAGCTGGCTAGACGCTACATCCCCGAGTCCAGCGACCACAAGCTGGAGACCCTGACCCAGCACCTCGACTTGGATGTGGATGTGCACCATCGTGCGCTGGCAGATGCTGTGTCGTGCTGGATGGTGCTGGAAGAGTGCCTTGCGCGCCGCAGTGCGCAGCCCGAAGCCCCCGTGGGCGATGCGCTCTGGACCGAGATGTTGGCCCATGGCGGTTCACGCCGCGGTTTGGCGGACGCGCTGCCCCGCCCTCCGCGCATGTCGCCACGCCTTCGCCCGCTCGAAGCCGCTGCCCGCGAACGCGCACCCGTCGTCGTGTTGTACGGCGAGGAAGGCCCCGTCAGCCCCCTGCGCATCGCACCTCGCCTGCTGTTTGAATCGGGTGACAAGGGCTACATGGAAGCCGAGTGCCTGCGGTCAGGGCTGCTGAAGACCTACCGCCTCGATCGCGTGCAACGTGTGCTGGAAGGCCCCTAGAGGGCCATTCAACGACCTTTCCGAAGCTCTTGGTTGTGCCTTGGCACAACTGCGCCTACTCTGTTACGCCTTCAAATCCGGCAGTAGCGAGCAACATGACCGCCAAGCAGATCCGAAACATCGCCATCGTCGCCCACGTCGACCACGGCAAGACCACCCTCGTGGACAGCCTCTTCCGCTTTGCCGGTACGTTCCGCAAGAACCAACAGGTTCAGGAGCGTGCGATGGACAGCGACGCGCAAGAACGCGAACGCGGCATCACCATCCTCGCCAAGAACACGGCGGTGGACTATCGCGGTTGGCGCATCAACATCGTCGACACGCCGGGCCACGCCGACTTCGGCGGCCAGGTCGAGCGCACGCTCCGCATGGCGGACGCCGTGTTGTTGTTGGTCGACGCGGCCGAAGGCCCGATGCCGCAGACACGCTTCGTGCTGCGCAAGGCGTTTGAGAACGGCCTCAAGGCGATGGTCATGATCAACAAGATCGACCGTCCCGATGCACGCGTCGCCGCGGTGCTCGACATGGTGTTGGAGCTCTTCATCGAGCTCGGCGCCAGCGATGAACAACTCGACTTCCCGGTCGTGTACGGCTCGGGCCGCGATGGCTACGCCAAGAAGTCGCTCAGCGATGAGAACAAGGACATGGAGCCCTTGTTCGACATGATCCTCACGCATGCGCCGCAGCCGCCGACGGACGACGATGCGCCCGTGCAGTTCCAAGCGGCCACGCTGGACCACGATGACTTCCTCGGTCGCATCGCCATCGGCCGCATCCGTCGTGGCACGCTCAAGAACGGTGCGCGCGTTGCTGTGTGCCATCCGGATCGCGAAAAGGCGATCGTGGCCCCGATCAAGGGTTTGTTCCGCTACGAAGGCCTGACGCGCGTGCCCGCCGAAACGGTGGGCGCAGGTGACATCGCCGTGGTGGCGGGCATCGAAGACTTGACGATCGGGGACACCTTGTGCCCGCCCGACCAGCAAGAGCCGTTGCCGGCCATCAAGCTGGATGAGCCGACGATCGCGATGGAGTTCTTCGTGTCGAACTCGCCGTTCGCAGGCCAAGAGGGCGACTTCGTCACCAGCCGCCAGATCTTGGCGCGCTTGGAACGCGCGGCCTTGCGCGATGTGGCTCTGCAACTCGTCAACAACGAGGCCAGCGACGGCTGCTACGAGATGAAGGGCCGCGGCGTCATGCACCTCGGCGTGTTGATCGAGAACATGCGTCGCGAAGGCTACGAGTTCAGCGTCGGCAAGCCGCGCGTCATCTTGAAGAAGGTCGATGGGGCCTGGTGCGAGCCGTATGAGCGCACCGTGGTGGAAGTGCCCAGCGAACACGCGGGTCGCATCATCGAGTACTTCGGACGTCGTCGCGGCGAGATGACGCACATGGAGCCGTATGGCGACACGTCAACGCGTCTCGAGTTCTTGGTGCCTTCGCGCGGCTTGATCGGCGCGCGCACGGCGCTGATGACTCTGTCGCAAGGCATGGCGATCCTCAGCCACGTGTTCGAATGCTGGCGTCCGGATGGTGGTCCGCTGCCGTTGCGCATCAACGGCGTGTTGATCGCCGACCGCGCCGGGGAAGCGATCCCCTACGCATTGTTCGGTCTCTTGGATCGCGGCACCTTCTTCGTGGAACCGGGTGCACCGGTGTACGAAGGCATGATCATTGGCGAGAACAACAAGGACAACGACCTTGGCGTCAATGTGTGCCGCGAGAAGAAGCTGACCAACATCCGTTCGGCTGGCAAGGACGACAACGTCAAGCTGCCGCCGCCGCATGTGATGTCTCTGGAAGAATCGCTGGAGTACTTGGAAGACGACGAGTTGCTCGAAGTCACGCCCAAGAGCTTGCGCTTGCGCAAGCGCATCCTGCAGGAGATCGAGCGCCGCAAGCACACGCGCAAGGAAGCCAAGACTGTCAGGGCGGATTGACCGTCACGGCAGGTTGACAACAAGCTAGCGCGGCTGGACCACCAGCCGCGCTTCGCATTTCTGGGCTAGATCCGCGCCCTTTTCGGTGCCAAGGACCTCCACCGCGGTCGCCAAGGCATCGGCATCAGCACCATTCGCCGCGACTACCGTGATGCGTGAGGTATTGCGCAGAGCGTCACCCGTCTGCGGTCGCACGATGTGGGAGAGACGCTGACCATCCACAAGCCAACCTTGCGCATCGTCACCCGAGGTCGCAACGCCACAGTGCGCCACACTTAGGCGCGCATCTTCGGCTTGTGTGCCGTTGCCGGCGCTGATGGTCCAGCCAGTGCGCCCCGGAGGAGGTGCGCTGCAGGCTAGGTCGCCGCCTAGTTCGACCAGCGCGCTGGGAATGCCGTGCGCAGCGAGCGTGTCGAGTGCTCGATCACATGCCCACCCTTTGCCGATCGCGCCAAAGTCGAGCCGCACACCGCGGGTATGGATCTCCACCTTGCCATCCGCATGGAGCGTAAGGTGCTGCACACCGACCAATGCGCGTGCCGCTGCCAGCTCGTCTGCGCTTGGCATGCGTTGCTCGCGTTTCGCGCGCCGCCACAAGCGCGTAACGGCGCCGATTGTGGGATCAAACGCTCCCTCGGACAGCACCGACAGTTCCACCGCACGCGTCAAGCAGTCGCGCAAGTCTGCGCTGACCGCTTGTGGTCCTTGTCCGGCGGCACCGCACAAGCGCTCGGCATCGCTATCGTCGCGCCAATCCGACAGGGCTTGTTCGATCGCATCGATGCGTGCAAATGCGGCCTCAGCCGCACGCGTTGCCGTCAGTTCGTCGGGCGCGTACAGTACTACACGCGCTTCACACCCCATCGCATGGTGCGAATAGGAGTAGCGCTCGACCAACGAGGTTGAGCGACAACCCACAAGCAACCATGCAGCAAGCCCTAGCGCACAACTCACGCTGATCATGCGCCCCCACGACCTCACGCTGCGCGCTCTGCTCACCCCGACGATTCTATGCATGGCAGCAGCATGCACGAGCACGCAAGCACCGGAACCTGTGCAACAACCGGCACAGCCGTTCGAGGTCGCCGTGCCTGGCTGCACGCAGAGCGTGCGGCTGATGCCTATCCCTGCAGCGGAAGGTGTGGGTGCTTTCTGGATGGCCTCTACGGAGGTCACTTGGGACATGTACGACGCCTTCGTGTTTGCGATGGATCGGGCCGAGGGTGAAGCGGACCCCGTCGATGCGTACACGCGTCCCAGCAAGCCGTACATCCTGATGGATCGCGGCTTCGGCCATAAGAACTATCCGGTCATCAGCGTCTCGACCAAGGGCGCGGCGGAATACTGCAAGTGGCTCAGCGCGAAAACCGGCTATCGCTTCCGTTTGCCGACCGAGGCTGAATGGATGCATGCCGCTCGCGCGGGACAGGCCGGTGAATGGGGCTTTGCCGGTGGTCAAGAGAAGTTGACAGACCATGCCTGGTACTTTGCCAACGCGATGGACGAGGAAGACTTCCGCCTCGAAACGCGAAGCGTGGGACTGAAGTCGGCCGATGCGTATGGCCTGCACGACATGCACGGCAATGCTTGCGAGTGGACGCTGGCAGCCGATGGCAGCTTTGTGGCCAAGGGCGGCAGCTTCAAAGAGAAGCCCGAAGCCTTGATGATCAGCGCGCGCCGCGCCAACGATGCGTCGCTGAACGCGACCGACCCCCAGATCCCCAAGAGCGTGTGGTGGCTAGCGGACGGCGGCTTTGTGGGCTTCCGCGTGGTGTGCGACGGACGCTGATGTGATCGGGCGCTAATGTGATCGGGCGCTGAATAGAGATCACGCGCACCACTTATCGGCACACGCTGTAGACTGCGTGGACGCCATGCGTCGTGGGACGCATGGCTAGCCCCCCTGCTTTCGGAACCGATTTCGGAACGACGACCATGACCGAGACGAATCCCTCGACCTACGAACGACGCGATGTGATCAAGGCCGGCGCGATGGCGACCGCGGCGTTGGCTGTAGGCAATGCCTTCGCACAGGAGAAGCAAGCCGAACCGGCTCAGCCGAAGCCCAAGCTGCCGCCGATCAAGGTGGGCTTGCTAGGTTGCGGCGGCCGTGGCACGGGCGCTGCGTTCGATGCGTTGCAAGCCGATAGCGGCGTGGTCATTCACGCCATCGGTGACATCCTTGGCGATCGCGTGAAGAGCTGCCGCACGAACCTGGAGACCAGCGTCGAGTACAAGGACCGTGTCAAAATCGACGATCGCGAGTTCATCGGCTTTGAAGCCCTGGATCGCATGCTGGCGACGGACATCGAGGTGATCTTGCTGGCCACCCCGCCGGCCTTCCGCCCGACGCAAGTGGTCAAGTCCATCGATGCAGGCAAGCATGTCTTTGCCGAGAAGCCCTTTGGCGTGGATGTGCCCGGAGCGCTGCAAATCCAGGCTGCGGGACTCAAGGCGAAGGAGAAGAACCTCTCCTTGATGTCGGGCTTCTGCTGGCGCTCGAGCCTGCCGGAGCGCGCGGTGTACGAGCAGATCCACAAGGGCGCGATCGGCAACATCCGCACCATCTACGCCACTTACAACGGCTCGCCGAATGCGTCCTTTGCGCGCAAGGACGGCCAGACGGACATGGAATGGCAAGTGCGCAACTGGTTCCACTTCTTGTGGCTCGGTGGCGATCACATTGTCGAGCAAGCCTGCCACTCGGTGGACAAGCTGAACTGGGCCATGAACAACCAAACTCCGCTGCGCTGCTGGGCCGTGGGTGGCCGTGCACAGCGTGAAGGTGGTATCGGCAACATCTACGACCACTTCGGCGTGACCTACGAGTACAAGGGCGGCGTGCGCAGCTTCTTGCAAGCGCGTCAGTGGGAGAACTGCCCCACCGACAACACGGACTATGTCTATGGCGAGAAGGGCACCGCGTTCATCAACGGCTGGGGCCCGAGCCATGTGATCAAGGGCGAAAGCGCGAACTGGGTCTACGACGGCCCGTCGAAGAACATGTATGTGCATGAGCACGAAGAGATGTTCGCCGGCATTCGCAGCGGCAAGGTGCGCAACGACACCGAGTGGGCCGTGCAAAGCACCTTGATGGCGATCATGGGCCGCATGGCCGCCTACACGGGCGAAGTGATCACCTGGGAGAAGCTGCTCACTTCGACCGAAGTGCTCGGTCCGGCTGTGCCGGCGATGGGCGAAGTGGCCGTGACGCCGGTGCCGCGTCCGGGCTACACGAAGTTCAGCTGAGTAGCTGGATCAGGACTCAAGCGAGCGGCGTTCGTCACGCAACATGCGCATGACGGACGCCGCTTCTTTGAGGGTGGCTGCAGGTTGCGCCGTGCCGCGCACTACAGCCAGCGCATTGCGCACTTCGCCGTCGTAGCCGGTGCCTGTGCCCGGATCAATCGGCTGCGTCTGACCGGCGTGCGAGATCTCTAACGGCGGCGTGCGCCGCAAGTCGTACTCGATGGTGGCTTGCTCGAACTCGGCGACATAGCTCATGCGGAACGGCACAGAGCCTCCCGCAAGCCAGCCGCCTTCAGCGAGCACCTGACGCGGACCGCGCGCGTAGTGATAGATGGTCGTGTGATGATCCAGCGTACCGACCGAGCGCACTGCATCGGGCACACCTAGGATCCACTGCACTAGATCGGCATCGTGCACATGCAAGTCACACAGCGCACCGCCCGTCTTGTGCGAGTCGTCGTAGAAGCCAGCGCCCCATGTCGGACGCGCACCCAAACGACGGAAGCTGAGTGCTTGCAGCGCGCCGTAGCGACGATCCTGCACCACCTCGCGTAGCAGGTCCCAACCAGGCCAGTGACGCATGCACATGGCCGGAATGCACCAGCGCTGCGCCGCGTGTGCGGCCTGTGCAAGGCGCTCGATCTCGTCGGGATCGAGCGACACCGGCTTCTCCAAGAGCACATGCTTGCCCTTGGCCAAGGCCTGCAGCGCGAGGCTTACATGCGTAGGCGTGGGCGTGCAGATGCTGACTAGCTCGACCTCGGGGTGATCGAACACCACAGCAGGATCGGTGCCCGTGGTGACCTGCTGTGGATCAAACAGGAGCGCATCGCCGCCCGATTGAAGGTTCCCTGTGACTTGCGTGCGCCCTGTCAAGCGTTCTGGACTGTGATCCGAAACGGCCACCAAACGACAGGCGTGACCCTCAAGGGCCGCTTTGGTGTAGGCCTCGATGTGGACACGCCCCATCAAGCCCAGACCGACGACCCCCACCCCGATGGGACGAGTCATACGGTGGCCCCAGCGTGGGCCTGCACCACCGTACGCGCCGTGCAAATGTCCGTGACACGCTGGTCGCCGGCTTCACGCTCGATCATCGCGTCCACTTGCGGCAATTGGGCGGCCAGCAGCTCAAAAAAGGCTGTCCAGTTCACTTGACCAGTGCCGACGGGGACTTCGCTGCCCCATTGCCCTCTGGTCTTGGCTGCTACAGCGTCCTTGATGTGGACCTGCACGACATGCGGCCACAACAGACGCAGAGCCTCTACCGGATCGCCCATGCCGTACAAGAGCATATTGGCAGGGTCAAAGTTCACGCCTGCCGAAGGGCGTCCCAACTCGTCGAGCACCTCCAGTAGAGTAGGCGCGGACTCTTGACCCGTCTCAAACCCTACGCGCACTCCTTGCGCAGCAAAGATGTCGACCAGCGTGCGCAAGCGCTCGAGCAGCTTGTACCGCTCGCCGTTGCGTTCATGCGGCAAGAAGCCAGCATGCAAAGTGACCAAGCGCAGCCCTAACTGTCGCGCGAGTTTGGCTTCCACCTCGAGATTCGCGCGGTTCGTGGCCCAGTGTGCATCCGGCCGCAAGCCACCAGTGCGCTCGATGCTCTTGAGCGTGGTGTAGTCCTCGCCCATGGTCTGCACCATGCCGGAACGCACACGAATGCCGCGCCGCTGGAGCTCGGCGAGGACCGCCGAGCAGTCCAATGCGCCCTCGCGCAACGGTGTCAAGGCCAGTTGCGTCCAGCTCACACCGCACGCGGCTAGCTTGTCCGCCAAGTCGCTGGGCGAGCTCGGTTGTAGCGACCAACTGCACACACCCAACACGCCTGCGCGCGTCTTTCTTGCTGCAACCGTCTTCGTCATGGCGCCTACATGCTAGCCTCGTGCGCACCATGGCCGCCACAGCAGTAGTGTCGCGCGTCTTGAGCGCGCTCGTCGTCCTCACAGCCCCTCTTCTGGCACAAGCTCCGCAAGCGGCGGCGCAATGGACGCCGCTCTTTGACGGCAAGACCCTCGCTGGTTGGACCGAAAGCGGTGGGCGCTATGACGGCGATGCTGATTGGAGCGTAGAAGACGGCGCGATCGTCGGACGGCAAAGCAAGACCGGTCAAGGGGGCTTGCTCTACACCACCAAGCCGTACACAGAGTTCGAGCTCGAGCTCGAGACGATGATCTCCTATCCGTTCGACTCGGGGATCTTCGTGCGCATGGCGCCGGGCGGCAAAGGCGCGCAACTGACGCTCGACTACCGCTCGGATGGCGAGGTCGGCGCGATCTACTCGGATGGGTTCTTGGTCCACAACGAAGCGGGCAAGGCCAAGTTTAAGAAGGATCAGTGGAACGCACTCAAAGTGCGCGTGACTGGCGCCGACCTGCGCTTGGAAGCATGGCTGAATGGTGAGCCGCTCGTGGATTACCAACTGCCCAGCGGCACACCCGGCTATGCGCCCACGGGCCTGATCGGTGTGCAAGTCCATGGTGATCGCAACGATCCACCCGAGACAGCCGCCCGCTTTCGCAATGTGCGCATCAAGGACCTCGCCCCTACTTCGAGCGACATGTTCGTCACGGATGACAAGGGCTTCCTAGCGACGACTCCGTGGGGCGTGGCGAATGGCTGGGTCTCGCTCTTCGATGGCCAGTCCTTGGCCGGATGGGAAGAGGCCGACGGTCAAGGTGGCTTCGAAGCCAAAGACGGCGTGCTGCGCTTGATGACCAAGGGCGACGCTCAGTCCATCCGCACACGCGACGATTGGAAGGACTTTGAACTGCAGCTCGACTTCGCCATGGCGCGCGGCACGAACTCGGGTGTCTTCTTGCGTGGCGACCGCAAGGGTGGCGACCCTGCATGGTCAGGCTGCGAGATTCAGATCTTGGATGATCATCATTGGGAGGCCGACCAGAAGTACACCCTCAAGCCGTGGCAGTTCACCGGCAGCTTGTATGGTTCGGCGGCACCGGCAACCAAAGCGCTCAAGCCGCACGGTGAATGGAACCGCATGGCGATCCGCATGCAAGGCAGCAAGGTGCGTACGATCTTGAATGGAGCCGAGCTGTACAGCGTCGACACCACCAAGGTCGATGTACCTCAAGGCCAGAAGCCGTTCGCCGAGCGTGCTAGCACGGGCTTCATCGGCATCCAACGCCATGCGCCGGAGGGCTTGCAAGTCGACAGCTACTTGCAAGTGCGCAACATCTGGGCGCGCCGACTCTGATCGCTGCGGCTGCGGCCGCCGCGTTGATTGGCGGTTGGTGGTGGACTCACGCCGCCACCACGACTGCCGAAGCAGACTTCCCGCCTGTAGGTCGCATGGTGGGCAGCGAAGTGCCGCTACGCGTGATCGAACGCGGCAGCGGCCCTACCGTCGTCATGGTGCACGGCGCGTGGGGCGGACCAGAGGATTGGCTCACCACGATCGTGCCGTTGGTGGAAGAGCAAGCACGCTGCATCGTGATCGAACGACCTGGACACGGTTGGTCGAGCGACACAACGCCCGGTGCAGGCACGCCACTCGCTCAAGCACGCGTGTTGCGTGCAGCCGTGCGCGAGCTTGGCATCGAGCGACCGATCCTTGCGGGCTTTAGCTATGGGGCCAGCGTATGCGCTGCGTGGGCGACGCAATGGCCAGACGAAGTCGCTGGCGTGTTGCTCGTCAGCCCAGCGCTCTATCCATGGACCGGCTTCGAGAGCGCCGCCTTCGCAGCGACGAACTTGCCGCTGGTGGGTGAACTGTCGGTGCCCACCCTCGTGATGCCGATGGGTCTCATCACAGCACCGGCATCACTGGCCAAAGTCTTCACGCCCGAAACACCACCGGAGAGCTTTGCCGCTTCGCCATGGCGCCTGGCCCTGCGTACGGCAAACTTCCGCGCCAACATCCGCGACTTGCGCCGCCTACGCAGTTCGGTCGCCATCGTGTCACCGTACTACCCGCGCATCACAGCACCCGTGCGTCTAGTGCACGGCACCGGTGATCGCGTGGCGTATGCAGACTTCCACAGCGCGCGCTTTGCCAAAGAAGTCCCGCACGCGCAGGTGACCTTCATCCCCGACGCCGGACATCAAGTGCTCTACACTCATCCCCGCATCGTCGCGGAGGAACTAGAGGCCTTGCTGCAAGCGCGCTAAGTACGGCGCACGACCTTCAGGGCGAAGGGCAGTGACGAAGACGGCAACGGTGTCAGCCGCAGCACGACGGTGCGCTCTTCTTTGGGTTCCAGACGCAGGCGGCCTTCTTGAGCGCTGGTTGCAGCTGCAGGCTCGACCAGCAAACTGCGCGTATTGTCCGGCAAATCATGCGTTTTCGACTTGCCAGCCCAAGCGGTGTGCACCTGCGCATCGCGACTGAGTACTTGCCAAGCCAAACCGATGTCGGCGTCCTGCTTGCCGAAGCGCAGATCCAACTCCACAGGTGCCGAGCTCGTATTCACAAGCTCCAACGTGATCTCATAGTTGACCAAGTAGTTCCCC
>Ga0208788_1001022_pt1 | contig 13718 bp, 11 predicted proteins | sample Wag4_2014_7_11_3_FD_187363 | JGI IMG/M metagenome (GOLD analysis project Ga0208788, IMG submission 187363) | Fresh water mixed with fracking chemicals microbial communities from Ohio, USA - Utica-2 Time Series FC 2014_7_11 (SPAdes) (version 2) ... | reverse complement strand
GGGTTATCTGAGGATGAGAGACGAGCAATGAAGCGCCGTGCTGCTAGAAATCGTGCACGTTTATCTGAAAATAACTTCGAAGAGTAATTCTTTAACGCTCTAGCGGAAAAGAAATCTGCACCTGAGTTCCAATATTTGGCTTTATAAACTCTATTTTTCCAGCTAACTCATTTTTAGTTAAAGTCTGAACAATCTGCAGGCCTAGATTTGTATTTGATTCAAGCGAGAAGTCAGATGGAATTCCAGTTCCATTATCAACCACCGTTACAGTCATAGACTTTCCACTTCGATCAATTCTTAGCTCTACCAAATCACCACTTTGACTCAAGCCATGCTCTAAAGCATTATGAATCAACTCTGTTAATACCAAGGCAAGAGGTGTTGCAACCATCGATGAGATAAGGCCGAATTCGCCGACCTTCTTTATCTGGATCTCATTTGGCCTGATATTTAACTCTGATGCGCCTTGAATTATCTTGGTAATAACTTCATCAAATTGCACTAAATCTTGCGCGGTAGCAGAGAGAGTCTCGTGAACTAAAGCAATTGAAACCACCCTTCTAACTGCTTCTTCAATAGCAGCGCTAGCCTTAGGGTCATCAATTCGCCTTGCTTGCAGGCGAAGCAGGGCTGAAACAGTCTGCAGATTATTTTTTACGCGATGATGGATCTCTCTAATGGTGGCATCTTTACTGATTAACGCTCTATCTTTTCTTCTTAACTCCGTAACGTTGTGAACAAGAACTACCGCCCCAATTCGATTATCGCCTTCAGTTAATGGCATTGCTAGTAGATCCAAAACTCCACCACTGTTTTCAAACTCATCTCTTCTCAATTGTTTACCACTCATTGTAATTTGCCAGTTCTCCTCCCGTGGATTAAGCGGTGACGATGGACTGACTAGAGAATCTAATACTTGACCAAGGTTCTGCCCTTCAAGGTCTTTATCCCAACCAATTCGATTGAATGCAGAGCGAGCATTTGGACTAGCAAAGAGAACTTCTCCAACAACATTAAGCCTTACCAAACCATCGCCAACTCTTGGAGCAGCCTCTGCCAGATAGACATTGTCCTTTACGGGAAAGTTTCCCTCAGCAATCATTCGATAGATATGGTTAGCAATCTCACGATAATTTAGTTCAAGACGTGACGGCGTTCTCATAGTCTCAAGATTTCTATGACGTGAAATAACTGCAATTACTCGACCAGCAAAGAAAACTGGAATGCACTCAACCTTTATCTTTATCTCTCCAACTTGCTCAGCTCTACTATCTCTAACAATCTCACCACTTGATAGCGCTTGATCAATATCTGGTCTAGATCCCCATGCCACCTCATTGCCAATTAAGTCTTGAGTAAAAACCGTTGCTGCCGTCATAGGGCGAATCTGGGCAATAATGCGATGTCCCTCCGGCCAACTCTTTTCATCTTTGCGCTTTGGAATCCATAACACTAAATCTGCGAATGAGATATCAGCAAGCAATTGCCATTCGGCAGTTAATTCACCAAGACGTAATACATCATCACTTGTGAGCGAACTCTGATCTGAGAGCAGATGACGAAAAGGCATAGGCGAAAGAGTACTTCAGATTATTTTATGGAGATAAATGGCTAACTCCCGTAGCGCTCGAGAGAGGCTACTGCGAGAGTTCACCTCAGATAACGTGGCATATCGATTGCGAGCCCGCTCTAAATTGCCATACTCATAGGGCATAAAGAAGTGAGGCTTGCCTTCAACCTTGCTTCTAAAGCTTTTGCGAAAAAGAGGGCGGTTTGAGCTACTACTTTCTTTGTTGAGTAGATAAATCACATTTAGCTCAGAAGAGAACACCTTTAAAGACTCTTCAAATTGTTCTAATTGATAGAGGGCGCGGCTATCTTGATGAATGATATAGATTAGTTGAGAACAACTACTCAGGGCCTGCATAAAAAACTTTCCTCTTATGCGCCGATCAGATACCGCTTGACTCATTACGGGCGCGCTTCCGACATCAATAAAAACGCTCTCATCTTCCTTAGATTCAATCTCATTAAGTGAAGTAATGCTCTGAAGGGAAAGAGCGTTATTTAGAGCACTTCGTTGAAAACTCATTCTCTCCCCCACCATCTGAGACAGACTTTGCTGGGAGAGATCTGCATCAACGAGCAAAGTCTTGGCTAATTTGGAGTATTCCTGGGAGGTATTTAGGGCAAGAGTTGAAATTCCTGGAGAGCCGTCAGAGCCAGTGAATAAAACCCATGAGTCTTTAGAAAATGAGTTTCTGGACGGGATAACCTCATCACTTCCTCGTAAAGCTTGATTGGCTTGTTGTAATATTTCATCACTACTAAATCTCTTATCCGCATCAAAAATAAGAATTGAAAGATTCTCATCACTTTCCCTTCTGACCTCGCGCCAATTTAGCTCAAAGTCTCTATCTGAAATTATTAAGGTGCGAACAGCAGAGATGCTCGAAATTAACTTTGAATCAAAATCTGATGGCGACAGTAGGCGCTTTTTGAGCTGGAAGTCATGTTTTAGTAGAACCTCAATAACTTGGTCTTCAACTTGATGAGAGCTTAGGGCAGTTATTAAATCAACTTTCACTGATCTCCCACCAGAATAAAGTTGTAATTTCCCATATCTTCAATCAGATTTGGAATTATTGGCCTTGGAACAAGAAGTGTTATTACTAAGTCCCCTCCTAGAGTATTTGCTTGATCATCCACTTGATCTATGACCAAATCACTTGCAATCAAGCGACTTTTATACCTGCCAGATTCAAGGTTTTGAGAGCGCAATTCAGATTTCGTAATTCCATAAATATCAATTCGTTGTCCGCTGCCAATATTTTTTGGTATTTGTGAAATTGAGATAGCAATTGGAACTTTTTGTAGCAGGTCATCTATCTGCTCACTTACTGCATAAGCTGGTATTAATTCATCAGCTCCAATTGCTCTAACCACCGAGCTTCCAATGATTGAGGCCTGCCCATCGATGTAATTTGCTGCATTACTTGGTAATAGGACCTTGCTAATAACGACATCTTCTGCCGTTATGACCTCTCCTTTGCCAAGATCAACTGCTGCGCTCCAAACTGTGATCATCCGGCTCGATGAATTTGAGATGACTAGAGCTGAGATAAATGAAGCAGCGATTAAGCATCCCCCTAAAATCGTCTTTAGATAACTTTGGATAGAGAAGTTAAAGGAATTTTTCTGAAGCTTATTAGTCTTTTTCATTGGCAATGAATACCCAATTTTTCACCCGCTTAATCGCCTACGTCCACAACTAAAACCTAGGTATTAACAAGCTGTGGACAGCGCCTCATCCTTTTAGAGGATAGTTATTTCGCATTTAATAACCATGCTCTGGCTATGAAACATGAAGCAGAAATAAGCAATAGAAGTTTTGATCTTTCTGATTATGACTTATTGGATCATCCAGCTTTAGAGCTCTTTGGGCAGAGGAACTTTTATTCAACTCCTCTTTTTGGAAGAGATGTAGGCCAGGAAAGCAACAAGCTCTATCTAATTCCAACGAGCCATGGCGAGAACTATGAAGCAGATTTTGCTCCCACTCCTTCTTCTCTTGCAGAACTTCCCAATGCCACGCGCTGGACTCTTACTTATTTAATTACCGCTCTTGAAATTATGGCTGCAAGGCGCCCAGCATCGCAGATTGCTCGCACCACACATCGCTACACCTATAACTCACTACTTACTCAAGTAGGAAGTTTGAAGGAGGTTCCAAAAATCAAAAGTATTAGAAGAAGCCAGCCAATAGTTGGAGTCGTTGAACTAAACGCAACACTAATTTTTAAAGAAAGAATCAGGGCTCTCGTAGCACGCTTTGAAGGGGTCGATCACAAGTGGCTCTGCACTGAATTAAGCCTTATATAGAAAGCTATGCAGCTCCATGGCAGCGTTTATATTTCTTTCCCGAACCACATGGGCAAGGTGAATTTCTAGATACTCCGCCGTTTACTGCCGGCGATGAATTTGAAGCCTGACCACTCTCACTAGGTGATGAGTATCGAAGCTCTTGCTTTGGAGCAGCTGGGGTGACGCCCTTTGCTTCGACATGTTCATTTTCAACCTTGACTTCAACATTAAATAAGAATCCAACTAGCTCTTCCTTAATTGCATCCATCATCGCAGAAAATAGTTCATAACCTTCTTTCTGATACTCAACAAGTGGATCTCGCTGTGCCATCGCGCGAAGACCGATTCCCTCTTGGAGATAATCCATCTCATAGAGATGCTCACGCCACTTTCTATCTAATACAGAAAGGAGAATCTTTCGCTCAAGTTCACGAAGTACTTCAGCTCCTAGCTCTTGCTCGCGCTTTTCATAGGCAGCAAATATGTCATCTAAAACTTTAGTGGTAAGGAAATCGGCATCTAAGCCAGTTCTGCCGCCTACTTCAGCTTCAATATCCTCAACTTTAAATGAGATGGGATAAGTTGCTTTAAGGGCGGTCCAGAGTTGATCTAGATCCCACTCTTCAGGAAATCCTTCATTAGTTGCTGCTCCAACATAACCGCGAATTGTATCTTCGATAAAGCCTGTTACTTGCTCTTTGATATCAGCGCCCTCTAATACTTCTCGCCTTTCGCGATAGATAACCTCGCGCTGACGGTTCATTACATCGTCATATTTAAGGACGTTTTTACGCATCTCAAAGTTCTGTGATTCAACTTGAGTCTGCGCAGATTTAATGGCATTGGTGACCATCTTTGATTCAATCGGCGTATCTTCTGGAATTCCAGCAGCGCTTAGGAAACGCTCGACAAGGGCTGAATTAAACCTACGCATCAATTCATCTTGAAGCGAGAGATAGAAACGAGATTCACCAGGATCTCCCTGACGACCAGATCGGCCGCGGAGCTGATTATCGATACGGCGTGACTCATGTCGCTCAGTTCCTAAAACATAAAGTCCACCAAGTGCAACAACTTCATCATGGCCTTTTGCCACAGCAGATTTCTGTCTTTCAATTTCAGCGGGCCACATCGCTTCATACTCTTCAGGGTTTTCAACTGGTGAAATTCCTTGGCGTTGTAATTCATAATCAGCCATAAATTCTGGGTTTCCACCAAGCATGATGTCAGTTCCACGGCCTGCCATATTTGTTGAAACTGTCACAGCTCCAACCGTTCCTGCTCTTGCGATAATGGCCGCTTCACGTTCATGCTGCTTAGCATTTAATACTTCATGCGGAATACCTTTGCGTCTAAGAGCGCTTGAGAGAACCTCTGACTTTTCAACGCTAACAGTTCCAACCAAAACCGGTTGTCCCCTTCGATGGCGCTGGGCAATGTCGTTAGCTACAGCTTCAAACTTGGCATCCTCTGTCTTATAGACCAGATCTGATTGATCAATTCGTTGCATGACTTTGTTGGTTGGAATAGGAATTACTCCGAGTTTGTAGATTTGCATAAATTCTGAAGCCTCAGTCATTGCTGTTCCAGTCATACCAGCTAACTTGTCATACATGCGGAAGTAGTTCTGCAAGGTTATTGTGGCCAGAGTCTGGTTTTCATCTTTGATCTCAACCCGCTCTTTTGCTTCCAGCGCTTGATGTAGACCTTCGCTATAACGACGGCCAGAGAGAACTCGGCCGGTATGTTCATCAACAATTAAGAGCTCTCCACTCATAATCACATAATCTTTATCGCGCTTAAATAGCTCTTTAGCCTTAAGAGCATTATTGAGATAGCCAATCATTGGGGTGTTTACTGCTTCATAGAGATTTTCAATTCCTAGTAGCTCTTCAACCTTTGAAACTCCAGCATCGAGAATGCCAGTATTGCGCTTCTTTTCATCAACTTCATAATGCTCCCCGCGGGTTAAGCGCGATGCAATATTGGCAAATTCTTGATACCACTTCGTTGCCTTATCAGCAGGTCCACTGATAATCAGAGGGGTTCTAGCTTCATCAATCAAGATTGAGTCGACTTCATCGACGATGGCAAAATTATGTTCACGCTGCACACAATCGGCCAAGTTCCAAGCCATATTGTCTCGAAGATAATCAAAACCAAATTCATTATTTGTTCCATAGGTAATATCGCAGTTGTACTGCTCACGTCGCTCTGCAGGGCTCATCGAAGCTAGAATCACGCCAACTTTTAAACCTAAAAATCTATGAATTCGCCCCATCCATTCGCTATCACGCTCTGCTAGATAGTCATTGGTAGTAACAATATGAACCCCAAGACCAGTGAGTGCATTTAGATAAGAAGGTAGAGTTGCCACCAAAGTCTTTCCTTCACCGGTGCGCATCTCTGCAATGTTTCCGCGGTGAAGCGCTGCTCCACCCATAATCTGAACGTCATAGTGGCGCTGTCCCAGGGTTCGCTTTGATGCCTCTCTAACTAGAGCAAATGCTTCTGGAAGGAGATCATCTAAATCTTCTCCTTGCGCAAGACGGGATTTGAAGGTGTCGGTCATAGTCCGTAGCTGCTCATCACTCATTGCAACAAAAGTTGCTTCATGTGAGTTAACAAGATCAGCAATCTTTTCCAATTGCTTAAGCGCGCGCCCCTCGCCGGCGCGCAGAATCTTGTCGAGAATTGCTACCACGGATCAACCTTCCACTTGAGGTGCTAGGGCTCTATCGTATTAGCAGGCGGTGGGCTGACGCACATACCGTTGCTGCGCCCAAAACTGTCAGATTTCTCTCCCTTAAAGCCCAGAAAGCGCTATATAACGTAGCCCCAGTGGTCAATACATCATCTATTAGCAAAATTGGTCTTTCCATTACTAAGTCATCACTTCTAAGCCTAAATGCACCTGCCATATTGCTCTGGCGCGCGGAGTAGGAAAGTTCGCTCTGATCTCTAACCTTCTTATGATGGACCAATAGTTCCATCCAACGCCAGCGCACTCCATTCTTTTGCTTTTGCAGCTCAACTAATTTATCAAGGATTGGGTGTAGGAATGACCCACCTCTTCTCCTTATCGCAGATTTACTTGAAGGAATCGGAACTAGTAAGCAGTGCGAAATACTTAGCGCTGGATTATCTGATTCGAATTTCTCCAAAGCTGTACTTAGTGCAGATGCCATCCAATACTGTGCTACTCGATTCCCATTCTCTTTGGCTTGAATTACAATTCTGGAACTTGTTGCGTTATAGTCAAGAGTTGAATTAACTCTTAAACCTTTGACATATCGTCGCTGCGCAGGTGCAAGCCAAAGCTGCTGGCACTTTGGACAAAGGGATGAAAACTCATTTTGACAATAGATGCAAATCTTTGGAAACACTAGTGAAACTAGAGCTTGAAATATTCCTTTATCGTTATCGTGATCAAGTCTCACCTAGCCATTATTAGCAGAGCAAGTGAAGAATTAATCAGTTAGAACTTGAATATGTGGGTAACTCACCGATGGGAACTTCAGTGATTGGTTGATCTTGAGTTAAAGGAAGAGTTAAAACGAATTGTGAGCCAGCACCTAGCTCTGACCAGAGCTTGATATCTCCACCATGAAGATTTGCATCCTCTCTAGCAATTGATAGACCAAGCCCAGTTCCACCTCTAATGCGAGAGCGGGAAGGATCTGCTCGCCAGAAACGATCAAAGACTCGCTCGAGGTGATGGGTAGCAATGCCAACTCCATAATCCCTCACTGCTATCGAAACTGCGCTCTGACCAACTTTAATTGTTAAATCCACAGGATTGCCTTCAGCATGATCTATCGCATTTCCCAATAGATTTCGCATAATCCGCTCAATACGGCGAGAGTCCCCATCAATTAAGAGCTCTTCTTGGGGGGCATCGATTCGAATCTTCACATCTCTTTGCTTAGCATCCATCGCTAAATCTTCAACGCAGCGATTAACTAATTTAGTAATGTCAACTCGTGAAAGCGAGAGAGTGGCAACTTGGGCATCAAAGCGACTAACTTCCAATAGGTCAGTTAATAGCTCTTCAAAACGATCAATTTGAGAGAGCAAAAGTTCAGCACTCCTTGCAATAGTTGGATCAAATCCCTCTCTAGCTGCATAGATAACATCAGATGCCATACGGATAGTTGTCAGGGGTGTACGGAGTTCATGAGAAACGTCAGAAACAAATCGCTGTTGCAATCTAGATAGATTCTCTAGACGAGTAATCTGCTTTGCAAGAGTATCTGCCATATTATTGAAAGCAGTACCGAGCCTGGCAACTTCATCGCTTCCTTTAACTTGCATTCTCTTTAATAGGTCACCAGATGATAATTGCTCAGCCACGTCAGCGGCATACCTTACTGGCTTAATTACTTGTCTTAGAACCACTGAGGCTATAACCATAATTAAGGCCATTAGAAGAAGTCCTGTACCCCACATCGATCGACCAATTAAGTCAATAGTTTGCTGTTGCGATGCAAAGTCAAAGAGAACATACATTTCATATCGACCCACAGGCTTAATGTCTATGCGATGTCCAACAGCAACTCCGGCAACACTCTCACCGTTGAAATACTGCAAGTTGGTGCGCTGCCAATGAATCTCATCATCTTGTATGACAAGCTTTCTTAGCTCATTTGGAATTGAGGAAGGTTCTAAAAAATTTGACGTCGATCGAGAGGGAATTCCAGCAACTCTCTTGCCACTAGTACTAAGTAGTGCAATCTCTCGACCAGAGGCTTTGGCGCTGACATTAGTTGACTTTACAATCTCATCGACGATTGCTTTGTAATTGGTGTTGTTGCTAAGGCTGCCTATTAAGAAGCGATAATCAGCATATTGTATTGCCGCCTCTCCTTCAGAGATTGCTGCTGAAATTTTCTCTTCGATAATGCCGTCAGAGATGCGGTTATAGAGATTTGAACCAAGAAAATATATTAAACCAATTGAGATAATGCTTGAGACAGAGAATACTTTTCTAAATAAAGAGGTCCGAAAGTATTCGCTTATCTTCACTTGGCAGAGCCTCTAACTTCTATTACCTGGGGCGCCTGCCTTATAGCCAATGCCGCGAACGGTGCCGATGATGGTGGGGGTTTCGGGGTCATGTTCAATCTTGGCGCGCAGCCTTTGAATATGAACATTAACTAAGCGAGTATCAGTTGAGTGGCGATATCCCCAGACTTCACCAAGGAGAGCTTCTCTAGTAAATACTCTTCCTGGCTCTTTAGCTAGTGATACTAAGAGATCAAATTCAAGGCGAGTTAAAGGAATCTCTTTTCCTGCTCGAGTTACAGTGTGCTCCACAATATCAATTGCTAAATCACCGATTGTTAATGTGCTAGAGATTTCTCCACTTGCTCTTCGTAGCCTGGTTCTAATTCGCGCCACTAACTCTGATGGCTTGAATGGCTTGACCATGTAATCATCAGCGCCTGCTTCAAGCCCTCGAACAATGTCATGGGTATCACTCTTTGCCGTAAGCATCACAATTGGCACGCGCATAGAGTGTTTACGAATCTCTTTACAGACTTCAATTCCATCAAGGCCAGGAAGCATGATGTCTAGCAATACTAAATCTGGTGGATTATTGCGAAATACCTCAAGTACTTCATCTCCCCTACTAACTAGGTCGACTTCAATACCTACACCATTTAAAACAATTCCCAACATTTCGGCAAGGTCTTGATCGTCATCAACGACCATTACCGAAGTCATTAGCTACCGTGCTTCCAAGAGTTTAGATATTCCTTTTGGATTGGAGTCAAGGAATCAATCGTGGCACCCATTGACTTCAATTTAAGTAGTGCAACTTCTTTATCAATTTCTACTGGAACCATATGAACTCCGGCGCCAAGTCCCTTTGCACTCTTAACTAACCACTCAGCGGTGAGGGCCTGATCAGAAAATGACATATCCATAACTACAGCGGGGTGACCTTCGGCTGCGCCTAGATTTACTAGACGCCCCTCAGCAATAAGAAGGATTCTTCGACCATTTCCTAGTAGATACTCATCGGTTTGATGGCGAATCTTTGGGTTCTTCTGTGAATTCTTCTCAAGCCACTCCACATCAATTTCGATATCAAAGTGACCGGCATTAGCCAAAATTGCTCCATCTTTCATCACCTGGAAGTGCTCTGCTGCAATAACGGTGCGATTACCGGTAACAGTAATGAAAATATCTCCCACTTTTGCTGCCTCTGCCATTGGCATAACGCGATAGCCCTGCATCAGCGCATCAAGTGCTTTTGTTGGATCAATCTCAGTTATTACAACCTCAGCGCCCATTCCTCTAGCGCGCTCTGCCACTCCCTTGCCGCAATAACCAAAACCGGCAACGACAAACATCTTTCCAGCAATTAACTGGTTTGTGGCACGAAAGATTGCATCCATTGTTGATTGCCCAGTGCCATAGCGGTTATCAAACATGTGCTTGGTATCGGTGTCATTGACAGCAATCATTGGGAATGTAAGCGCGCCATCTTTTGCCATCTGCTGAAGACGAATTACTCCAGTAGTTGTCTCCTCACATCCTCCAGTGATATTTGGAAGTAGTTCTGTTCTTGTGGTGTGCAGGGTATTTACCAAGTCGCAGCCATCATCAAAGACTTGGTGAGGTTCAATATCAAGGGCAGCATTAATATGGGAGTAATAGCCTTCGCGATCAACTGCGTTCCTAGCAAATACGCTAATTCCATATTCATAAACCAGTGCAGCTGCAGTGTCATCTTGTGTTGAGAGTGGATTAGAGGCACATAGCGCAAGCTCTGCCCCTCCAGCTTTTAGGGTTCTCATCAGATTGGCAGTCTCAGTTGTTACATGCATACAAGCAGCAAAGCGAACACCTTTAAATGGTTGTTCCCTCTCAAATCGCTCTCTAATTTGGGCAAGTACCGGCATATTTCGCTCAGCCCACTCAATTCGCTTCTTTCCTTCGGCGGCAAGTGAAGCATTAGCAATGTCGTGTTTTGGCGTAGTCATAGTTGTTGGATTCACTTAAATATCTCTCCTGATTGGTTTAGTACTTGCCTGTGATTAGAAAGCCTAGTTTACCCGTTTCCTATTAACTGCAAGACCAGATCTCGCATAGTAGCCATCTGCTCCTGGGTATCTGCCTCGACATTTAGCCTTAATAACGGCTCAGTATTTGAAGACCTTAGGTTAAACCACCAAGTCTTAGCGCTAACAGTCAGGCCATCAAGCTCATCAAAAGTTAAGCCTGGCTCATAATCTTTAAAGTGGGACTTGATCATCTCTATCGCTTTGCCTTGATTAGCAACTGTTGTATTGATCTCACCACTGAGGCTATATCGATTAAAACTCTGCATTAGCTCTGATAGCTTCATCTGACTTTCAAGAAGCGCTGCAATTGCATGAAGAGCTGCAAGCATTCCAGAATCTGCTGACCAAAAGTCTTTGAAATAAAAATGCCCAGAATGCTCGCCTCCAAATACAGCACCTTCATCAGCCATCATCTGCTTTATATAGGAGTGACCCACTCTGGAGCGAAGCGCTTTGCCGCCTGATTCAGTAATTACTTCAGGCACAGCTTTTGAAGAAATCAAGTTGTAGATAATTGATGCGCCAGGATTCTTAATAAGTTCTCGCTTTGCAATTAGAGCTGTGAGCGCAGATGGTGATACTAGATTTCCTTTTTCATCAACTAGGAAACAGCGATCGGCATCTCCATCAAATGCCAAACCAATATCTGAGCCTCTCTCCTTCACTAAATTTTGTAGATCCACTAAATTCTTAGGATCTATCGGATTTGCCTCATGATTTGGAAAATTTCCATCTAATTCAAAATAGATGCCATCTACTACCGCATTTATCTCTCGCATTACAGCAGGTGCGGTATGCCCACCCATCCCATTTCCCGCATCAATTGCGATACGAAGCGGCCGTGATTGAAAATCTGGAGCAAAAGATTTCTCCGGAAAGAGCGAGAATAGAAATTTAACGTAATCAGCTAATAAATCCTGGCTTCGCTCTTTTCCCATAGGGCGATTTGGAATGGGAAAGCCTTGAGCAATTGCCGATTTAATCCAACCAAGCCCTGATTCTTGGCCAATTGGCTTAGCCCCACTTCTACATAGCTTTATTCCATTGTATTGCGCTGGATTATGACTCGCAGTAAACATTGCTCCAGGCATATTTAGCGCTCCCGATGCAAAATAAAGTTGATCAGTTGAACAGAGCCCAATACGAATTACATCAAGTCCCTGCGAGGTTATGCCATCTGAAAATGCGGTTGCTAAATCAGGAGATGAGGGGCGCATATCTTCTCCAACAACAATGGTTGCTGGTTCGCGCTCTCGTTCTATGAACTTAGCAAAGGCAATGCCAAGTGCGAAAGTAAAGTCAGCGCTTATCTCTTCATCAACTAGGCCACGAATGTCATAGGCCTTAATTACTTTATCAAGCAGCTCTTGATCCACCTTTAAATCTTAGCGCTCTTACTTATTATCAGGTATTGCCCGAAGGTGACCACGACGACCAACTTCAGGAGTTACTGCCTTTGGCGCAATATCTTCGGCAAAGCTCTGGCGAATCGCATCAGCAATTGCTATTAAATCTTCTGGAGATGGTTCAACAATTTCTCTATCAGGATTATGTTCAATAACGCTCCAGCCTTGCGGCACTGTTAATTTTGCTGAGTGTTCTAAGCAGAGATCATAGGCATGTGGTTCAACATATGTTGAAAGTGGTCCAATCAGCGCTGTGGAGTCAGAGTAAATATAGGTGAGAGTTTTAATTGCATGCGCGCTACATCCAGAGCGCGTGCAACGTCTACCAACGGCGCTGGGGCGAGAGTTTGGCCTTGAGCTTTTTGTGGATGACATGGCGCGAGATTAGTCTCTTACCTCTAACTTTTATGGGATTTACTAGCCGCGAGGCTGAATAACTGCGATATCAGCAACTGGTTTGGTGGCGCTTTCAAGGTTTGTACTTGGAGCGATACCAAGACGGGCAACCCCATCAGCACTTATCCAACTCATCGCTGCAACTACCGGGTTTGTACTATTGATAGTCAAAAGTCGGGCGTTTGGTGGAACCCGCCAATTAACTATCTCATCGCCTCGAATCAATTCACTGTTGCCTCTGCCCTGCCTATCCCTCCAAACTATGGAGAGAATTATTCTCTCCCCTACAAAGCTCATTACAGGTTCAAGGCCATAAATATTAAAAGTCACATTATTAAAGCTCCGACTTGGAGAACTCCAAGTAAAGTCTGAAATAGAACCACTTTTGACCTCGGATAGAACTGATGCAACTATTTCATTTGTCGCGCTAATTTTTAGCGCAAATGTCTTGCTACCAAAATCAACGTCACTTAAATCGATATCTGTAACTTCCCGAGCATTAAGTGAGATCTCGCCAATCTCGACTGGAACGTAGACTCCATCAGGTGAAATGATCTCAACGCTAGCGCTAGCATCAACTTCTCCAACGCTCATAAGCCTTAAGGTATGTTTAATCGAACTACTAGAGCCAAGTTTTACTGCAAGACCGGCAATTACTAATTCTCTACTTGCCTCTGAAATTGCTGGAACAAAGTCTGCACCAATATTGCTTAAGCCGCGCACTCTTTCATCTAATAGATATGAAGTTACTCGACCACTTCTAGTCTCAACCTTTAAAACTATTCGCTCAGAACCGGGTGATAAAGAATCTATGCGAATTACTTTCTCAGATGAAGCTCTAACTGTTACTGGAAGGCTCTGACTAGAGCCACTTTCAGAGTAAGCGGTGAGATCAATTAGTGCATCACTTAAACCACTATTGATCAGAATTAACTTTGATTGACTGGTGACATTAGCCGTTCCTCCCACAAACCAGTTG
>Ga0208788_1001019_pt1 | contig 13729 bp, 11 predicted proteins | sample Wag4_2014_7_11_3_FD_187363 | JGI IMG/M metagenome (GOLD analysis project Ga0208788, IMG submission 187363) | Fresh water mixed with fracking chemicals microbial communities from Ohio, USA - Utica-2 Time Series FC 2014_7_11 (SPAdes) (version 2) ... | reverse complement strand
CAGAACCCCGCGTAGTCCGTAGATCCTTGGATCTAGGGTATCGCTAGCGTGTCACTTGGCCTTGGAGCCCTTGGTCTTCGCAGCGACTGCCTTCTTGAGCTTGGCGGCAAAGTCCGTCTTTTCCCAAGGGAAGTCGGCGCGGCCGAAGTGGCCGTGGTACGCCGTGCGCTCGTAGATCGGGCGACGCAACTTGAAGTGCGCGATGATCGCCGCCGGGCGCAGGTCGAAGGTCGCCTCGACGACCTCCGTCAACGTCGCGTCGTCGACGCTGCCGGTGCCGAAGGTGTCGACGCGGATCGACGTCGGCTTGGCCACGCCGATGGCGTAGCTGACCTGGATCTCGCAGCGCTTGGCGAGGCCCGCGGCCACCACGTTCTTGGCTACATAACGCGCGGCGTAGGCAGCCGAACGGTCGACCTTCGTCGGGTCCTTGCCGCTGAACGCGCCACCACCGTGACGGCCCATGCCGCCGTAGGTGTCGACGATGATCTTGCGACCCGTGAGGCCACAGTCACCGTGCGGCCCACCAACAACAAAGCGTCCAGTCGGGTTGACGTGATAGACCGTGTCCTTGTCGAGGTACTCGGCCGGGATCACAGCCTTGATGATCTTCTCGATCACCTGCTTCTTGATCTCGGCGTGCGACACTTCGGGCGCGTGTTGGGTCGACAGCACGACCGCGTTGACGCGCACCGGCTTGTCACCTTCGTACTCGACCGTGATCTGGCTCTTCGCGTCGGGGCGCAGCCACTTGAGCACGCCCTTCTCGCGCAGCTCCGCCTGCTTTTCGACCAAGCGGTGCGCGTAGTAGATCGGGAACGGCATCAAGTCCGGCGTTTCATCGCACGCGAAGCCGAACATCAAGCCTTGGTCGCCGGCGCCTTGCTCCTTGTGCAAGCCTTCGCCTGCGCTCACACCTTGGCTGATGTCGGGCGATTGACGATCGATGGCAACCATCACGGCGCACGTGTCGCCGTTGATGCCGAAGGCGTCATTCGTGTAGCCGATGCGCTTGAGCGTGTTGCGCGCGACTTCGGCGTAGTTGACCTGCGCCTTGGTCGTGATCTCGCCCGCGACAACGCACAGACCAGTCGTGACGAGCGTCTCGCAGGCCACGCGGCTGTTGGGGTCCTGCGCGAGGATCGCGTCGAGGACGGCGTCGGAGATCTGGTCGGCCACCTTGTCGGGGTGACCCATGGATACGCTTTCCGAAGTGAAGAGATGACGGGCCATGCTGTTGGGCGGGTCTCTGGGTAGGGCGCGGACGGTAGGTCTGCGCGGGCAAGCATTGTCGGCAAAAGACCTTCCGTGCGGGAGTGAAATTTTCTCAAGCTTGCGGCAGAAGCTCGGTCAACGCTCGCATGGTGGCGGCCGCGGCCCCACGCTGTGCCTCGACGGCGGCGCGTCCCCGGGCCCCCATCGCGGACCGTAGTGCTGGATCAGAGGCCAAACGCAGCAGTGCCTCCTGAAGTCCGGCCTCGTCTTGCACGCAAAGGGCTGCATCCACGCGCTCTAACAAGCGCGTTTCCGCGCTGAAATTCCACATGTGCGGACCATGGATCACTGCGCGCTCCTGGGCGGCTGGCTCTAGTAGGTTCTGGCCCCCGTGCGCTACGAACGAACCACCCATGATGACCAAGTCAGCCAAAGCGTAGACCGACTCTAGCTCGCCGATGGTGTCCACGATGGCGGGCTGGTGTGGTACCACTGCGGCCCCCTGCCGCAAGCGAGTCAAACGCTGGGCCCCGCCCCACACGAGCGCGACCGCCTTTTCGACCAGCGCAGCGCGCTCAGGATGGCGCGGCACCACGACCAAACGGGCCTTGGGCAAGGCCGCATGCACCGCGCGTGCGATGAGTGCTTCTTCGGGTTCATGCGTGCTGCCTGCGACCACACACAACTGCCCCGAGGGAGCAGCAAGCAGACGCTCCAGCTCGGGTTTGGGCGCAATGCGCCCCGTACGCAGACCATCGATCTTGATATTGCCGCTGACTTGCACGCGCTCGGGAGCACACGACAAGGCGGCGAAGCGGCGCGCGTACTCGTCGTCTTGCGCCAACAGCAACGACACACGATCGAAGGCCGGCATCAAAGTGCGCGCACGCCGGTAGCGCGCGAAACTGCGCTCGGTGATGCGGCCATTGACCACGGCCAGCGGAATGCCGCGCCGGTTGGCCTCGCGCAGAAAGTTCGGCCAGACCTCTAGCTCGACCAGAATCACGCACGCAGGATCGACGCGCGACAAGAAGCGCGCCACCAGGAAGCGCAGGTCGAGAGGGAAACGCACCACCGCTAGATGCGGGTAGGTCTTGCGCGCCACCTCGGCACCTGTGTTGGTTGTGGTGGACAAGACCACCTCTAGATCGGGGCGTGTGCGCTCGAGTTCCCGCACAAGGCTCTGCGCTGCTTTGATCTCCCCGACCGAGACGCCATGCACAAGGACTCGCGGGCGCGCACCTCGCGCTGGCAAGGCCACACCAAAACGCTCGCGGCACAGGGCGCGGAAAGTCGCTTGCGTGCACCAACGCCACGCCCACCAAGGCGCGCTCAGCACGAGGGCCACGATCCACAAGAGATCGTAGACCGCATGCAAGCTCGCGTAGCCCAGCCCGCGATGCGGATCGGTGCGGATCGGTGTGACCACGCGGCCCCCGCTACAAGCCTGGATCAGCTCTTCGAGCCACCGTTGCCGCCCTGCTGAGGCGGACGCGGCGGCTGCGGTTGCTGACTGGCACGGCGCGCCACATCAAAGGCACGCGAAGCAGGTAGACCACCACCGAGCGGCATGGGGCGCACCGCAGGGCGTGCGGGTGCTTGGGCCGGCTGGGCAGCGGGCTTGGGTGCCTGTTGAGGAGCGGGCTGCGGAGCGGCCTGCGGGGGCGCGGTTGGGCGCCCCACCGGTGAGATCAAGCGCGGCTGCGGTGCTGACGGGGCCAACTGTGCGGGGCGCTGGATTTCGATGCGCATGACGAGGCTCGTGACCTCATCTTCGATGGCCTCCAGCAGTTTGCCAAAGAGTTGGAAGCCCTCGCGCTTGTACTCGTTCTTGGGATCGACTTGGCCATAGCCGCGCAACCCGATACCGGCCTTGAGTGCATCGATTGCGGCCAGGTGGTCGCGCCACTTGTCGTCGATCGTCTTCAACAGCAGATAGCTCTCGACACGGCGCAAGAAATCGGCTGTCAAATCTGCTTCACGGGCTTCGTAGAGCTCCAGCAGCTTGGCGGACACTTGCGCCGGATCGCCGTTCTTTTGAGTGGCTAGCTGCGCCGTTTCGAGCTCGATTTCGCGGCCAAAGCTGCGTTGGAACCATGTGCGGAAACCTGCAGCGTCCAAGTGATGCGTGACCGTCGCCGCGCGCACGACCACGCGGTCGAGCATGGTGACGACCTTCTCGCGCACGCCCACACCTTCCAAGATGTCTTGGCGCGTGCCGTAGATTTCCTTGCGCTGCTCGTTCATCACCTCGTCGTACTCAAGCAGCGACTTGCGGATCTCGAAGTTGCGCTCCTCGACCTTCTTTTGCGCCTTGGCGATGGCGCGCGTGACCATGCCAGACTCGATCGGCGTGTCTTCGGTCATGCCGAGGCGCGCCATCGCGTTCTTGACCCAATCGCGATAGAAGATGCGCATCAAGTCATCTTCGAGCGACAAGTAGAAGCGCGAGGTGCCGGCGTTGCCTTGACGGCCCGAACGACCGCGCAGCTGGTTGTCGATACGGCGGGCTTCGTGGCGTTCCGTGCCGAGCACATACAAGCCACCGAGCGCCAACACTTCCTTCTCGTCCTTGTCGCACTGCGCGCGCACCGCGGCGCGCGCTGCGTCGACTTCCGCGAGATGCTCCAAATCACCTTGGAAGAGGCCGCGCTCTTCCAAAGCCTGTGCGAGGCGATGCTCAAAGTTACCGCCCAGTTTGATGTCTGTTCCGCGACCAGCCATGTTGGTCGCCACGGTCACGGCACCGCGCTCGCCCGCCAAGGCCACGATCTGCGCTTCGCGCTCATGGTTTTTGGCGTTGAGTACTTCGTGCTTGATCTGGCGCTCGCGCAGCAGCTTTGACAAGTGCTCGCTCTTCTCGATCGAGGTCGTACCCACCAGCAACGGTTGCCCAGTGGCGTGCACTTTCTCGATTTCGTTGACGATGGCCTTCCACTTCTCGGGCAAGGTGCGGAACACCACGTCGGTGGCATCCTTGCGCGCGATAGGCAAGTTGGTCGGGATCGACACCACATCGAGACGATAGATGCGGTGGAACTCCGCTGCTTCGGTCAACGCGGTACCCGTCATGCCCGCCAATTTGCGGAACATGCGGAAGTAGTTCTGGAAGGTGATGGTGGCCAGCGTCTGGTTTTCTTGACGCGGCGGTAGACCTTCCTTGGTCTCGACTGCTTGGTGCAGACCATCTGACCAGCGGCGCCCGGCCATCTTGCGGCCCGTGAACTCGTCCACGATGACGACTTCACCGTTCTCGACCACATACTCCTTGTCGAGCGTGTAGATGTGACGCGCGCGCAGTGCGTTCTCGATGAAGTGCGGCCAATCCTCGTGCGGCGGCACAAAGAAGCTCGGCACTCCGACCATGCGCTCGGCCTCTTCGATGCCGGCCTCGAGCAAGGCCACGGCCTTCTCCTTCTCCTTGACTTCGAAGTGCACATCGCGCTTGAGCGCGCACGCAACCTCGTCGGCCTTCTTGTACTTGTCGCTGGAATCCGCAGCAGGGCCGCTGATGATCAGCGGGGTCCGTGCCTCGTCCACAAGGATCGAGTCCACTTCGTCGACGATTGCGAAGGCCAGATCGCGCTGCACCTGATCTTCCACGCGCTGCTTCATGTTGTCGCGCAGGTAGTCGAAGCCGAACTCGTTGTTCGTGCCATACACGATGTCGCACATGTACACCGGCTGGCGTTCCGCCGGACTCATGTCCGACTGAATCGAACCTACCGCCACACCGAGGTAGTCATAGATCGGGCCCATCCACGCCGCATCGCGGCGCGCGAGGTAATCGTTGACCGTCACGAGGTACACCGACTTACCTGCCAGGCAATTCAAGTACAGCGGCAAAGTAGCGACCAGCGTCTTGCCCTCACCCGTGCACATCTCGGCAATCTTGCCTTCGTGCAGCACAATGCCGCCGACCAGCTGCACATCGTAGTGGCGCAAGCCGAGCGTGCGCACCGAAGCCTCGCGCACCAACGCGAACGCATGCGGCAGCACCGCCTCGATGGTGGTCTCGCCCTTGGCAAGCTGTTCCTTCCATACGCGCGTCTGCTCTTGGAACTGCTCGGCGGTCAGGCCCTTGGCCCAGCCCTCCAGCGCATTGATCTGCTTCACCAGGGGCGACAACCCCTGCACCATGCGGTCATTGCGGGTGCCGAAGACACCCTTCAGGGTAGAGCCAATCGATTCGCCGAATTGGCCCAGCTTGTCAGAGAATGAGTCCCAGTCCATGTCGCGTGCGCTGCCCGGAGAGGCCGCCTGATCCGGCGGGCTCACAAGGTAAGCGCACCATCTCACCGACTTGCGGCCCTTGCGGCAAGCGTTTGCGCCTTTTGAAAGGCTAAAGAGCCGTCAGAGGGGCTCTGGACTCAGTCCTAGGCACCGGCAGGGCGCGGGCGGCGTTCCAACATCTGCCCCAGCAAGGCAAACAATACTTCGCGCGGGTACGGCTTGCGCAAGAGCCCCGAGGCACGGGGCACGCGCTCCAGATCGATCGAGCTCGCGGTCGCCAAGAGCACGGGCAGGTGAGCCAACCGCGCGTCGGAGCGTACGCGTTGCAACACCTCGTCCCCGCCCAAGCGCGGCATCGCATAGTCCAAGAGCAACAGATCCGGGAGCGGTTCCTGCTGCAGTCGCTCCCAAACCGCTTGGCCGTCGTAGTAGCACTCCACTTCATAGCCGCGCGAACGCAGCAAAGCACCGAGTCCCTCGCACACATCGCTCTCATCATCGACAACCAACAGGCGCGCACGCTTGGAGGCTTCCTTCTCGGTGTGCGCTAGGTCCTGCGCCATGCGGCGCAAGTCGCAGTGTGTCGGCAGACCTTCTTGCGCCCACGCCGTTTCAATGCGGCGCTTGAGGGCGAGATTGTGTTCCTTGATCTCTTGCCACGCCGCCCAATCGGGGCTGTCGGGCTGGACCTCTAGATCGTCATGAGTGTCGACTGACAGAAAGTACTCACGATCGACGAGGTACTCCTGCACCACCAACTTCATGAAGGGATAGCGGGCATTGCCTAAGCGCAAGGTGTAGCGATCCAAAGACGGACGCTGCTTGTCGCGCGGACGCTCAAAACGCTCCAGCATCGAGCGAATGTCTTGCGCATCCTCGAAATCACGCTCGGTCACGCGCGGACGCGGACCATGCGGGTCCGGCCATGCCTCGCGCACATAGGTCGCGATGGCACGGCGCAGGTGGTTCGGAGTAAGTGCTTCGAGCCGCATAGCGACGCGCTGCGCTTAGCGTCCCTTCCCTGCAACAGGTTCCGGCAAGCGCAAGGTGCCGATCACTTGATCCAGCGCAGGCACACCTGCACCGTCAAGCAAACTGGACATGTCATCGGCCAAACGCCCAACCAAACCGGGATCCGAGAAGTTGACCGTGCCTAATTGGACGGCGCGGCAGCCAACAACAAGGAACTCCAACGCATCCTCGGCCGTCATGATGCCGCCGCAACCAATCACCGGAATGGAAACACTGCGCGCGCACTCCCATGCGCAGCGCAGGGCGATGGGCTTGATGGCTGTGCCCGAGTAACCACCTTGCACAGTCGCCAAGCCAGGCTTGCCCGTGCGCCAGTCCACGCGCATGCCCAGCACGGTGTTGACTGCGGTGATGGCATCGGCACCGGCGGCCTCCACCGCCTTAGCCATATCGGAGATGCGCGTCACATTCGGACTCAGCTTGGCCCACACGGGCTTGCGACACACCTGCTTGACACCCGCGATCACGCGCGCAGCGGTCTGCGGGTCGGTGGCGAAGGGAAGTTTGCCGTCTTGCACATTCGGACAAGACAAATTGACTTCAAAGGCATCGATCTCTTCGCGCTCGGCCAAGGTGCGCGCCATCTCGATGAAGTCCTCGACGGACTCGGCGCCAATGTTCGTGACAATCACCGTGTCGGCGCTGCGCGTCTCCGGCAGCACATGCTCGATGTAGTACTGAACACCCTTGTTCTCGAGACCAATAGAGTTGAGGAAGCCGGCCTCTGTCTCGCAAATGCGCGGCACAGGATTGCCGTGACGCGGGCGCAGCGTGACGGTCTTGGAGACCAACGCGCCTACTTGCGACGGCGGCGCGAGGAACTGGGACTCCATCCCGTGTCCGTAGGTGCCGGAGGCGGACATCACAGGGTTGCGCAGGGCAAGCGTCCCGATTCTGGTGCGCAGGTCGGCCATGATCTGGGCAGCGACTGTAGGACTCTGCGCAAGCGGCGGCAACACCCGCCTTCCCTTGCACTCCCGCTGGCACTACTGGGCGGGAGTTGCCTGGTTGGGGTCAGACTGCTTGGTGCCTAGGCCGGTCAAGATCAGCAGCACAGCCCCAACCGTGATGCAGGAGTCCGCGACATTGAAGGTCGGGAAGTGCCAAGGAATGCCGGCAAAGTACACATCGATGAAGTCGCGCACCGGACCGTACGGATGATCGCGGTACCACTCATCGAGCACCAAGTCCCGGCTGCGCACCAAGTTGTCCCACAAGTTGCCCAAGGCCCCAGCGAAGACCAGCACGAGCGCCGTGGTGTTCCAAGGGCGTGTGCTCGGTGCGCGCACCAAGAGCCACAACAGGAACAAGCAGGCCCCGACGCGGCCCCACACCAACAGATGCGGAAAGTCACCGAACTGACCGAAGGCCGCACCTGGATTCAGCGTCAGCATGAACGCAAACCACTCACCTACGAGCGGCACGCGCATGTGGCCGCGAGCACACGGATCTGCAACCAGCCCACCCGTCTCGCCTAAGTGCTCCAGCCAGTCGAACACGACTTGTTTGCTCCACAGATCCAGCACTACCAACGCCAACACAATGACGAGGCGGCGGGCGATCAAGCCACTGGGAACGAAACCGTGCTGCACGGGAGCTGCGCGAAAGGCCGCTGCTTACAGCAGGCCTTGCTCCGCCTTACGCTGACAGTCGATGCAGTAGCGCGTGTGCGGAATGGCCTTGAGGCGCTCCTTGCCGATCAGGCATTCGCAACCTTCACAGATGCCGTAGACGCCTTCCTTAACGCGGTCGAGAGCCTCGTAGATCTCGCGCAGCGTGCTTTCGTCGCGCTCGAGCAGCTCGAGGTTCATCTCTTGCGAGAAGCTGTCGGTGCCTGCTTCGCCCGTCGTGTCGGAGATGGGATTGTCATCACCGAGCGCTTCCTCTTCGAGGCGATTGATGTCGCCCGTTAGGACCTGAAGCATGGTGCGCAGGCGCTCTTCGTAGTCCTGCAGTTCCTTCTGCGTCAGCTTTTTAGGGGAAGCCATGGGGGAAGGTGCCAGTGAGAGAAACGGGACGCTCGAGGCTCCCAGCGGAGCCGTTTTCGAGGCGGGGAAGTATAGCGGCCCCCACTTTGGCGTCCATCCCCCACTTGAGTACCGGCCCGCGGACGCGCAGGATCGGGGTCTATGCCCCCCTCCGGACGCGCCCCTGCGGCAGATGCGGCCCTCGCCGACTTCTTGGAGGCGGTACGCGTTGAGGATGGCCTCGCGCGTTCGACCGTGGCGGCCTATCGTGCGGATCTGGTGCAGTTCTTGGACTGGCTTGGGCCAAAGGGGCTCCAAGGTCTAGAACCTGATGCTGTGGTCGATTGGTTGGGCGAGCTGCGCGCGAGCGGTGCACGCGAAACTGGGGTGGCGCGCAAGTTCTCTTCACTGCGTCGCTTTGTGCGATTCCTAGTCGCCGAAGGTCGTCTGCAACGTGACGCGACTGCACTCTTCGATGCACCCAAGCTACCCAAGCCGTTGCCGAAGGCGCTAACGCACGACGCGATGGAGCGTTTGCTGACCTGTGCCCATGCCAAGGACGATCCGTGGCGTTTAGTGCGTGATCGTGCGCTGCTGGAGACGCTGTATGCCTGCGGTGGCCGCGTGAGCGAGGTGGTAGGCCTCGCGTTGGACGATTTGGAGCCGACGCTGCGCGTGGTGCGCCTCTTTGGTAAAGGCAACAAAGCCCGTGTAGTGCCGCTCGGGGCACGCGCGAGAGAAGCACTGACAGCCTGGGTGGAGGGACCGCGTCGCGAGATCCTTGGTCACGAGAAGCAGCCGCGCGTCTTCGTGTCGGTGCGAGGCCGACCTCTCTCGCGCACGGCGGCATGGCGTTGCGTGCACGAGGCCGCCGTGGCTGCAGGTCTGGGCCACGCGATCTCACCGCACGCGCTGCGCCACAGCTTTGCCACACACTTGGTGGAAGGAGGCGCGGACCTGCGCAGCGTGCAGGAGATGCTAGGTCATGCCTCGATTCGCACCACCGAGGTGTACACCCGTTTGGACGGCGATGCCTTGCTGGCCTTGCACCGGCTCCACCACCCGCGGGCATGAGCGTGTCAAGTACACCTGCAAGTCACCGCACCCACTTGGCGCTCGCCTTGTTTGCGTTGTGGGTCTTGTGGGGATCTACCTACTTGTCCATTGGCGTCGCCGTACGTTCGATTCCGCCCTTCACCATGGCGGGCCTACGCTTTGTGTTGGCGGGTAGTGCGTTTGCACTCTGGCTGTTGGTGTCGCAACAAGCACAAGGCTTGCAACAGCGCCGCGTATGGCTCGGTGGCTTGGGCAGCGGCTTCGCCTTGGTGCTGTGCAGCAACGGTCTGGTGTCTTGGGCCTCGATGGCGCTGAGTTCCAGCGTCGTAGCGTTGCTCGTCGCGACGGTGCCTTTGTGGATGGCGGTCTTCGAGCATCTACGGGGTACGCGCCAGGGGCCGTTGGTGTGGCTCGGTGTGTTGCTTGGGCTCGCAGGCGTGGCGACGATGGTGTGGCCGCAGGATGGACAGTGGATGCTGGATGGAGGCAGCGTCGTAGCCTTGATGGTGGCGACGATCACTTGGTCAGCTGGGTCGTTGTGGTCGCGTGGAGCGATGCAAGGCTGCGACCCGTTGGCCTTTGCAACCGCGCAGATGCTGTGTGGTGGTGCGCTGCAATTGAGCTGTGGCGGGTTGCTGGGCGAGTGGACCGCGTGGGACCCAGCGCGCGTGCCAGTGGCAGGCTGGGGCAACTTGGTGTACTTGGCAGTGGCCGGTTCGCTGCTCGGTTTCAGCGCCTATTTGTGGCTCTTGCGCAACACCACCTCTGCCGTCGCCGCTAGCTATGCCTTTGTGAATCCGCTGGTGGCGCTGTTGCTAGCGGTCACGATCGGTGACGAAGTGCTGATGGCGCGCACCTGGCCTGCGGGAGCGTTGATCTTGGCTGCAGTGGCCTGTGTCTTGCGCGAACGCGCTCTTGCCACGCGGGCGAAGAACGGCGAATCTCAAGCATCATGAAGCTCTGGATGTGGGCCATCGCGGCCACAACGGCACTCGTCGCCACGGATGCAGCGCGCGAAGTCCCGCGTGATGAACTGCCTGCAGACTACGGACAGGTGTTGCCGCAAGGACTGTGGCCTAAGGAAGCGCCTGCTTATGACGCCGCCAAAGTGCAGCTCGGCCGCGCACTGTACTTTGATCCCCTGCTGTCGATTGACCAGCAGACAAGTTGTGCGTCGTGCCACGATCCTGCCAAGGGCTTCGGCGATGGACGACGCCTGTCCGTAGGCAGCGGTGGTACCACCGAGCGGCACTCGCCATCGCTCTTCAATCGCGGCTTAGGCTCGAGTTTTGCGTGGGACGGGCGTCATGCCACGCTCTCGGCGCAGATGCTATTCCCGATCTCGTCGCCGATTGAGATGGGACTGCCATTGCCTGTCGCGGTCGAGCGCCTGCGCGCCAATGACAAGTACGCTGGACAGTTCCAGCGCGTGTACGGTCGCCCTGCGGATGCCGAAGCCTTGGGCGATGCGTTGGCAGCGTTTGTAGTCCGCATCACCAGTGGCGACTCGCGTGTCGAGCGCTTCCAAGGCGGCGACTTCGCTGCGTTGAGTGATCTAGAACGCACCGGCTTGTGGATCTACGAGAGCAAGGGGCGGTGCTGGCGTTGTCACGCAGGCGCCAACTTCACGGACGAGTCGCTGCGTGTCACGGGCGTGGGCGCGCGCGAGGGCGTCGCGCGCGAAGGTCGCGCCGCGGTCACGCGAGAGACGAGCGATCGTGGACGGTTCAAAGTCCCTACACTGCGTGGTGTCGCGCACCATCCGCCCTACATGCACGACGGCTCGCTAGAGAGTCTGGACGCAGTGGTCGAGTACTATGATCGGGGTGGCGAGCGCGTGTCGGGCGACGAACGTGTGCCCGGCAACGAGCTGGAGCCGTTGCATCTCTCGGCGCACGAACGCGCAGCCTTGGTGGCATTCTTGAAGGCTCTCTCACCGTGATGGAACTGGACGCATGACTGCCCTGTTGCAGGCCAAAGGCCTCAAGAAAAGCTACGACGACCGCGTGCTGTTCAGCGACATCGAGTTCAGCGTGTCCGAAGGCGAGCGCGTCGCGCTGCTGGGTGACAACGGCTGCGGGAAGTCGACCTTGCTGTCCATCTTGGCCGGTGCACTCGAGCCCGAGGAAGGCAGTGTTGTGAGGCGACGCGATCTGCGCTGGGCGTATTTGGCGCAAGACCCGACACTGCCTCCGGAGTTGTCCTTGCTGGAAGCCGTGTGTCGCGGCGACGAAGCCTACACACGCGCTGCTGCCGAACTGGATGCCTTGCATGCCCAGATGGCTGTAGCCAAGGGCCCGCAGTTGGACTCGCTGCTCAAGCGCGCTGCTGTATTGGAAGACACGGCCGCACGACGCGCACTGCTGGAGTCACGAGCAGAAGCGTTGCTCGATGCCTTTGGTCTTCCTGATCCGCACCTGTCATGCCGGCACTTGTCCGGTGGTGAGCGGCGCCGCGTGGCCATCTGTCGCGCGTTGGTCGGTGATCCCGAGTTGTTGTTGCTCGACGAACCGACCAACCACTTGGATGCGCTGGCAGTCGAACGTTTGGAAGATGAGCTGCTGGCGCGCGGCACGCCGTTTGTCGTCGTGACACACGATCGTTGGCTGCTTGAGCGTTGCGTGGATCGCATCTTGGAGCTGGATCAAGGTGTGCTGCATGAGACCCGCGGTGGTTATGGCGATTGGTTGGTCGAACGAGCGGATCGACTCGAGATTGAAGGCAAACATGAAAGCTCACGCCTCAATCTCTTGCGGCGCGAAACCGCATGGATGCGGCGCGGCGCACCGGCGCGCACCACCAAGGCGAAGGCGCGCATCGGCCGCTGGAAAGCCATTGTCGATGCGGCCCCCGATGCGCGGCGCGCACCGCTCGACTTCGCGTTCCCGCCAGGGCCACGCCTCGGCGAACGCGGAATCGAGCTGAACAAAGTCACCGTGGTGCGCGGCGAGCGTGCAGTGCTCAAAGACGTTACTGTCGCTCTGGCCAAAGGCGAGCGCCTCGGCGTGTTGGGCCCTTCAGGCGCGGGCAAGACCACGCTGCTCGATGTGTGCGCTGGGATCCTGCCGGCTACACAGGGACAAGTCAGCACCGGCGAAACCGTGCGTCTCAGCGTTTTGACACAAGGACGGCGCTTCGCCGATGAGTCGACGAGTGTGCTCGAGGAACTCGCCGGGCGCAGCGATCAAGTGGAAGTGGGCGGTCGCTCCGTGCGCGCGGAAGCGTATCTCGAACGCTTCCTCTTTCATGGTTCAAAGAAGCATGCGCCCCTCTCCACCTTGTCCGGTGGCGAGCGCGCGCGTGTGTGGCTGGCGCGCTTGTGCACCCAAGATGCGAACGTCCTCGTGCTCGACGAGCCCACCAACGATCTGGACTTGTCCACGCTGCGCGCGTTGGAGGCAGCACTAGCAGAGTTCGAAGGTGCCGTGCTGGTGGCCAGCCACGACCGCTGGTTCTTGGACCGCGTGTGCACGCGCGTCGTGATTGTGGAGCCCGACGGCACGCTGCGCATGGGCGTGCAAGACCCGAGTGTAGAGGTCTCCCGGCTGGTGGCCGAACACGAAGCCCGTCGCGCCGCCGCCAAGCTGCTGAAGAACGCACCGGCCAAACCCAGCGCGGCGGCACCGGCGAGCGCTGCGACCAAGAAAAAGGGTCTCGCCCCTTGGGAGCAGAGGGAGCTGGAACAGTTATGGACCAAGGTCGGTGAGCTGGAGGCGCGCAAGGAGGCGCTAGATGCGCAGCTTGCGGCGCCGGATTTGTGGAGTGGGCCGCGTGAGGCGGCGCAGAAGCGGGCGTTGGCGTTGCAGGGGGAACAGCAGCAGGCGGTGGAGGCGTTGGCGAAGGCGTGGGGGCGGTTGACGGAGCTGGAAGAGAAGGCTTAAGCGATACTGGCCCCGGTGAGTGTGCACGACTGGTCAGGCGTTCAACCCCTCTAGGAGGGTCAGGAACAGGGGTTCTTCACGTAACTTTGGCAGACGCCGGGATCTTGGCGCCAAGTCCCCTGCCGGTCGTCTACGGTCGAACGGATCCGGCCAGGACATGACTGGAGTCTTGGCCTGCGACGAGAGGCTCTCCGCTCGGCGCTGGGGCCGCTTTCAGGCCTCGGGCTGGGAGGGACCCAAAGTCGATAGACGCACGCGACCGCTGCACCGTCGCACCATTCCTATTTTGCGTCTCGCCGTGCTGCACAATCGGCTGGACCAGTATCACTCAGGACCGTCCGCCTG
>Ga0208788_1001016_pt1 | contig 13745 bp, 12 predicted proteins | sample Wag4_2014_7_11_3_FD_187363 | JGI IMG/M metagenome (GOLD analysis project Ga0208788, IMG submission 187363) | Fresh water mixed with fracking chemicals microbial communities from Ohio, USA - Utica-2 Time Series FC 2014_7_11 (SPAdes) (version 2) ... | reverse complement strand
ATCTTTATTTATCAAAGACTTATCATGTGGAAAACCTATGGATAACTCGGTGGATAACTTGTGGATAAAATGTGGATAAAATTTTCAATCCACAAAAAATCTGAGTTATCCACAAGTTATCCACAGCTTATCCACAGACTTATCCACAGATTGAGAGGCGTGTAACAACAAAAAACGGTAGATTTTTTGCTGTGGATAAGTCTATTTTTGTTTTTAAAATCAATAATTTGATTTGTTTTTATGGCTTGGTGCATACCTTGGACAGTTGCAAAATGGCCAAAACACCCTGTGGATAGTTTTTTCGTGTGGGGATTAGCTTCTTCTGTGGATAAGTTGTATGGGACTTGGTCCGGAGCCGTTTGCCGCTTAAAATCGCGCCCATGACAAAAATACTCTTGGTGCGCACGTCCTCGATGGGGGATTTGGTTCATACCCTACCTGCAGTGACCGATTTGGCGCGACACTTTCCACATTGGCGAATCGATTGGTTAGCAGAAGAAGCTTTTGCAGAGATTGCACGTCTTCATCCGGCTGTGGATAAAGTGTGGGCCTGTGCTGTTCGACGCTGGCGTAAGCGTTTGTATATGCCTGCTGTATGGCAAGAAATAAGCCACCTGCGGCAGCAACTGGCCACAGAGCATTACCAAGTGGTGGTCGATGCTCAAGGGCTGCTGAAAAGCGCTGTATTAGGCCGCTGGGCAGCCGGTGATGTGATGGTTGGGTTTGACCGCAACAGCATTCGCGAGCCGGTGGCGAGTTATTTTTATCAAAAGGGTTACCCTGTTAGCCGTGGTTTGGGTGCGGTACTGCGTAATCGTATGTTGTTGGCTCGTGCGTTTGGCTATCAAATCGACGAAAACAAGGTAGATTTTGGTTTGGCGGCGTTGCAGCTCCCTTCGGTTCCCGAGTTATCCACAACCCCATATTGTGTTGCGCTCACTGCCACGTCTCGTCCAAGCAAGGAATGGCCTGAGACACATTGGCTGACTTTAGCTGAGTCGTTATATCGCCAATATGGTTGGCGTTGTGTTTTGCCGTGGGGTAACGAGAAGGAGCGTGAGCGAGCTGAGCGTCTTGCTCAGCAGATGCCAGCCGCTTTCGTGCCGCCGCGCCTTTCGCTCACTGAGGCGGCGGCATTGTTGTCTCATGCTGTGTGTGTGGTTGGGGTCGATACCGGCTTGAGTCATCTTGCTAATGCGTTAGATAAGCCGTTGGTGGCGCTTTATACCGATACCGATCCTGCTAAAACGGGGGTGATTCCATCGTTACGGGCCCGTAATTTGGGTGGGGTAGGGCAACTGCCAACACCCCATGAAGTGCTTGCTGTGGTGAATGAGGTGATGTGTTAATGGCCTTTCGCTATCTATACAGCCTGTTGTGGTACCTTCTAGCGCCCGTGGTGGCGTTTTATTTGGTCAGACGTAGCAAGCGCCAACCTGCCTACCGTTTGCACTGGCACGAGCGCTTTATGGGCCAAATGCCAACCATGCCCTCGCCACCGATTTGGTTACATGCGGTGTCGGTGGGGGAAACCCGTGCGGCGATTCCGCTGGTGAAAGCTTTGCAAGACCATTTTCCCCAGTTGCCAATTTTGATTACGCAAATGACACCGACTGGCCGTGACACGGCCCGTCAGCTTTTTGCCAATATGGGATGTCGTGGACAACACATTGCTTTTGCTTATCTGCCCTATGACATGCCCCACGCCGTACAACGTTTTTTGTCCGAGGTAAAACCACGGGTTGGTGTGTTGATGGAAACGGAGGTATGGCCGAATCTAATTCACGCGGCTCATAAACGGCATATCCCGCTGTTTTTGGTGAATGCACGACTGTCAGAGCGGTCTGCTCGCGGCTATCGCCGTATCCGACCTCTGATTGCTCCCGCCTTACGTCAGCTCACCCAAATTGCTGCGCAAACTCAAGCGGATGCTGATCGGTTCACGGCATTGGCCTCTTCCTGTTCGGTTACGGTAGTGGGTAACACCAAGTTTGATGTAAGGCCGACATGGGATAGTTTGGATCTTGCAGCACAATTTCGGTTGTGGTGTGGGGAACGGTCTGTGTTGGTGGCAGCGAGTACGCGCGAAGGTGAGGAGGCGTTGTTGTTGGACGCTTTTCCCGCTGATTTTCCTGCTCTACTAGTGATTGTGCCACGGCATCCTGAGCGTTTTGCCGATGTGGCAAAACTGTTAGAAGCACGGCATATCCCATTTCAACGCCGTAGCGAAAAACAGCCGCTTCGCCCTGAAACGCGGGTGTGGTTGGGTGATTCGATGGGGGAGCTATTCGCCTATTACCGCATTGCTGACGTGGCCTTTATTGGCGGTAGCTTGTTGCCCTTGGGTGGGCAAAATTTGATTGAGGCGGCGTGTTTGGGTGTCCCCATTGTGATGGGGCCATCCGATTTTAATTTTTCACAGGTGACGGCTTTAGCTGCTCAAGCAGGTGCCTTGCAACGTGTTGACACCCCTGCCGAGGTGTTTGAAGCGGCGGCCGCGATTTTGCATCATCCTACGTTGATGAAGGCGATGGGCGCTGCTGGCTTAGCCTTTGCCGCAGCACATCAAGGTGCGACCGAGCGCATTCTCAATGTGCTGTTAACCACTTTAGCCAATCAAGACAGTGATTCGTTGTCTGTAGTGAGTTCGTCCGTCGCGTCTGGCCATGCCCAGAATAAACGGTCGGGGACGTGATAGCCCATGCCTGGTCGATAGCCGGCAGCAAGGGTTTGCCAGACAAAACGTTGGGCTTCGATGGCGGCTTGTGCCATCGGTTGGCCGGCAGCCGTAAAGGCCGCAATAGCTGCGGAAAGGGTGTCGCCAGCCCCGCGATAATCGAAGGGTAACCGCTGCCACGGATTGCGGCTGACACAGCGTGCGCCTTGGTAGAGATGGTGCAAAATTTCTTGCGGTTGTTGTGGGTTGGCGATGCCGGTAATTAATACCCCGCCTAGGCCTGTTTCTGCTAATCGACGAGCACAAGCATCTGGTTCTGGGTCTTCGTCTATTTCAGGATCGCTGCTGGAGAGCCAACGTGCTTCAAGGGGGTTACACACCAACAAATGGGTATGTGGTAACAAGACATCGCGGATTACCTCGGCCAATTCTTCAGTGGCAAGATCACCACCATGACCCAGTGCTGGATCAAGAACAAGCGGGGTATCGGGATAATCTGCTGCAATTTCAGCCAGTGCCATCGCAGTTTCAATGCTACCAACATGTCCGATTTTGAAGGCACTGACGCTCATGTCCTCTAGCAAGTAGCGTGCTTGTTCAATAACCCATTCTGTTTCAACTGGGTGAAACTCCACTTGTCCCCGCGTATCGGCCACGCTGATGCCTGTGATGACTGATAGGGGATGACAGCCGAGGCTAGCAAAGGTTTGAACATCTGCCTGAATGCCACTGCAACCAGAGGGATCGGCAAACGAAATAGATAGCGTAATAGGAAGAGAAGAGGTCATGGCAACAGACAAAATGGGCGAAAGACAGTGTTTTGCATATTAGCATGCTCTGTTGTCTGGCTGAGTCCTTGATCGGCTGTTGAAGCCACGTGGCACAATACTGTTTTTGTTGAAAAGGGTTGGTTATGCGTATTGCGACATGGAACGTCAATTCGCTCAAAGTGCGTTTGCCACAGGTATTGAATTGGTTAGAACAACAACAACCCGACGTTCTTGCTTTGCAAGAACTGAAACTAGATCAACCGGCTTTTCCTCTGTCAGAGATCACTGCAGCGGGGTATCACGCGGTGTGGGCGGGACAAAAGACGTATAACGGGGTGGCGCTTCTTAGCAAATTGCCTTGTGAAAACGTGGTAGCTGATATTCCCGATTATGTTGATCCACAACGGCGGGTGATTGCGGCGACCATTGATGGGATACGGGTGGTGAACGTGTATTGTGTCAATGGTGAATCGCTGGATTCGGCCAAATATCACTACAAATTGCACTGGTTTAGCCAATTATCACGTTATATCGCAGCAGAATTACACACTTATCCACAGTTAGTGTTACTGGGTGATTTTAATATCGCACCGGATGAGCGCGATGTTTACGATGTAGAAAAATGGCGTGACTGTGTGTTGTGTTCACCGGCAGAGCGTGCTGCATTTCAACAACTGTTAGCGCTTGGTTTACACGACGGTTTTCGCTTGTTTCAGGCCGAGGCCGGACATTATTCGTGGTGGGATTATCGTGCGGCGATGTTTCGGCGCAATTTGGGTTTGCGTATTGACCATATTTTACTGTCTGATGCCTTACGGCCCTATGCGCTGGGGTGTGAGATTGACCGACAACCGCGAAAAAATGAGCGTCCTTCCGATCACACACCGGTGATCCTCCACCTCAATAGAACTTCCTAAGAACATAACAAAGAAAGAGCGATATAGCATGGCAGAAGCGTTGCGTTTGTGTGTGATTCCCGGTGATGGGATTGGTCAAGAAGTGGTGCCTGCGGCAGTGCAAGTATTACGGCAAGTCTTACCGCAAGTGGAATGTGTCGAAGCAGAAGCGGGGTGGGGATGTTTTCAAAAGGTAGGGAAGGCCTTGCCAATTCAAACCATTGAGACCGCCACGCAATGCGGGGCTGTGTTATTTGGCGCCGTCAGCTCGCCTGCTCGTAAGGTGGAGGGATATCGTTCACCGATTGTGGAATTGCGCCGTCGTTTAGACTGTTATGCCAATTTACGTCCAACCGTTTCGCCTCCGCTGCCTGGGGCTCGGTCGGGGGTGAATTTATTGGTGATTCGCGAAAATACGGAAGATATTTACATCGGTGAAGAGGAAAGTGACGGTGAAGTTGCTACTGCCATGCGGCGGATCACGCGCTTGGCCAGTCGTCGAGTCGGTGAGGTGGCTTGTCGGCTCTCACGAGGGAAACTGACCATTGTGCATAAGGCCAATATTTTGCCGTTAACTGATGGTTTGTTCCGTGACAGTGTGCGCGAAGTGGCTGAAGCACAATTTCCACGTTTAGAACTGGAAGAGCGGCTGGTCGATGCGGCAGCGTATGAGCTAGCACGCTATCCCGAGCGTTTTGATACCTTGGTCGCACCGAATTTGTATGGGGATATTTTGTCTGATCTGGCTGCTGCATGGGGCGGTGGTTTGGGGATGGCTCCGTCGTTAAATTTGGGCGAATCTGCTGCGATTGCCGAACCTGTCCATGGTTCGGCTCCAGATATTGCTGGCAAAGGACAGGCCAATCCAGTGGCTGCGATGTTGTCGTTAGCGTTGTTGGCGCGGAGTTGGTGGAATCAACCTCATGCTGCGGATGCGATTGAACAAGCGGTTGCTGCGACTTTGGCGGCAGGGGTGGGAACGGCCGATTTGAATTTACCGACTCGCTGCTCCACCCAAGCTTTTACCTACGCTGTTTTGGCCCGTTTGGCTTAATCTACAGCGACGTCCCCACGGCACTGGCGGGGTTGCGTATCCCCCGCACGGCCACAAGGGGTTGCGGTATGGAGATCAGGGTGTGGGGTGCCGTGACGGTCTTGGCGGGCTAACCAAGTGTGCCAGCGTGTCATGCCTTGCTGGTTGATATTCACCTGCAACACCCAACCCTGACGCGTTTCTGCCGGTTCGGGTGGGTCAAAGCCATCAAAGACAAAGTTACCGAGGCTATACACAATCAATTTTCCTCGGTAATACTCTGTGCCTTGGGTAACATGCGGGTGTCCTCCAATCACCACACTTGCTCCTTCATCAATCATGCGTTGTGCTAGTTGTCGTTGACGTGCTGTTGGCTGCAATTCACGTTCCCAACCCCAGTGCATGTAAGGAATGATCACATCTGCACCGGCAGCTTTTGCGGCGCGGATATCCATGATGACTTGCTCATCTTCACTCCATGCAATCCCCGGCCAATTTGCACCGGCTTCAAAAGAACGTGGCTTAAATTCGTTATAACCGAGCACAGCAATTTTGATGCCCTGACGTTCTATCCAGAGTGGTCGATGGGCGGCATTGAGATGATGTCCGCCGCCAAAATAGGCAATTTTATTGTGGTCTAGATGCTGTAAGGTTTCGACAAAGGCCGTTTTGCCATAATCACCTGAGTGGTTATTAGCGACACTGACTGCATCAAAATGCCGTTTTAAGACAGGCAATACCCGTGGATGGGCACGAAAGGCAAAAATTTTGTTCTCTAAGGCTTTGCCGCTGGTTGCCACCGGTGTTTCAAGATTGCCAATTCGATAATCAGCTTGTGCCAAGTAAGGGGCAAAAAATTGAAACGGATCTTTGCCTTTGGCAATCGTTCGGCCAGGCCCTTCAGCCAACATGATATCGCCGGCAAAGATCAGTTTGAGTTCGGCTGCTGCGACGTTGGCACAGCTCAGGGCAAGTACACTGCTGAGGAAAAAAGTCTTCATTTTCTGTCTAACTCACACCAATATTCCAACTCACCATCACGAATCGGCTCATACACTCGTTGTTTGCCGGTAAAACCATATCCCTTGGTTGATGTTGCGGGTAGGGGATAGGGATAGCTGACTTGTTGAATGAGCACCTGTCCCTGTTCTTGATCGGCATAGGTGTAAATCTTGATATGAGCGAGATCACTCGGCTCGGTTTGCCAGACCACCCGAAAGGTAAAGTACGAGCCAATTTGAATCGGCGCAATGTCATAGGGTTGTTTGGTTGGTTGAACAAGGTGGGTTTTGCTTTCTCCACCGTAGGTGTAGTGGCAAGCGATATATGGGCTGGCAGAGGCTAACAGCGGCAGCCAACAAACGACGCCATAGAGAATGGATTTGATCATATTGGACATCAGGCAGCAAAAAACCAGATTATGACAAGCCAAAAACCACTATGGCGTAATTTTTCATGAACTACTCCCGCTGACCGGCTAGCGCCGGTACAGCGTGAGTTTCGTGGCTCAGCACGGCGAAACGTCCACCGCTCCCCACCTCGGCCAGTTCCTGACCGGAGGCGCTACCTGTCAGCGCCCAATTCAACATCACTCGCGCCGCATTTTCGTCGCGGCTGCATTCAGCCCCGCAACTACAACGATGAATGCGCTCCGCGAGCGTTTTTTTACGCTGGACACCGCACCGGTGACACGTCTGGCTTGGTTTAACCTGACGGGTCGGCACCTCACACCACTGCAAGCCAGCTTCTTCCGCTTTGCTCTTTAGCAGAGTTAAAAAGGTGGACGGTGCGGTGTCCAGAATGCTGCGGTTCAATCCCTTCTTGTATTCGCCACCGCTGGCGGTCATACCCTTGACGTTCAATTGCTCAGTGGCGATCAGGCCGCATTGGCTTACCAGCTTTGCGCTGGTCTGATGCAAGAAATCTTTGCGCCGATTGGCAATTCGGCGGTGTTCCGCCGCCAGCGCTTTCACTGCCTTGCGCCGGTTGTTCGAGCGCTTGTTGGGCTTACGGCTGACCGCCTGCTGCAAGGTCTTGAGCCTTTGTCGTTGGGCCGCATCGACAAAGCGCGGGTTTGGAACGGGATCATTGCCGCCATCGGAATCAACCACGGTGGCGAAGGTTTCCAGCCCCCAGTCCACGCCCACAGCTTTGTTGCCGCTGGCTCGGTCGGGACTGCACTCGACGGTAACGGACAAATACCATTTCTCAGCCTTGTGCAGCACCTCGGCGGTTTTGGCTTCGCCCACGGTGCGGGCTTGTCCCCTCATTCGCACCATGCCGACGCCGGACAGGCGGACGTGCCCGTGTTTCATGCCGTCGCCGGCCAGCAATTTCCATCCGTCGCCGTGTGTCTTGTATCCCCAGCCACTGAACCGCTGGAGCGTTTTGAAACGCGGGAAGCCCGGCGTTTCGCCCGCTTTCACGCGACGGAAGAAAGCGGCAAAGGCCAGATCGAGCCGTTTCAACGTCACTTGCAAGGATTGGGCATTCACTTCCGCCAAGGCGGGAACGTGCGCCCGCCACTGGGTTAGTGCCTTGCACTGACTGGCAAAGTTCAGTGATGTACCTTCTGCCTGATACGCTCGTATGCGTTCTTCCAGCGCGGTGTTATACACGCGCTGGTGCAGGCCGAGCAGCTCCATCAGCCGCTCGGCCTGAGCGGCGTTTGGGTACAGACGGAAGGTGACTTTGCGGAGAACCATGTTTGTATCATACACTACAGTTATGGAACGAAAACAGCCTGTTAAGTCGCTTTATCATTGCGTTTTTAACTTAAATTACCATTTAGTTATTGTCACCAAATACCGGCGAAAATGCATCACCTCGCCGATGCTGGAACGATTGAGAACCCATTGTCAGGCGCTGGTGGAGAAGTGGGAGTGCGAGTTGTTGGAATTCAACGGCGAAGCTGATCACGTCCACCTGCTACTGTCGCTGAATCCGAAGGTGGCACCGTCGGTGTTCGTGAACAATCTCAAGACCGTGACCAGCCGTTACATCCGTAAGGAATTTGGCGAAGAACTGAAGCAGTATTACTGGAACAAGCCGGTGTTCTGGAGCCGCAGCTATTGCATCATCAGTTGCGGCGGAGCGCCCCTGTCGGTGATTAAACAATACATCGAGCAACAGGAAGCACCGCACTAGCCGCCCGTTGGGCGGCACGCCCCTTCACCCCCAGCCAAATCCTTTCGCCTGCGGCTCAGAAGGAAGGGATTATGGCTGGAGCACTGGGGCGCAAGTCCGGTAGCGTGGGCACTGTTTTTGTGCCCACTATATGTTTGATTGATGAGGATTTATGGTGCGTCGCCCCTTCGGGGTGACGGCACCGTACGAGCGGTGTTTAGCCTGCTTTACACGATTGCCTCTTCGTATACTTTTTCAACTTCGGCAAATTTAGTCACGCTCTCTAGGCGAGTTAAGGTTGTGAGTTTCATCGAGTTTTTCATTGGCCGATGTGGCACGTTGGTTACCGGTGTTTGCAGCAATAACGGCTTGCCTAGCTGAAATAAATAATACAAATCAGCAGAGTCTGATTTTTTACCCGCTTGCTCTTCAGTAATGGCGTAGCGTGGTAACACCGTCACCCGTTTAACTGGCCAAAGTTTGTCAATTTGCTTAGTTGAACTTTGGGTATCTGAGGTAGATGCCAATGCTAAATAGCGAATTTCCTCAGCAATATGTTGTTCGAATTTTTGTAAAAACGTGCTTTGTCGCAGGTGATACCACTGCGCTGTCCCTTGTTCAAATCTTTCAAAGTAAGCATGATTGCGGCCACGTTGCCCCCCTAATGCCAATGTGATGGTTAAATCAGGGTACAGGACTTGGCGCATGCCATCACACGGTATGCGTGCAGCTTCTTGTACGTAAAGCCTTTCCGCCATGCTGGCCACAGGATACGTCACCTCATTGCCTTGTCCTGTTTGTGTATTCGGTGCTGTGCCGATTTGGGCTTGTAAGAATTCTAACAACCACTGGTGACCAGAATAACTGTACTCAGTCTGGCTAGGCCCGTTTTGACTGGGCAACAGGGCGAATGCGCCAATACCCACTTCTTCTATTGCGGCTGCGTATGGATTTTGCTTTGTGGCTTGATCAAAAAAGCCTGGATATAAGGCAAAGGCACCAAAGACAGGGCGACTTTTCTTGATGCGTTGGCCAGCGTTTGAACTTGATGGCGATTCAGTTAAGTGAGGCTCTGACAAACGTATCAGTGCATCACGATAACGGTGCATTTGGTTAATGGCATCGTCTGGTACGTAATCAGTGCTCTCAATATCCTCACTACCATCATCAAAGCGGCTTTTATCAGTCTTAATGCGGTATTTGGCATCAAACAGCCAAATAAACTGCTTTTCTTGTGAAGGGCCTGATGCTGAGCTTACGCTTTTAGGCAGTGTTACTTCTAAAACAATATCCGGTTCTTGGTTAACCAAATACGAGCGGATGGATTGCCCTTTTTTGGTAAATTTAGGCTCGTGTGCCAGCCTCGCTGTCACGCCGTCGCTACGTTTAAAGAGAAAGGCACCGGCAAAACCATCTTTTAATTGGTACTCAAAAAAGTCATTTTGGGTAAGCTTCGTTGCGCTGTTTTCCACTAATTCAAAGCCGAGATCGTGCTCTAAAATCTGTTTCAAACACAAAAAGCACCACACTTCATAAATCTCAGCTACCGACTTCATTGAAATGCTCGACTGATTGCTAAACACATCTAAATAAAATTTCAGTTCCTGCCAAACACGATACACCGCGCTATAACCCGTTTTTTGCTGTAGCACTAACGACTCACGGCTAAGACCTGTGTAAGTGCCAACCTCTTTCAGAAAACTTTGGCTTAATACTTTTTGCAGTGGTTGTTGCCAACTATGTAACTCATTTAAAAAGGAATCAGATAACCGTTGGCGTTCTGGCGCTTGGTTACTTTGCCTGAGCTTTTGTTCAAACTCTGCCAATTGCCGTTTGCTTTTACTCACCGCCATTTTGATAAAACGGTTTTCTGGTGTATCAACGCTCAGTTGCTTTTTTTCGACTGCGTAACGTTTATCGTGCTGTCCATTCGCAAAGTCTTGCTTTACCTGCTCGGCTAATTTATGTGGTAAGCGACCTTTTAGCTTGGCAGCTTTAATATTGGCCTCTGTGGGTTGTAAACGGCTATGAGGTGCGGCACAAATTAATTTTAAACCTTGCTCAAAGCGCTCCCTTAATACCGCGAAATTGGCCAACCACATGAGTGGAAAATGTCCGCGTTGCTGATTAGTCGCCGCGTCTTGCTCGGTTTTTTCTACCAAACTAAAGCGCCAAAGTGGGTAAACCTTGTCAATCGCTTTGTACATGGCGGGCAAGTCTTGGTGCAGTACCATTTTGATTGGCAACACTTCAAACGCAATGTGCTGAGTATGTATTCTGCCATCCAGCTCAAAGGCGAGTGGCAAACAGAGCCAACCCACATCATTACCGGTATTGATGGTGCCGCTTAAACGTGCAGGCACTACGCCTCTTGCCGTTTTTACTTCGGGAGCAAAACGAAACGCCTCATTCAGACTTTGACTGCGATGGGTTAACTGCGCGTTAGACACTTCACTAAAAAACACCCACTCAAACTGGTATTGAGTATTTTCGAAAAACAAGGGGGAATTTAATATCAGCTCAGCGTGTTTCGCAAAACCGTTTTCGGCTAAGCCACTTTCCTCTAAACCCGTTGTAATTAGTTCTTGTGGCTCGATGATGTTGCTAAGCTCAGCTGCAGGCGAAAAGCGCAATTCATAGCTAGGTAGTACATGATTGGCGTTTGCTCGGTGCGCCACTGTGTTCTGGTACACGCTCAACCGCCGGCTAATATCATTAGCCCAGACCGAAAATTCAAAGTCGGGGGTTTGTAATCGTATTAACTCTGGCATTACCTACCTCTCCTTGCGCCATCGCTGTGTTGGTTAAGCTTATGTGTTGCCATTCATTGCAGAAGGCATGAAACAACACCAACCCATTAAGGCCAGAAACTGGTGAAGGTGGCGTTGGCTAATCGCTCGCTCATCCACTTCAACTTATCTTTTGAACGGCAAGGTATGCGTAGCACTTTTTGCTCGTCTGTTACATCACCCTCTATCACTTTCTCACGATATAGGTCAGGGCGCTGATTCGCTTCGTCCGTTTCAGATGCTAACCAAATTGGGGCTAACTGGTCTGCCAACACAGTATTCAATTCTGCTAACAAAGCTTTACCATCTGATGTGGTCAGTTTATCGGTATCGCCCTCGATACGTGGTAATACCTTACACATCATAAAATCGTCCCAGACAGCTTTTAGGGTCAAATCGTCTTGTGGTTGGTGACTTACTACAGCGAGAAGTAGTTCATTTAAGGCACGAAATGCAAGTTCAAAAGGTGTGTTTTTTAATACATCGTTTACTTTTGATAAAAACGAAATGGTTTTTGAACCATCAACATCAAAGGTATGCGCTAAATCCAATTTACTAGCGTGTGACCAAATAGGATAGCCAAGACGTTTATTGCAACTGGTTGGGGTGAAAAATTCGTCATAGTTGTTTGGGAAAAACGCACCAAAATCAAAGCTCAGCGCACGGTCAATCACTTTGCGTGAAAAGCCATGAGTGGTTTCATCCATATTCACCGTGCCTGCAACCAGCAGATTAAATGGAATACCCAAACCATACTCGCAAATAAGCCTCCACAGCTCATTGTATTTTTCACTGCCAAAGCCCAGCACTTCGCGCAGCTTTTGATTATCTGCGACTTCTTTAATCGTTGCAGGTTTTAATAGCGCATCACTGCTATAGGTAAAGCTATCATCCTCCCAACGCCATTCGCGGGTTTCAAGTACCGATAAATAATCAGCAAAATATTGCTCAACGGGGGCAAGGTTCATTTCATCCAAGCACAGCCAGTAAGGCAGTACTTTATCTAACTCATCACGTTCACCTGTCACTACTAGGCGTTTACCTTGCTCTTCGCTTTCTTGAGCCTCAATGTTTAAGTCACTATCTTCAATGCTACGCCATGCTTTAGCAATAAATTGCAATACATCGGTGGCGATATATTCAGCTGTCCCATTTAAGCGAGAAATATAGCCCAATAAATCACTCGGCTCATGCCAGTCGGGGCGCACTGAGGTTAAACAGTAGGTTTCAGAAAACTGTCCCGAGATTTTCGCCTGTTCACGCACAAAACGAGTTTTACCTGTACCAGAGATGCCAGCTAGAAGGAGAAAAGGTTTGGAAAGTCGAACCGCCTGAACTGTAATTAGTTCTTTTAGTAGAGGTTCAAAATTAAAGTCTTCTATTTCTTTGTATATTTTTAACAATTCTTCAAGGTCATTTACTAACTCATCAATTTCTGGAAGATTGGAACTGCTATAAAACTTTGCTGAGATATTTGGTTTTTTATATGATTTTCCAAGAGAAGTCTCTGCTTTTAAATCAATCTCTTGTATACCCCAGGTTTTTAATTTAGGAAATTGAGACAACAGTATCTTCTTTATATCCCCAGCTCTTTTTTCAGCTGTTTTCTTCCCCAAGTTTTTGGTAGGGATGGTCGTTCCTTGATTTAGAGACAGGTAAAAACCTGAACCATCTGCATTGAACAGATAAACCGGATAAACGCCATCTTGCGTGGTTGTGGTGATCTTTGGATTAAGAATCGACAGCCAAGGTACGTTTGCCCAATTACCTGCTCCAACACTAGCTTTAATCTCAAATGAATCGTAATTTTGTTTTACTATTTGTTCGAATTCATCTTTTAAATCTTGGCGAAAAAGGGTTGCAATCGGATGCCCTGTAAATTGCTCTTTTGTTGCTTGCACCCAGCCATTAAGAAACTTAGTTAATTTGTCTTTTAGATTCATAATCATCCCTAAAATCAAACCAGCACTAAAAAATTAGTGTGTATTAGAGAAATACTTTTTGATGGAGCTCTATTATTGGATTTCACTAATTGAACGATACCTAAGCCTTCCAATGTTTTCAGTGTTCTCGAAACATTACTAACCGCTCGCCCCGTAAGGGTAGCCAATTCAGTCACTGACTGCGGCTGTTGCTCGGCGATCACTTTTAACAACTGTTGGTTTTCTTTCGAAAGCACATTGGCGACGGATTTGAGCGAGTCGAACCATATATCAACAGGGTAATCGGGGTCGGGTATTTGCCCTTTAATGCCTATTACACAGCGTGATTGTTTTGTATTTATCATTTTTTGTCAAAATTTTTCATCAAATGCATAAAGTTAGCACTTGGCTAATTAAAAGGCTTTATATCCTATCAACTACTGATAATATCGCAAGGATATTTTATTTTTAGGTTAATCACATTTTGATGGTGCATAAATTAGAATAAATGGTTTTTTCAGAGTGTATGGAG
>Ga0208788_1001015_pt1 | contig 13756 bp, 11 predicted proteins | sample Wag4_2014_7_11_3_FD_187363 | JGI IMG/M metagenome (GOLD analysis project Ga0208788, IMG submission 187363) | Fresh water mixed with fracking chemicals microbial communities from Ohio, USA - Utica-2 Time Series FC 2014_7_11 (SPAdes) (version 2) ... | reverse complement strand
GATGGGCCCCGGGGAGCACCGGATCGAGATCCGGCTCGCGGGCTCCGGGAGCGTCCCCGTCTGGGCCCGTTCCCGTCACCTCGTGGCCCGGAACCCCGTTCCGTCCCGGCCCCATCCCGACGTGACGATGAGTCGTCGCTGGTTCCGGCTCGACCGGACACGGCTCGATCGGGCCCTCGCCGCCGGCGACGCCCCGCTGGAGGTCGCCGAGCTCCCGGGTGCGGGCACGAGCTCGCAGGTCCATGACGTGCTGCTCGTGGAGCTCACGGCCCGCTGCACTCACGACCTCGAGCGGGTGCAACTCTCGATGCCGCTACCGGCCGGCTTCGAGGTCGTGAAGGTGCCGGAGGGGAGCTGGAGCGGTGCCCAGGTCCTGGACGACCAGGTGGTCTGGTTCCAGGAGAGCCTGGCTTCCGGCAGCTTCTCGGTGCAGGCCTGGATTCGCCCCGAGATCGCCGGGCGGATCCAGGTCCGGCCAGCCACCCTCGAAGCGATGTATGATCCCGGCCTGCATGCGGGGACCTCGTCCGAGGTCCGGGACGTGCTGCCGTGAGGCCGTTCACGAGCCTGGGTCTCCTGGCCGTCCCGGGTCTCCTCGCCCTGGTCTGCTGGCAGGTCCGGCCCTATCGTCTGGAACTCGCACGGGTACCTGGCGGGATCGCCCCGCGCACCCCGACCGAACGCCACAACCTCGCGGAAGCCATCCGGAGGCTGAACGGCGCCGTGCTCGTCGAGCAGACGCCCTGGTCGCTCGACCGACACCTGGGAACGAGGTCCCTGGCAGGCGGTTACCTGCCCGCCCCGACCCTGCGCGGCGGCAGTCGCGAGCTCGAACCCGGTGGGGGACTCTGTCAGCTCGCCTCGGCGATCTTCCAGGCCTCCCTGCTGGCCGGGCTGGAGATCCGCGAACGACACGCCCACGGACGCAGCGTCTCGTCGGCACTGCCGGGACTGGATGCGACCCTGAAGGAAGGCGTCCGGGACCTCGTGGTCGTGAACCGAGGCCCAGGCCCCGTCCGCCTGGGGGTCGCCTTCCGCGGAGAGGCGTTCGTGGTGACCCTGTCCGGGCTGCCAGGTAGAGCCAGGGCGCGGCTCATGACCCGGGAGCTGGCGCGGGACCCGGCCGGCACGCGCCTGATCGAGACGTCCCGCTGGCGACGGGAAGCAGGTGAGGGTCCGTGGATTCCCGACTGGACGGATACGGTGTCCCAGCGGCGCTGAGCGTGTCCCGGTGAAGGTTTCCGGGTATGGGAAAGGAACATGCAGGGGAGGCCGCCTTGAAACCCGTGAAGTCGATCGACCGGTATCTCTCGCGGTTCTTGCCGTCGAAGCCCAGGAACGCCGGGGAGACCGGCCCGGGTGGCCGCGGGGTGATCCCGGCCTCCGAGCCACGACGCGACCTGAATCTCTCGCCCCCACGACCACCCGTCAAGGCCCCCGAGACGGGGCTTCAAGGCCTACTCGACCGGATCCGGTTCACCGAGGCCTCGGAGGGACCCTGGACGGCCCCTGACGGTCTCTGCATGGACCTCTCGGCGAAGTGGGTCCAGCGCCTGGCTCGTGAAGGCATCGATTCCCGCATGCGAGTCGTCGATCCCACGGGCGGCCACCGGAGTGCGACCGACCCCCGTCTCGTGGGCAAGACCCATGCCTACGTCTGCATCCCGTCCGAGAAAACGGGCCCCGTGCTGATGGATCCCACGATCCGGCAGTTTTTCACCGAGCCGCACGGCCGGATCCCCGAGATCTTCGTGGGGTCCGAGGACGACCTCCGGGCCCTGTTCCGGGCCCACCGGAGCCAGCTCCGGGCCGAGGTCCAGGGGGATCCGCACTCAGGAACCTACGAACCGGACGAGTTCGTCTCCGTGGCGTACGGCCTGGGCACCCACGCGGATCGGCGCATGGAGGTCCACCTCACCTGAAGCCGGTGCCAGGGCGTCGTCAGGGCTTGCTGGCCAGTTCGCGGGCCACCCGGGCGAGCAACTGCGGGAGGCGAGGTCCGGGCCGGCTCGCGAGGTCGGCGGGCAGGGGAAGGAACCGGGCCCGCGGAGCCCGCGCCCTGACCGGCGCGATGTCGACATCGTCGGGATACATGATCAGGGTGGGCGGCAGCGCCACCAGGCGCTCGTCCGGATACAGGGCGTACCCGGGCCGCAGGGCGAGGTTCGTGATCCCGAGGTGCCCCATCAGATCGTCCAGGTAGGTTCCCGGACCGGCCACCATGACCGGCCGATGCCAGATGACCCAGAGCGCGGACCTTCCGGGCGGGAAGGCCTTCACCCGGGCGAGGTCGCTCCGGTAACGCCTGGCGAAGTCCAGACCCGAAGGCCCCAGGACGGGGGCGAGGGCTTCAGCGTGACGAGCGGGGGCATCCAGGCGATCGCCCGGAAGGACCACCACCGGGACCTTCAGGAGCCGCTGGAGGCGGTCGAGCCCGATCCCGGACCCCTCGACGGCCAGCACCAGATCCGGGCGAAGGGTCACGAGGCGCTCGGTGGAAACGTGTTCGGCGTCTCCCACGACCGGAAGGCGCCGGGCCTCGGCAGGGAAGTCACTGTGGCGGGAAACCCCCACCACGCGCTTGCCGAAACCGGCGGCGAAAAGGGTCTCCGTGACCGAGGGCGCGAGGGCGACCACCCGGTGCCGGGGTCGAGGTGGCACGGGCTGACCCAGGACGTCCCGCAACCCCGCCGTCTCGGGGGGGCGCTCGGGCGTCGCCTTCGCGGGGTCAGGAGCCGCGCCCCCCGCGAGCAGGACCACGACCGCCACGAGGCCGGAATGAAACCAAGTCACAGCAGCCACATATCTACATGCTTAATAATTGACGACAACAACACGTCAGTCTGGAGCATGAACCCCACCAGGCACGAGGTTGACATGTCTCACCTGCCAGCTGCCCCGGTGTCCCTCGATGACCGTGAGGCTGAGCGGGTCGATCGAGATCGTGAGGACCCGATCGAGCGGCATGCCCAGGCACTGAGCGAGGATGCACCGGATCACCCCGGCGTGGGCCACCACTGCGACCTGCCGATCCTCGACGCGCCGGGACCACATCTCGAAGGCGCGCCAGGCGCGCTGCTGGACGAGCTCCAGGGACTCCCCGCCCGGCGGCATGCTCCGGTCATAGGCCGCCCAGTGAAGCCGCGCGCGCGAATCCTGGCTCATCAGGACGGACCAGCGCTTGCCCTCCCAGTCCCCGAAATCCTGCTCCGCGAAGCCGGGCTCGATGGGATACACCTCGGGCGCCCCGAGCCACCGGGCCGTCTGCCGGGCCCGCTGGAGCGGCGACGACATCCAGGTATCGACGGGGCCCAGCTGGGCGAGCCACGGAGACGGGTCCCCCGGAAGATCGGCCGCCGCCTCCGTGGAGCCGATGATCTGTCCTCGGTAGACCGCCTCGACGGGCGCATGCCGGATCCAGGTCCAGCGCGAAACGACGGGCATCGGGTCAACCTCCTCCGGTTGCGGCGAATCCGCCCCCGAGGGCGGGAGCATGCGTGATGAGTGCTCCGACGACGAGCAGGATGCCCAGCTCGGCGAGTTGCTGGGCCGTGCCGAGAACGTCCCCCGTGATCCCGCCCACCTGCTTCATGGACAGCCAGCCGACGAACATCGCGGTCAGCGCTGCCACGAGGATGGCGAACGTGGCCAGGATGGGGCCGAGGGTCAGAAGGGCGAGGCCGAACGCCACGAGCGCCGCGAGCGCAGGCTCGAGCCAGCCGATCCGGCTGGCCTCGGCCCCCAGCCCCTCGGCCCGGGCGACGGGCAAGAGGCGCATCAGCCAGACGGGACCGACCCGGGAGAGGGCGTGGGTCGCCACGAGCGCAGCGACGACGAGGCCGGACGGCAGCAGCGCGATCGCCTGGACCCTCACCAGCATCGCCATCACCAGGGCCAGAACCCCGTAGGTGCCGTGCAGGCTATCCTTCATGATGGTGAGCTTGCGCTCGACGGTGAAGCCGCCCCCGAAGCCATCTGCCACGTCGGCGAGCGCATCTTCGTGAAACGCCCCGGTCAGCATGAGGCCCAGGACGCAGGCCAGCGTGGCGGCCAGCACGGGCGGGAAGACGGTCATCGCGAGCCAGGCGGCTCCCCCGACGCAGGCGCCTACCCCGGCCCCGATGAGCGGATAGTGGCGGCTGGCGCGGGCGATGTCGCGGCCGCTGACCTCCCCGGGGATCCTTACCGGGATGCGCGTCAGGAAGACCGTGGCGATCGCCAGATCCCGCAGCAGGCCCGGCGCCTGCACCGGGGAACGGGCGGGCGCCTCGGCACGAAGCTCGGGAGAACCGGTCGGGACGAAATCGGCCAAGCGGTCCTCCTAGCAGCGTCCCGACGGATCGACGGGCTCATCGAGGCCCGCCTCGGGATACGTCCGCACCTCGCTGACGAGGGAGCAGGCGGCCTCGAGGGCGCCCAGGGCCAGGACGGCCCCACTGCCTTCCCCCAGCCGGAGGCCCCAGTCGAGAAGCGGCTCGAGCCGCAGGGCCGAGAGGACGGCGCGATGCGCGGGCTCGGCCGAGACGTGAGAGGCGATCCAGCCCGCCTCGATCCCGGGTTGCAGCCGGGAAGCCACCAGGGCGGCCGCCCCGACGATGAAACCATCGAGCAGCACCGGCACACGGCGAGCATGCGCCTCCAGCAGGAGACCGACCAGTCCGGCCAGCTCGTACCCGCCCCAGGCACCCAGCGCGCCCAGCGGATCGGCAGCGAGCCCGGGGCGGCGCGAGAGTGCCCGGGTCACGAGGTCCCGCTTGCGGGCGAGTGCCTCGTCCCCGATGCCCGTCCCGCGTCCGACCCAGTCGTGGACGGGCCCCTCGAGCAACCCCGTCACGAGGGCGGCTGCCGCGGTGGAGTTGCCGATCCCCATCTCTCCGAGGAGGAGCAGGTCCAGGTCGTCCCCGCCCGTCCAGCGTCGGACTCCTCGCGTGAAGAGGTCGCGGCCGTACGCGAGCGCCCGTTCGACCTCGAGGGGCGTCATGGCGTCTTCGAGATGCATCGGGCGCGTGCCGGGCCGGACCTTGCAGTGGTGGAGACCCGTCGCGTCGCCGAAGTCATGGGCCACCCCGAGATCGGCCACCTCGAGGGGGACCCGGGCCTGCCGCGCGAGCGCGTTGACGGTCCCGTGGCCCGCGAGGAACTGGTAGACCATCTGGTGGGTGGCGCGTGCATGATAGGCACTGACCCCGTGCGCGGCCACGCCGTGGTCCCCGGCCAGCAACCAGAGACCGCGTCGCGCCACCGAGGGGTAGGGGCGTCGCTGCGTGGTGGCCAGGCGTGCGGCGAGTTCCTCCAGGCGACCGAGACTCCCGCGTGGCCGCGTCTGCGCGCCCAGACGCTCCCGGACGACGGTGACGACGTCTTCCCCGGACGCCGGAGGAACGGAAACCGGAGGCACGCGAACATCGGGCGGGCGGGAACGCTCGGCCTCGACCTCCTGCGCGAGATCGGTCCGGGCGAGGGCCTCGCTCATCGGGGCATCGTGGTCCGCGAGGGAGCGCTCCCACCGATCCGTCCAGACGAGGGACTCGAGATCCTGTCGCTGCCTCCAGCCCAGGACCTCGAGCATCGGCTCGGTGGGAAACTCGACCGGGTATCCGACCGTCAGGTAGGCCACGAGAATCACGGACTCCGGGATCCCGAGGAGCTTCCGGACGAAGTCCGGTTCCATGAGGCTCATCCAGCCGACGCCGACGCCTTCGGCCCGCGCGGCCAGCCAGAGGTTCTGGACGGCCAGACAGGTGCTGTAGACGTCCGTCTCGCGCATGGTGGCGCGGCCGAGGACGTGGGGGCCGCCCCGATCGGGGTCGCACGTGACGAGCACATGCAGGGGCGCATCGAGCAACCCCTGGAGCTTGAGCGAGCGATACCGCTGCTGGCGATCGCCGTCGTACGGGGAGGCCGCGCGATCATTGACCTCGAGGAAGTGTGCGTGCATCGCGCGCTTGACGTCCGGGTCCCGGATCAGCCCGAAGTTCCAGGGCTGCATGAAGCCGACGGATCCGGCCTGGTGGGCGGCCCTGAGGATACGCGCCAGGACGTCGTCCGGCACGGGGTCCGGGCGGTAGCTGCGGATGTCGCGCCGCTCGAGGATGGCACGGTAAAGACCGGCTCGCTCGGCTTCCGGGAACGCGCTGCCCATGCAGCCTCCTTCCAGCCCCCTCATCATACCTGAATGCACCACTCACGAAGCCTTCTCCACGTGTACGGGACAGATCGAGCGGGAATAGTGCCAGCAACGGGGGCTGCATTCCGGAAATGCGCACCCCGGAACGTCGTTCGGGAGGCCCATCTGCACGTCCTTGCTTATCTGACGAGCCTCCTGTGCATCCTGACCGCCTGCACGGGAACACCCGGTCTGCGCGATACCCGGAATGACATGCCAGTATCGACCGGGCTGCGCGGCCAGATCCTGGACGCGAGCAACCGCCCCGTCCAGGATGCTCGCATCAGGGCCTTTCCGGCCGGGAGTCCCGTCGAAGGCTCTGGCCTCGTTTCGAACCACTCGGGCGCACTCGTGAGCCATGCCTCCGGGAACCTGACCCAGGTCTGGGCCCACGAAAAGCCCGTCGTCTACCGTGTGACGGGACTGGCGGGAAGCACCGTCACCCGGATGGATGGGACCTTCGACCTTCCGCTCGACCCGGGGCGCTACAATCTCGAGGTCGAGAGCAACACCTCGGCACTGAAGGCCTGGCAACCGGAGATCGTGGTCGCCGCCCGCGAGCAGAACGCTCTCGGAGCCATCCAGGTGGCGCCGACCGGAACCCTGCGTGGACGTATCCGGAGCCGGGACGCTCGGGTCACGGATCTGACGGGTGTCGAGGTGTATGTGCCCGGTTCCGGTTACCTGGCGAAGGTCACGCGAGATGGATGGTACGAACTGTCGGGCATCCCGCGGGGACGCTTCGAACTCGTCGCGTGGCATCTGGAACTGGGACAGGGAGGGCCGGACGCCCTCGCAGAAGTGCGTTCGGGTGAAGTGACCGAGGTCCCCGAGATCGTCATCCGTCCAGACTCTCCGGAGATCGAGGCCGTGCTGAGTGCTTCCGGCTCCCTCACGGACAACGGAGCACCGGGAAGTGTCATCACACTGAAAGGTTCGGGCTTCGGGGCTTCGAAAGGTCGCCCCTTCGACGTGGCGATCGAAGGTCTGCTGGCCACCACGGTCGATCGAGGCGGAGACGACGTGATCCGATTCACCGTGCCCGTCGGGGCTCGGAGTGGAAATCTGGTCGTCCGGGTCGGGGGACAGGCCTCCCCCGCCATGCCTTTCAGGGTTCTGGCCAGTGTCTCGCTCAAGGCCCCGAACAGCCCGTTCCAGGTGAAGCTGAATCAGCGACGCTCGTTGCTCGAAGCGCTCGAGGTGAAGGACACGGAAGGCCTGCCGGTATTCGAGGTCAAAGCTTCGGAGGGCCAACCGAAAACCTACCTTGCCCCCAACGTGACCTTCAGGACATCCGGGACCGCAGGACAACTCGAGGCACCGGACCGGATGCTGGGCACGGCCGAAGGTGAACTGGACGTGCAACCCGAAGCAGGGAGCCTGCTGATTCCGAGCTTCCGGGTCCGCATCACGAACAACCCGACGCCGGATCCCTCGCCACGGGTGGGGGGAGGACTGGCTCCGGACGACCCGGGGTCCATCGGCGTCCACCACGCTTACCTCAAAGCTCGAAACGGCGTGCGCAGCGAGTTTGTCTGGATCCCGGTCTTCCAGGCATTCCAGTTGATTCGTCCGTCTGCATGTGGCCCGACGCTCGCAGACCGTGCCGTGGGCAGCTGGGTCGCATCGCGGCCCGCATCAGGCATCGAGAACATGGACTGGGCATGCGAAACCTTCGGTGGTTTCTATGCAGGCAAGTACGAGGCCTCACGAGCCGACGCGGTACCGGGATCCCCGGATACCGGTCAGGGAGCGACTCCCGGCAGTTCGACGACCCTGAAGGTTGCACCGTCGTGCGTCCCCTGGACCGGCATCGACTGGGATACGGCCGTCAGGACGTGTCACGCCTATGATGCGCGCTGCCACCTGATGGAAGACGATGAATGGACGGCCCTCGCCGTCTGGGCGATGATCCACGGCATCCCCGTCCACGGCAACAACAGCCTGCTGGCGGACACGGACAGGCCAAACATCACCTTCGTGGACGACCCCACCTACGGCGATCTGGACCGAGCCCTGACGGGCACCGCCACCTGCTCCACCTGGACAGCGGAACAGAATCTGACGACTCACACGGGTACGACGGCAGGAGTCCACGACCTGAACGGGAACGTGTGGGAATGGACCGCCACGATCGGCCGCCAGAGCGGTACGGGGCATTACGTGGTCTCGGAGGAAGTGGTGCCCATGCGAGTGGACACCGGGTACATCTCGAGCCTTGCGACGGACCCGCGTCTCCGGCGCTACGGCGTCCCCGGCGCCACCGGGCCCGAACCCGGTCCTGGCTTCGACGGGGATTACTTTCTCGAGTACCGGACGACGAACACCAAGCCGGTTCGCGGTGGGCACTTCTCGATCTTCAGTACAGGTGCCGGACTCTGGGCGCTCGGGCTGCATGATGAGCGTGGCCAGTCTCGCGAACCGATCGGATTCCGGCCTGCCCTGCGCTACTGACCTCTAGCGATCCGGTGCGCCCGCGGCCTGCCAGGCTTTCAGCACGGCCAGGTTCTCGGGCGAGACCTTGGGACCGTTGCCGCGCGGCATCCGCCCCGTCTCGATCGCCCGGATGATGCTGCCCAGGTTGGAGCGGACACCCTCGAGGTCGAGGGAACCATCCTTGGCGAACATGACGGGCGAGCGACGTCCGAAGGAGTGGCACGAGGCGCACGAGGGGCTGAGGATCGTCGTGAGCTGCGCCTTGACGGCCGGCTCCTCCGCCCGGGCCCGCACGACGCGGGTGGTGGACTCGCGGGCGGCAAACGGCCCCGAGAAACCACAGCTGGCGACCGAGAGCCCCAGGGTGGTGAGGGTCAGAGCGAGACCGATCCGTGCGAGGCGGTTCATCTGTCGAGTTCCTTTCGGTGTCCGTGTCAGATGACCATTTTAAAACGAATTTAATGAAATTGAAAAGAGGATAAAATCAAGAAAACACCAAGATTCCGGGCCCGGGCCAAGCCCGGGAATGAGGTGAAACCCGGATCACGGGACGATCAGTTGTCCGGCATGCCGGCAGCGCGCCACGATTCGAGCTGGGCGATCTGCTGGGCCGTCAGCCTGGGCGGACTGGTGTTCCCGCTCCGGGGCATGCGCCCGGAACGGACCTCGGTCAGGATGCGCGCGATGTTGGCCCGCACGGCCGCCAGGCTGACGTCGCCGTCCTGACCGAAAAGCGCGGGCTCCTCGGCATCGCGGACGTGACACTCGACGCAGGATCGCGCCACCACGGGCGCCACCTGGGTCCGGAACGACACGGGAGGAGCACCGGGATCGGGGGAGGCAGGTGCCGGCGAGGCCCCGGGTGTCGGCGAGAGCAGGGCATCGGGCAGACAGCCGCACAGCCCCACCAGCAGACCCGCTACCCAGAGATGCCTTCCGCGCACGCGCCGCCCCCTTCCGAACACGCCCTGTCGCCTCACGTCTCGATCTTACCCGGGTGGTAGACTGATGAGCGGGAGGACCGATGCTTTTCTTCAGCCAGCTCCAGGGACTGCCCGTGGTGGATTCGGCCGGCCGCCGTCTGGCCCGGCTCCGCGACCTCTCTCTCAGCAAGGAGCGGGCACTCCCGCACGTGCAGGGCCTCGTGGCCCGTTCGGGCTTCCGTCATCGCTGGATGATTCCCTGGGAGCTCGTCGAGCGTCTCGACCATGACCGCGTGACGCTGCGTGCGGGAGCCTCGCTCGCCGAGCTGCCCCCTCCCGATGAACGGGAGCGCCTGCTGGGGCAGGATCTGCTCGACTGCCAGGTCGTGGACGTGAACGGGGCCAAGGTCGTGCGCGTCAACGACGTCCAGCTCGCCTCGCATGGCACCCAGGTCATCGTCATCGGGGTGGACATCGGTCCGTGGGGACTCGCGCGCCGCCTGGGGATCGCCGAGTTCGTGGCCGCCCTCAGCAACCTGTTCCAGTTCCGGATGCCCGAGGGCATCGTGCCCTGGGACGTCATCGAACCCCTCGACCGCGGCCAGAGCGAGGTCCAGCTCAAGGTCGCCCGGGATCGCCTCACCCGCCTCCACCCGGCCGATCTGGCCGACATCTTCCAGGACCTCGGGTACGAGCAGAGGACCCAGTTGCTGGCCGAACTCGACGACGCCCAGGTCGCGGACGTCCTCGAGGAGATGGACCCGGACGAGGCCGCTGATATCCTGGTCGAGATGCCCGAGGAGCGCGCGGCCGACGTCCTCGAGGAGATGGAACCCGACGAGGCGGCCGACGTCCTCGGCGAGCTGTCCGAGACCCGCGCCGAGCAACTCATCGGGCTGATGGAAGCCGACGAGGCCGAAGAGGTCCGCGAACTGCTGTCGCACCCCGAGGACAGCGCCGGCTCGCTCATGACCCCACATTACGTGGCCCTGCCCGCTCGCACGACGGTTACGGAGGCGATCGCCGCCTGCCAGGCCCTCGATCAGGAGGTCGAGAGTCTGACCTACGTCTACCTGGTCGACGAGGAAGGCAAGCTCGAAGGCGTGGTTTCCCTGCGGGAACTCATGGTCGCGGAAGCGGACCTCACGCTCGGCGAGATGAGCCCGAGCGTCACCCACCACGTCGCCGTCACCGACGACCAGGAAGAGGTGCTCCGACTCCTGATCCGGTATGGCTTCCAGTCCGTGCCCGTCGTCAGCGAGGGCGATCGCCTCGTGGGCGTGGTCACCTGGCTCGACGCCGTCTACCCGCTCGTCCCCGAACACCTGCGATAGAGGCCCCCGGATGTCGCCCACCTCGGACCTTCCCGCCCTCCAGGAACCCCTCATCTCGCTGAGGTTCAACCGCAAGCGCTGGCGCCTCATGCTCGCGACGCTCGGACCGGGCATCATCACGGCCTCGGCGGACAACGACGCCGGCGGCATCGCGACCTATGCGACGGCGGGCGCCACGTATGGTTACGACCTGCTGTGGGCCCTGCTCGTCATCACGGTCGTGCTGGCCGTGGTCCAGGAAATGGTCGCCCGGATGGGAGCCGTCACGGGACGCGGCCTGTCCGCGCTCATCCGGGAACGCTTCGGAGTGCGCTGGACGACCTTCGCGATGGGCGTGCTGTTGCTGGCCAACGTGGCGACCTGCATCGCAGAGTTCGCCGGGGTGGCTGCTGCTGGCGAGGTGTTCGGGATTCCACGATGGCTGTCGGTCCCGCTCGCTGCCGTGGGGGTCTGGTTGCTCGTGGTGAAGGGCAACTACCGGGTCGTCGAGAAGGTGTTCCTGGGCCTGGCCCTCGTGCTGTTCACCTACGTCGTCTCGGGCATCCTGGTCCACCCCCCCTGGGGACAGGTCCTCCGCGCCGCCGTCACCCCGACCATCCACTGGGATCACGACTTTCTCCTGGTCCTCGTGGCCTACATCGGCACGACGATCACCCCGTGGATGCAGTTCTTCCTGCAATCGAGCGTCGTGGACAAGGGCATCACCGTGAAGTCGTATGGCTACGCCAAGCTCGACGTCTTCGTGGGGGCCTTCCTGACGGACTTCGTCGCCTTCTTCATCGTCGTCGCGACGGCGGCGACCCTGCATGCCCGCCACATCCACATCGATTCGGCCGCCGACGCCGCGCTGGCCCTCGCGCCCATCGCCGGACCGTATGCCCAGTCCCTCTTCGCCGTCGGACTGCTCGGAGCCTCCCTCCTGGCCGCGAGCGTGCTGCCGCTCTCGACCACCTACGCCATCTGCGAGGCCTTCGGCTGGGAAACGGGGGTCAACAAGGGCTTTGACGAGGCACCGGCCTTCCTGGGCATCTACACGGCCATGATCGTGCTCGGGGCCTCGGTGGTCCTCATTCCCGGGCTCCCGCTGTTCGCGGTGCTGCTGGCCAGCCAGGACATCAACGGCGTGCTGCTGCCGGTGATCCTCGTGTTCATGCTGCTGCTCGTGAACGACCGCCGGATCATGGGCGTGCACGTGAACGGTCGAGGCTTCAACCTGGTGGCCTGGGGCACCACGATCGTCCTGTCCGTCCTGAGCGTGCTGCTCCTGGTCGGATCGATCTGGGAGCTGCTGGCCCCCTGAAGAACGAGCGCCATCGAGTAGGGGCGGCCCGATCTCGGGCCGCCCCTCCTGCTGCTGGAAGCTTCACGGGTCACGAACTTCGCGGGAAGAACACCTTGCGGATGTACGGCTCGCCCTCCGTGGTGAAGTAGATGGCCTGATCCTGCTCGTCGAAGGCGATCGACTTGAACTGCCGTTTCTTCGATTCGTACATCATCAGGATCGAACCGTCCCGGTTGAACCGGTAGAGACGCCCGCCGGACGCCAGGTACACCTGGCCCTGGGTGTCCACGTCGAGCGAGGTTACCGAACCGAGATCGGCGTTGGTCGCCAGCACCGGACGACCGGTTCCGATGAGCGGAATGGTCGCGGTGCCTCCCCCGGCCACGGTCTGGACGAGGCCTTGCTCGCTGAGAGGCTCATCCCGGAGGATCCGCCGCAAGAGCGTGCCTCCCTTGCTGTCGGTCACGAAGTAGAGGTTGCCGTCGATGTCATACCGGGCAAGGCGGGGCTTCTGCACCTGGATGAGCGAGCCGGGACCATTGGCATTGGTTCCCGAAGGCCCCGTGCCCGCCAGGACCCGGTACCCCTGGCCTGCAAATCCATTGATGCCATAGGACCATTCGCGGAAGCGGTCATCCCAGGAATGAACGACGCTGAACCGACCGTCGACCGACACGGCCAGGGGGCCGGTGCGTGCCCGGAACCGGGACAGCAGCTCGTCCTGACGCTGGGGCGTGCCGACAAAGGGTGGCGTGACAGGCGGAGCCTTGGGATTCAACGTGATCCCCGTGACGCCGTCCAGCACGCGCGCCGCATCTTGCAACAGATCCCGGGTGACCATGTTCTCGAACAGCACGCTGCAGCTGGCCGGGGTGGGACGATCGGTCCCGTTGGCCGTGACATCGAGCCCGGCGAGCCCCGACACCTCGACACAGGCCGGATCGGAATCGGCATCCCCGGCAGCGAACACCACGAGCCGTGGCAACGCCGTCCCGTCCGAGAGATTTGCAGCCGTCACGCTCGAGCGATCGAGATCGATCGCCTTGACATCGCCCAGGTGAAAGAAGGCCGCATTCAAGCCGGATCCCCGCAGATAGCGCTTGCCGGGCCCCATGCCGACGATGGTGTTCACGCCGGTTGCCGTGAGCCGCCGGACGCGTCCCGTGCCGCGATCGAGCACCAGGCGCTGGCCGGCCTGAGGTTCGAGGAACGCCACGGGCTGCACGAAGCCCGCATTGGTGAAAGCCGCGGAAACGGATTCGAAGGGTTCGGGCAGGAGCCCACCGATCGTTTCCGAACTGTCGGCCGCGGCCACGCGGGTCTCGCTGCCGGCAGCCGGCAGCGAGGCCAGCGTGAAGCGACGGACGCGGTTCGCTCCCGTGTCCGCTACCAGCAGACTTGCGCCATCCGCGGAGAACGAGAGCCCGGCGGGACGATCGAGGCCATCGATCACCACCTGGGGGGTCGCGATCGCCCCGAGCGCTCCCGCCCCCGTGAACGGCTGGACGATCCGCCACACGCACCCGTTGCCCTGATCGGAGACGAACAGGGTGACCTCGTTACCCACCCGCCGTGCAGCAAGCCCCCCGACGCCTCGTACGGCCGATCGGAAGGG
>Ga0208788_1001014_pt1 | contig 13758 bp, 10 predicted proteins | sample Wag4_2014_7_11_3_FD_187363 | JGI IMG/M metagenome (GOLD analysis project Ga0208788, IMG submission 187363) | Fresh water mixed with fracking chemicals microbial communities from Ohio, USA - Utica-2 Time Series FC 2014_7_11 (SPAdes) (version 2) ... | reverse complement strand
CCCCATGCAACATGGGTTACTCATGGAACGTTTCTGCTCACCGCTGCGCCGAGCACTTCCTGATATCGATATCGATGTTGAATCTGCACGACGACTTGAAATTTACGAGATGGTCTTTAAACGTTATGGCGCTCACGATTGGAGTAAGCCGGGCGCTCTTTCTCGTTGCGCCACAGTTGCTATGGTCGACACTTATCGTGCCCGCCATGCAATTCGCGATACAGGTGCAGCGCTAGGCATGCCGGCGATGGAGATTGATCTATTAGCAAAGTCGATGCCACATATTCGCGCCGGCAATATTGATGCCGCGCTGAATTCGCTACCTGAGTTAAAGAGTATGAATACATCAGCGCCTCTTACTCGGGCGACGATTGCACTAGCTGGCCGCCTCGATGGTCTGCCGCGACATCTTGCAATGCACCCGTGCGCGATGGTCTTATCCGATGCATCTTTTCTGGATCGTGCGCCCATACAACTTAACGCTGGCGGTTTTCCCATGGTCGAATTTGATAAAGATGATGTCGAAGATATCGGCCTACTTAAGCTCGATATCTTGGGTGTCCGTATGCAATCAGCTATCGCGCATGCAATACATGAGATTAAACGAGTTGAAGCAACCGAGGTTGATATTGATGCCGTGCCACTCGATGATGCTGACACCTATAACCTGATTCAATCGACACACACGTTAGGTATCTTTCAAGTCGAAAGCCCGGGACAACGTGAACTTGTCGGAAAACTTCAGCCACGCACCTTTAGCGATTTGATTATCGATATCTCACTCTTTCGACCAGGGCCGGTTAAGAGCGACATGATCCGTCCATTTCTTGAGGCGAGAGATGGCTTTACTCCTGCACAAATCATTCATCCTGATCTGCTTCCAATCTTGTCTGAAACTGAAGGCGTAGTGGTCTTTCACGAACAAGTGATTTCAATTATCTCTGTCATGACAGGCATCTCACTTGCTGCAGCTGATGAAAAACGCAGAGCGCTGGGGGATAAGGCCGGTCAACAAGAAGTCTGCGACTGGTTCTTTCCTGCTGCAATTGAACGCGGCTACGAGTTAAAAGTGATCACTGAAATCTGGGATGTGCTGCGTGCTTTTGCATCCTTTGGTTTCTGTAAAGCACATGCTGCAGCTTTCGCACTACCTACATATCAATCTGCCTGGCTTAAAACGCATCACCCAGCCGCATTTATGGCTGGCGTCTTAACGCATGACCCTGGCATGTACCCCAAACGGCTCATGCTCGATGAAGTGCGCCAATTGGGTGTAACTATCGCACCGCTTGATATCAATAAATCAGCTGCTGAGTATCACGTTGAACGCACACTTGATGGTGATGCAATCCGTATCGCCTTCTCTACCGTTGCCGGAATTTCTGCAAAAGAGATTACATCAGTCATCAGCGGGCAGCCCTATATCGATTTAGCTGATTTCTATCGCAGATCTGGTGCATCAACTCCGGTGATTGAAAACCTTATTCTCACTGGAGCTTTTGATTCTGTGCACAGCAACCAACGCGATCTGCTGATGCACTTTACTGATCTGCAGAAATCACCTGTGGCGCATCTTCCTGGCTCGCAACTCACCTTTGGTTTCGCACCCCCTGCACTTGAAAGCAGTGGTCTTGCCCCCATGAACTCGGCCGAGAAAGTGCGGAACGAAATTAAGCATCTAGGTATGGATATCACCGAACATATGCTCAGTTTCTACGCACCATTTCTTAATGCAATCGGCGCCGTCAAATCATCAGATCTACTTTCGCTACGTTCGAAATCCTCAGTACTTGTAGCTGGCGTTAAAGTCGCTTTGCAAACTCCACCAGTGCGCTCTGGTCGCCGCGTTATCTTTCTTACCTTAGATGATGGCTATGGATGCAGTGATTCCACTTTCTTTCCTGATGCTCAAATCGACCATGCATCGACCTTGTACTCGACATCTTTGCTCTTAGTGCGTGGAGAAACTCGACGCACAGGTGCACGAGGAATATCAATACGAGCAACAGCGGTATGGGACTTAGGCTTGGCCTACGAAAAATGGCGCGCCCAAGGAGCCCAGACAGATAGTGTGGCGATATGAGCGAAGAACTGCAGCAAGCAACAATCTTGCATGTAGATATGGATGCTTTCTATGCATCTGTAGCCGAGCTCGATAACCCGCAATATAAAGGCAAGGCACTTGTTGTAGGCGCTGGGGTACGAGGTGTAGTGCTGTCAGCAAACTATGAAGCCCGTAAATTCGGTATCCGCGCCGCCATGCCGGTAGGCCGGGCAAAACGTATGGCGCCACATGCAATCTTTATCGCACCTGAACATCACCGTTATGCCGAAATTTCAGAGCGGGTCATGACAATCTTTAACTCATTTACACCACTGGTAGAACCGATATCACTTGACGAAGCATTTCTTGATGTCACAGGATCACAGAAATTATTTGGCGATGGCCGGAAGATTGCTACCAAAATCCGCGAGCAAGTGGAGCAAGAAGAAGGAATTACCTGTTCAGTAGGAATTGCACAATCTAAATTCATTGCCAAGCTGGCATCCCAACACTGCAAACCCAATGGCATGCTGGAGATAAAATCGGATCGAATCCTTGAGTTCTTACATCCACTTCCAGTTCGCGCGCTCTGGGGGGTAGGTCCCAAAACGGCTGAATCACTCGATCGGCTTGGCCTTCACACTGTTGCTGATATCGCTAACACTCCACGTTCAACACTTATTCGCGCACTAGGTGATGCCACTGGTGAATCACTTTATGAACTTGCATGGGGGCGCGATTATCGCGATGTGATTCCAGATGAACCAGAGAAGAGCATTGGCAACGAAGAAACATTTTCGCGCGATATCGATAACCCAGAAGAAATTTTGGCCGAACTCCTGCGCATGTCGGAGAAAGCAACGGCTCGACTTCGAGAGCGGGGTTTGTTTGCCAAGACAATCACCATGAAGATTAAGTTTGCAGATTTCACAACGCTGAGCCGAGCTAAGACGCTTCCCATTGGAATTGATAGCACCCAAGAAACGTACGAGATAGTTAAAAAGTTATATCTAGCGCTGCGTAACGAGGGTGCGCGTATTCGTTTAGTCGGGGTATCACTAAGCAATCTGCTGGCAGAGGCGCCGGTGCAGCTCGAACTCGGAGCCCGCGATCGCGGCTGGCGTGATGCCGATACCGCTATCGATAAGGCTAAGGCCCGCTTTGGCCGTGGCAGCGTGCGTCCAGGTCGCCTCATTTCCGGCAATTCCGACGACGAGTAGGCCTAACTAGCGTAAGAAAAAGAAGTGTTCTACAGTGTGTTTATGTCTTTATCTGATCGCGAGCGCCGCTTACTGGCCGAGATGGAAGCAGCCCTTGCCACCGATGATCCGGGGCTCGAGTCAAAGTTAACCGGCTCAACAATGACGGCAACTAAGCCGCGATTACTCATAGCTATCTTCCTTGTCCTGATTGGCCTTGCTGTGATCCTCGGGGGTCTGGTCTCTAAGACAACTCCAGTAGGGGTAGTCGGCTTCCTGATTGCCTTAAGTGGAGTCCTGACCCTGATTCGCTCCCTTGGCGCGCTCACAAAAGGCGCTCCACGTGCTAAATCCTCCCGTAAATCTCTCTCGCAGCGTCTAGATGAGCGTTGGGATCAGCGAGATATGTAGGTAGAGAAATCTGCTCGACCAGCCCTGGCCATATGGTCGGGGCTTTTTTACGCCCTTTTTCACCCCGGGAGGCTGGGGGAGGGCGAGGGAAAATAATGGCAGAAAGTGGAGAAAAAAGGAGGAAAGTGGTGTAAAGTGGGGAATTGAGCGGGGAATTCACGCTCAGACCACTTGGGGAAGGGGTTCAAAGGGATGTTTCTCGGTACTCACGAACCGCGCCTTGATGAAAAAGGCCGCCTCATCCTCCCCGCTAAATTCCGTGAAGAGCTCTCACCCGGACTTGTCATCACTAAAGGTCAAGAGCGTTGCCTCTACGTATTTCCAGCAACTGAATTCGCAACGATTACAGAAACTTTGCGCCAGGCACCAGTAACTGCAAAGAGCGCTCGCGATTACCAACGCGTGATGTTTGCCGGGGCGCACGATGAAATTCCTGATCGCCAAGGGCGCGTGACTATTCCACAAGGACTTCGCACGTATGCGGGCCTGGAAAAAGAGTGCATCGTAATCGGTGCAAATACCCGCGTTGAAATTTGGGATAGCGCTGCTTGGAATGAATATCTCGCTGATCGCGAAAAGAGTTTTGCTGATGTTTCTGAAGAAGTTTTTCCGGGACTTTTTTAAAACATCAGCAAAAAATATTTATCACAAAGAAGTACAACTGAATAAGTAAGTAAGAAAAATTAAATAGAGCGCTCATTTGTGGCCACCGCCGACCTCTCCTTACCAGTTGGGTCGGCAGCGACGTCCCTTCCCCGGCGTCGCTATCGAAATAGATCCGTCGGCCGGCGGTGACCAGAACTGAGCGCTTGTACAGCTAAGCAGAGTACATAGAACGGGGGAGAAGATGGCACACATATCTGTGATGCGCGATCGATGCGTTGATCTTCTTGCACCCGCAATCGCTCAATCTGAGAATCCAGTAGTAATCGATGCCACGCTAGGTCTAGGCGGACATACTGAAGCCCTTCTCGCAAGATTTGAAAATCTCACAGTAATCGGTATCGACCGCGATGAAAATGCGCTTGGTCGGGCGCAAGAAAGACTTGCCCCATTTGCAGATCGCGTCAAAACCGCACACTGCGTCTTTGATCAGATTACTACCGTTGCAAAAGGATTTGGCTACAAGAATATAAACGGAGCGCTCTTCGATCTTGGTGTTTCATCGATGCAACTCGATGAATCAGAACGTGGATTCTCATACTCACAGGATGCCCCCCTTGATATGCGGATGGATCGCAGTCAAGGAATTACAGCATCTGAAATCGTAAATACGTATGAGCCAGGAAAACTGGTACAGATCCTTCGCACCTACGGAGAAGAAAAGTTTGCAACTCGCATCGTTGAAAACATAGTGAAGGCCCGTGCCAAGGCACCACTAAATTCGACGACCGAACTCGCCACTTTAGTAAAAGAGAGTATTCCCGCCGCCACTCGTCGTACGGGTGGAAACCCAGCTAAGCGCACCTTCCAGGCCCTGCGCATTGAAGCCAATGACGAACTTGGTGCAATCTCACGCGCACTGCCAGATGCCCTTGATTTGTTAATGGTCGGAGGGCGCCTTGTAGTTATGTCATTCCAATCGCTCGAAGATCGCATCGTAAAAGAGATTTTTGCAGAAGCTTCGACTTCCAAGAGCCCGCGCAATCTTCCAATCGAACTTCCTGAATATGCTGCGAAGTTTTCACTTGTCTTTCGTTCGAGTGAAACCCCATCAGAGCAAGAGCTGGCAAGCAACCCTCGTTCTGCCTCTGTTCGTCTGCGTGCCATTGAAAGGGTGGCAGCGTAATGTCATTCGCAACTGCCCGCGCCTTTCTACCTTCGCGCACTCCCATCAAGAACCGCAAACCGGTAACGGAGCGAACAGCAGAAGTAATTCTCGGTCTCTTTCCTGATGTAAACAGCGGTGCACGTGCTACTCAGAAATACTTTGCAAAGTTCCTCACGATAGTGAGCTTGGTTGGATTTCTCGCACTCCTTGGCATCAATACGTTATTGGCACAAGATGCTTTTACCCTCTCAAATCTGAAATACGAAGCGAAGCAAGTTGCAGATGAACGCGATGCCATCAATCGTTTAATTGACTCGCATGCAGCGCCAGAGAAACTTGCAGCTGCGGCAATGGGTCTAGGAATGCTTCCATCTGAAACGCCAATTTTCCTTGATCTCACACCTGTTACAGGGGTGGCTAATGGGTAATCTACGTCTAGCTCAATCTCGCATTGCAATCTTGGTAACAATAATTTTCGGTGTCCTTATTCTTCTAGCCATCCAGCTCATCAGAGTGCAGGTTGTTCAAGCCAGCGACTATCAAGCAAAAGCTGCCAATGAGATGCAATCCACCAGAGTTATTCCAGCTCCACGTGGTGAAATCACCGATGTTAATGGGGTTGGTTTTGCGCGCAGCGTATCTGCCATCAATATTGTGGTTGATCAAACTCAGATTACAGATCCGGCCCGCGTTGCCGCCTTTGTCGCTCCGATTCTAAAACTGCCAGCTGAAGATATAGAGACAAGCATTACTGGAACTCGAAAGTACTCAATCGTTCTCAAGAATGCCCGTCCGGCAATGTGGGATGAACTCACCGAGGCGCTCTATGAATACAACAAAACACTTGAGAGTAAAGAACTCGATCAGCGAATCATTGGCTTCTTTCCAGAACGCGTCTTCATTCGTGAGTATCCATCGGGCTCGCTTGTCTCTTCACTCATTGGATTTGTGCGTGCTGATGGAATTGGAGCTTCGGGTCTTGAATCTGGCCTGAACTCATTAATCACTGGCACGGAGGGTCGCTACTCCTTTGCTCGTGGAGCTGGCGCTGAAATCCCGGGTTCTCAGCAAGAACTAGTAGCCGCTAAATCAGGAACAAATATCCGTCTCACAATTAATCGCGATGTTCAGTGGGTTGCCGCCGAAGCGATTGCTAAGGCGGTAAAGGATTCAGCGGCATCAAATGGCACGGTTATTGTGATGAATCCAAAGACAGGCGAGATTGTCGCTCATGCAACAGCCCCAACATTTAATCCAAACAATACAAAGTCGGTAGATCTTTCATTGATGCGAAACCCATCTGTGCAAGATGTCTATGAACCAGGATCAACGGGCAAGGTAATGACTCTTGCTGCAGCTCTGGAAGAGAAGACGGTCTCGCCAACAACGGTCTTTACTGTTCCTTACATGATTAAACGCGGCGGAGAAGCATTCCATGATCATGACAAGCATCCAATTCAGCATTTAACTACATCGGGAATTCTCGCTGTATCTAGTAATACCGGCACCATTCAAGTTGGCGAAACGATTAGCAATGACACTTTATATAACTACTTGAGAAAATTTGGAATTGGCTCGAAAACTGGTTCTGGATTACCTGGCGAATCAGCTGGAATCCTTCGTCCAGTTTCAAATTGGTCGAGAACGACAGCGCCAACAGTTGCCTTTGGTCAAGGGTACTCAGTGACGGCAATGCAGGCCACAAGTGTATTTGCCACAATTGCAAACAATGGAGTTCGCGTTTCACCCACAGTTATTGCTGGAACAAGTGATGCATCAGGACATTTCACGCCCGCAGCAAATAGAAGTTCTACCCGCGTGATTAGCGAAGATACTGCAGTAAAATTACGCATCATGATGGAGAGCGTAGTTTCTGCTCATGGAACTGCGCCAAGTGCAGCTATCCCGGGATATCGCGTAGCTGGCAAAACCGGAACTGCGAACAGATACGATGAAAGAACTGGGCGTTATAGCGGCTACACCGCATCATTTATCGGGTTCGCACCCGCAGATGCACCTCGCTATGTTATTAGCGTGACCCTGCAAGACCCAAAGAATGGTCACTTTGGTGGAGCACTTGGTGGTCCGGTGTTTAAAAAGGTTATGTCTTTTGTTCTGAAATCTGAACACGTTGCACCTACTGGAACAGAAGTACTTCCGGTAGCGCTGACCAAATCTGAGTTAGCACGTGCGCGAGTCACACAGATTGCGACGAAAAACCAATGATCCGCCCGCTTGCAAATTTCTCCCTCAATCTGCTTGAGGTGGCGCAACTTGTAAGCGCAGAAAATCTGGAGACAGACAGAACTGCATTGAAAGGTATTGAAATCACGGGAGTAGTTCATAGTGATTCTGATGTACTCCCTGGCGATATCTTTCTTGCAATTCCTGGGGCAAAAGTTCATGGTGCAGAGTTCATTGCCTCCGCTGTAGCTCGTGGCGCGGTTGCGGTTCTTACAGATTCGGCTGGTGCAGTGCGCTTTAAAGATGTGCCGACACTTGTGGTCAACGATGTGCGTCACGCCGGCGCCGTAATTGCATCATCTCTCTATAAAGATCCCACTCGTGATCTGGGAGCAATCGGAATCACGGGCACCAATGGCAAGACCACGGTTTCAACGTTGCTTTATCAACTCTTCGAAGCTGCCGGTCGAGCGACTGGATTGATTGGCACTGTTGATACAAGAATTGCGGCAGAAGTACTCAAGAGTGCGAGAACAACCCCAGAAGCGCCAGAGCTCCAGTCAATTGCGGCGGTAATGCGCGAAAGACATATGCGCCACCTCGTCATGGAAGTTTCAAGCCATGCCTTGTCTTTGAATCGCGTAAAAGCTTCTCATTTTGCAATTGTTGGATTTACGAACTTGTCCCAAGATCATCTTGATTTTCATCAGGATATGGAGAGCTATTTCCAGGCTAAGGCAAAGTTATTTCGCTTTGAATATGCTGATCTTGGCTTTATCAATATTGATAATGAATACGGCGCACGACTAGCTGCGCAATCTGAGATTCCATTTGTCTCACTCTCACGAAGTGATACATCGGCGCAGTGGCACTTCACTCGAATCCATCAGGCGTCTTCAGCAATCGAGCTAAGCATTCGCGGTACTGGTGGAATTTTGATTGAAAGCAAGACGCAATTGCTAGGACGTTACAACTTAGATAACTTGTTGATGGCAGTTGCAATCGCTCACGAATCAGGTATCGACCCAATTGAAATTGCAGCACTTATTCCCGCTCTGACCGGAGCACCGGGTCGACTGGATCAGGTTTCGCTGGGACAGAAGTTCACTGCCTTGGTTGATTTTGCGCATTCACCTGATGCGGTATCAAATGTTCTTAGCGCAGCGCGAGAATTTACGGCTGGGAAAATCATCGCCGTGCTCGGTTGCGGTGGCGATCGCGATACTTCTAAGCGCAGCCTGATGGGGGAGGCACTGGTGAGCGGCAGCGATATCGCCATCTTTACCAGCGATAACCCACGTAATGAAAACCCAGCGGAGATTTTGCGGCAAATGACAAGCAGTGTGACTGTTGAATCGCCATCAAAAACTATCGAAGACCGCACAGCTGCGATTTCGTACGCGGTAAACCTGGCTAACGATGGAGATACAGTTTTGATTTTGGGTAAGGGTCATGAAGGTGGGCAAGAGATTGCCGGGGTAGTTACCCCCTTTGATGACCGAATTAAATTGGCGCTGGCGATTGAGGCTAAAAAATGATTTCGATTCTTGCCTCAGAGATTGCTGAGATTGTCGGAGGAAAACTTCATGGTGCTGATGTCACGGTAACAAAAGCACCTGTACTCAATTCCCAAAAAGCAGTCGCTGGATCAATCTTCCTTGCAATCAAGGGCGAGCACCTGGATGGACATGATTTTGTCGAAGATGCACTGGCCCATGGCGCTGTCCTAACGCTAGGAAGCAGATCGGTTCCTGGATCTCACATCAGAGTTGATGATGTCACTGTTGCTCTGGGTAAATTGGCTCATCACGTTCGAGTTCAATTATCAGAACTCACAGTTATTGGAATCACTGGATCACAAGGCAAGACAACTACCAAAGAGTTGCTCACATCAGTTCTCTCCAATGTTGCACCCACTGTGGCTCCCTCTGGAAATTACAACAATGATCTTGGAGCGCCGATTTCATTACTAGAGTGCACGCAAGAGACTCGCTTCTGCATCGTGGAAATGGGTGCACGCCATCAGGGTGATATCGCAAAGTTAGCCGCGATAGCAGAACCCAATATTGGCGTCGTTCTCAAAGTTGGCTCAGCGCATATCGGTGAATTTGGTTCAGTAGAAATGATTGCCCGCACTAAATCTGAATTAATCTCAGCGCTAGCACCCAGCGCTATTGCGATTCTGGGAACGTATGATGAATTCACTCCGAAGATGGCGTCATTGCACGGCGGTAAGAATGTGTTCTTTGGTGAAGAGAGCAGCTGCGAAATACGCGCAACAGATATCGAATTTCGAGAGGGCCGTGCCCATTTCGATTTGATTACACCTGAAGGTAGAACTGCGGTAGGACTTCGAATCGCGGGGCTTCATCAAGTGGCTAATGCACTTGCGGTAGCAGCCGTAGCAACAGAACTCGGACTCTCACTCGATCAGATTGCTAGCGGACTATCTACGGCTGAGTCCGGCGCAAAGTGGCGGATGGAAATCATTGAACTCCCGCATTTGCTGCTCATCAATGATGCATATAACGCAAGCCCAGAAGCCATGGTGGCGGCCCTGCAAACGTTAGCCCTCTTTGCACAAGAACGCGGGGGAGAGTCGTGGGCATTCTTGGGAAAGATGCGCGAACTCGGCGAGTCATCCCAATCTGACCACGCTGCTATTGGCACCCTTGCATCTGAACTTGGAATCGACAATGTGGTCTGCATTGGTGCACCTGAGTATGCGAGCTCACTCGCGGAAAACTCGCACACCTCTATTTTCCACTGCGAGAGCAAGGATGAGGCACGTGAAATCGCGCGAAACATTAGTCAAGGTGATGTGGTTTTAGTAAAAGCTTCTCGATCGGAGAAGTTGGAAGAGTTGGCGGAATTTATTTCGGAACAGTGGAGTGAAGGGCAGGCGATAGAGTGAGATTAATTCTGGTTGCCGGTGCTCTCGCACTATTTTTCTCGCTATTTGGCACACCTGCACTGATCAGAGCATTGGCAAAACGTGGGTACGGACAAATCATTAGAGATGACGGCCCCACTACGCATCATACAAAGCGTGGTACCCCAACCATGGGTGGCATCATCATTATTTTTGCTGCGCTGGCTTCTTATCTCTTGGCTCACCTCATCCTTGGAAGTAGCATCTCGGTATCGGCAGTACTCATTCTTGGCCTCGTCCTAGCCCTGGGTTTTGTTGGATTTCTCGATGACTACATGAAAGTCTCGCGCCAAAACTCAGCCGGAATTTCGGGTAAGCAGAAGATTTTTGGACAGGTGCTCTTTGCATCGATTTTCGGTTATCTCGGTACTCACTTTCCAGATAAAGATGGACTCACTCCAATTTCGCTCAATCTTTCAACGCTACGAGATACCAGCATTTCACTCGGCCCAATTCTTGTAGTCATCTGGATTGCATTTATGGTCACTGCAACAAGTAATGGCGTAAATCTCACCGATGGCCTCGATGGTCTTGCAACTGGTGCATCGGTTATGACATTTCTTGCCTTCATTCTTATTGGAGTTTGGGAGTTCGGACAAAGTTGCGCCGTTGCTCTAACAAGTAATTGCTACAACGTGCGCGACCCGTTAGACCTTGCCGTTCTCGCCGCCGCCTTTGCTGGCGCGTGCACCGGATTTCTTTGGTGGAATGCATCTCCCGCGAAAATATTTATGGGAGATACCGGATCGCTAGCACTTGGTGGTGCGCTGGCTGGCCTTGCTGCTTCACTTCGGGTCGAGCTGCTGTTGATCCCACTCGGGGGTCTATTTGTCATCATCACACTTTCAGTTGCGCTGCAGGTTCTCTACTTCAAAGCAACTGGTGGAAAACGTTTATTTAAGATGGCTCCATTGCAACACCACTTTGAATTAATGGGATGGGGAGAAGTAACAATCGTTCTGCGATTCTGGATTATCGCCGGCCTCAGTGTGGCGCTAGGTCTTGGATTGTTCTACACCCAATGGGTCGCCGGTTAAATTTAAGGTCGCTATGCCTACCAACTCATACTCCGAGCTCTCTGAAAAACGCGTCCTGGTCGCTGGTGCTGGCGTTACCGGCACCGCATCTGCGCGGGCGCTGAGCAAACGAGGCGCGCTTGTCACAATCACTGATGACAAAATTATGGAGTTAGAGGGTTTCAAGCTTCTGTTATCGACCGACGTTGACATCACGCAATTTGATTTACTGCTGGTATCTCCAGGATGGCGCGAAGATCATCCGCTTATCGAGGCAGCGCGTCGACATGAGATTGCAATCATTAATGAGATCGATCTTGCTTGGAGTATCAAGAGCCCTGCACAAAAATGGATTGCGCTAACTGGAACGAATGGAAAAACCTCAACGGTTGAACTGACCGCACACATAATTCGCGAATCTGGAGTCTCTGCATTGGCATGCGGAAATGTTGGAACTACGGTAATTGATGCCGTGGAATCGCCAGAGAAGTATGAGTTCCTAGTTCTCGAACTTTCTTCCTTTCAACTTCACTGGCTAGAAGATTCTCATTTCATTTCGTGTGCCATCCTCAATATTGCGCAAGATCACGTTGATTGGCACGGAACATTTGATGCATACGCGGCAGCTAAGTTATCTCTGCTGGAGATGAGTAATACCGCAGTTCTCAACGCTGATGATTCCAATGTAGTTACCGGAACTTCTCACTGGCAAGGAAGAAAAGTCTTCTTCACACTAGATACTCCGGCGCCGGGAGAAATAGGAATCGTGGAAGAGCTCTTGATTGATCGTGCCTTCGTGGCGGATGCACAAGAAGCGGCCATGTTCTGCGAACTTACCGAGGTGATTCCGACAGTTCCGCATAACGTATCTAACGCGCTTGCTGCAGCAGGACTAGCAAGAACTGCAGGTGTAGGTCACGAACAGATCCGCGAAGCAATTAAGACATTTAGACCAGGACGACATCGGATTGAAACTGTTTTGGAAAAAGATCAGGTCACCTGGATAAATGATTCAAAAGCCACGAATCCGCATGCAGCCGGAGCATCCGTAATGTCAGCGCTATCAGTTATCTGGGTTGCTGGAGGATTAGCTAAAGGGGCAACCATGGGTGAACTTGTGGAGCGCATAAAGAGCCGGGTTCGAATTGCAATTTTGATTGGTACTGATCGTGAGTTAATAGCGAAAGAATTACGTGTACGTGCGCCGCAAATTGAGATCATCATGGTTGATGCGCCGGCAGATTATCGAGTTGGCTCTGCTAGTAACTCACTCATGGAGTTAGTGGTTAAAACCGCCTCGACACAGACGAAACCCGGGGACACCGTGCTCCTGGCGCCGGCTTGTGCATCGATGGACCAATTCCTCTCGTATGCAGATCGCGGCGATAGATTTGCACAGGCAGTGAAGAAAGTTGTTGAAAATGGCCACTAAAACAGAGCAGCGCTTTCTCGCCAAGCCAGTTAATCATTTCTATATGCTGTTGGTAAGCGCTGGTGCGCTGAGCTTCTTGGGTCTCATCATGGTCTTCTCAGCATCATCGATTCATTCATTAGATACTCGTGGAACAGCCCTAAGCATCGTGATTCGTCAATTTGTATTTTTACTCTTGGCGCTACCGCTGGCGGCATACCTTGCGCGACTTGGTGGAAAAAAATGGGAGACCGTTGGTAAATTCGGATTCATCATCTCAATCCTGATACTCATGGTGCTGCTCATTCCAGGCGTTGGAAAAACGGTGAATGGAAATACCAACTGGATTAATCTCAAATACTTTGATGTCCAGCCAAGTGAGTTTGCTAAATTTTTTATGATCTTGTGGGCCAGTCATCAACTTTCTCGCCGCGAGATAAGTGGCAAATTTGATACTCACGTCCTGAGATTGATAGCACCCGCTTTCTGTTTCATCCTTTTTCTGGTCATGTTAGGTAGAGATTTAGGTACCGCCTCCGTGATTGCTGTAATCCTGGCTGGCTTGCTCTTTGTCTCCGGAATTAGATTGCGTCTCTTCGGAACAATCTGCGCAATCGGAGCCCTTGCATTTGCAACGCTCGTAGTGACATCCACCTATCGAATGCAGAGATTTTTAGTATTTTTAGATCCATTTGCGCCAGAAGATTACAAAGACTTGGGTTGGCAGCCGGCACATAGTTTGCTTGGCCTAGCCAGTGGTGGCCTTTTTGGCGTTGGACTTGGTGGTAGT
>Ga0208788_1001009_pt1 | contig 13778 bp, 11 predicted proteins | sample Wag4_2014_7_11_3_FD_187363 | JGI IMG/M metagenome (GOLD analysis project Ga0208788, IMG submission 187363) | Fresh water mixed with fracking chemicals microbial communities from Ohio, USA - Utica-2 Time Series FC 2014_7_11 (SPAdes) (version 2) ... | reverse complement strand
AGAATTTCCCCAGCAATCCCCCAGGGGCGCCAGTAGAATAAAGCGACCGCAAGGTCCCCTGTACCGTCACAGAAAAGGCAACCATGTCTAATTCAAACCCAGCGTTCTCCCGCTCCGCGGTCTTCACAGAGGACCGCTACGCCGCTCCGAGCGCCCGGGAGCTCGACGAAATCTACGGTCGCCCCGCTGCAACTGCCGCTGAGACCGGTCGGATGTCCTATGAGGACACCATCATGAAGACCCTGATCACCTTCGGTGTTTTGCTCGCCGGTGCGCTCGTCGGATGGGCGTTCCCCGTGCTGGCAATCCCTGGCTTCATTGTGGGCCTCGTGTTGGCACTAGTGAACATTTTCAAGAAGGAGCCCTCTCGCGGGCTGATTCTTGCCTACGCAGGATTCCAGGGTCTCTTCGTGGGTGGCATCTCTGCCATTTTCAACACGATGTGGGATGGCATTGTCACCCAGGCCGTCTTTGGAACACTCGCCGTTGTCGGCGTCACCCTGTTCCTCTTCCTCAATGGCAAAGTTCGTACCTCACCGCGCATGACCCGGATTGTGCTGGTCGCCATGGTCGGCTACATGGTCTTCTCTCTGGTCAACTTTGGTCTCCAGGTGTTCGGCGTGACTGAGAGCCAGTTCGGACTTCGCGACTATGAAGTATTCGGAATCCCGCTTGGCCTCATCATCGGTGTCTTGGTTGTTTTCCTCGCCGCCTACTCGCTCGTCATGGACTTCGAGAGCATCAAGGCGGGCGTTGAAAACGGCGCTCCCCGCAACTTTGCCTGGCAAGCAGCCTTTGGCATTGTGGTCACCGTTGTGTGGCTGTATGTCGAAATTCTGCGAATCCTCGCAATCCTGCGTGGTGAGTAACCACTCGTTATGAAAAAAGCCCCACCTCGGTGGGGCTTTTTTCATGCCACGCTTATGGCAGATAGAACACACTCTCCAACTGAGTGAAGCCTTCATCAGGCTTTTTTCCAGCCAATTGCTGGAAGAACGGAGCCATGTCTGCCTGCCACCGGGTGTTGACGTCTAGCTTGGCCATACCGGCGCGCGCGGTGGCAAGGTCCGGTGTTTCGAAATAGCCAAAGAGTGCGCCGTCTTCTCGATCAAGAAAAAGGGAATAGTTTGTCCACCCGGTTGATCTCAACGCCTCCAGCATCTCGGGCCAGACCTCCGCGTGACGGCGGACGTACTCGTCAAGGGTGTCTGTGTTGAGCTGAAGCCTGAAGCCAACTCGCTGCATGATGGGTCCTTTCTGCACTTAACGACACTGGGTGGTAGCCACAGTCTGTGACTACCACCCAGTTTGGTCAACTAGCTACTACAAGGAATTAGTAAATCTCCTTGAAGGTTGCAATGTTGTCGATGGTGAAGGTGAAGGGGTCACCGAGGTAAGCAATGCCACCCTCAACGACCTCGTAGCTCGCGTCACCAGCGGTGAAGGTCGAACCGACGGAACCGTCGAATTCGCCCTGCATCGAGAGGACAGCTGCGTACACAGCGACATAACCGAGGTCAATGGGGTTCCAGAGACCAACTTTGGTGATGGTGCCATCTTCGATGTAAGGAGCCATCTCAGAAGGAAGACCCAGACCGGTCACCGCAACGGTGGCGCCCTTAGCCTTCTTCTCCTGTGCAGCGGCCAGAACACCCACGGTGGTGGGGGCAATGATGCCGGCTACGTCAGGGTACTGAGAGAGAATCGCGTTGAACTGCTCAACGGACTTGGTTGCGTCATCGTCGCCATAGAAGGTTGCGGACTCAAGGTCGCCACCACACCACGACATGTTGGGGTAGGTCTCCTCGAGGTACGGTCCCATTGCAGCAATCCAGACGTTCTGGTTAGCAGCGGTCGCAGAGGCGGACAGGATTGCAACACAACCCTCTTCGCCAACTTCTTCGGCAATCCAGTCAACCTCAGCGGTACCGATGCGATCGGCGGCAGAGGGGAGGATGGTTACCAGACGTGCATCGGCAGACTCAGCGGCAACGTCAGCGTCGGAGGTCACAATCGTGATTCCCGCCGCAGCAGCTTCCTGAAGAGCCGGAACGATAGCGTTCTGGTCAGCAGCGGAGATCACAAGAGCGTCGTAGCCCTCCTGGATCACCTGGTTGATGAACTGAACCTGTGCGGGGCCAGTGGCCTCGTTGGGTCCAATGTAGTCACAGGTAGCGCCGAGCTCTGCACAAGCCTTCTGTGCACCCTCGTCCCATGCGGCGAAGTAACCAATGTTGATGGCCTTCGGCATGATGGCGATACGGTACGACTCGGCAGCTTCGCTGGTCTCAGTCGACTCAGCTGGCTCTTCAGTTACTGTTTCGGTGCTTGCACACCCGGCAATGCCGAGTGCGACTACGGCGCTGAGGGCAAAAGTCCTCAGGCCCGACTTAATGAGTCGGTTTTTCATTTCCCACCTCTCGAATGGTTTTCTTTGTGTTGTCCTTACCCAACGCACTGGGGCGTTTACGTAAGGCTTCAGTTATCTTTGGTGCGATAACTGAAATCAACAGCAATGCGCCACTGACAATCAGTAGCGAGTTTGCTGTAAATCCTGTGAGTTGCAGCGCGGAGCGAATCACGCCAAGCGAGAGCACGGCGGCGATAACGCCCCACATTGTGCCGACTCCTCCGGCGATCGAAACGCCTCCGAAGAGCACCGCAGCAATAATGCTGAGCTCATAGCCCACCGCGCCATCAGGAGAAGCGCTGGCAAATCGAAGCGTGTACACAACGCCGGCCACACCAGCCATGAGACCGGTCATGGCAAAGAGCATCAGCTTGGTGCGCTCTACCGGGATGCCACTGAACCGGGCTGCTTCAGCGTTCACACCAATCGCGAACGTCCAGCGGCCGTAGCGGGTGTGGTGAAGGACAAACCAGGCGATGGCCGCCAGGACAACCAGAAGAATCGTGGACCAGGGCAAGAAGGTTCCTAGGATACGGCCATAGCCAATCGAAATCCAGAACTCGGGCAGTTCGTTGACCGGCTGGTTACCGAGCAGGACATAACTCAACCCTCGATAGAGAGCCAAAGTGGCAATCGTGACAGCGAGAGAGGGCAAGCCAAGTTTCGTCACGAGATAACCGTTGAAGAGGCCGCAGGCCAAACCAACCAGGAGGCCCCCAATAATTGCGAGTTCAAAAGGAACGCCAGCTCTGTAGAGGAAGCCAAGGCTCGCACTGCTCAGGTTAAGAGCTGAAGCAACGGAGAGGTCGATTTCGCCCGAAATGATGAGGAAGGTCATCGCCAAAGCGATGATGGCGAATTCCGTAACGTCTCGAAGAACGAAACTCAGATTGCTCGCATTCGCAAAGTTGTCCGAGAGCAAAGTTCCAATCATCACCGCAACGATGAGGAATATCCCGACACCTTTGTCCCAGCTGAAGTTCCATCTACGCATCTTTGGACCCCATAATCGTCGTCGTCTTTACCCTGGAGTTGAGGTACTTATCAAAAGCAATGGCGATGATGATCAAGGCGCCATTAAAGGCCTGCTGCCAAAACTGCGGGATTCCGAGTGCGCCGATTGTTCGGGTAATCGCCTGCAGGAGAATCGCTCCGAGGAATGCCCCCCAGACGGTTCCAGAACCGCCAGCAATCGTCACGCCACCCACGACGCACGCTGCAATCACGATTAGTTCAAGTGCCAGTCCTGAATTCGCATTAGCCGCGTTAAACCGACCCAACATGACCGCTCCAGCGAGGCCCGTCAGCGCGCCGTTGAACAGGAATGCTCCGAAAACTCGCCGCGCTACCGGAATACCTGCGAGCTCGGCAGCGGCTGGGTTGGAGCCGATTGCGTAAAGGTCACGAGCCGCTTTCACACGGCGCATCACAATGCCACTGACAATTGCGAGAGACAGCCCGATTATGAAGAGGTAGGGGATGCTGCCTAAGCGGTTCAACCCAATCCAGGCAATCTCCGGGGGCACCATGGCCGCTGTGATGGTGCGACCGAACGCGTAATCGTTGAACACACCCCGCACGATGTAGAGCGCGCCGAGGGTCACCACGAGGCTCGGAAGTTGCAGATACGCGACAAGGAAGCCGTTGACGGCTCCGACGACCAGCCCCACCGCAAGCGCAGCTCCAAGGCCTGCCATGAGCCCATAGCCCTGGGCATAGATGTCACCGATTAAGAACGAGGTAAAGCCGATGAGCGACCCCACTGAGAGGTCAATGTGTCGCATGACGATTACAAACGTTTGACCAACGGCCAAAATCGCCACAATTGCAACGCCCAAAAGGATGTCGGTGGCGCCCGAAGCGCTCAAGAAGCTGGGGTTGGCAATTCCGGCGAGCAAGACAACAGCAACGAGCGCGATAAACACAGGAAGCTCACGAGCGGTGACGAGTCTCTTAAAGGTCTTCATACCGACATCACCCCGCCCGTAGCCAACGTGATGATGGTCTCGGGGTCCGCTTCCGAGCGATCCAGGGTCCCTCGGTGTTCACCCTCGCGCATAACAAAGACTCGGTCTGCCATACCCAATACTTCGGGCAGCTCGGAGGACACCATGATGACCGCCATACCCTGCTGGGCCTTCTGAGACAGGAGCTTGTGGACCTCAGCCTTGGTACCCACATCAATACCGCGAGTGGGCTCATCAACAATCAAGACCGTGGGCTCGGTTGCAAGCCACTTGGAGAGGACAACTTTCTGTTGGTTACCGCCGGAAAGTCGCTCCACTGGGTCAGAGAGATCAGCAAACTTCAGTTGAAGAGTTGACGCCCACTTTGCAGCGGTGGACTCCTCGTGCTTCCTGCGCAGCACCAACCATGAGCTGAGTTTCTTCAGCATCGTGACCGCGACATTTCTCGCGATACTCGAGGCCATGAAGAGACCCTGCTGCCGGCGATCTTCAGGAACAAGGGCAATTCCGGCTGCCATCGACACCGAAGGCTTCCCGGCCGGCAATTTTTTGCCCAGCAGTGTGACCGATCCGGAGTCGTACTTGTCAATGCCAAAGATCGCGCGAATTACTTCTGAACGGCCCGAGCCGACCAAGCCCGCCAGAGCAAAAATTTCTCCCGCTCGAACATCGAAGGAGATATTGGAGAACTGGCCAGCGAGGCTCAGGTCCCTCACCTCAAGCACCACATCACCAATTTTTGGCTCGAGCTTGGGGAACAACTCAGACACCTCACGCCCCACCATCATGCGGACAACCTCTGACTCAGAAGTCTCAGAGATGAGTGAGCTGGCAACCGTTGATCCATCGCGCATGACTGTCATCCGGTCACACAGTGCGAAGACCTCGTCGAGTCTGTGACTGACAAATACGACGGCGCTGCCCTGATCACGAAGATTGCGAACAACCGAAAAGAGCCGCTCCACTTCCTTGGAGGAAAGAGCTGCAGTTGGTTCGTCCATCACGATTACCGTGGTGTCAGTGGAGAGGGCCTTAGCGATCTCAACGATTTGCTGGTCAGCAATGGAAATACCGCGGGCTTTGGCCATCGGATCAAGGCTGACGCCGAGGCGGTCAAACAAAGCTTGGGCACCTTTTTCCATGGCGGCCCAATCGACCAGTCCGCCTGAAGTGAGCTGGCGCCCAACGTAGACATTTTCTGCCAGCGTGAGATCAGGAAATAGGCTCGGCTCCTGATAGATAACGGCGATTCCTTGATCGATCGAATCTCGGGTATTGCCCTGGTGGAAATCGCCGCCGTTGAGTCGGATTTCGCCGGCATCCGCGCGGTGGACGCCAGCCAAAGTCTTCAGCAGGGTGGACTTGCCCGCGCCGTTTTCGCCAAGCAGAGCATGGACTTCACCCGCATACAAAGTGAGACTCGCATCCACGAGGGCCCGGACTCCGCCGAAGGATTTGGCGACATGCGCCATCTCCAAGACAGGCGTTCCTGTCTCAGGCTTAGAGAGCACCATTGCACAAACCTCGGATTTTGAATCGTTTCAATTTAGACAAGACTAATAGATTGCTAGCCCCCATGGCGACCATCGCAGGGTTTGTGGGCGAATCGTTACAATTGCCCGGAATACCGTGGCTCACGAGCTCCTCCCCCTACTCAGAGATGGGGAGTACGTCACAGGTTTATAGGCCGCAGAGACTAAGGCGCGAAGTGATTCCGCGTCGCCAGAGATCAGGCCAGCAGCTCGCGCCTGAACCAGGAGATTCCCAATTGCGGTGGCTTCCACCGGCCCCGAGATAACAGACAGACCGCTGTGGTCGGCCAAACGTTGGCATAAGAGCGCGTTTTGTGATCCCCCACCTACCATGTTGATCTCTCGGATGGCGGTGCCAGAAAGGGCTCCGACGGTAACCACCGCGTCGCTAAAGGCAATCGCAAGACTCTCAACAATGCTCGCCACGAGGGCGACGTGTCCATCCGGAACGGGCTGGTCGTGGGCTTCGAGCCATGATCCAATTCTTGTCGCCATATTGCCTGGTGCCATGAATACCGGGTCGTTGACATCGAAGTGCGAAAGAGCCCCTCGGTAGTCGAGCGCCTGTGCGACCAGGCCCTCGACGCTCACGTCGTAGCCTTCCATTTTCCATTGGCTCACACTTTCGTTGAGCAACCACAAGCCCATGACATTGTGTAAAAAGCGGACTCGGCGATCTAGGCCGAGCTCATTGGTGAAATTAGCCTGGCGTGCTGCGTCCGTGAGGATTGGAGACTCGATATCCACGCCCACTAATCCCCATGTGCCACACGAAATGTAGGCGCTCTCGGTCCCCGCGAGCGGTGTTGCCAGAACTGCGGAGGCAGTGTCATGCGACGCGACAGCCACGACCTCAGCGTCACCACCCACCACAGCACGAACCTCAGGCGTCAGCCGCCCCAGTCGATGGCCCGGCTCGTGGATCGGCGCAAAGATATGCTCCGGAGCGCCCGAGAGCGCGACAAGTTCCCGGTCCAGATTGCCCGTCCGCGGGTCAATCAGGCCAGTCGTCGAGGCGTTGGTCAACTCCATGCCCTGCTGGCCCGTCAACCAAAAGTTGACCAGATCGGGGATGAGAAGGAGCGATGTCGCAGACCCGGCGATCCCGCCCCAGTCTTCTGCGGCGAGCTGATAAATCGTATTGAAGCTCAGAAACTGGAGTCCGTTTTTCTTGAAGAGGCCCTCGAGCGGGAGCGCCTGGTGAACACGGCCAACTCCGCGCGCGGTGCGTTCATCTCGGTAGTGGAAAGGCTCACCCAGGAGGGTGTCCTCACGAAAGAGCCCGTAGTCGACTGCCCAAGAGTCCACGCCGATGGAAAGCAGAGGTCCCTGTTTTGCTGCCATTGCAATGCCATCGAGAACATGAGCGAACAACCCTGTCGCATCCCAATGCAGTGCCCCCGACGACTCAATGGGCCCATTGGGGAAGCGGTGAACTACTTCGTGATGCACTGCGTTTGCAGACACATGACCGGCAATAACCCGGCCACTGGTAGCACCTAGATCAACAGCGACGAGCGACGAGCTCATCGCAAGAAGGCCGCCGCGACGCCCGAATCAACGGGAATATGAACACCGGTTGTGAGCGTCAGGTCGGGACCGGTCAACACAGCAACAGCGTCGGCAACGCTTTCGGGAACGACCTCTCTCTTGAGGATGGTGCGCTGGGCATAGTAGCGTCCAAGGTCTTCTTCCTTCACGCCGTAGGTCTTGGCTCGATTTGCACCCCACCCACTGGCGAAAAGTCCGGACCCACGAACCACGCCGTCGGGGTTGATTCCATTGACGCGGACTCCGTATTCGCCAAGCTCCACAGCCAGCAAACGAACCTGGTGAGCCTGGTCTGCCTTCGTCGCCGAGTAGGCAATGTTATTAGGGCCAGCAAATACCGAGTTTTTTGACGAGATATAGATCACGTCACCGCCCATGGCCTGGGCGATCAAGACACGAGCGCTTTCCCTGGAGACCAGGAACGAACCTTTCGCCATGATGTCGTGCTGGAAATCCCAGTCCGCTTCGGTCGTCTCAAGCAGAGGCTTCGAGAGGGATACACCAGCATTGTTGACCACAATGTCGAGGCCACCGAATGCGAGCACCGCCGCATTGATGGCATCGCGAACGGCTTTTTCACTGCGCACGTCCATCCCAACGCCAATCGCAACATCAGTCGAGCCAATCTCGGCGGCAACCTCACGAGCTCTGTTGGCGTCAAGGTCAGCGATCACCACGCAAGCGCCCTCAGCGGCCAACCGCTTCGCGGTTGCCTTGCCGATTCCAGAGGCCGCGCCAGTCACAAAAGCGACTCGTGAAGCATGCGACTTGGGCTTGGGCAACCTCTGAAGTTTCGCTTCCTCGAGCGCCCAATACTCAATACGGAACTTCTCTTTCTCCGAAATCGGGCGGTAGCTCGAGAGCGCTTCCGCGCCACGCATCACGTTGATGGCGTTGATATAGAACTCGCTAGCGACCCGGGCGGTTTTCTTGTCAGGACCGAACGAGAACATTCCAACCCCAGGGACCAGAACGATGAGAGGGTCGGCGCCCCGCATCGCTGGAGAATTCGCGTCGGCGAACTTCTCGTAGTAGCGGGTGTATGCAACTCGATAGTCGGCGTGAAGCTTTCGCAGGCGAGCCGTAACGGCTTCGATTGTGGCACCCGGCGGGAGGTCAAGAACCATCGGGCGAACCTTGGTGCGCAGGAAGTGGTCAGGACACGATGTCCCCAGCGCAGCTAGCTTGGAGTGCTTGGCGCGTGACAGGAAGTCCAAGACCACGGTCGCATCCGTGAAGTGGCCCACCATCGGTCGGTCGCTCGAGGCAAGACCGCGAATGAGCGGCGCCAAAGCAGCAGCGCGCTCGTGCCTGGCAGCTGGAGCCAGCGGTTTGTTGGCAGCAATGACCGGACCGAAAGGGTCCTTCTTGCCGTTGCGGGAGATGTAGGACTCGGCGGCACGGATGATCCAGAGCGAATTCTTCTCGCACTCGGCACTGGTGTCGCCCCAGGCAGTGATGCCGTGGCCACCCAGGATGCAGCCAATCGCACCCGGATTCTTTCGCTTGATTTCGGCGATGTCGAGACCCAACTGGAAGCCAGGGCGTCGCCAAGGCACCCACACCACCTTGTCGCCATAAATCTTGGCGGTCAGCTCTTTGCCATCCGAAGCGGTGGCAATGGCGATGCCGGAGTCTGGGTGAAGGTGGTCAACATGATTCGCATCGACCAAGGCGTGCATTGCGGTGTCGATGGACGGCGCAGCGCCACCTTTTCCGTGGGAGCAGTAGTCGAAGGCTTCCACCATCTCGTCTTCACGATCGACACCGGGATACACATCCCGAAGGGCGAGAACTCGATCAAGCTGGAGAACAGCTAACCCTTCGGTACTCAGGGTCCCCAGGTCGCCGCCGGAGCCTTTGACCCAAACCAGGGGGATGTTCTTGCCGGTAACAGGGTCTTTGCCAAGCCCCTTGGCGCTGGTATTCCCACCGGCGAAGTTAGTGTTTCTCGGATCACTGCCTAGTCGACGGGATCTGGCAACCAACTCGTTTGCCGTCTTCGACACTATGCGCCCCATCCCATCTGTGCTCCACCAACGCGTTCTTTAGCGATGGCGTCCAGGTGACCGCTCGAACGGTAGGCATGGAAAGGATCGCGGGGAAGCCCCCGCGACTCCCGCCAGTCCGAGAGCGCGCCTCGCACGTCGGTGTTGTATGCGTCCATCAGGACGCTGTTTGCGCCCAATACATCGCCCGACTTTTCGGCGGCCTCAAGGGCCGGCAGGTCCACCAACAGAACCTTGGCCGTCATTTCTTGGACGTTCAGAACGCTTCGGATTTGGCCCGGGATCTTGTCTTCGATGTTGTGGCACTGATCGAGCATGAAGGCGACGCCGGAGCCCTTGTCGAATCCCCCATTGCGATAAACCTCGAAGATGATCCGGAAAAGCTGGAAAGGGTCTGCCGCACCGACGATGAGGTCGTCATCGGCGTAGAAGCGTGAATTGAAGTCAAACGAACCCAAACGGCCAAGACGCAAGAGCTGAGCGACGATAAACTCAATGTTTGTACCGGGCGCGTGGTGTCCGGTGTCAAGGCACACGGTCGCCTTTTCTCCAAGCTCGTTGACCTGAACGTAGGCGGTCCCCCAGTCTGGAACGTCCGTGTGATAGAAAGCGGGCTCGAAGAACTTGTACTCGAGCACCAGTCGGTGGTTCTCGCCGAGCCTGCTGTATATCGCCTGCAGGGATTCTTGCAACCGGTCCTGACGCGCACGAATGTTGACCTGGCCCGGGTAGTTGGATCCATCGGCCAGCCAAATCTTGAGGTCCTGAGAGCCAGTCTCGTTCATGATGCCGATGCACTCGTAGTGGTGGTCGATGGCTGCTTGGCGCACCTTCTTGTCAACATGGGTGAGCGAGCCAAACTTGTAAATTTCGTCCTGGAACGTGTTCGAGTTGATGGTGCCCAGTGACACGCCAAGACCCTCCGCGTGAGCCTTCAGCTCGGCAAAGCTATCGACCTTGTCCCACGGAATGTGCAGCGCGACAGAGGGCGCCAGCCCGGTAAGTTCATGGACCTTGGCTGCATCAGAGATTTTTTCGAACGGGTTGCGCGGCGTCCCAGGGGTAGTAAAAACCCGGAACCTAGTTCCTGAATTACCAAAAGCCCACGAGGGCAATTCAATGGCTTGCGCCTCCAAGAGATCCGTCATTGCCTTGGTAAACATCTTTGTTTCTCCTTTACCGACGGGGCGTCGGCCTCGTTTATTGAAACGATTCAATGCTCTGATACCTGTAACCTTGTCATAATAACGAGGTCCCTGTCAAAGGACCGGCGGCCCAAGTTTGTGACGATTTAGCTACGAGAAGTCCACTCCCAGACCAGCGAGGTTTCGAGGCCCTATGTCAACCAGCATCAAGGATGTTGCGGCGCAGGCAGGCGTCTCGGTCGGGACTGTCTCGAATGTGTTGAACCACCCCGCACGAGTCAGTCCGGCGACAGTTAAGCGGGTGCAGAGAGCAATTGGCGCCCTCGGGTTTGTTCGAAATGACGCGGCGCGCCAGCTCCGGGCGGGGGCGAGCAGAACGATTGCCCTCATCGTCTTTGATGCTGCGAATCCTTTCTTCACGGACTTGGCCAGGGGCGCCGAGGACGCTGCGAGCGCTGAGGGCTACTCCGTTGTGCTCGCCAATACCTCAGAATCCGATGAGCGGGAACGCGGTTATTTGGACCTGTTTGAAGAGCAGAGGGTTCGGGGCATTCTCATTTCCCCTTATGGAGATGTTGAAGACCGGCTGGCCGCGCTAAAAAGTTTCGGTATTCCCTCCGTGCTCGTGGACCGGGTGAGCGAGGGCGAAAAGTTCAGTTCCGTTTCCGTGGACGACGTCGCTGGTGGATTTACCGCAGTAGAACACCTGCTGGGCCTCGGGCGTCGAAAAATTGGTTTCGTCGGAGGGCCAGCGGGCATTCCACAGGTGCGCGACCGTCGCCACGGCGCTGACAAGGCCGTCTCCCAAACCCCCGGCGCGACCCTTACCGTGTTCGACACGACCGCCACCACCGTTCTTGAGGGAAGGCGCATAGGAGAGGTAATCGTTGGAATGGCACCGAGCGATCGACCAGACGCCCTGTTTGCTGCCAACGATCTGGTGGCGCTTGGTTTGCTCCAGGCGCTCGTGGTCAGTGGCAAGCTCACAGTTCCCGATGACATAGCTCTTGTGGGTTACGACGACATTGGCTTCGCCACCTCGGCGATTGTGCCCCTGACATCTATTCGCCAGCCCAGTGCGCTGATGGGAGAAACCGCTCTGAAACTTCTGAGCGACGAAGCATCAGACCCGCAACTCAAGCCCCAGCGGATTGTCTTCCAGCCTGAGCTGGTCATTCGAGCTTCCGCCTAACTCACTCCCACTCGATGGTGCCAGGCGGCTTCGACGTGATGTCGAGAACGACGCGGTTCACCTCGGGAACTTCATTAGTGATGCGGTTGGACACCTTTGCCAAAACGTCATAGGGCAATCTGCTCCAGTCCGCCGTCATGGCGTCCTCGCTGGAGACCGGACGCAACACAATCGGGTGGCCATAGGTTCGGCCATCTCCCTGCACGCCTACTGATCGAACATCGGCCAGCAACACCACAGGGCACTGCCAGATCTCGGCATCAAGCCCGGCCAAGGTCAGCTCTTCTCGCACAATCTTGTCGGCAGCGCGCAGTGTGTCCAGGCGATCCTTGGTCACCTCGCCAATGATGCGAATACCAAGGCCTGGGCCTGGGAACGGGTGACGCCCGACAATGGCTTCTGGCAGGCCCAACTCGCGGCCAATCGCGCGAACCTCATCTTTGAACAGGGCGCGAAGTGGCTCAACCAAATCAAACTCGAGGTCATCGGGTAAACCACCAACGTTGTGGTGGCTCTTGATGACCGCGGTTCCAGAACCCCCACCACTCTCGACAATGTCCGGATAGAGGGTTCCCTGCACCAAGAACTTCACTTGAGCGCCCCCGTCTTTGGCTTCAGCCACAATCGAGGCGGCCGCACTTTCAAAGGTCCTAATGAATTCCCGTCCGATAATCTTGCGCTTGGTCTCCGGGTCACTCACACCGGCAAGCGCACCGAGGAACTGCTCCTCGGCATCCACGGTGACAAGTCGAACGCCAGTTGCGGCAACAAAGTCCTTCTCCACCTGCTCGCGCTCTCCCAAACGCAGAAGCCCGTGGTCGACAAACACACAGACAAGCTGATCTCCAACCGCCTTATGAACCAGGGCCGCGGCGACGGCGGAGTCGACACCACCGGAGAGCCCACAGATCACAAGGTCGCCACCGACCTGGTTGGCAACAGCATCGATCTGGTCAGCAATGACATTGCCACTGTTCCAACTGCGATCGAGTCCCACAACTTTGTGGAGGAAATTCTCCAGCACTCCTTGCCCATGCTCGGAGTGCTTCACTTCGGGGTGCCACTGGACTCCAAACAATTTCTTGGCCTCTGAGCCAAACGCTGCCACGCCCGTGGCATCCGTGGAGGCTAAGACCTCAAAGCCCGGTGGGGGGCTCTGCACCTGGTCGCCATGGCTCATCCAGGTGGTTTGCTTCTCGGGCTGGCCGGCAAAGAGCGGCGTGAGACCGGGATTGACGGTAGTCGCAGTTGCACCGTATTCACGAAGTCCTGTTTTCCCCACATCGCCACCAAGCGCCTGGGCCATCACCTGGAATCCGTAGCAAATACCCAGCACTGGAACACCAAGCTCGAGGATGCCCTCCTGCAGGGAAGGTGACCCCTCTTCATAGACACTGGATGGGCCACCGCTCAGAACAATTGCCAGCGGGTTCTTTGCTGCGATCTCTGAAGCGCTGGCATGGTGAGAAATGATTTCGGAGTAGACGCCGGCTTCGCGAACCCGCCGGGCAATCAATTGGGCGTATTGGGCCCCAAAATCCACGACCAAAACAGGTCGATGCTCACTCACGAGTCGCTCCCCGCCGTTGCGATGATCTCTTCAACAACACGGTGAGCCCAACGCTCCAAGAAGAACGAGAACACCGGGAACAAACCACCAGAGGCAAGCCAGAGGAAACGCCAGAACGGCCAGCGCAACAGGCTCCAGACTCTAAAACACGTGAACAGGTAGACGACGTAGAACCAGCCGTGGGCAATCAGAATCGCTGAGGAGAGATTGATCGCCTGCACGGTGTCGTTGGGAACAAAGGCCAGGAAGCCCTGGGGTCCCAACATTTCCAGCTCACGACCAAAGCCATATTTGGCGATGATCTCGATTGCCAAGAGAAGCAGAAGGACCCCGGTGACATTAGCGGCACGGGTGAACCACGTCAGCGCGGTGGACACTCGCTCTACCTGGGCGCCAGTCAGT
>Ga0208788_1001008_pt1 | contig 13781 bp, 13 predicted proteins | sample Wag4_2014_7_11_3_FD_187363 | JGI IMG/M metagenome (GOLD analysis project Ga0208788, IMG submission 187363) | Fresh water mixed with fracking chemicals microbial communities from Ohio, USA - Utica-2 Time Series FC 2014_7_11 (SPAdes) (version 2) ... | reverse complement strand
TGAACACGTAGGTCTTGCCGGAACCCTTGATCAAGTAGTCGGGGCCGAAGGCCACCAGATTCCAACTCTTGCCTTTGCAATGTTCCAGCTAACTTTTGCCATCATTACCGTGGCACTTCTTTCAGGAGCAATTGCCGACCGCGCCAAGTTTGGATCTTGGATTGTTTTCGTAGGTCTCTGGATTACCTTTGTTTATCTCCCAATCTGTCACTGGGTCTTTGCCGCACAAAATGGTGAAGGTGGTTGGATCATCGACAAGCTCAAGGCGCTCGATTTTGCCGGCGGTCTAGTTGTTGAAATCAACTCAGGCGCTGCAGCTCTTGCACTTGCAATCGTCATTGGTAAGCGTGATGGATTTAAGAAAGACCCAATGCGTCCACATAACATGCCACTCGTTTTACTTGGTGCAGGAATGCTCTGGTTTGGCTGGTTTGGATTCAATGCGGGCTCGGCACTATCTGCCGGTCATCTTGCCGCAACGGCGATGATCAACACACAGATTTCAACAGCTGCCGCTGCAATGACGTGGATCATCTACGAGAAATTACGCAACGGAAAAGCAACAACTCTTGGCGTTGCATCCGGTGCAATTGCCGGTGCTGTTGCAATTACCCCTGCGTGTGGCTATCTCAACCCAGTAGGTGCACTTGCACTCGGTCTCGTTGCAGGTGTCGCTTCTGCTTGGGCTGTTACTCGCAAATACAAATTTGGTTATGACGATTCACTCGATGTCGTCGGAGTACATGGTGTCGGCGGCCTTCTCGGAATGCTCGGCATTGGTTTACTTGCAACATTGACCGCAAATGCAGCTGGCGCAAATGGCCTCTTCTTTAATGGTGGAGCAACTCAGTTAAACCGCCAGATAATCGCAATCATCGTTGTGGCTCTCTTCTCATTCTGTGCGACTTGGTTGATAGCAACCTTGATTTCTAAGACCATCGGATTCCGCGTATTCCGTGAAGATGAGCTGACTGGCTTGGATACAACTTTCCACGCAGAATCTGCATACGACATAACAGGAAATTCCAATCGCTACTAAGCGAGATTGAAGGCAAATAAATGAAGCTCATAACAGCAATCGTGAAGCCTGCAAAGGTCGATGACATCAAAGTTGCACTGCAGGCCGTTGGCATCGCCGGCATGACAGTTTCTGAGACTCGGGGCTTTGGTCGTCAAAAGGGCCATACCGAGATTTACCGTGGAGCCGAATACACAGTGGATTTTATTCCGAAGGTGCGCATTGAGGTTCTTGTCGATGACAAGGATTTGCAGTCAATCGTCGACACAATCGTAAATGCGGCAAATACCGGATCTATCGGTGATGGAAAATTGTGGGTCACCTCAGTTGAGCAAGTTATCCGCATTCGCACAGGCGAGCGCGGACACGACGCTCTCTAGCCTTTAGGAATTAGCTGCTGCGGGCACTTGCTTAAAATACTTGCCATCGCATTCTTCTCTGCAAGCGTTACCCAAATCGAATACTTAGCTTTCACTGCAATCTGCCTTGCAACATAGGCACACCGAAAACTCTTTAGCGGTGGCAACCATGTTGCCGCATCTCCGTCGCCTTTCTGCGAATTCAGTCTTCCCTTAACTGCCATCAAGTTAAGGGGATCATTAGCAAATGCTTTTCGAGTATCTGCAGAAAGTTTCTGGGCACCTTTCTGCCAAGCATCCGATAGTGCGACGCTATGGTCAATCTGAACCTCACTGCTTGTTAAAACTCCACGAGTAAATGCAATCGACTCCCCTGAAAAAGGATCCACTAATACACCAGATAACACGATGCAGTTTTGCGTGCCTTCACGATAAATAATCTGAGTGAGGTCACGAGTCAATATGTCATTGCGGGTATCGCATCCATTGCGATCGACATCTGCCCATGCTGGACCAAATTGCGCACGGGTATACCCAGTCTTTGGTGCACGTCCCTTCACTTCAAGAGTCTCAAGCACAAGTGAAGCTTTCTTCTCAGCTGCCTCAGCCGGCGCTAGGGGTGCCACCATTGCAATTGCAATCAGCACTGTTGTAATGCGGATTTCCCAGATAGAGATGGCCCTATTCATAGGCTAATCATGCCCACTAACACTCCCCTGGCGCAGTTCTTGAAGGCTAAAACGATGGTCATGCATTGAGTTCGGAGCTGGTAAGGTCTGCTCTGCATTTAAGCGTTCCCGCGCTTAAATGGGTTGTTAGCTCAGTTGGTAGAGCAGGTGACTCTTAATCACCGGGTCGGGGGTTCGAGTCCCTCACAACCCACTTATGAGCGTAGGTGGCTCTGATCTAATCCTCATTTTCAGTCGATGACTGGGTGAGTGTCAGACAGACTTCTTTGGTAGAAATTTCTAATTGGATAGTACCTAATGAACCAATATGCAATCTAAACGTCGTTCGGACTCGAACCGACACTGGATAGATTTTATCTTTTGCTGGTCCTGCTAGTTACTCCCACAGAAATTGGACTGGAAGTTACATTTAAAATTCCATCCGTAACCGGATCTGCAGTTGCGAGCACTGTTACAGAACCACGCGCCGAGGGTCTCCAGGGACAGTTCGAGATTACTTTTTCTTATATCCCTTTGGACACTTTGCATTTGGACCAGAAACCTTCTTGGTCAGCTTTCCTTTTACACAAGTGATCGAAGCGGCTGGCTTACTGGGCGGACTTGGTTTTACTGTTACTTGCTGGGCCAAAAAATCTTCAGCTTGCTTAATTAAATCTAAATGCTTGAAGACTGGTGAAATAAAACCCATCTCTCGTGGGTGTTTTTCATTAGCAGGTGCATTAGTTGCTCCACAGGCATAGAAATTCATACCAGTTGAAATTCCTTGCCCCACATAAAACACTTCCCCTTTATAGGTGACTGTCAACCCACCACCAGAGTCACCAGGGCACCCTGAAAGATTTGTTAATAGCGTTTCGTTTGCTAATTCAATGAGCCCTTGTCCTTGCAACCACGGAAAATCAGACTTAGGCGCCAAGTTAGATCTATTAACTCTTGGAAGCTCACTTGGGCTTTTATTGGGATTATTCCGATCTTCGGCACACGGATTCTTCTGCCCAGGGTCACAACGATCTCGATATTCGCCGTATCCATGCCAAAGAACCTCTGCTCGTGCTTTGACTAATTCAGCCTCAATTTCTGCAGTCATCAACTTTGCTGGAGTTACGGTAGCTAAATCTTTATCCAATACCAGAACAATAAAGTCGTTCAGGGTCCACCCTGTTGATGATTTCTTATAGTCACCTACAAAAGTTTTAATGACTTTTGCTCTTCCTTCAGTGTCCTTGGTCGAAGAGTTAGGTTTGCCTACAGTTATATACTCTGGCGCAATCAAAATACGATCACCATTGGTGTCAAAACGGTAATGGGCATGCGCGGCGCTAAAGACAATACGTGGTGAATATAAGAATCCACTCCAGCCGGCCTTCAAACTAACTTCTGAGGGACCGCCCTGCCCAAAGATCGCAACTGCTCGGGGGTTATCGAGGTTAACTTCCGCATTCAATCCAGCCTGAGTGACCGGTGTCGAAGAGCAAATCATCGCACTCGTAATCACAAGAGCTAGAGCAACTTTGCGCATATCTGAACCTAACATCAACTCTTTCACTGTCAAGGGTTTTGAGGAGCCCAAAATCTACAAATCCGTTTAATTTCGAGTCAGGTAACCCCAAACCAAGCTTGCTGCGATAGCCACCCAAATTTGATACGGAACAAGTAGCAATCCCATAATGAAAGAAGCCTTGAAGGTGAGATAGAGGACTGGAGTCGTGAGAAGTGCCGCTGATACTAAAGCGATTGTGGCAAATGTGAAGTTGTGAGGAACATAAAATTGATAAGCCCAGGTAAGAGCCGCGGAAACACTTAAGGCAAAGAAAACCAGCCAGGCAATATTTTCTCTTCTGGTTAGCAACTGTGAAACTTGATACGAAGCAATCCCTAAGACAATAAAGTTGTATGGCCAAATGATTCCAAAGATTGAACTGGGTGGCTGCCAAGGTGGTCGATTGAGAGATGCGTACCAACTGGGTGAAGAATTAACCCAGATCCCTGAACCAAAGGCATAGACGAAGACCAAAAGGATTCCAATAGCACTTGTGATTAATTTAAAGTCCATTGCTCTTCGTCCCTTCTTTTACTGGATCCTGATACCAACGCCTATAAAAGAGCGTAGACGCAGCACCCAAAGCGATGAATAGCACAGGCACCCAGAGCGCTACTTCAGAGCCATGATCATCAAGGATCTTACCTGTCCAGATCGAGGTAAATGCACCTGCAAGTGGGATACCTGCAAAAATCAAAGAGATGGCTTCGGTCATATGTGACTTTGGAACCTTCTTCTCAACAATTGCTATCGCAGTTGGAAATAATGGTCCAACACTTCCGCCTAGGAAGAAGTTGAGGAAAAAGAGAACCGGAATCGACTCAATAAATGGCAAGGGCACTGCAATAAGAGCAAAAATTAGTAAATTGATTCGGAATCTAATGCCAGCAGAAATCTTCCATTTAATTGCACCATTGATGAGAGCAAAGATTAATCCGCCTAGTGAGCCTATAGCCAGAAGCACACCTGCCATGCCTGGATGGCCCACTTCGCGACTAAATGCAACAAAAGCCAAATTAATTGGTCCGAAGCAACCGCCGATAAGAATTATTGGAATTGCAACTGCATGGATAGCGCGATTGCGAATCAGGGGTGGGTGCTCAGTGCGCTCAATAATCTGTGGGGTGGAAACATTGTGAGTAAGTAGCAAACTGCCACCGACAAGAAAGAAAGTTGTTGCAAGAATCAGCCCTGCTGGCGGAGATACTGTTGAGATAGCAGTCGCCAATACGGGTCCAGTTATATAAACTGTTTGATCTAAAGCGCTCTCAAAACTATAGGCAGCATTTACCTTTGATTGATCTTCATCCCCCATCACTGAGACCCAACGACGACGAGTAAATGATCCGATAGAAACTGAGGACGATTCAGCCGCAATGATTGCGACAAACCAACTCCAGACAGGTGCATCAAGAGCAACGAGAGCAATGAAGGTAAACATCGCCAATGTGCGAGTAGGTACCGCAATCTTCAGAACAAACTTCTGACCCCTTTTATCTGATTGGTTAGACCAAAAAGGTGCAGAGACAACTGTTGTTAATGCAGCCACGCCCGTTAGTGCTCCTGCTATCGCATACTGCTTTTCTGCGCCGAGCACGATGAAGATGATTGCAAGTGAATCCATTCCACCCGGCATGCGTGCCAATAATCCTGAGAATGAGATTCGGAATGAGCCGGGTGAGCTTAAGAGCGTCCTATAGGTCCTAAGCATGAAATGAAGTCTAGGTGTATGAGGGGTTATCCCAACAAGGATTTCGTCGTAAACCCATCAAAAAAGCTTGTTTTTTCAGATATGAGAGAATCTGGCATGCGCGCCCGCCACGAGAAAAACCTCGACTGGGATGAGCTCTACCGATTTAATGTAGAACACGAGGAAACACCTCGTCCCTCGCGGAAAAATTCGCGCTCCCTTCTTGCAGTCGTACTTTTGATGATTGGATCGACTTTCTTTCTAAAAGGCACACTTGCTGCAAATATTTCGCTAGGTTCACCTAACTTTGAGTTTGGCCAAGGAGTGCAAGTCATAACCGCTTGTTCTGGGACTACGCCACTTACTGTGACGCCCATTGCAGACTTTGCTAACCAAAGCGGTGGGGGTTCGTTCTATTTTAAATCTTTTAAGATTTCGAATATCCCGGCTGAGTGTGCGGGTGAATCTTTCACGCTCAATGCTTATGACAGTACAACGTCAATCGCCTTAGCTACTTTTGATACTGCGACCCAAGATGTCGTGATTTACAACGATAGCGGTAATTTTGTGAGTGCTTCTGGAGCAACCGTGACCGTGGTAACACACTCGAGTTCATCCTTTACTGCAACGCTATCGGCTCCTGTGGCACTGGCATCACGGGTATCGAGAATTACTCTGCAGACCGCAAAGGGATCAGCACCTTATAACTACAACTCGGTCGCATTCACAACTAATACATACCTGACGCTTTCGCCTGGCATATCGCCAGGCACAAGCCCCTTCAGTATTGAAGCATGGATAAAGACTGACTCATCATTTAACGGCGGCAATATCCTCGGTAATGCAAATGAGGGAGGCGGCTTAAGTTTTATCTTGGATAGTTCAACACAAGCGCATATTGATGGCTACGGTATCGATGCGCGTCACTACACGTTGCCTTTTACCCTGCAACCAAACACTTGGTACCACGTTGCGATAGCCCGAAATGGCGCGAATGCTGAAACTGTTTGGGTCAATGGAACTAGATCGACTACTGGTGTACAAACCGATGGAATCAACTATTCAGGAAGAGCCACCGGCGTTAACTGGGCCACTTGCACCTGGTGTGTTGCAGGAAGCTCTAAGTTTAATGGGGAACGAATCAGCAACTTACGCGTCGTCATCGGCAGCACTCCATACGATCCAAATTCAGCAACAATTACTGTTCCTACGATGCCACTCGCAAATATCACAAATACCAAGCTGCTTTTGAACTTCAATAACAGCTCTTCAATGCTAGTTGATACTTCTGGCAATCAAACAGTTACCAATAACGGTGTCACTTTCCAATCGGGACAATAGCTAAAGATTAATCTAGATACTTATTAGAATAATGTTGTGACGAATGTATGGTGAAAGAACGCTAGCTCCACGTTTTTCTTCAGGCAAAACTTGAGATCTATCGTCGGCATAGCGCGTGATATCTAATTGCTCTATGGCAGAACGCACAGAATAAGAAGAGAGATGAGAGGATTTGGGCGTTGTTTCCAGGGTAATCATGAAGGGGTTCAGTTTGTTCAAAGTTCGAGTTAAGCGTCTTCCCCTCACCCTCGTCGCCGTTGCTGTAATTGCTATCGTCGCACTCGAGATTTTTAGAGCCGGTGCTGGTGAAAATTTTACTGAATTTGAGAGTGGAGCTCAGTACAACGCTGATTCCGATATCACTCTTAACGAAGACCGTCCCGCCTCACTCTTCTTGCCAGCTAACTATTCGGCCGAAACTCCCGTTCCTTTACTGATTAATCTTCATGGGTATACAGGAAAAGGATCGGTTCATAGCTCCTATACATATCTACAAGTTGCCGCGAAAGAAAAGGGCCTGGCTTATGTAGCACCTGATGGCACAGAAGATTCACTACGTAATCAATTCTGGAACGCATCTACTGCTTGCTGTAATTTTAATGGCGTTGATGTCGATGATGTGGCCTATATCAAATCCCTCATCGATGAGGCAGCTTCACTAGTTTCGATAGATCCAAAACGCATTTACCTCTTTGGCCATTCCAACGGGCACTTTATGAGTTACAAGTTTGCCTGTTCTACCAATGGAGTCGTTGCGGCGGTGGCTGGACTTGCTGGAGCGATGGATAACAACCTTGATAATTGCACCAAATCACCAACAAATATTCTTCATCTTCATGGCACAAGCGATCAAACAATTCTTTATAACGGAGGAGCGCTCTTTCAAAAGCCCTATCCATCAGTCGATCAGAGTTTGGCGCAGTGGTCTGAAATAAATTCGTGCACAACTTCCTCAGAGAAAGATTTTGACCTCATGCAATCCATGGTTGGTAGCGAGACAACTAATCGCACCTACTCATGCACAAAGGCAGATTTAGAGTTCTGGCGAATAAATAACGGGGTTCATACACCTACCCTGGATAGAGAATTTGCGAATAAAGTCCTGGATTGGTTATTGGCTCGAAAGCTTTAAATCGTATAGGATTCAGGCTACTTCGAGCTCGACAGATAGGGATGTAATGAAAAACGTAAAGCGCCAGCTTCCTAATCCACGTGAGCTCGCTCCCCTACTGCGCTTTACCTTGCCAAAGTTGCCGACACGAAAGAATCGCCTGGAAAAGGCGCTGACTATCTGGGACCTGCGCGCGATTGCAAAGCGCCGCACTCCAAAGGGACCATTTGATTACACCGATGGCAGCGCAGAATCTGAAGTAACTCTTGATCGCGCACGTCGCTCATATCTAGATCTGGAATTTCGTCCCAACATTTTGCATGATGTAAAGAACGTTGATACCTCTTGCGAAATTCTTGGCGAAAAGTTCGCGATGCCATTTGGTATTGCTCCAACTGGCTTTACACGCATGATGCATACCGAAGGCGAAAAAGCTGGTGCGCGTGCTGCCGAAAAATTTGGAATTCCTTTCTCTCTCTCAACGCTTGGTACAACAACTATTGAAGATGTAGTTGCGGCCGCCCCTAACGGCGTTAATTGGTTCCAGCTCTACATGTGGAAGGACCGCGAAGCCAGCATGGCGTTGGTCAAGCGTGCACAGGATGCTGGCGTTAAGCATCTGATGCTCACCGTCGATGTACCAGCATCAGGTGCGAGATTGCGTGATGCTCGAAATGGACTGACAGTTCCTCCTCGGTTGACCCTTAAGACACTTATTGATGCAGCGCCACGCCCTGAATGGTGGATGAACTTTCTAACAACACCAGCAATCACCTTTGCTTCTATGTCGAATTGGGAGGGTACTGTCGGCGAACTCCTTGACTTTATGTTCGACCCAACGATGACTTTTGATGATCTCAAGTGGATTCGCGAACAATGGGATGGAAAGTTATCTATCAAGGGCATTCAGACTGTGGAAGATGCCAAGCTTGCGGCTAAATATGGCGCTGATGCAATCATCCTTTCAAACCACGGTGGTCGTCAGTTAGATCGTGCACCTGTTCCTCTGCATTTACTTGCTGATGTCAAGAAAGAGCTAAAGAACGATATGGAGATTCACATCGATACCGGCATCATGCACGGCGCCGATGTTCTAGCAGCGATTGCCCTTGGTGCTGATTTCGCCTATATCGGCCGTGCTTATCTCTATGGCCTCATGGCAGGTGGTCAGCAAGGAGTAGAACGTGCCCTTGAAATCATGCAAAAAGAGATGGTCCGCAATATGAAGTTACTTGGTGTTAATTCACTTAAGGAGCTTGAACCAAAACATGTTCGTATCCTTCAAACAAATGCCGGCCTTGGCCGCCTTGGGGATGGAAAGTAAATGCGTATTGCTCGAATTGGTGAAGTAGGAAAAGAGAAGCCCGTAGTTGTTAAAGGCGACCACTATGTCGTTGTGGATTCACTTATCTCTGATTGGAACCGCGAAAGCCTGACCAATGGAGCTTACGAGAAAGTTGCGGCAGCAGATCTGACTGGACTACCAACAATCGCTAAAGGCAGTGCTCGAATCGGAGCTCCTATTGATCGCCCTACTAAGGTAATTTGTATCGGCCTTAACTATCTTGGTCACATTAAAGAGACCAATGCTGACACGCCAGCTGAGCCTGTGGCATTTATGAAAGCCCCCGACAGTGTTGTAGGACCTAATGACGACATCATTATTCCTCCAAATAGCACTGCCACTGATTATGAAGTTGAACTAGCAATTGTTATTGGCAAGCGTGCACTTTACTTAGAATCACCTGATCAGGCTCCTGCGCATATCTTGGGATACACCATTGCCCAAGATGTTTCAGAGCGTCACTGGCAGCTAGAACGTTCTGGACAATGGATGAAAGGTAAGTCTTTTCCAACATTTAACCCAATCGGACCTGAGATCGTAAGTGGTGATGAAATCAATCCAAGTAATTTACGTCTATGGTGCAGTGTCAATGGCGTGATGAAGCAGGATTCGAATACTGATGACCTACTTTTTGGAATCAATCACATCGTCTGGTACTTGAGCCAATTTATGGAACTTTGCCCGGGAGATGTCATCAATACTGGTACGCCTTTTGGAGTCGGACTCGGCTTTAAGCCTCCTGTCTATCTCAAGGCAGGCGATCAGATTAAGACTGGCATTGAAGGCATCGGAGAGATCTCCAATACTTGCGTTGCAACTACGCGCTAATTCCAGTACTGATCAATCAGTGTGAAAAACTTCGGGAATTGACGCCCACCATTCACCTTCGGCGCGAGTTTCAATCGGCCTCTGCAAAGGCTCGCAGATGCTCCACCACTCTTGAGTTTTAGGATCTGCAGCCATCTTCGCCATATCTGCAGCGTAGTCAGTTCCTGTGTACTCGAAATATGAGAAGAGAATCTCACCAAAACGATAAATTGAATAGTTCTGAATGTTTACCTCTTTGATCTTCGCCAGGATTTCTGGCCAAACTGCTGCATGTAAACGCTCATACTCTTCTCGGTTAGCAGCTGGCATTCCAATAACTGATGCGTATCGTTGCATTTTCTTCTCCCTTGTAGCGCCTGGTTAGAGATTTTCTAGAGGTTGTAAACAGATTTGGCTGTCTTTGATTTAAGCCAGCTCTTTTGCTCTGGGCTCAATTTATCGATGACTTCAAGCTGGGCTTTCCATACTTCTACATAGGTATTACCCAAAACAATCACTGGCCAATCTCCGCCCATCATGATTCGCTCGACTCCGAATGTCTCAACCATGAGATCTACATATGGCTGCCAATCTGCAACAGTCCAGCTATCTAAGTTTGAGGCGGTATTGAGACCAGATAGTTTTGTGTAGACATTTGAGAAAGCTGCAACCTCTTTCATTGATGTTGCCCATGGCTCCATCTCTTGCGCAGCTATTGGGGGCTTAGCAAAGTGATCAATAATGATTTTTAACTTTGGAAACTTCTTTGCCAACGTAACTACATTCTTAGTTTGCGCAGGGCTTACTGAGACATAGTCCATAGTTAAGCCAGCTTTTTCGATATACCCAAGCGTTTCGAGAACTGCAGGGCGAAGTATCCAAGTATCATCATTGTTGTACTTTGGATTTGAGAAATCATGGCTCAGATTTCGAAAACCTTTAATCAACGGGTTCTTCGCAAAAATCTCGATGGCAGCGCGCGCTTCTTTTGGACGATCAAAAGGCACCCAACCCACTACCCCACGAACAAAGTCTGAATTAGCAGCTACATCCAACATATAGAAAGTATCTTCATAAGAATCTGCCGCTTGCACCAAAATTGAAGATGTAACCCCTGAGGCAGGAATCTCAGGCGCTAATCGCTCGGGTGTGAAGTCATCAAAGAGAGGACCGTAGGAAGGTTCTATCCAACTGTATTGGCGTTCACTCATCACCCAGAGGTGTTGATGTGAATCGATGAGTTCTTCTTTACTCATAAGACTTTTCTCCTCTCATTAACGAATCTGTCCTAGAGAATTCCATAAGAGTTCCAGACTTCACGAACGCTTTTACCTGCCAAGAGATCTTTAAGAACTGTTTTCTCTGCCAGTGCTCGTGCATTTGCAATCTCACTTACTTGTTCGAGCAAGTGAGCCGGTACGACAACCACGCCGTCGGAGTCTGCGATGATTCCATCACCTGATGAGATTTTTACGCCACCGCAAGTGATCTCTTTACGTACCGATGAGAGCACCATTCGTCCTTTGTAATCGTAAGGTCTTGATGCCTGGCCAAAAGCCGGAAAATCAATTGCCAAGATTTGCTCGGTATCACGAAGTGGTCCATCTGTAACAACACCGTGTGCGCCACGACCTTTAGCCGCAGCGGAGAATAGTTCTCCCCAGAATGCGGAGAGACAGAGCCCTCCTGTTGCAATCGCTGCAACTTCACCTGGTGCCAGAGTATCTAGGTAATCGATTGCTGGCCCATAAGGATCTTTCTCATCAAATTCTGATTCTGCAACAAATTGCGCAGTGGCCGCCAATCCAACAATCCTCATACCCTGCTTGAGTGGACGCACTGAGATATCCATTGCCTGATGACGAATTCCGAGGGTATCTAAAGCGTCAGAGACCATCGCACTTCTTACACGGTTATCAAGATTCCACATCGGCTTCACATCCCTAAGTTACTGAACACTGGCAAGGTCGGTCCATACCTGGCTGGCAATTGGTTTATTGAATTCATCAATATTTGAGAGGACTTCTTCTTGGCTGCGACATCCAACAAGAACTGTCTTAACGGCCGCATGCTGGAAAGGAAATTGCATAGCTGCGGCACGTAAAGAGACCCCATGGCCATCGAGTACCTCTCGGATACGTAGCGCCCGCGCGATGAGTTCATCTGATGCCGCTTCATAATCAAAAGTTGCACCCTTGACTGGATTAGCAAGAATTCCTGAGTTGAAAACACCAGCCACGACAATATCGACGCCACGTTCTAGCGCAGCTGGTAACAATTCTTTCGTGGCGCCTTGATCTAGCAGAGAGTATCGACCGGCAATCAACACTTGGTCGATATCTGTTTCACGAACAAAGCGAGTAGGGATTTCAGATTGGTTCATACCGATGCCAATTGCTTTGATGATTCCTTCAGAACGCATCTTCTCAAGCTCTGGGTATGCCTGGCTGATAGCGATATCTGCGTAATCATCAGGATCGTGGATATAAAGAATATCTACATGATCTACCCCAAGTTTAGTAAGCGAGCTCTCTAAAGATTTGCGAACAGCAGAAGCAGAGAAATCCATCTTTCGTTCGACACTGTTATCGGCATCTAGAAAGAAGCCGTCCACATCTGTTGTTGATGGAACAAGGAGACGACCAATTTTGGTAGATATAACAATTGAAGAGCGATCCAATGATCGGATTGCTCTGCCAATTCGGGTCTCGGAGACACCTTTGCCGTAGTGCGGAGCGGTATCCAAGTAAGTAATTCCGTTTTGGACCGCTGTTAACAATGTATCCGTGCATGCTTTATCTGTAACAGAACTATAGAGTCCGCCAAATGCAGCAGTACCCAAAGCTAATCGCGATACTTCAACGCCAGTACGTAGCTTGACTCGATCATCATGTCTCATTTGAGCTCCCTTAGGTACTTGCGGTGGTTGAATGGTGACTTACTGCCGCACGTCCAGCCTCTAGGCGCGCTACCGGCACACGAAAAGGTGAGCAAGAGACATAATCCAAACCCACGCTATGGAAGAAATCAATGCTTCGCGGATCTCCACCGTGCTCACCACAAATGCCGAGCTTAATTTGTGGTGCCACCCCACGAATCTCATCACACGCAATCTTTACTAACAGGCCGACTCCATCTTGATCGAGTGATTCAAAAGGACTAAATGGCAGTAACTCAAGATCAAGATAACGAGGTAAGAATGAGGACTCGACATCGTCGCGGCTAAAGGCCCAGGTTAATTGCGTCAGATCATTGGTTCCAAAGGAGAAGAAGTCTGAATAGTCCGAAAGTTTCGCAGCAGTAATTGCAGCTCTCGGAGTTTCAATCATGCTACCAATACTGATGTGCATCTCTTTACCAGCACTTTGCAATACTCGAGATACCTCTTCTTCAAGTGATGAACGGAAATAGAGAAGTTCGCGCTGAGATGCAACTAACGGAATCATGATTTCAGGTTGAGGGTCATATCCTTGATCGCGCACGTGAAGTGCAGCACGAGTTAGAGCTCGCACCTGCATAGAAAATAGATCAGGAATCAGAACACCAAGTCGAACACCACGAAGCCCCATCATTGGGTTTGATTCATGCAAGCGGTTAACGGCGCGATTGAGGGCCAATTTTCTCTCATCAACAACTTGGCCACGCTCTTGCAAGAGTGCAATTTCGACGGCGAGACTTGCCTGGTCCGTCAAGAATTCATGAAGTGGTGGATCCAATAACCTTACGGTCACTGGAAGTCCAGTCATTGCGCGAAGAATTCCAACAAAGTCACTGAATTGAAGTTTCTCCATTTCAGCAAGGACTTCGCTGCGCTCTTCATCGGTGGTGGCCAGAACTAAAGTCTCAACAAGAACACGACGATCCCCAAGGAACATGTGCTC
>Ga0208788_1001006_pt1 | contig 13800 bp, 11 predicted proteins | sample Wag4_2014_7_11_3_FD_187363 | JGI IMG/M metagenome (GOLD analysis project Ga0208788, IMG submission 187363) | Fresh water mixed with fracking chemicals microbial communities from Ohio, USA - Utica-2 Time Series FC 2014_7_11 (SPAdes) (version 2) ... | reverse complement strand
CTCCTGGAATAGGTCAGCTTCTGGGCTAACGATGGTTGTGTAGATCTCAACCTCGGTGCCTTCGTTGCCTAGGTATGCCTCAAATGGTGCACAGTCAACGCCAGAAGCAGATTCTTCTGTAGTAGCTGCACAACCTGATAGTGCTAGCGCTGCAACTGCAAGAGTTGCAACAGCCAGTGTTGAACGACGGCGTAGAGTAGCCCTCATTTATTCTCCTTATTTGTTGGTTGTATTAGTTGTTGTTTAAGCATGGAATGGGGGTTGATCCCCCTACCCAACTAACTGGTTTAGGTTACCAAAGCGAACTAAGCCCTTCTTGGCGTGTGGGGTTTCATTTGGATAACAATCCAAATACCCCAAGAAATAGACCTAATTGCGCCTATTTGGGCCCAGAGAAGTGCAGCATTTGGGCAATCAAGGGCCATCTTGGTCATGCCTAGACTGTTGGGATGGAAGCACAGGTGGATGTAGTCATTGTTGGCGGTGGCCATAATGGCCTGACCGCCGCCGCCTATTTGGCCAAGGCTGGCCTAAGCGTGACGGTTCTTGAGCGGCTATCAACCTTTGGCGGGGCAGCGGTATCGGAGAAAACCTTTGCTGGAGTTGATGCCAAGCTCTCGAGATATTCCTATCTGGTGTCTTTGTTGCCAAAGCAGATCATCGAAGATCTTGGGTTAGATATCAAACTTGCCCCAAGGCGATACTCCTCTTATACACCCTTACCAGGAACTGACAAAGGCTTGCTGGTTGATAACCACGACCAGGCCAACACCCAAAGCTACTTTGACTCGATCGGTGCCAGCCAGGACGCCAAGGCTTGGCAGGAGTTTTACCGAAAGACCACGCTGCTAGCTCAGGCTATGTTTCCAACTGTTTTATCTCCGTTGATGACCAGATCAGAATCAAAGGCCAAGCTCGCAGAGCTTGCCGGTTCTGATCAGATCTGGAACGAGTTCATTGAGCGCCCTGTGGGCGAAGTCATCGAAAAAAGCTTTGAGTCTGATTTGGTTAGAGGGTTAGTTCTAACCGATGGAATGATTGGAACCTTCGGTTCCAACTTGGATACCAACCTGGATGTCAACAAGTGCTATTTGTATCACGTGATTGGCAACGAAACCGGTGAGTGGAACATTCCAATTGGTGGAATGGGGGAAGTTTCAGACGGATTTAGGAAAGCAGCCCTTACAGCAGGTGCTACTTTGCTGGCTGATTGTGAAGTTGCGCACATTGCTGAGGATGGAACAGTTTCTTACGTTTCACACAGCCCAGGATTCGCTGATGAGGTTTTAGAGACTGAAGAAATCAAAGGCAAGTTTGTTTTGGCTAACGTTTCTCCTGTTGAACTAGAGAAACTAACTGGTATCAAGGATGTTGTTCCAACCGCCGCCAAGGGAGAAGGTTCACAGGTGAAGGTGAACTTGCTATTGAAGCGCCTCCCGAAGCTCAAAGATGAGTCCTTGGATCCCGTTGCCGCCTTCGGTGGAACATTCCACATCAACGAAACTTACGATCAGCTGCAAACTGCATTTGAGCAGGCAAGCAAAGGCGAAATTCCAAACCCACTTCCTTGCGAGATTTATTGCCATAGCTTGACTGATCCGACAATTTTGTCGAAGGAGCTTCAGGAGCATGGCGCTCAGACCCTGACCGTCTTCGCCCTTCATGCTCCGCACTCACTTCTTCGAGGCAAAAACAACACTGAGATGCGTGAGCAATTGACTAAAGCGGTACTGGATTCTTTGAACTCGGTATTGGCTGAACCTATTGAAGATCTACTTATGGTTGATGAAAACGGTAAGGCCTGCATTGAAGCCAAGACCACACAGGATCTGCAGGATGTGCTGAGGCTTCCTGGTGGAAACATATTTCACGGAGCACTGGAATGGCCATTTGTTGAAAATGGCGATGACCTCAGCACACCAGCTAAACGTTGGGGCGTTGCAACCAAACAAGAGAAGTTACTGATTTGTGGTTCGGGTGCAAGACGAGGTGGTGCCGTAAGCGGCATTGCAGGTCACAATGCCGCCATGGCGGTTCTAGAACTAATTAGCTAATTGGGTTAGCCCAACTTGCGCTAATTGTCACTCGGTTGGTCTTTGTTCCAGTGGGTGAACCAGTTCCGATTGTGTTTGTCCTGGTGTAAGTAGCTACTACGCCTAGAGATTTCAAATATTTCACAACAGCATCATTCCGGAGCTTTCCTAGCGATTTCGCTGATCCCGATGGTCTTGTCGCAGCAAGGGTGATCTTGATGGCACTCTTGCCTCTCAAGGAGTCAACGAGCTCTCTTATTTCTAGCTTTTGAGCTGCCCTAAGAACTGATTTTCCGGGATTGAAGAACACTCGTGCCGCCGCCTTGGTGCTGGTCACTTTCCAAATGGCATACAAAGTCTGCTGCGATGTGACGGGAATAAAGCTTCCTGGGTTAGCAATTACCAATCCAGTTGCAGACAAAGACCATCCCATGAAGTCATAGCCCGTCTTTCGCAAAGTCATCTCGGAAAGCACTGGAAGCTTTAGTGCGGTTCCGCCAGATGTATAGACCTGCGCGGTGGGAATCGTTCCTGCTGTAGCGGTATTGGCATTGAAGCTGACAGTTTTGATCCATGAAGCAAAAAGGGTGGGGTTTCCCACATCGCTGCTTCCTGCAGAGTAAGTAGTGATTCGAGTAGCAGACAAACTTGCCGACATCCAGCCACCAAATGCAAATCCGCTCTTAGCTAGAGTTCCAGCGGAAGGCAAGGTAAGGCTCTGGCCAAATCGATAAACGTCTTGGGTCTTACTTCCAGAAAGCGCTCCAGAATCGGCTCCGTTGACGTTATAGGAAACAGTTGTGTTCCAAACAGCAAAGATTGTGCGCGTGGTGTCCGCTGTAGCAGAAGTAGTGATCTCGTTTGTGGCAGCTTCGCCTCTAGCTAGGCTCCATCCACCAAAGGTATAGCCGCTTCGAGCTGTGGTCGCGGTTCGAGCTAGAGACTCAGTGGAGACCCTAAGGGAATCGGAAGATACGCGAGTAGACGCTTCAGATGCAGGAACTGAGGTAGCTAAAGTATTTCCATCAAAAACGATGGTGGGGTTGGTAGCCGTTGAAGCACTTGCTGAAGAAGGGATTGCGATCAGGCTCGCAATTGCCAAAAGTCCTGTGAGAACAATCGAAATGGTTCTTTGTGATTGTGACATTACTCTCGAATTCATAGCTATTGACATCAGATTCCCCTCGTTGGTGCATTTGGTGTTTCTAAAGTTAACTCTAGGCCTCGGACATTCCATAGATACCTAGCAACAGGCTGTGAATAACTTTTGGATTGTTAGGAATTAGTGGTCATCTTTCGGTGCAATACCCATTGAATCGAGCTAGCCACCAAGAATAACAGCAAGAAGTAGCCAGCTACTGGCTCTAATCCAAGTCCCAGCAAATCAACAACAGAAAGTAGCAATAGTCTTCCTGGAACAGTGAGCCCTGCCCAGCTGAGCCACCTAGGCTTTTGTTCTCCCTGCATTGCCCTGTATAGGTTGTCGTAGTGGTGGAAGGCAATTGAGAACAGAATCACAAATGCAGGAACTGCAGATTCACCGGCGAAGACTCCTGTGGCAGCAAACAAAACAATAAGGGCTCCGAGCTCGAGCGCTCGGAGCAGCGATGGCTCTAGCCAATCAAAGCGCAACGAAATAGTCTTCTGCTTCCAGCCAAGATCCAGCTGCCGACAATGACCAAAGACTTGATTTTTGTCTTTGCCATCTGCAAAGACTTTGCAATTCGCACTCGGTAAACCCAAGCCATTGAGATCACCGCAAGGATTGGCATGGCAGTGAAAGTTAACATTGCTCCCCCAATCGCGGCGGTCAGAGAGATTGCAAGCCATCTTTCACCGATAGGGAACGTGATGATTTTGCCAGCCCAGAACTTGGCGCGCTGGAAGTTGTAGTTGGCGGCTATTCCTTTAGGTTCGGGATTACTGTCGGCTTCAATTCCATCCCACTCCGCCGTGAAGTCCACAGGAACAGGAACTGTCTCTTCATCTCTGGCCTTTACTACCTGAGAGAAGTTGTAGTCAGAAAGGTGTCTGAAAGTTTGCAAAGCCATTAGAACAGCTGCCATAACCCAAAGGTTCTGACCGTTTTGAACATAGGCGCCGTAGGCAAGGCCAAGAAATACTGCGTACTCCTTGACGCGATCTGTGATGGCATCAAGCCATGCTCCGAGTTCTGAAAACTTTCTGGTGTATCTAGCAAGTTCCCCATCAACGCAATCCACGATGATGCTCACCTGCAGAAGCACTGCCCCAAGCAAGATAGACCAGAAGTCTCCTTGAGCAAACAAGTAAGCAGCGTAGAGACCAATGGCAAAAGATGCGATGGTGACCTGGTTTGGTGTTGCACCAATCTTGACCGCAACCCAGGTCAGAACCTTAGAAAAGCGTCTCAAAAAATAGACCGAGAAGAATCCATCGTTGGCACGGTTAGCCATCTTTAGGCGAAGCCTTGGAATACTCAGCTCTTGAATTTGCTCGGAGGTTTTGTCTCTTTTGTCTGGCTCTGAGGATCGAACAAACGGAGCCTCCAGAAGCTCCACTGCATCAACTCGAACCGTTGCTCGGACTAGGGCAACTAAAGCCAAGTCAAGAGCGTGGCCAGTTGCCCCAGATGCGATTGCTTTGGCAGCTGCCTTCTCTATTTCGAGTCTTTGTTTTTGGGAAAGATAGAGAGCGCCTGTGAAGACACGGTTGGGGTTTGTGACGGTGTGTGATGCTGAGCTTGCGCTAACAACCGAGTTTTTGATAACTCGCGTATCGGCAAAGTCATTGTCGCTTCCAACTAATGCAGCCGATGCGCCTCGTGGGAAATCTGTGAGTAGTTCTAGATGGGGCAGAGTGATGACGGTATTTTCGTCCAGCAGAACTATATCTTTATCTGCAGCTAAGAAGTTCTGCAGGATCTCTGCGAGTGTTGTTTGGCTCGAGACCCTAATGACCTGCTTGGTTTGATTCATTTGGTTAAGTTTATTTGGATGAGGACCTTATCAAGGTTGATTACCACTTGCCGAACAGTCAGTTAGTCGTCAAGAGATTGTGTAATGGCTGGAAGACTGCGGAGAAGTAGGCAAAACTTAGAAATTGCCGAAAATTTTTTTAGCCAATTCGCAGGAAGCGAATGGCCTTTTTTGCTTTACTGAGCAACCCATTGAGCAGCCAAGATACCGACATTCTTTTTGCGGTTGAGGCCTTAAAAACCAACATTGCCTGAGCGATTGTTTCAATATCGATTGTCTCTGGGTACTTCGGCTCACCTTCAAGCACCGTCGCGCTATCTAGTGATTCCAAATCTCCATACACCTTTACCCCGAGATCTTTGAGCTTTCCCTTGCTTTGAGTCGCGATCTTGTTTCCGGCTTCTATCGCCCAAGAAGGGGTTGGGAGTTTTTCTTTGCTTGGCTTTACTGGAACCTTATCTGTTAGTTCGCGCACGTAGCCGTTTCGGATGAACGTTAGGTACTCAGGCCAGCTTCGTTCTTCAGGAAAGCGATTGTTTATTTCTAGCAGCAAGGTCATCTCCTCTAGGGAAAGTGATCGGTTGCTCCCGGTTGGCTGGGGCTTCACAAACCCAGCTGGAAGTTCTAGGTGGTCATTTATGCAATCAAATAGAAACTTAGGCTTTTGCTCATCGACAATCACAACGACAACGTTCTCCGCACCAAAGACTTCAGCCCAGCGGGCGATTACCTCCCCATGCATGTTTCTTTTCCAGAAACTGGGATTCAGTTTTGATTGTCCAGGGGTATCAAGCACCGAGTGCAGCCAGGTCACGTAGTCCGCTTTGAGCCCATACTTTAGATACTGCTGATAAGAGGATCCCAGCAGTTTCACAAGCGGCCTAAGGGTAAAAAGGACTTTGACCTGTCTGCCCTTGACTTGCCTTTTTAAAAGCTGAATCTTCTCAGAGGAAAGTTCACTTAGAAACTCACTACTTAGTACAACCTTGTCCAATTTTGATAACTTGATGCGCCAGAGCATTCTGGTCCAGGTGCTGTATGGTGTGATTTTACCACCCCGGTCTTTCCAACCCCAGCGTTTTTTCGCCATAGCCCAAGCGACTCTGTGATGGGCTTGCCAGCCCACACTCGGATAAAGAACTCCTTGGCTTTCCAATTCCTTGCGCTGGGCAAACAAAGACTCCTGCAAAGCAGTTGTTCCAGACTTATGGAAACCAACATGGAGGATGAGTTGTTTTTGGGGCATGGGATAAGTATTCCAGAGGAACAGTTTGCCTTGACTAAGAGCTACTTAGGCGTTTAACGACTTAGCCATCCAAGCCGCAGTTTTCTCAATGCCAATCTCAAGAGCAACCGAGGGCTCCCATCCAAGTAAGGATTTGGCCCTAGTGATGTCTGGATTTCTCTGCTTGGGGTCGTCATCAGGCAAAGCAAGGAAGTTGATTTCACCAGACCCACCGACAATTTTTGTGACCATGGTGGCTAGCTCAAGCAAGGTATTCTCGCGAGGATTGCCTAGGTTGATAGGGCCTGGCTGCGCGGACTTACCCATAGCCATAATTCCCTTAACTAGATCATCTATGTAGCAGAAGCTTCTGGTTTGCGTTCCGTCTCCAAAAATTGTGAATGGTTCAGAGCGTAAGGCTTGGCGAATAAATGTAGAGACAACTCGGCCGTCGTAAGGGTCCATGTTTGGTCCATACGTGTTAAAAATCCGAACTATTCCAGCATTAACTTTTTGTTCGCGTTGAAAATGCGCTACCAGTGTTTCTCCAAATCGTTTTGCCTCGTCATAAACACTTCTTGGCCCGATTGGATTTACGTTTCCCCAGTATTCTTCGGTTTGAGGGCTAACCAATGGATCTCCGTATATTTCGCTAGTTGAGGCAAATACTAACCTTGCGCCTGTTCGCTGACTGAATTTCAACATCGAGAGAGTCCCGCTGGTGTTTACTTCCATAGTGTTCATGGCAAGTGCCATATACTTCTCTGGCGATGCTGGGCTTGCGAAATGATAAGCCGCATCAACACCATCTGAAATCTTGTTTATCGAGTCGCTTACGTCACCTTCGATTAGCTCCAGACCGATTAAATTAGTCAGGTTTTCACGATTGCCGGTTGAAAAATTATCAATCCCGACAACTTCATCGCCTTGATTCAAATGTGCAGATGCGAGGTTGGAACCTATGAACCCCCCGACGCCGGTAATCAGCACTTTCATCTGGAGGATTCCCCTAGAATCTTAAAAACTGAAAAATGTGATCTCCAGGACTTAGGGAGAATTCGTCGAGCGTCATAAACGACAGACTCTTTCATTCCAGCTGCAACTAGCTCTGGTGAGATTTCCGAAAACTCAGGCCATTCCGTAAGAATGGCCAAGATGTCTGCGCCTACAATCGCCTCCAGAGCAGAAGGAACCATTGCTAGGCCAGCTTGTTCAGGCGCAGTGGCAATTGGGTCAAACGCTTTGACTGTTGCTCCGCGCTTCAACAGGATGTCAATAATTTTTAGTGAGGGGCTGTCTCTAACGTCATCGGTGTTTGCCTTGAAGGCAATGCCCCAAACAGCAACGATCTTGTTTGTTAAGTCTCCTCCGACTAGTCCTTCAATCACACTCGCTGAACGTTCAAGCGCTGCCTGGTTTGAAGCGATTGCAGACTCAACTAGAGGTAGCCGCGAGTGATAGCTCTTTGCGATTGAAACCAAGGCGCTGGTGTCCTTTGGGAAGCAAGATCCACCCCAACCTGGCCCCGGCTTGAGAAATGAAGTTCCGATTCGTTTATCGAGTCCCATCCCGAATAGAACCTGGTCAACATTGGCTTTTGTTGCCTCGGCAAGGTTGGCAATGTCGTTGGTGAATGAAAGTCGCATTGCTAGGTATGCATTTGCTGCGTACTTGATTAACTCGGAAGACTCCAGGCTCGTTTCTAATTTAGGTGAGTCGATTGCGTCATAGAGACTCATGACTTTCTTTGCGATTTCAGGAGAGTTAGCACCAACGACTATTCGGTCTGGTTCCATGAAATCCTTGATTGCGGTTCCTTCACGAAGAAACTCCGGGTTAGATGCTACATACAAGTCCGCTCGATTTAGGGACTTAGCAATTTTTTGGCAAGTGCCAACGGGGACCGTTGACTTGATAATCATTATTCCTCCCGCCGGAAGTGCTGGCGCGACTTCTTGAGCTGCGGAGTTAAGGATTGATAAGTCGGCTGCGCCGGATTCGTCTTGCGGAGTGCCAACGCAGACAAACACCAACTCCGGTTTGAATGACTTCAAGTCTTCGAGGTGGTTTGTAAAACTCAAGGCGTTTGATTTGATTAGTCGACCCAGTGATTGCTCAAGTCCCTCTTCGTGTATAGGGGGCTTCGCTGCTAAAAGTAAATTCACTCTTGAAGTGTCGAGGTCATATCCAAGTACTTGATGACCTAACTGGGCCAGGCCAACTGAAGTTGTCAGACCGACATAACCTAAACCAACTATTCCAATTCGCGTCATGTGTTTTGGCCTGTTTGAACCTTAATGTCCATACCTGGATTGTTACCTTTGAACCACTCATAAGTTGAGTGGATGCCGTCCTTGAGGCCGATCTGAGCCCTCCATCCAAGACTAGAAATCCTTGAAACGTCAAGAAGTTTTCTTGGGGTGCCGTCGGGCTTGGATGAATCCCATTCGATTTCGCCGGCGAAGCCAACTACGCCTTGGATAAGTTCGGCAAGTTCCTTAATGGAAACATCTTGGCCAACGCCAACGTTGATAGCTAAATCGTCGTCGTAGTTCTCAAGAAGATACACACATGCGCGACCCAGGTCATCAGAATGCAGAAATTCACGTTTAGGCGAGCCTGTCCCCCAAAGAACTACTGATGCCTTCCCTTGGGTATTTGCGTCGTGAAACTTTCGGATGAGGGCTGGGAGGACATGAGAATTTTCGAGATCAAAGTTGTCCCCGGGTCCATACATATTCGTTGGCATAGCCGAGATCCACTGATGTCCATACTGCTTTCGATAGGCCTGAACTAGCTTCAGACCAGCGATCTTCGCGAGCGCGTAAGCCTCATTGGTCTTTTCAAGTTCCCCAGTTAATAAGTACTCTTCCTTGATTGGTTGCTGAGCAAGTTTTGGATAAACGCAGGAAGAGCCAAGAAACAATAGGCGCGGGATCCCCGCGGCGTGAGCGGCGTCCATCAGGTTAGATTCAATTTGAAGATTTTCAGTTAGAAATTGAACTGGGGATGTATCGTTGGCGTGGATCCCACCAACCTTGGCAGCTGCGATGACAACTGCATCTGGTTTTTCATTAGCCAAATACTCGAAAACTGCTTTTCGGTCGAGCAGGTCAAGTTCTGATCTAGACTGGCCAATCCAGGCGTGCTTGCCTCCCGACTCAATTGCCCGCACTATGGCCGAGCCAACAAGTCCCCGATGGCCTGCAACGTAAATCTTCACTTGGTTCTAGCCTTTGCTTGAGCTTTAGCGGTTACCCGCTTTCCAGCTATAAGGGTAGCTTGCCGAACTGGGTATTCCCAGATGAATGAAACCCCTCGCAGCAATGCTGGTAGGTGTGAGACTCTGACTTGGCTCGCCTCAGTCACAGATTTTTTTCGATGTTCAACTGAAAGTGACTCCGGGTGCCAGCGGAACTGGGCGAGAGTTTGACTTACGTAGTGCAGCTTTCCGGCTTTTGAAAGGCGAATAAAGAGGTCAAAGTCGAAAGCCCAGCCAAGGTTGGTCTTTAGTCCGCCAACTGCCTTGAATGTTGACCTTCGGAACAGGGCCCCTGGCTGAGGGATCAAATCCGGCCCGAATCTAAGCAGGGGAACTGCCCATGGACCTGATCGGTTTTCCCAGACGGTCTCCCCGTTGCTATCGATGTAGTCGCAGGAACCAAAGACCATAACAACTTCTTTTCTCTGGTCGAGAACACTGATGCTCAAGCTTAAGGCGCCGGGCTTAAGTAGATCGTCATCGCCGAGCCAGTTAGTGTACTCGACTGATTCGGGAAGCGATTCAATACCCGAGTTGATTGCTGCAGAAAGGCCTGAGCCATTGTCGGTTACAACTGAGTCAACTAGCCCAGTTGATTGCAGGATTACTGTGTCTAGTGACTTTGGCGCAACCAAAAGAATGTGTGCTTGGCCCGCGGTTCGAATCGACTTTAAGCACTGCTCCAAATAGTCAGGTCTTTCCCCAAGGGTTGGGACAACTATTCCAACCCGATGATTCAACTAACGGCCTCGGCCCAGACTTTGCCTACAGGCTTATCAGGAACAAATCCTTCGATTGTTGCAATGTCATGATCAACCATGATGGCAGCAAGCTGCTCAGGTCCAACACTTGCCTTCCAACCGAGACCTTTTTCTGCCTTCGAAGCATCAGCAACCAGACTGTCTACCTCAGTAGGCCTAAGGTACTTCTCGTCAAACTTGACGAACTTTTCCCAGTCCAGACCAACGTGTTCAAAAGAAAGTCGAACAAAGTCCTTCACGCTTAGGTCAGTTCCTGTTCCAATTACATAGTCATCGGCTGTTTCGACCTGGAGCATCTTCCACATCGCAACCACGTACTCTGGTGCATATCCCCAGTCGCGCCGGGCATCCAAGTTTCCCAGGAATAGCTCTTTTTGCTGACCCTTGGCAATGCGAGCAACTGCCCTGGTGATCTTGCGAGTCACAAAAGTTTCACCGCGGCGGGGGCTTTCGTGGTTAAAGAGAATGCCGTTGGTTGCAAAGAGGCCGTATGCCTCGCGGTAGTTCTTGGTGATCCAGTAGGAGTAAACCTTGGCTACACCATAAGGAGAGCGTGGGTAAAACTCAGTGAATTCATTCTGAGGCGGGTTGGCTGCGCCAAACATCTCAGAAGAAGATGCTTGGTAGAACTTAGCCTCAGGCACTGACTGCCTAATTGCTTCAAGCAGACGAATAGTTCCAAGGCCGGTTGTGTCACCGGTGTATTCGGGCTCATCGAAAGAAACTCGAACGTGGCTTTGAGCGGCTAGGTTATAGATTTCATCGGGCTTAATTTTAGCAAGAAGCGTTGCTAGACGAGAGCCGTCAGTGAGATCTGCATAATGAAGAAAAAGTTTTGCACGAGGATCGTGCGGGTCTAGATACAAGTGGTCGATGCGCTGCGTGTTGAAGGTCGATGCCCTACGGATCAGACCATGTACCTCGTAGCCCTTGGCAAGCAGTAGCTCAGCCAGGTAAGAACCGTCCTGACCCGTGATTCCTGTGACAACTGCTTTTTTCATTCGACTTTCCTTGGCTCAATGCCTAAAGTTTACCGCCCGCCTCCCTTGGTCTGTAGCCTATAAACGTGCAAATCGACCACATTACGTTCTCGAAAACTGGCGGGGCAGGCATTGTTGCCCAAACAATAGCCAACGCTCAACGAGAACTTGGCCATGACGTTAATGTGCTGACCGTGGTTGATTCGGACCTTCGATCCGAGCCGCTAAAGAAGCCGTTTCTGACCATGGCAGCAGCTTTAGATGAATGGGTGCTCTCATCCCAAAGGGAGAAAACACTTTTCTCTCCGATGCGAGGGAATCTGGAAAGCTTGGAGTCCTCAAAGATTAGGTCGGATTCCATCATTCACCTTCACTGGCTGCCCGGAGTAATGAATCATCAAAGCGTGAATACCCTGCTGGATTCTGGTCGGAAAGTTGTGTGGACACTCCACGACATGAACCCCTTTACTGGAGGTTGCCACCATTCTCACGACTGTGAACAATTCACAGAGGGATGTTCGAGCTGCCCTCAGGCAAGGAAGGGTTTCCGCGGAATTGTCTCCGCTAATTTGCAGCGCAGGGCGCTCGAGAGGAAATACCCAAACCTTCGGGTTGTGTCCCCAACTACTTGGATGTTCGATCAGGCAAGCCGAAGCATAGTTTTTCGTAATCAACAAAATTTAGTTATTGCTAACCCCATCGATGACATTTTCTTTGCACAAACTAATCGACTAACTGCTCGAGAACGCTTAGGCACAGCAGTTGAAACATTTGCCGGAGCTGTAGTTGCGAAGGACTTATCAGACGCGAACAAAAATCTAGCTGCTGTAATTCGGGCGTTCGAAGAAGCAGCCTTGCGCACCAACCGACGTCTCGCTATTAGTCTTATTGGGAAAAATGGAGCCTCCTTCTCGTCAAAACTTGTTGACATTAAATGGCTTGGGGAACTGAGCAGTAAGGAAATTTCTGAAACCGCCTGCGGGGCAGATGTTTTCCTATCTGGTTCGATTGCTGAGTCGGCTGGCATGACAATCATCGAAGGTGCTGCCATGGGGATACCGTCAGTGGCACTAGCAAATGGCGGGACCTCGAGTCTGATAGAGAATGGGAAGACCGGAGTTCTATGTAGAGATTCAGAGTCTTTAGTTTCGGTTCTCTTGGAGTTGATTGAGGACTCGAAGCGATTGTCCGAGCTTGGGGCATCAGCCAAAATATATGCAGAGAATCACCGAGCTGAAAAAGTAGCAGCTAGGTATATTGAGCTTTACAGCTCGATGAGCTAACTCTTGCTAATTTGATTTTTGAATCTTTTCTAGCAACCTCTCGTACACACGCTTGTGATCCCATAGGTCTCTGACTTCACTAGAAGTCAAAAATGTGTCTAGCTTGGCGTGGAATTCGTTCATGTTCCAACCTTCTGCCTGTAGGAGCGCTTCCTGGATGGAGCGAAGGCTGGGCTGGGCAAGTATTACCAGCTCTCTCGGAATGCCGTATTTTCCCGGATCGGGACCTACATAAATAGGAACACACCCCGCGAAAAGTGACTCCATGAGTTTTTCTGACATGTATTCCGCGGAGTTCTCAATCACTAGAGCATATTTGTAACGTGCCATGGTCTGTAGCTTGTCCTCCACTGGTCCTTTTGACTTTGGGTAGTCCTGAAACCAGAGGTAGAGCCCAGAAAGTCGAGGAAGCTTTAGGCTCAGGGCAGCTTGAGCAAGACTTTTCAGAGCTATTAAGAGCCTCGACACACACTTTGAATCCCATTGAGTTCCGTACAGATCTAGATTTTTCAGGTTTTTAATTGCCTTTCTTCGCAAAGAATACAATTCTCCTTTTATGAAACTCATCTTGTTTCCGCTTACAAGTACTACACGTTCGTCTCGCTCAGTCGCATGGAGTTTGCCTAGATTTGAGGCCGATGGCCATAGAAGTGGCCAATGAACTGATCTGGAATCATGTGAGCTAATGCCGCCTACAGTTATGACTTTTCCAAACTGCCTTTGTCTATACCTTGCATAGTTCGCAGGAAGAACAACACTTGGTTCCATGTGGACCAAGGTGCAGTTTTCCGAACTCAGACCTAGTTTCTGGATTTCCTTGGCAACTGAGGGTGCATAGTCAATACAAACGAGTTGTTCAGCTGTTGAATCAACTGACAAGCTGAGTAATCCTCGGTCAAGAAGAAATTGGCCAAAGCTGTCGAAGGCTGGTTCGTGGCCTTTCAGATTTGAATTGACTCCAGTTAGGAAGATCAGCTTTTTGGCTTCCAAGACAAATTCCAAGGTGATGTTGGGTTGAATTTTGCATAAATGCGAACAACGAAGGAAACCACTTTTCTCCTAATTGGTAGAGGCAAAAGCCTCCCAATAAAAGTAAGCAATAATCGTTGCGCTTGGCTGGCTTGAGCATTAGAAGGTGGCGTCGACGCACTCATGAGTTTTTCAAGTTCAATCTGAGCATTGGACGGCAAATAATTTACTTTCTCGGTTGAGATTGATTTCCCTTCCGCATAGAATGCGCCCAAGTCTTCGAGAAGTTTTGTAGTACGGCCGTCTTCTGCGAGTTTGTATGTTCTAAGA
>Ga0208788_1001005_pt1 | contig 13803 bp, 12 predicted proteins | sample Wag4_2014_7_11_3_FD_187363 | JGI IMG/M metagenome (GOLD analysis project Ga0208788, IMG submission 187363) | Fresh water mixed with fracking chemicals microbial communities from Ohio, USA - Utica-2 Time Series FC 2014_7_11 (SPAdes) (version 2) ... | reverse complement strand
GGATACCAAGCCTGATGATTGGGATGCGGTGTTTCGCGTGCATGTCGGCGGCACCTGGCTTTGGGCGCGCGCGGTCATCCCCGCGATGAAGCGCCAGGGTGGTGGCGCGATCATCACCACCGGTTCGCAGCTTGCGATTGCGGGTGGGGCCGGCAATAGCGCCTATATCGCGGCCAAGGGCGCGATATTGAGCCTGACGCGCGTCATGGCGCTTGACTTCGTGGCCGACAATATTCGCGTGAATGCGATTGTGCCGGGGGCGATTGATACACCCTTGCTTGCGCGCAGCATGGGCCGGCGCGCAGACCCGGAAGCGGCGCGCGCGGCATCGCGGGCCCGGCATGCCATGGGGCGCTTCGGAAGGCCGGAAGAAGTGGCAGATGGTGTGCTTTATCTGGCGAGCGATGCTGCGAGTTTTACCACCGGGATTGCCTTGCCGGTGGATGGCGGGTGGTTGGCGAAATGATGCGCGGATGAAAGCGACAGTGAAGGATTTACTGTAAGGCCATGCGCGCCAAACAACGCCTCACACCCCATCTCGCGCACCTGGAAGCGGAAGCCATTGGCATTTTGCGCGAAGGTGGAGCCGCCTTCCGGCGGCCAGTACTACTCTATTCCATCGGCAAGGATAGCGGCGTATTGCTGCATCTTGCGATGAAGGCTTTTTTTCCGGGCAAGCCACCCTTTCCGCTCTTGCATATTGATACGACTTGGAAGTTCAAGGAGATGATCCGCTTCCGCGATACGGCTGCCGCGCGTCTTGGGCTGGAATTGCTGGTGCACACGAATCAGGAAGGCTTGGCGCGCGGTATAAATCCCATCTCATCCGGATCGGCGCTCCATACCCAGGTGATGAAGACCGAAGCGCTTCGCCAGGCGCTCGATAAATACGGCTTTGACGCGGCCTTTGGCGGCGCGCGCCGTGATGAAGAAAAATCGCGTGCCAAGGAACGTATCTTTTCCTTCCGCGGCCCTGGCCATGTCTGGGAACCGCGTGCACAACGGCCAGAATGCTGGTCTTTATTCAATACGCGTATTCATCAGGGGGAAAGCATGCGCATTTTTCCCCTGTCCAATTGGACCGAATTCGATGTGTGGGATTATATCGCCGCCGAAGATATTCCGGTTGTGCCACTTTATTTTGCAGCGCCACGCCCTGTGCTGCGTCGTTCTGGTACCTGGATCATGCAGGATGATGATCGGCTGCCGCTGACCCCTGGTGAGGAAGCGGTAACGAAGATGGTTCGCTTTCGCACTCTTGGCTGCTATCCGCTTTCTGGCGCAGTTGAAAGCACCGCGACCACACTGTCCGGCATTATCGCGGAAATGCGTGCGGCACGTAGCAGTGAGCGTGAAGGACGTTTGATTGACAACGACACCGACTCATCGATGGAGCGTAAGAAACGAGAGGGCTATTTCTGATGTCCGCGCAGCGCGATGTGCTCCGCTTCATCACCTGTGGTTCGGTGGATGATGGCAAATCCACCCTGATTGGCCGATTACTGCATGAAGCTGGACTGATTTTTGACGATACGCTGGCAGCACTCAGCCGCGATAGCCTCCGCCACGGGACGACCGGACGGGAGATTGATTTCGCCCTGCTGCTGGATGGCCTGGAAGCCGAGCGCCAGCAAGGCATCACCATCGATGTCGCCTACCGTTATTTCGCCACACCACGCCGCAGCTTCATTGTTGCCGATACGCCTGGCCACGAACAATATACGCGCAATATGGCGACAGGCGCTTCCACTGCCTCCCTCGCCATCATCCTGGTTGATGCATCCAAGGGCTTGCTGCCCCAAAGCAAACGCCATTCGTTGATCTGTTCGCTGCTTGGCATTCGCCATATCGTCCTTGCCGTCAATAAGATGGACTTGGTTGCCTTCAGTGCCGATCGTTTTGCCGGTATTGTTGCGGCCTATAAGGAGTTCGCTGCGAAACTGCGCTTCACCGAAATCACCGAAATCCCAATCAGCGCCCGCATGGGGGATAATGTTACCCGCGCCTCAGACAACATGCCCTGGTATGACGGCCCAAGCCTGCTTCGACATCTGGAAACAATAGATTTGGTCACAGATCCGCCGGCCCAAGCCTTTCGCTTTCCCGTGCAATGGGTCAATCGGCCTGATGCGTCCTTTCGCGGCTTTGCCGGCACTATTGCGTCCGGGCGGATAGCGGCGGGCGAGATCATCCGTGTTTCGGGAAGTGGGCAGACCTCTATCGTGCGGCGCATCGTCACCGCTGATGGTGATTTGACTGAGGCTCATGCCGGCGAAGCGGTTACCCTGACGCTTGCTGATGAGATTGACATCGCCCGCGGCGATATGCTGGCCAAGCCGGATACGCCACCCCAGCATGCGGACCAATTTGGCGCTGATTTGCTCTGGATGGGCCGCGACGCCATGCTCCCGGGGCGCGACTATTTATTGCGAATTAATGATAATTGGGTACAGGCGCGCATCACATCCCTGCGGCACCGACTGGACATCAATACGGGCCAAAGCCAACCTGCGCGTCAGCTTGACATGAACGATATCGGTTTCTGTCATCTATCCAGCTTGAAGCCAATCAGTTTCGATCCCTACCGCGATAACCGCGCCACCGGCGCCTTCATCCTGGTTGATCGCTTCACCCATGAAACCGCAGCGGCCGGCATGATCCGCCATGCGCTCCGCCGCGCCACCAATATCCATCGCGCCGATTTCACCATTGACCGGGCTGCGCGCGCGGAACGCCTTGGGCAGCGACCCTTGCTGTTGTGGTTCACCGGGCTTTCAGGGTCCGGCAAATCCACCATCGCCAATCTGGTGGACCAGGCACTATTCGCCGCCGGGCGGCAATGCTACGCGCTGGATGGCGATAATCTGCGCCACGGGCTTTGCCGTGATCTTGGCTTCACTGCTGCCGATCGGGTGGAGAACATCCGCCGCGCCGGCGAAGTCGCCAGGCTTTTCATGGATGCCGGGCTAATTGTGCTCGCTTCCTTCATCTCCCCCTTTCGCGCAGATCGGCAGATGTTGCGGGAATTGGTGGGTGCCGAGGATTTTCTGGAAATCCATGTTGATGCGCCGATTGAAACCTGCATCGCGCGTGATCCCAAAGGGCTTTATGCCAAGGCCAAGGCGGGCCTCATTCCGAACTTCACAGGCCTCGGCAGCCCTTACGAGCCACCGGAACAGCCAGATATTCTGTTGAATACCGGTAACTCCACCGCTGAGGATTGCGCCGCGCAGGTCCTTGCCGCACTCCGCCACAAGGGTATTGCATGCTGAGCTAAGCTGGGGCCTTGCCGATGGCCAGCCAGATGTGCATTTCTGGCGCAGCCATAGGACGCCACCATGATCGCTCTTCCTGCCCCGAAGCCAGACATTCTTGCCCGCCGCGCGGAAATTGTCGCGGCGCTCCAAGCGCTTGTGCCAGGCGATGGCGTGATCGCGGAAGGCATTCGCCTTAAGCCTTATGAAACGGATGGCCTCGCCGCCTATCGGCAAGTGCCGCTTGCGGTGGTGCTGCCTTCTTCAACAGAACAGGTCGCTGCCGTGCTGCGCTATTGCAATGAACAGGGCATTCGCGTGGTGCCGCGCGGCGCGGGGACCAGCCTTTCCGGCGGCGCGCTGCCCTTGGCCGATGCCGTGGTGGTTGGGCTCATGCGGCTCAATACCATTCATCAGATCAATTATGCGGATCGTTATGCGGTGGTGGGTGCAGGTGTGACGAATATCGGCATCACCAAGGCGGTGGAGGCTGAAGGGTTTTTCTACGCGCCTGATCCATCATCCCAGCTTGCCTGCATGATTGGCGGCAATGTGATGATGAATTCCGGCGGCGCGCATTGCCTGAAATATGGCGTGACGGCGAATAACCTGCTTGGCGTGAAATTCGTGACCATTGAAGGTGAGGTGCTGGAGATTGGCGGCACCTATCTGGACGCGGCAGGCTATGATTGGCTGGGTCTGATCACGGGCAGTGAAGGCCAATTGGGTATTGTCACGGAAGTCACCGTGCGTATCCTGCGAAGCGCCGAGGGCGCGCGCGCCATGCTGGCGGCCTTCAATTCCATTGAAATCGCGGGTGCAGCGGTGGACGCCATTATCGGCAGTGGCATCATTCCCGTGGCGCTTGAATTCATGGACAAGCCCTGCATCCATGCCTGCGAAGCCTTTGCGCATGCCGGCTATCCCTTGGATGCTGAAGCCATGCTCATCATCGAAGTGGAAGGCAGCATCGCGGAACAGGATGCGCTGCTGGCGCGCATCAAGGATATCTGCGCGCGGTTTGACCCCATCAGCCTGAAGGTTGCGGAAACCGCCGAACAAAGCCTGGCCATCTGGAAAGGCCGCAAGGGTGCCTTTGGCGCCGTTGGGCGCATCAGCCCGGATTATTTGTGCATGGATGGCACGATCCCAACCAGCGAATTGCCGCACGTGTTGAAGCGCATCGGCGAGATGAGCGATCAATACGGCTTGAAGGTCGCGAATGTATTCCATGCCGGCGATGGCAATCTGCATCCGCTGATCATGTTTGATGCGAATGACGCGGATAGCTTCCGCCGGGCGGAGGCGTTCGGCGCCGATATCCTGAAGCTTTGCGTCGAAGTGGGCGGCTGCCTGACAGGCGAACATGGCGTTGGTGTCGAAAAGCGCGATTTGATGAATGTGCAATTCCATCCGCATGAATTGGCGCAGCAACGCGCCATCAAGACCGCCTTTGATCCGGCTTGGCTGCTCAACCCCGCCAAGGTGTTTCCGCTGCAAGGCGCGCTGGCGCCAGCGATCGCCGCCACATGAACGGCCCAATCGCGCCAATGGATGAGGCCGGCATCATCGCCGCGGTGCAGGCCGCGCGCGCGGCACAAGAACCGCTGGCGATTGAAGGTCAGGGGTCGAAGCGCGGCCTGCTGCGCCCGGTTCAAGCTGCACGCAGCCTTTCCACGCGGGCGCTTTCAGGCGTTACGCTGTATCGCCCGGCGGAGCTGATCATCAGCGCGCGCGCTGGCACGCCACTCACTGAAATTGAAGCGACAGTCGCAGAAAAGGGCCAGCAGCTTATTGCCGAACCGCCCTATTTGAACGGTGTTTTTGCCACCTCGGCACCGCCAAGCATTGGCGGCGTGGTTGCGGCCAATCTTTCCGGGCCGCGTCGTATCACCTGGGGGGCGACGCGTGATCATGTGATGGGGCTGCGCTTCATCAACGGCAAGGGTGAGGCTATTCGCTCCGGCGGGCGGGTCTTGAAAAACGTCACCGGCCTTGATCTATGCAAGCTCTTATCTGGGTCTTACGGCACGCTCGGCGTCATCACGGAGGTAACACTGAAGGTGCTGCCTGCGCCCGAGACCAGCGCAACGCTGTTGATTGAAACGCCCGATCTTGCCAGCGCCGTGGCGGCACTTTCCGCTGGGCTTGGCAGTCCCTTCGGTGTCTCCGGAGCAGTGGCGCTACCGGCGCCGGATCATGCGGTTGCGGCGCTACGCCTTGAGGATTTCGCAGCCTCAGTCACCTATCGCATGGAAAAGCTGCGCGCCATGCTGGATAGTTTTGGCGCGCAACGCGTGATGGAAGACGCAGAAAGCCGCGCCTTCTGGCGCAGCGTGCGGGAAGTGGAACCACTGCAAGCCATGCCCGATGAAGCGATCTGGCGGGTTTCGGTGCGGCCTTCTGCCGGGCCGCGCATCGCCGCTGCGGCAGGCGCCATTGGCGGTCGCGTCATGCTGGATTGGGGCGGTGGGCTGGTCTGGATCGCCGCGCGGCCGAGCATTGCCAATCATGCCGCCATCAGCACAGCGGCAAGCCTTGAAGCGGGGGCGGCCATGCTGTTCCGCGCACCCGAATCGCTCCGCCTTGCTGTGCCCGCCTTACCCGCCGAAGCCGCGCCGCTGGCCGGGATCAGCGCACGGGTGAAGGAAGCGCTTGATCCCGGCGGCCTGTTCAATCCAGGGCATCTCCGCGCCGCTTGATCACGCACTATATCATTGTTTCTCGAGCATCTTCACTCGTTCAGATGATTCCATCTGAACGGGACATGCCCTAAAGGGCAAGCTTCATGCCCTCATGGCTCGCGACAAAACCCAAGCTCTCATAAAAGCGCCGCGCCTCTGGCCTTTGCTTGTCGGTAGAAAGCTGCACCAGCCCGCAGCCGCGCGCACGACATTCCGCAATGGCCCAGGCGAGCATCTGCCGGCCCAGCCCATCGCCGCGCCGGTCGGCCGCGATGCGCACGCCTTCAATCTGCCCGCGCCACATCCCAAGCCGCGAAAGCCCTGGGATGAAGCTGAGTTGCAGGCAGCCAATCACGCGCCCGGTTTCTTCGACCACTGCCAAATACTGGTTGGCGTCAGCAGCGATGGCGGCGAAGGCCGCGCTATAGGCAGGGTTCGGCGGGTCAGCGGCATCTTCGCGCCCCTGACCCAATCTGTCATCGGCCAAAAGCGCGATGATGGCGGGCAAATCCGCTGACGTGGCGTGGCGAAAAACCAGCGCCACGCTTGCGCGCCTTAGATCTTCACCCGATCCGGCGCCACCCAGCTCAGCGGCGCCTTCCAGATTACTTGATCCGTCGTGACGGGCCGATCCAGCCGGTTCATGCCGCGCAGCTGATCAATCGCGCGCTGCACGAAGGCGACGCTGTCATTGGTCAGGTTCATACGATACTCGACCTTGCCCATGAGTTCGGCAATAAAGGCGCGGTCCTGGCGTAGGAAACGCGCCACCTGCTGCACCGCTTGGTCGCGATTGCTGGCGATGAAATCCGTGGCCTGCACCAAAGACCGCATCAGCCGTTCCGTGGTGGCGCGATTGGCCTCGGCCCAGCCCTTGTTCACATAGACGTAATTGCTCTGAATCGCGATTTGGTCATTGCTGAGCAAGATCTTGCTGCCCGGAATGGCGCGCATGCCGCGCGTCGGCCAAGGCTCCCACACGACAAAGGCATCAATATTGCCGCGTTCCATGGCGGCGACCATTTCAGGCGCCTCAACATTCACAATGGTGTAGTCGGCCTGGTTCAGGCCAAGCTTCGCCACCACGGAAAGCCAGAAGGTTTCGCTGCCAGTGCCGCGCGCGACACCTACGCGCTTGCCCTTCAGCGCCGCCATATTCTCAACGCCGCGCCCGACCACGGAAAGCCAGCGCATCAACGCCACCCCTTCGGCAACGGCCACCACATTGGCATCCCGCACATGGGCCGAAACGCCCGCCTGTTCGGCGCCATAGGCAGCATTGATCTGATTGCCGATCAAAAACGCGATCATCGCGCTGCCGGAAGGCCCGGTATTCACCGTGACATCCAGGCCATTGCGTTCAAAGAAACCGCCTTCTTTCGCGACATAGAACTGCGCGAAGGAGGGATCAACACCGGTCGCGATGGTGATCTTGGTGGGCGCCTGCGCGGAAGCCGGCAGGATATAAGCGCCTGCGGCAGCGGCCGGCAGCGCCAGAAGTGAACGACGAAGCATGGTGGAAATCTCCCTTTTTTTCAGACGGTTGCGTTGAAGCGCCCCGCAAAGGCGCGGATCAGAAAGCGAAAACTGCGATCGGTCGCGAAGCCAAGCATCCCAAGCGCGACCAAGGCCACAAAAATATCCTCGACCTGCATAAAAAGCCTGGCATCCCAGAGCATCTTGCCAAGCCCGTCATTGGAAGCGATCAGCTCCGCCGCCACAATGGTGACAAAGGCATTGGACATCGCAAGCCGCATCCCGGTCAGGATATACGGAACTGTCGCCGGCAGCGCGACCAGGCCAAACACCTGCCAGCGATTGGCGCCGAGGCATTGTGCAGCCCTGATCTTATCCCGCCCCACGGCACCCACACCGGCGGCGGTTGAAATGATCACGACAAAGATGGTGGTATACGCAATCAGGAAGACCTTGCTTTCCTCCCCAATGCCAAACCAGATCACCGAAACCGTGATCATCGCGACAGCGGGGATGAAGCGGAAAAACTCGGTCCAGGGTTCGAGCAGCCAGCGCACCGGCTTGAAGGACCCGATGGCCAGCCCGACCGGGATGCCAATCGCTGATCCCATCAGAAAACCCTGCGCGATCCGCTTCAGCGATGCGACGATCTGTTCCTGCAAGATGCCGTCTTCAATCAGCACCCAGCCGCGTTCCAGTACTGGCCAGGGCGGTGGAAACAGCGCGGAGCGCACCAGAAAACTCGCCGCCAGATGCCAAATCAGGAATAGCAGGCCAAAGCCCGCGATATAGCCACCAATGGTGGTCAGGCGTTCAGTGCGCACCGTGAATCTCATCGTGGATAAGGCCATGCACATCGCGGAAGACCCGCATGAAGTCATCTGATGTGCGCTCACGCGGGAAAGGCAAATCCACCGGCACAATGGCCTTCAGCGTGCCCCCCGGCCCGCGCCGCATCACGCCGATGCGGGTGGCCAGCGCGCAGGCTTCTTCAATGTCATGCGTGATGAACAGCACGGTCTTTTTCGTCTCAGCCCAAATCCGGCTGAGTTCGCCCTGCAGCACCGCGCGTGTCATGGCATCCAGCGCGCCGAAGGGTTCATCCATCAGCAGCATGCGCGGGTCATTCGCCAGCGCGCGCGCAATCTGAATGCGCTGTTTCATCCCGCCCGAGAGTTCCGAAGGGTGCTTCGCCCCCTGCCCGTTGAGGCCAACCATACGCAGGAAATGCTCGGCCTTCTCCCGCCGTTCCGCCCGGCCAAGGCCGCGCAGGCGCAGCCCGAAGCCGATATTGTCGAGCGCGGTCAGCCAATCATACAGGCTGTCATGGCCCTGAAACACCACGCCGCGATCAGCGCCCGGGCCTTCTACCGGCGCGCCATCCAGCAGAATGGCGCCAGCCGTGGGGGCTTCAAACCCCGCCACCATGTTCAGAACCGTGGTCTTGCCGCAGCCCGAAGTGCCAAGCAGGCAGAAGAATTCGCCCTCTGCCAGGTCAAGGCTGAAATCGCGCACGGCTTCCCAGGCGCCGGTGCGGCCCGAAAATGTCTTGCCCACGCCCTGTAGCGATACCAACGCCACATCTGCCCCCTGTGTTACAAACACCATCTAGGCGCCGGCGCCCAAACCAGCAACCCGGCTTCACGGCCCGGCAAGCCGGGTCTAGTCTCCGCCCGTGTAGAAGCAGGAGGAATGCCAGATGCCAAATATGCTTGAAGGTAAGGTTGCCATCGTCACCGGCGCCGGGAACGGGATTGGCCGGGAAATCGCCATTATGATGGCGGGCCAGGGTGCGAAGGTGATCATTAATGATGTGGGGGCATCGCTTTCCGGTGAGGGCCTGGATGCGACGCCAGCGCAGCAAACCAAGGCAATCATTGCCCAAAATGGTGGCACATCAGAAATTTGCACCGATAGCGTGGCTACTTGGCCCACCGCGCAAAAGATTGTGCAATCCGCCATGGACCACTTCGGCCGCATTGATATTGTGGTGAACAACGCAGGCATTCTGCGCGACCAGATTTTCCATCGCATGACGCCGGAAGAATGGGATGCGGTGATTGCCGTGCATCTTTCCGGGTCCTTTTATGTCTCCCGCGCCGCCGCCACACATTATCGTGCGCAGCAATCGGGTTCTTACGTGCATATGTCGTCAACATCAGGCCTGATCGGCAATTTCGGCCAGGCGAATTACTCGGCGGCCAAACTTGGCATTGTGGCTTTGTCCAAATCCATCGCACTCGATATGGCGCGGTTTGGCGTGCGGTCCAATTGCATCGCGCCTTTCGCCTGGAGCCGCATGACAGGCTCGATTCCCGCCGAAACGCCGGAACAAAAGCGCCGCGTGGAACGCATCATGCGCATGACGCCGGACAAGAACGCACCGCTTGCGGTGTTCCTGGCGTCTGACGCGGCGAAGGATGTGACGGGGCAAATCTTCTCACCCCGCATGAATGAGATCTTTGTCTATAGCCAATCGCGCCCGATCCGCGGCATTCATCGCGGCGAAGGCTGGACCCCGGAAATGATCGAAGAATATGCGCTGCCCGCGCTAAAGCCCGCTTTCTCGGCGCTTGAGCGTTCCGGCGATGTCTTCTGCTGGGACCCGGTCTGAAGCCCTTCATCACTGTCGCATTGGCGCTGCTCGTCCTGGGATCAGGGCGCGCAGCCGCCACGGCGCCGGAGATTGTGGCGGCAGCGCAGCGCCTGCCGTCAAGCGGCGCCTTGGAAGCGATTGATGCTGCGGCGGCCTGTGCCTTCGCGCCCCAGGCGCGCCATCTGGGGCCATTGCCGGCGCGGCTCGCCTGGTCTCGTCCGGCAGCAATGCTGATCTTCAGCGGGTTGGATGGCATGCCGGAAGGGGAACGTGCTGTGCTGCTGCGCCCGACGCGGGAATTGCTGGCGCGCCATGCCGTGCGGGAGCGTATCCAAGCGGGGCGCGTTTCGCTGCATGATCATGATCTGAATACCTTGCCGGAGACTGCTCAGGAAATCGCCTTCATGGCGCTGCATGTCGCGCCACCCGAAACATCACCTGAGGGCTGTGTTACGCCCCATTTAAATTGACGGAATAACTTCATGGATCGTCTTGCTTCTGCCCTGCTCAACCCGCGCCGCATTGCGCTGATTGGCGGATCATCGGACCCGAAGCGCCTGACCGCGCGCGCGCAGGTTTACCTCCGCAAACATGGCTTCACCGGAGAGCTTTTCCCGATCAATCCAAGCGCCGAAACCATCCTTGGTGAACGCGCCTATGCGCGGCTTGCCGATGTGCCGGGCGAGATTGACTTGGCCTATCTGCTGCTTGGCACGCAGCATGTGGAAGGCCAGATCGCGGCGGTGGCAGAAAAGCGCATTCCTGTCGCCGCCATCCTGGCCGATGGCTTTGCCGAAGCCGGTGAGGAAGGCCGCGCCTTGCAGGAAAGGCTGTTGGCAACAGCAAAAGCGGCGGGGGTGCGGCTGCTCGGCCCCAATTCCATGGGCCTGATCAATCTGAATGCGCGCACGGCCTGTTCGGTGAATGCCGCGCTGGAAGCCGAAAGCCTGCCCGCCGGGCGCATCGCGCTGGTTTCGCAATCCGGGTCCATGATGGGTGCCATCATGGCGCGCGGTGCGCCGCGCGGCATGGGCTTTTCCCACCTTATCGGCACCGGCAATGAAGCCGATCTGACCGCGAGTGAAATCGCCGGCATGCTGGTGGAAGACCCGGGCGTGGATGCGGTGTTGTTGTTTCTGGAAGCGATTCGCGCACCGGAAAAACTCGCCGCCGCCGCGCGCCGCGCCCATGCGCTGGGCAAGCCGATCATCGCCTTCAAGCTTGGCCGTTCCAGCTTCGGCGCGGAATTGGCCGGCAGCCATACCGGCGCGCTGGCGGGGTCTGATGCCGCGGCGGATGCCTTCTTCCGCGCCAATGGCATTGCCCGCGTGACGATGATCGAGGCGCTGTTGGAAGCGCCGGCCTTGTTCATTGGGCGGAAGCCCTTGGCCAATCCGCGCCGTACCATTTCCGTCATGACCACCACGGGTGGTGGCGGCGCGATGGCGGTGGATGCCTTGGGCGTTGTCGGCATTGAAACCTGCCCGCCCGATGCCGCGGCCGTGGCCGGGCTGGAAGCCGCCGGCCTGCCGCATCATGGGCGGATGATTGATGTGACACTGGCCGGCACGCGGGCCGATAAGGTTGAAGCCGCCCTTTCGGCACTCGCCGCCGATACGGGCACGGATATGGTGCTATCCGTGGTGGGGTCTTCCGCGCAATTCCGCCCGCATGATGCAGTGGCGGGCATTACCGGCGCGGTGCAGGCCGGGCTTGGCAAGCCGATCGCGGCCTTTCTGGTGCCGCAGGCCGATGCGTCGCTCCGGCTGCTGGGTGAGGCCAGCATCCCCGCCTTCCGCACCCCGGAATCCTGCGCCGATGTGATCCGCGCCTTTTTCGATTGGCGCACCCCGCGCGCTGAAGCCGCCGCGCCAGCTATCAGCCACGCCATCCCCACCGCGCCGGATGAAGCTGATGCGCGGCGGCTTTTCGCGGCCTTCGGCCTGGATAGTCCCTTTGCCGTGATGGAGGCGCCCGATACGGTGCCGGAGGGGCTGCGCTACCCCGTTGCGCTCAAGATCCTTTCGCCTGATCTCGCGCATAAGACAGAAGTGGGTGGTGTGGCGCTGAATATCGCCGATGCGGCGGCGCTGAAGGCCGAGGCCACCGCGATGCTGGCGCGTGTGCGGGCCCGCGCCCCCGCCGCGCGCATCACGGGTTTTCTGGTGCAGCCGATGGTGAAGGGCCTGGCTGAGGCCATTATCGGCTTCCGCCGCGACCCCGAAGCAGGCCCGATCATCCTGGTGGGCGCCGGCGGCATCATGGCTGAATTGCACCGCGATACGGCGCTGCGCCTCGCCCCGGTGGATGAGGCTGAAGCACGCGCCATGATCGCCGAAGTGAAGGGGCTGAAGCCCTTGGCCGGTTGGCGCGGCTTGCCGCGTGGCGATTTGGATGCGCTGGCGAAGGCTGTTGTGGCGGCTTCCCGTTTGGCGGCCCAGCAGAGCGTGGCCGAGGCGGAAATCAACCCGCTGATCATCCATGCCGAAGGCCAGGGCGTGACGGTGGCCGATGCCTGGGTGGTGCCCGCTTCCCATTGATGGCGCACGGTGCCAGTTTGCAGCCATGAAGCCCGAAGATTTGATCCGCGCCCGCTACGGCGCCCTGCCCTTCACCCCGCCCGAGGCGATTCCGCCCGCCTTGGCGGCGCTACTGGATCGGCGCGTCACGCGCCGCTTCAGCGCTGAAGCCGTGACGGAGGCATTGCTGGATACGGTGCTGGCAGCGGCGCAATCAGCACCCTCCAAATCCGATTTGCAGCAATATTCCATCATCGTCACGCGTGACCCGGTGAAGATCGCGAAAGTGGCGGATTGGATCGGCACCATGCCTTGGATCAAGGATGCGCCGGTGCTGCTGATTTTCTGCGGCGACATGCGGCGCGGTCAGGCGGCTTGTGCCCGCCATGGGCGCGAACACGCCAACAACAATATGGACACTTTCCTGAACACCGCGGTGGATGCGGCGCTGGCTTTGGGTGCTGCGATTGCGGCGGCGGATGCGGCGGGGCTGGGCACCTGCCCGATTTCCTATGTGCGGAGCCATATTGAAAAAGTGGCGCCGCTATTCGCGCTGCCCAAGGGCGTTTATCCCGTGGCGGGCTTGTCACTCGGCTGGCCCGCCGCGCGCAATGAAATCACGCCCCGCCTGCCGCCAGCCGTGGTGATCCATCGCGAAGCCTATTCCAACGCGGCCGAGGCGAAAGCGATTGCGGCCTACGACGCGCTGCGTGCGCGCCAAAAGCCGCGTTATCCGGAAATTCATGGCCCCGCGCCGGAAGGCTGCACCTGGTCCGAAAACGCCGCGCGGCAATTATCCGTGCCGGAGCGCTTTGGCTTTCGCGCCTGGCTGCGCAGCCGGGGTTTTGAGCTTGACTGAACGCCCGCGCCGCGAAGACCCGACCGCCGATAATCCCGGCGGCGCAGACGCAGAAGGCAAGCGCAGCCCGCGCGCCCGAACCGCAAGGCCACGCGATGCGGCAAGCCTGATTGTCTGGCGCCAAAGCCGTAAAGGCCCAGAATTGCTGATGGGCAAGCGCCATGCCGGGCTTCGCTTCATGCCGGATGTCATGGTCTTTCCCGGCGGGCGCGTGGACCCTGATGATCATCGCGGCCCAGCCATCAATGAATTGCGTGGGAACGCCCGGCGCTTGCTGGAACGCCGCGCTACACCAGCGCGCGCGCGCGCCTTGGGGATTGCGGCGGCGCGGGAGTTGTTTGAGGAGACCGGACTGGTGCTGGGTGAAAGGCGCGGCGACGGCGTGGCGGCAGCGCTGGGCGCGCTGGATTACCTG
>Ga0208788_1001000_pt1 | contig 13846 bp, 14 predicted proteins | sample Wag4_2014_7_11_3_FD_187363 | JGI IMG/M metagenome (GOLD analysis project Ga0208788, IMG submission 187363) | Fresh water mixed with fracking chemicals microbial communities from Ohio, USA - Utica-2 Time Series FC 2014_7_11 (SPAdes) (version 2) ... | reverse complement strand
TTTCTGCCCATAGTGTTACTAAACTTCTAGCTAGAAATTTGGCGCAGCCACCTGAGCTACTTCGCTGTATGCAGCTATTTTCTAAATCCAATGCAACAGGTAAGTCACGTTCGTTGTAGCCACCTAAGGTTGCCAGTCGCCAAATTACTTTTTGAGCTTGGGCTTTGGCATCTCGGATTACATAATCTCTATCTGTGGTATTTGGCATGTAAGCAAAGTGATACATACCGGTGTAAAGACCAGCAGCTTGGGCAGCATTACGATCCCCAACTAACCAGCGCATTGTTTCTATATCAGCTTTTTCTTGAGCGTCAGATCCCTTTATAATCACAAATCGCATTCCCGCATCAAACATCTTTTTAAAATCAATTGGTTGATCATTTGGGTGTTGCCATCTACTCACATCAGAGCCCTTAATTCGCCCACCAGTTAACTTGCTAGTTTCTGGTGTTGTAAAAAGAGCATTATGGTCTGGGAAAGTTTTTGAATTATCTACCTTAAAATTTGCCGGCTTGGAAAGCACCTTTTTCTTATTAATTAGAGCAGTTGCGCGATACTGACCTTCTGCCTTAATTGCAGTTGCAACTGCAGTTATTCGCCAAGCCCCACTGCTACTTGAAGTAGTAGTAAATGGTGTGGCTTTCCATGCAATTCCATCAAATGAACTAATTTCTATCTTTGCCTTAGCAGCCGGCTTTACCTGACCAAAAAAGGTAACTAATGATTCACCAGCATTTGGCGTACTTTGAACTCCGAGAGAAACGGTAGCGGTGGCAGCTAAAGTATTTGAAGTTGGTGTTAATACTGAAGCCATTACAACTAAGGCGAGAAATATCGGTACCCGTTTCACCGCTCTATTATTGTGGGTGAGATACCAAAAATCGTTTTAATTGCATCAATTAGTAGCTGAGTGTGGGATGGATTACGGCTTTTCTTAAAATCATGCGGGTTAGCAAACTTCTGACTATCAGCAAAATCTAAGGTTAATTGATTATTTTCATAAGAAACTAATCTGGCGTCGAAGAATGCCAACCAAGCAATTCGATCTTTTTCAAGAAGTTGGTCTAGCACTTCATTCCAGCGTAGCTTTATTTGAGAAAGCTCCATAAATTTAAATTAATATGCCGTAAATTATTAGTGCAACCAGTGCTAGGAGTGATATTTTTTTAACCAAGCTATTTAATAAAAATGCCGATAGTTTTGGGATAAAGGTTGAGATAAACACAATTAGCCCAACTGCGATTAACACAGAACTAGTCGAAAGATTTCCTTCAGATCCGGTCTGGTATCTTAAATTTATTAATCCCATTGCCAATATTGCATATGAACCAAACCTATAATTATTTAACTTATTCATCTCTTTTATCCTTTACACACAGAGTAATTAGTTTTAAGGTAGGTCAGTTAGCTAAATCTGATTTAGCTACAACCCGCAAGGCTTGAGCTGCAATTGTTAAAGCAGGATTTACCGCAGCTGAGGATGGAAAGAAACTACCATCTATTAAATATAAGTTTTCAACATCATGAGTTTTACAGTACTCATCAACCACAGATAGTTTGGGATCATGTCCGGCAAGAGCGGTACCACATTGATGGGCATTCATTGAAATATCAAATGGCTGTTTAAAGACTGCCGTATAGCCAGACTTCTTAATAACCTTTAGAGTTTTTTTAGTTAACTCTTTATGAGCTTTCATGCCAACAGGTTTGCGCTTTAAATGGATCCGATTCTTAGAATCTACCTCTACCCGGTTATCTTTACTTGGTAGATCTTCGGTCATAATCAACATCTCTACGCTTCGGTTAGCAATGTAATTTAAAATTGGTAGTGGAACCTTAGTTGCATAACTTTTCATCATAATTCCTTGAACTTTACCGATTAGCTGCACCATTCCAAGTGGATATCCTTTGCCACCATCAAAGTACCAATCGGCAAATGAGAGTGTTTTTTGAAAAGTTACATCGTTTTTACGCTTCCAATCAAAGGCAGCAATATGGGTATTAACATGCATCATAAAATTTCGACCCACTAAATCTGAAGAGTTTGCCACACCATTTGGAGCTTGTTTGGACTTAGATTTTAGGAGCAACGCTGCGGTTAAAACTGCGCCACAGGAGAGAACAAATTTTTTGCCTTTAACTTTATACTGTCCATCAGGACCATTAACAACCAAATGATCAACGCGCTTTCCATCATCTGTTAGTTCAATCTTTACGACCTCTGCTCGAGTTTTTAATTTCACCTTACCTGTAAGTAATGCCGGGTTAATTGCATTCATCTCAGCATCACTCTTTGCGCCCTTACGGCAGACAAAGCCATCACAAGTCTTGCATCGAATACATTTACCAGTTTCACCCAGGTCTATTCCCATTGAATTTGAGTGCGGCGTTACTCCGGCACGCTTAAGTCGCTTAGCAAGTTCCTGCACATAAGGCTCATGCGGAATGGCTGGGAATGGAAATGGTTCACTTCTTCGTGGTTCAGTTGGATCTTCACCAGAGTTGCTGTGCACCTTATACATTTTTTCTGCTTCAACATAGTAAGGCTCTAAATCCCAATAAGTAAAAGGCCAGGCTTTTGAAACTCCTTCTAAATGCTTAACCTCTTCAAAATCTTTTTCTCGTAATCTTGGAAGGGCTGCGCCGTAAAGTTTTGTATTTCCACCAACATAGAAGTGCACACCAGCTGCAAACTCTTTACCATTTAAATCTACCCAAACCTCATTTGATTTATATCTCTTATCAACAAATATCTCTTTTGGACCCCAATTTTCCTTCTCATTGGGTAGTCGATCACCACGCTCAAGAACTAAAACATTTACGCCTTTTTTTGCAAGTGCATATGCAGTTGTGCCGCCACCCATGCCAGATCCAACAATTACTACATCACTTTCAAGATCTACAGCACTCATTTAGGTCTCCTTAGTCACCTAATCTAAGCAGAAATGGATTTAAATGCCAATATATGAATCAAGTTATTTCATAATTACTTTAGTTGATCGAAATATCACAGAATTGATATACAATTTAGTAGTGAATTTCTTAAGCAAGATAACTGGCAGCTTTTCAACCCCCTCACAAGATAATCCAACAGTTGCAATTGTTGAAGCAGCTTATAAGCATCACGGACTTGATTTTCGTTATTTAAATTGTGAGGTTATGCCAAAAGATCTTAGCGATGCAGTTAAGGGCGCTAGGGCGATGAATTGGGTTGGATTTAATTGCTCACTGCCACACAAAGTTGAGGTTATTAAATACTTAGATGGACTAGGAGAGTCTGCCGAATTAATGGGCGCGGTTAACTGCGTAGTTTTAAGAGATGGTAAATATATTGGCGAGAACACAGATGGTAAGGGTTTTTTAAAATCACTAAACACCGTGGTTAGCCCTGCTGGTAAAAGTATTGTAATTTTAGGTGCAGGTGGGGCAGCCAGAGCGATAGCAGTTGAGCTTGCATTAGAAAATGCACGTGAAATTATTATCGTAAATCGTGATGAATCTAGAGCTTTAAGCTTAGTAAACCTTCTTAATTCAAAAACAAAATGTAAATCTGAGTATCAGCCTTGGACAAAAGCATACGAAGTTCCTAAGCATGTTGATATTTTGGTTAATGCCACCTCTATTGGCATGGCACCTGATTTAGATGCGAAAATCAATATTGAAGTAAGTAGTTTTCGTCCAGAGTTAGTAGTGGCTGATGTAATAGTTAATCCACCTATGACTAATCTATTAAAAGATGCTCAAAAAGCTGGCTGCCAAATAATTGATGGCCTTGGAATGGTGATTAATCAAGCAGTTTTAGGAATTAAGTATTGGACAGGCGAAGAAGTCGACCCCGCAATAATGCGGAATCGACTTCTTGAAGTTCTTTAGTTAACAGGCCCTAAGGTTTGATCTTTAACATCTAGCTTTAAAGCACCAGTCATTACCGCAACCACTTCATTCATAGTGTGGCTTTTAGGGGTAACAACTGCGGCCCTCTTGCCTAGTCTTTGAATATGAATGCGATCTGCTACTTCAAATACTTGTGGCATATTGTGGCTAATCAAAATAATTGATAAACCTCTTTGACGAAGGCTTTGAATCAACTTCAATACCTGTCCGGACTCCTTAACACCAAGAGCAGCAGTTGGTTCATCCAAAATGATTACCTTTTGTCCGAATGCAGCTGCACGGGCAACTGAAACAGCTTGGCGCTGACCGCCAGATAATGTTTCAACTGCTTGGCTAATGTTTTGGATAGTTCCAATACCCAAAGCAGAAATTTCATCTTTGGCACGCTTGCGCATTCCTGAGTTATCTAACATTCTAAATAACACTCCAAGTGGTCCCTTTTTGCGAACCTCACGGCCAAGGAATAAGTTTGCTGCAATATCAAGAGCAGGCGATACCGCTAAAGTCTGATAAACAGTTTCAATACCAGCATCTCTACTATCTTTCTGACGTTTGAAAGTAATTGGGACACCATCTAGCTCCATTGAGCCACCATCTGGCATTTCAGCTCCAGATAGACACTTAATCATTGTGGATTTACCAGCGCCATTGTCGCCAACTACGGCAAGAATTTCACCAGGGAAAAGTTGTAAATCCGCGCCATCAATTGCGATAACACGACCATATGTTTTAACCAGATTTTTTGCTTCAAGAACTGGTGCTTTTGATTTACTCATACCCTTGCCTTTCTAATCCATTGATCGATTGAAACAGCGGTGATAATTAACAATCCAACTGCGAATGTCTGGTAGTAAAGATCTACACCAGCTAGCGTAAGTCCATTTCTAAATACACCTACGATAACCGCTCCGATTAGAGAGCCAAATATTGCACCGCGGCCACCAAACAAGCTGGTTCCGCCGATAACCACCGCAGTAATTGAGTCTAGGTTTAAGTTGGTACCAGAGTTAGGACTTGCAGCTCCTACACGTCCAATAATGATCCAAGATGTGACTGCGAAAATAAATCCAGCGCTGACATAAACGCTCATTAATACTCGCTTTACCTGGATACCAGCCAAGCGGGCTGCTTCAATATCATCGCCGACAGCATAAACATGGCGACCCCAGGCGGTATATCTAAGTGCAAATGCCAATACGCAATACATAACGATTACTAGCAATACTCCGTAGGTAATTCTAAAGTTACTAAATAACGTTATCGGCTCACCCATGTAAAGAAACATTGGGTCTAGCTCTTTATCCATAATAGTTCGACCAGTTGCATAGAACAGAGTCAATGCAGAAAATACGTTGAATGTTCCTAAAGTTACGATAAATGGTGGCAGGTTTACCTTTGTAATCAACCAACCATTGAATGCTCCAGCACCGGTTCCGACTGCAATTCCTAATAAGAATGCTGCCCAGCCTGGCCAGCCATTAACAAATGCGGTTTTTGCCATAACCATCGAGGCAAAGATTGCGATCGCACCGCATGATAAATCAATACCGGCAGTTAAAATAATAAGAGTTTGGCCTGCTGCGATTGCACCAATTACTGCAGTCTGTTGCAGGATCAGGGAAAGGTTATTAGTGGTTAGAAAGTTTTCATTACCAAAGCTAAATACAAAGACTGCAACGGCGAGTACCGCTGCTGAGCTTAACCAGGGATAGCTGTGCAGTGTTGTTTGCACTTTTTGCTTAGTTGTTGCGCGACCCTTAAATGTTTCTGCTGCATCTATTGCCGAGTCAGATTTACTCACTATTTTCCCTCTCGATACTTTTTAATAGTTTATTCACAGTAGATCAAATTGTAAATAGTAGGGCGGCTGAAAAATTCAGCCGCCCTACTTACTTCTTTACTATTAGTTTTTAACTAATAGATCTGGGATTAACCCCAGGCGTTATCTAGACCGTATTGAACTGACTCTGATGGAACTCCCTCTTGTGGGTCATCAGTAATCAACTTAACACCGGTATCGAAGAAATCTAGACCCTCTGAAGTTTGTGGCGTTGTGCCAGACTTAATAAGGTCATAAATTGCTTGAACGCCAAGGTCTGCCATCAATAATGGATACTGCTGTGAAGTAGCACCAATGATTCCAGCCTTAACATTCTCAACACCTGCGCGGCCACCGTCAACAGAAACGATAACTACACCCTTTTCTTTTCCTGCAGCCTTAAGCGCAGCATAAGCACCAGCAGCAGCTGGCTCATTTAGAGTGTAAACAAGGTTGATGTTTGGATTCTTTGCAAGTAATTGCTCCATACCTGTACGTCCACCATCTTCGGCGCCAAGTGTTGCAACGTTACCAACGATCTCGTAAGCGCCACCCTTACCGAATGTGTACTTACCTGTCTTTGGTTCATCAGCAAGTCTCTTTGGATCTCCTAGTGGAATTCCCATTCCCTTCAAGAAACCATTGTTACGGCAGTAGTCAGTTGGCACGTTCTTATCGTTGAAGATATCTAGAAGTGCGATAACAGCTTTCTTGCCGCCCATCTTTACAGCTGCCCATTGACCGATTAACTCACCGGCTCTGCAGTTATCTGTTGCAAATGTAATGTCAACGATATCTGCTGGATCAGTTGGTGTATCAAGTGCGATTACATATAGACCAGCTTCGCGAGCCTGTGTAATTGCATTGTAAACTCCACCTGAAATAGGTGTAATCAAAATTCCTGCATCCTTCTTTGAGATTGCGTTTTCAATTGCAGCAATCTGTGCAGCATCATCGTTCTCATCTTTTCCTGCAGCAACGCTTAGGTCAACGCCAAGTTCGGCAGCCTTTGCTTTTGCTCCTGCAGTCATTGCAACGAAGAATGGGTTTGTATCATTCTTAAGAATAAGTGAAACACCTACTCTGTCTCCACCTGCATCATCAGAAGATGAACAAGCAGAAAGTAGTAATGTAGAAGCTCCAAGTACTGCAATTGCAGCAACGGATTTTCTTGTGAAGAATTTCTTCATTTACTATTCCCTCCTATAGGGTAGTGCGGATATTCAGAGGTATTCTTACTTAATATCCCCTGATAGACAACCCAGATTCTAGAATTTGTTATTACGAACCTGTTATATTCGCGCTCAATTTGGACCCTCGACTAACAGTTGAGAGTCCCGATTTAAGCCAAATCCACCGCCATAACCAACTCTCCTGGCCTGGTCTCAAAAAAACCTACCGATGGGTTTTTCGTATGAGATTATCTTTAAAAAATATAAACTTTGTAAAGTAATTAAGCGCCACTACAGTTAATAGTAATTCAGCTTCTTGGGGAGAAAATTGAGCATAGGCAGTCAGATTAGGTTAATAAGTATGTTTGTAAATTCAACTTACCTAGATACAAAAGCTGCTTAGACAAAATATATGATTATTGGAATAGGTTGTATTGCATCTGATCAAATATTAGTTACTAATGTGAAGTGGAAAGATGAAAAAGGCAAAATCATCCGCCGTGAGAATAGGTTTGGTGGCAATGTCAGAAACTCTTTAGTTGCTATATCAGCCCTAGGTATTCAAACAGCATATGTTGGCACCATGAGTGGTGAGCCTAAATGGCAATCTGCCATCGATGATTTCAAGTCAAATGGTGTAAGCATTGAGTTTGTTGATTACGATGCCAAATCTCACCCAGCAGAGGCAACGATAATTATCACAGGAGACGGTGATCGATTTATTGTTTATGACGATGAGCCACTTCACCATATAAAACTTCCAGATAACTCAAAAGTTGAAAAAGCAATTTCGCAAGCCCAAGTACTTATGGTCGATGCAGGTATTTGTCCTCCTGGCACTTTAGAGGTTGTTAAAAGATGTCTTGAAAAGAAGATTCCGGTAGTACTAGATGCTGAACAATTCTTTATCGAAAAATCCATAATTCTTGAAATGATTGATTGTGTTTCTGATCCAGTTCTACCAATTAATTTTGCCAAAAAGGTGACTGGTAAAGAGGAAGTATCAGAGATTATTAATGCGTTATGGAATGAGTCCAGAAACGCTGTCGTACTAACCGATGGTGCAAATGGTTGCTACTTTAGAGATTCAAGCTCACCTGTAATTAGAAAGCTTGGTGCTTACAAGATCACCGCCACTGACACAAATGGCACCGGTGATATTTTCCATGGTGCCTATGCATATGGAATCTTAAATAATATGCAGACAGTTGAACGATTAAAATTTGCTAGCGCAGCAGCTGCATCGGTAGCTGAATTACCACAAGGTTCAATTAGAAAACCAAAGTTAGATCAGATTAAAGAGTTTATCTCAAGCCGTAGTGATCTTGAGATTTCAGATATTTAAATTAAAACTCAATTGCATCCATCGGGTTTGAATTATTTTTTAATTCACGGTGCTTTTGTAATACAAAAGGTGAGTGGGCGGCTTCACTCTTAATTACATTTGGAATTTTCCAATCAGGAATCCCACCTAATAGTGCCCATGCAGCTTGGCGAGCTGCGCCATCTGCAACTAACTCCATTGGTGGAAATGTCATAACCTGCCTACCAAGAATTGCTGAAGCCACAGGACCAATTCCAGGATTTTTTGCAGCCCCACCGATAATCATTACCCGCTCAATTTTTGCACCACTTGTTTTTAACTGATCAAAGGAATCAACCAGAGAACATAAAATCGCCTCAATTGCAGCTCTAGAAATATTTTCAGCAGTTAAATTACTATTTGTAATTCCAGCTAATAACCCCTTTGCATTTGGTCGATTTGGTGTGCGCTCACCTTCAAAATAAGGCAACATGGTTAAACCTTGCGCACCTGGTTTAGCAGCTAATGCTAGGTGGCCAATTTCATCATGGGTTTTTCCAAGTAATTTTGAAACTACATCTAATACCCTGGCCGCATTTAGGGTACAAACCAGCGGTAGGTAGCGCCCAGTTAGATCGGCAAATCCTGCAACAGCTCCAGTTGGATCAGCAGTTGGGGTATCTGAAACAAAAAATGCAGTACCACTTGTGCCCAAAGAAATTATTAGATCTCCACTTTTAGCACCCAAACCAAAGCCAGCAGCAGCATTATCACCAGCACCTGCTGCAATAGGTATGCCACCTTTTGTTTGTCCTGCAAATTGATCAAATTGTGCAATCTTTGGCAGATGTATCTGTCGATCATCCTTTAACGCAATTGCTAGTAAATCTTGCCGATATTGATTGGTAACTGGTGAAAAGTATCCAGTACCAGAGGCATCACTTCGATCGGTAAATAGAGTATTAAAATCCTTACCACCTTGTAGCTGCCAAGAGATCCAATCATGGGGAAGTGCAATTGCTGCTAATTTTTTGGCATTCTCACTTTCATTTTCAGCTAGCCATCTAAGTTTTGATACCGTAAAGGATGCAACCAATATCGAGCCAATTGCTTTTGCAGTTTCAATCGGCCCACCAAACTCAGTATTTAAATCTTCAGCAGCTTTAGCAGAACGTAGGTCATTCCAAAGCAGCGCAGGTCTTATTACCTGCCCATCCTTATCGATAGCAATAAATCCATGTTGCTGGCCGGCCACTGAGATTGCAGAAACATCATCTAGCCCACCAGCTGCTGCTAAAGCCTTATCTAGTGCAGATAGCCAATGTTTTGGATCAACCTCAGTGCCATCTGGATGCGCAGCCTTTGCTTGGCGTACTAACTCACCGGTGGCAGCATTTTTTATCATAACTTTTACTGATTGGGTTGATGAATCAATCCCTGCGACTAGTTTAGCGGTCATAAGTTTTCAAATCTGAAATATTACGAATTAATATTTTTTTACATACAAAATACAACAGGATTACCATCGTTAATCCAGATTCGATAACAGCAATTACTACAGGAAGTCCAGGATCATCAGCATTTCGAATTAGAAGAATAAATCCAACTGCAATTATTATCCATATGAACCCAAGAGAGTAAATTGATAAGTTCACATAAAGTAATCGGGCAGCAATTAATTCTTTATTGATTAAGTTATTTACTAACTTCCAGAAACAAATCACACAGATCTGTACAGCTAATATAACTAGAAAGCTCAAAAAAGTGAGCGGCCATTGCAAGTAAGCGTTCTCAGGTTCTTCTTGTGCCATATATCTAAATTGGCCCGGAAAAGAAAAAAATTGCAACATAAGTAGAAGGCAGAAGAATGCTGCCATGGCATACTTAACTAGGCTCTCAACTTTTAGCATGTGGGGCGGGTAGGGCTCGAACCTACGACGACCGGATTATGAGTCCGGGGCTCTAACCAACTGAGCTACCGCCCCCAAGCGATTTACGCTGTTTAACTAGTCTAATACACATCTTATTTTAGGCTAATTTAGTTGAATTAAGTCTTTTTTAGTCTACATATATAACAGATTTGCAACAGATATTAGCTATTAATACGCCTTAAATCTTAACTAAAATAGATTAAGACTCTTAATTGGCTGGCAAAATTATTGAAATTTTTAATCCACTAAATTTGCTTGTACTAAGTCGGATTTCACCATTATTTTTCCTTACCAACCTATCCATAATTGTCATACCCAATCCACTTCCACCATTTTGACGGGATCTAGATTTATCAAATCTCTTAAACGCTTGAATTCCTTCTTGATAATAGTTGGTGGGTAAACCTGATCCGGCATCTTCTATTATTAGTTCTACCCGATTCCCATTTTTAGTGAGTGATATCTCGACTCCAGAGTTTTCAGGGGTATGACGTTTAATATTTGAAAAAATATTTGCTAACAATTGTTCTAGATGAAATTTTGACATACTTACCACTAATTCTGGCTGGAGATTAGATTCAATACTCCTAAGTGGTTGAAAATTCTTGAGGTCAAAAATTTGTTCCTGAACCAACTTTGAAATTGGCGCTACGTGATTTTTTGAGCTGACAGATTCATCGATCTCGAGTATGAAAAGTAAATCATTGATAATTTCTTGCATTCTCAATATTTCAGAATTAATACGGTTTAAGTATCCTAGTTTTATGCTATCACCCCCTTCACTGTTATTAAGTAATTCGAAGTATCCTTTAATTACAGTCAAAGGCGTTCTTAGCTCATGAGAAGCATCACCAATGAATTCCTGCATTCTAATTTGATTTTTCTTTAGTGAATCAACCAATGTGTTTAATTGGTTATCCTTGCGAAAAATTATGGTTGTGAGTGATACTGCAGCTAAAATCACTATCAGAGTAAAAAATGAGAGCAAATTAACACTATTGTTTCTATTTTTTATCAAATCAGACAATGAAAAATACATCAGCAAATACTCATCTTGCGAAATTTGGAAAGTCCTTAATCGCACTTCATTTATTGAAATTGGTTCGTCTAGTGCTCTAATTAATTGAATTTGGGATGGCTTGATTGTGAATTGAATATTACTCTCATAAAGCGGAATTAAATCTAACTCTTCAGTAGCGTAGTCGACTGAAAATTTCCTTATACTTTGGTCTGCTAGATAGGTTGAAAGTGATAGCGGGTCATCAGAAGAACCAGATAGCTCATTGACTACCTCACTTATGGCCGAATCTAAAATTTTTAGTTGACCGCTGTATGAGGTTGATATAGCAAAGTAACCTATAGATATAGAAGTCGTAAGAATTATTACGGATACCAGTAAACTCAAGCGGGTTTGTAGTCTCACTTATCACCTAAAATCTGAAAGCCAATTCCCCGAATCGTTTTGATTCCATCAAACCCATCCTTGTGCAATTTTTTTCGTAAATAGGAAATATAGGTATCAACAACTGTTGAGTTATTCTTAAAATCAATTCCCCACACTGTTGCTAGCAAGTTGTCTTTAGTAACAACTTTTCCAACTCGCATAATCAATGCTTCAAGTAATCTAAATTCAGTTGCTGATAAGTCAACAATCTCACCATTAAAGGTAGCTTGATATCTATCTAAGTCTAGTTTTATTGGGCCGCAAACTAATTCGCTTCGTGAGCTCGCAGAGGAATTGGTTCTACGAAGAATGGCTCGGACTCTTAAAACTAATTCTTCAATTCCAAAAGGTTTAGTTAGGTAGTCATCCGCTCCAGACTTTAGTCCAGTGGTTATGTCACTTCGCCCACCTCGAGCACTCAACATTAGGACTGGAACTTGAAAACCTTCTTTTCTAATTTTTTCAATTAGCGAAAGCCCATCTAACTTAGGTAAATTTATATCCAGGATTACTAGGTCAAATCTAACTTTACGAATTTTATCTAACGCCTCGAGCCCATCTGCAGCACTTTGAGTCTTAATCTCAGCCACACTTAATGCATCGCAAATTAGTTCTCTAATTCCAATTTCATCATCGACTACTAAAATAGAGAATTCATTTTCCATAACATAAGAGTAGATCGTCTAAGAGTTAAAAGATTGCCAAAACTTCGATTTGCGAATATTCGAAATATTTCAAGGTTAGATTCACATGATTTTCACAAGGTTGCCGATCACTATTTACCCATCCCCACCTGGGGCTAATGAGAGGATACGAACATGAAAAACAAATTAATCGCAGTTGCAATACTTTCAATATCAGCACTAGTTACAAACACAACCTCAGCAGTTGCTGTTGAAAATTCAGAATACAAGGCATCTGTGGAGGCCTGGAAAGCAGCGAATAAGGCAGCTAATGATTCTTATAAGACTTCTGTTGAAAGCTATAAGGCAGGAAAGCAAAATTATTCATCAGCTAAGAAAGCTATAAACGAAAAATTCAAGACTGATGCAGCTGCATCAAAAGCTAAAACCAAAGCTGCGGTGGAGGCAGCCACTACAGCTGAAGCAAAGAAAGCTGCTAAAGCAAGTGGTAAAGCTGAGATTGATTCATTAATTGCAGCAAGAAGTTCAGCAATCGCTGCACTTGCAAAACCAACCGCAAAACCTGTTAAACCTACTAAAACTGAAAAACCGGTCAAGCCTGCCGCAAATTAATATGACTAAATCTCAGTCAAGTAACTCCTAGATATAAATCAATGCACCGCTACCTTCGCTGCGGTGCATTGATTTTATTAAGAGTTTTTATGGTTGCTGAATTCGCCCTAGAAACTGAAATTTAGGAGTCCGGGGCTCTAACCAACTGAGCTACCGCCCCGATATCAGGGTCTTAGTGTCATACCTTACATCTAACCCAACACTAAGCATTAATAGGCCGATTTCACATATACACAACGGATAATAAAATCATGAAGCGACAAATATCTTTATTGGCCCTGATGATATTGGCAATAAATACAAACTTTGCATCAGCTGCCCCCAACTACACCTTTCCAGTTGCAGGTTGCACTGTTAAGTATGGAAAGTATCACCACACATATCCGGCAACAGATCTTTTTGCTAAAAAAGGATGTGCATTTGTTGCCCCAATTGCTGGTGTAATTGATGAAGTAAATACTGTAGATCGTTGGGTTGGTCGAACAAATCTTGGCCCAGATCGTGGTGGTTTATCAGTTTCATTAATTGGTGATGATGGCTTTAGATATTACGGCTCACACCTACAAAAGATTGAACCAAATATTGTGCCAGGATACAAAGTAGCAAGTGGTGAAAAGCTAGGTCAGATTGGAACTACTGGAAGTGCCAAGGGAACTAAGCCGCATCTGCACTTTGGTATCTCCTACCCAACTGAAAAAGGTATTTGGTGGATTAGAAGAGGTGTAGGGTTAGAAAAAGGAAAGACTACTCCGTGGAAGTATCTACAAGCTTGGCAGGCGGGTAAAGATTTAAAACCGAGATTAATTACGCCAGCAACAATTCCACCTGAGCCTAAAAAATAAAAACAACTTAAGTAATTTTAGAAAAAAATAAGGCCTACTATTTCTAGTAGGCCTTAAATCTTTTTTATCTTAAGGATTTTTCAACTTAAGAAGGTTAATGGTTATTTATGCAGGGTTTACAGCGTCAGCCTGAGGACCTTTTGGACCTTGGACTACTTCGAATGTAACTGCCTGACCCTCTTCAA
>Ga0208788_1000997_pt1 | contig 13858 bp, 12 predicted proteins | sample Wag4_2014_7_11_3_FD_187363 | JGI IMG/M metagenome (GOLD analysis project Ga0208788, IMG submission 187363) | Fresh water mixed with fracking chemicals microbial communities from Ohio, USA - Utica-2 Time Series FC 2014_7_11 (SPAdes) (version 2) ... | reverse complement strand
AGTTTCCAGGTGCTTTCTTATAGATTCCCAAATCTGAAAGTGTTACAGCAACAGGAGATCGAAATTTAATGCGCAAGGAATTGGTTTCTACCGGATTGGATAAATGAATTATCCTACAAGCGCCAACTGAAGTTGCTTCACCTACTTTAACCCATTGGTTGCCTGATAATATTTCCACTTCAACTTTTTCCAATCTTTGTCCAAGTGGAATATATTCTCTCATCCTTATCAGGTCGAAAGTCTGCGAAGAGTTCCATTTTACTTCGATAACCGGTGTAAGTGCTTGATCATTTGAAGCCCAGTATGACTTAACATCATCATCAGTGAGATTTTTGATTGCAAAATCCTTTCCCCTTGTATCCTTTGAACTTATTGAAGCTGTTTTCAACAAGTTAATGGAGAAGCTCTCAGTAACCAATCGTCCAAAACCTTCAAGAGATTTGACATCCTCTTCATCTATAAGTCCACGTGTATCAGGAGCTATACCCAGATCCAAAGCGGCACCCCTGCCAACACTTTTTAGATACAGCTGAAAAAGCTGCTCAGGTGTTTTGGTCTTCCCTTTCTGTTCTGGATGCCAGAACCATCCTGGCCTGAGCGGCACATCACACTCAGCCGGCACCCAATTTTGTCCACCCCGCGTTCCAAATGGATTCTGGGTATGATCGAGATTTCCCGGGAAAGCAATGCTCTCACCTTTTGCAGGCACCGGTGTAAAAGTTGCCCAGGAGGTCTCTCCGGCAAATCCGCTCTCATTACCTACCCACCTTACATCCCATCCGATATCACTGAATAGGTTGGCCATGGGCTGCAGCTTGCGTGTGATGGCCCAAGTGGTGTCCCAACCGTAATAGGTGTCCCTGTTTATTTTTCGCGTAGTTCTTGCTCCGCCATAATATCCATCTCCACCATTGGCACCATCGTGCCAAGACATGAACAATTCACCATACTGGGTATACAACTCCCGCAACTGTTCGCGGTAGGCTTTAACATATTCAAAAGTGCCATAATCCGGATTATTCCTATCCCATGGTGAACAATATACACCGAATTTCAATCCAGCTTTCCTACAAGCCTGTTCCAGTTCCCTGACCATATCCCCTTTGCCATTTCGGAAGGGAGATTTGCTGATGTTGTATTCAGTGGTTTTTGTTGGCCAGAGGGCAAAACCATCATGGTGTTTGGCAACAAATACCATGCCTTTCAATCCACCGGCTTTGAATGCAGCAACAATTTTATCGGCATCAAAACCAATCGGATTAAAAATTTTTGGATCGGCATCACCATAACCCCATTCCTTATTTTCAAATGTTGTGGGGGTGAAATGAACCAGACCATAAACGTCTGTTTCATGCCATTTCAATTGCCTTTCTGAAGGCAAAGCACCATAGGGTGATGGTGGTAACTGGGAGTATCCATATTTGAGAGCAGACAGCAACAGAACCAAAAACAGGAGTATTGATTTCATGAAGGAAAATTAATCAAAATTATTTTTTTATTATCCTAAATCATTACGTTTATCTTAAATTGTCGTCCTAACTCAACCTTAAGAAATATGGCAATAAGACCTTTTGAATTGCTTGTTCCCCATGTTATGGTTACCGGAGGGGCCAGCGGTATTGGATTAGCTATTGTGCAACTCTTTCAACAGCATGGTGCAGTGATTGATGTTATGGATTTACATAAGCCTGATAAACAGTGGATGGAAGATCAGCATTTGGATAGCGAAAGGGTGCATTTTCATGCTGTTGACATTACGAGCCAGCAAGATGTAAAAGATGCTGTTTCACTTATTGCCATTCAGCGGGGAATCGGCATCCTTATTAATAATGCCGGAATCGCCCATGTTGGGAATGTAGTAAATACTGCTGAGGATGATTTCATGAAAGTCTTCAACGTGAATGTAAGGGGTGCATACAATTGCATGCAGGCCTGCATTCCCTATATGGAGGAACAAGGTGAAGGACTGATCATCAACATGGCATCCATTGCGGCAACGGTTGGCATTGCAGACCGCTTTGCTTATAGCATGAGTAAGGGTGCCATTTTATCCATGACCCTCAGCGTAGCAAGAGACTATATCAAAAAAGGAATCAGATGCAACTGCATATCTCCTGCAAGGGTGCATACGCCATTTGTAGATGGTTTTGTCAATAAAAACTACCCGGGTCAGCAGGAAGAAATGTTCAAAAAACTTGCAGCAAGTCAACCTATAGGTCGCATGGGGCAACCGGATGAAGTAGCATCACTTGTCCTCTTCCTTTGCAGCAGACAAGCGTCATTCATGACGGGATGTGACTACCCCATCGATGGCGGATTCACCAGATTAAACAATTGAAAACACAAATACAATGAAACTATTCAGATTTGAGCAGGAAGGCAAAGTAAAATTGGGATTGGCTACCGAAGATGGACAACATTTCGATATTTCAACATCAGGCATGTCCCTTACAGAAGATTTTCTCGGATCCAATGGATTGGATCGGTTGCGCCATTGGTTGAATGACAACCAAGCCAGTTGCCCCACCCTCGCAACACCGGTTCACTACCTATCGTGTGTGGAAAGACCATCCAAAATCATTTGTGTTGGACTCAACTATGCCAAGCATGCACAAGAAAGTGGTATGGCAGCTCCAGCTGAGCCCGTCATATTTTTTAAAAGTACAACCGCTTTATGTGGACCAAACGATCCGGTTATTATTCCAAAAGGTTCAGAAAAAACCGATTGGGAAGTGGAGCTGGCAGTGATTATCGGCAAAAAAGCCAGCTATGTAGACGAGGCAAAAGCCATGGATTACATCGCAGGATATTGCTTGCACAATGATTACAGCGAACGGGCTTTTCAATTGGAAAGAAGTGGACAGTGGGTCAAGGGAAAGAGCTGTGATAGCTTTGCACCTATGGGGCCATATTTTGTGACTGCTGATGAAGTCAGCGATCCCCATAACCTACATCTCTGGCTTGATGTGAACGGCAAACGTATGCAAGATTCCACCACAGCAGACCTCATTTTCAATATCCCTCACCTCGTAAGCTATATTTCCCAATTCATGACCCTGCTACCTGGGGATGTGATCAGCACGGGAACTCCTGCTGGCGTGGGACTCGGACAAAAACCCGAACCTTGGTACCTGAAACCGGGTGATCAGGTAAAATTGGGTATTGAAGGATTAGGAGAACAACATCAAACGGCTGTGGCTTATGCGGATTGATGCCCACCATCATTTCTGGCAATTTGAACCAGTACGACACTATTGGATCAGCAACGAGATGGCTGTTATCCGAAGAGATTTCTTTCCAGGAGATTTGGCTCCTATTCTGAAAGACTTGCATATTGCTGGCACAATCGCCGTTCAAGCAGATGAAACCCTTGAAGAAACTCGATTTCTTTTGAACCTTGCAGAAAAAAATGACTTCATCAAGGGGGTCGTAGGCTGGATAAATCTGCATTCAAATGATATTGACTCAGAAATATCAAACTTTTTTTCACATAGCAAACTGGTTGGTTTCAGATCAATCATCCAAGGAGCAGCTGATGATAAATACTTAACGAATAAACTTTTTCATGAAAACCTAAGGAAGCTATCTAAAACGCGCTTCACCTATGACTTACTTGTTTACCATGATCAAATGCCTTCTTTGATCTGCATGACTGAAAAACTTCCTGATAACGACTTCATTCTGGATCATTTGGGAAAACCGGATATCCGCAATAAAGAATTCAAAACCTGGAAAGATAATTTAAAAATTCTGGCGTCAAACCCACGTCTATATTGTAAGATGAGTGGCATGATTACGGAAGCAGATTTTGCCAACTGGACCTATGAGGACCTGATGCCTTATATGGAAACAGCAGTAGAATATTTTGGAATTGACCGAATTTGCTTTGGTTCCGACTGGCCAGTTTGCCTCCTGGCAGGAAGTTACAAGCAGGTGCATGATACGGTAGACAAATTTATCAGGCAGCTAACCAAAACAGAACAAGAAAAGATTTTTGGACTCAACACCCTACAATTTTATAAACTGAATCATGGATCTTCAACTCAAGGATAAAATTATCATCGTTACAGGAGGTGCCAAAGGCATCGGAGAAGGCATCACCAAGGTATTGGCAGCAGAGGGGGCCTTTCCGGTGATTTTAGGCAGAAGTGCAGCCGATAATCAATTGTTGGTAGACACCATCGGAACGGGGGCACAGATACCCGTTGAATTGGGTAATCCAGCACAATGCAAAGCTGCTGTATCAGAGGTAATCAGCCGATATGGCCGCATTGATGGCGTGGTCAACAATGCCGGCATCAATGATGGCGTAGGACTTGAAAAGGGTGATTATGAGGGTATGATTCAGTCTTTGCACAACAACCTGATCCATTATTACCTGGTTGTTCAAACCGCACTACCTGCTTTGATTGCCAGAAAAGGTGCCATTGTCAACATTGGCTCCAAAGTGGCAGAAACCGGTCAGGGTGGCACTTCTGGTTATGCTGCAGCCAATGGAGGCCGCAATGCCCTCACCAGGGAATGGGCCGTTGATCTGCTAAAATATGGTATCCGTGTGAATGCCGTGATTGTTGCGGAATGCTATACTCCTTTGTATGACCGCTGGATCAAAACTTTACCCAACCCCGAGGAAACACTGGATAAAATCACATCCCGTATTCCACTTGAAAAGCGCATGACAACTTCAACTGAAATAGCCAACATGGTGGCTTTCCTGCTTTCGCCAAAATCATCCCATACCACCGGACAGCTTATCCATGTTGATGGTGGGTATGTGCACTTAGACAGGGCTGCTTTACAATAAAACAACCAAACATGACAACCAAAAAAACAACTGCTTACCTGATTCCTTTCATCCTGGTTACAAGTCTCTTCTTTCTTTGGGGTATTGCCAATAACCTAAACGGCATACTTATCCCACATTTAAGAAAAGCACTTCAACTGACCAATATGCAATCCACTTTTGTGGATACTGCTGTTTATTTAGCCTATTTCCTGGCAGCCATCCCTGCTGGCATTATATTGAAAAAATTCGGATATAAAAAGGGGATTATTTCAGGATTGATATTGTTTAGTATTGGTGCTTTTCTTTTTATACCGGCAGCAAATAGCAGGACCTATGAGGTTTTTCTGGGGGGTTTGTTTATTCTTGGCTGCGGGCTGACCATTTTGGAAACAGCAGCCAATCCTTATGCCACCAAGTTGGGAAATCCGGAAGGAGCCACACAACGTTTGAATCTTGCCCAATCATTCAATGGTCTTGCGGCGTCGGTAGGACCTTTGATTGGAACCATTTTCATCCTTTCAGGCAAAGAATACAGTGCTGATGATTTGGCATCAATGCCCTATACAGAGCGGATCGCCTATCTGAGCGGTGAAGCTGCATCAGTGAAAATGCCTTACATGATACTAGGAATATTTTTATTGGTTATTGCAGTTATATTTCTGGTTAATAAATTTCCTGAATTCAAAGAAGAGGAGGAGGGAGGTGCTGAAGGCAGCATCCGTGGAGCCCTCCAACACCGGCACCTGACTTGGGCAGTTATTGCACAATTGTTTTACGTGGGGGCGCAGGTCTGTGTCACCAGCTTCTTTGTACGTATGGCCATTTCGGGAGGAGGGGTCGATGAAAAGACTGCAGGTTATTACCTTGGTATCTATGGACTGCTTTTCATGATTGGCCGATTTGCAGGAACCTTTTTCATGCGATTCGTTGCACCGTCGAAGTTGCTTTCAATTTATGCAGTTGCCTGCATCATATTAAGCCTTGTTGCCATTTATGCTGATGGCCAGTATGTAGTGGTTGCCTTGGGCGGTCTCGGCTTTTTCATGTCTATCATGTTTCCTACTATCTTTTCACTTGGCATCAGAGACCTAAAAGAGCATACAAAACCTGCATCCTCATTGATTGTAATGGCCATCATCGGTGGAGCCATATTTCCCGTAATCATGGGCAAAATAATCGATAACGCCAATGACAATATTCAAATTGGCTACAGCGTTCCTATGCTATGCTTTCTGGTTGTCTTATATTATGGATTAAAAGGTCATCAACCTAAAGTCAGCTAATATGAAAACATTTTACCTCGCTTTGGATTTGGTAGATGACCCGAAGCGCATTGAGGAATATGAAGCGTACCATAAGAAGGTATCTCCAGAAATAATCAAAAGCATTACAGATAGTGGAATTACCAACATGATTCTATATCGGACTGGCAACAGATTGTTTATGATCATTGAAGCAGAAGATCGATTCGATTTTGAATCGAAATCCCAGATGGATGCTTCCAATCCTGCTGTTCAAGTTTGGGAAGCACTGATGAGTACTTATCAACAAAGACTTCCCTGGTCAAAGCCTGGTGAAAAATGGGTGCTGATGGATGAAATATTTAACCTAAAAAAGAATGATTCTTTGCAGCATTGAAGAGAGTCCCTTTGGCAAATTGCTGATTGCCTCCGAAGGGGGGAAAGTTGGCTATGCTTCCTTTATGGATGACCGGCAGGAATCGCTGAACGGATTGCGGTTTTACTTCTTGCATCAACAGTGGGAATTGGTCAAAGAGCCCATTCACAAGGATATCGTTAACCAACTACTGAACCGTCAAATCCCCAACCTGGAAGCAATAATCAATCCCCTGGGAACTGAATTCCAACGGAGTGTTTGGCGTGAACTGATCAAAATACCCTTCGCTGAAACCAGAACCTATCTCCAAATAGCGATAGAATTGGGGAGTGCATCATCAGCCCGTGCAGTTGGAACGGCTATTGGCGCAAATCCTATTGCATGGCTGATTCCCTGCCATAGGGTCATTCAGACATCCGGTGGTATGGGTGGATATCGGTGGGGGCTGAATAGGAAAAAAGAATTATTGTCTTGGGAAAAGGAAACTGAACCTTACGGCAAAAAGACATTTACCCAAGCCCGCCTTTTCCCCGATAAAGGCTAACTGGCTTATCCAGCTTTAGTTCTAATACTGTGATGTGCTTGTCTTGTACTCCTTTGGGAACGTCTATATAAATCAAACCAGGAACAGGGCTCCATGAAATCTTGCCCACCACCCTATGGGATAATTGGGTATCGGTTCCGACCACCTTGATTTCTTTGATGGCATTATTCAAGCCTTTGACCATGATGGTTCCGGAAGTCTGACCCTGTAGAAACAGGAACAGAGAAGTTGAATCTTTGGATATTGTTGTGGGTCCGTAAAAGTGCCCCTGCGCAATCCCTGCTTGGGTTCCGAAAATGGCCTTTGCGTGTTTTTTATTCCAAACGCCCAATTCCTGTAGCACCTCTACCTGTTTTTCCGGTATGGTTCCATCTTCACGCGGACCAATATCCAAAAGCAGATTTCCACCATGGCTGACCACATCTGCAAACAAGGCAATGATTTCATAGGGCGTTTTCCAGCTGGTGTCCTTGTGTTGGAAACCCCAATTGTTGTTGATGGTCATGCATAGTTCCCACCAATTGTAACCCGGTTTTGAAACAGGCACGTTCTGTTCAGGCGTATCATAATCGCCATAACCCATTAACCTTCCATTGATGATAGCATTAGGGTTTTTAGCAAGCAACATATTTCTAACCTTAACACTCTCCCATTCTTCCGCACTGTGTTCCCAATCGCCATCAAACCAATACAAATCCGGATTGAACTGAGTAGCAATTTCATTGAGCTGATCTTGATAAAACCGTTTGAACTTTTCCCAACGCATTGGATTGTCTTTGACACTGTACCTGCTTGTGTCTTTTATGAATGCCGGATAATCAGGATGACTCCAATCAATCAGACTGAAATAGGCTCCAGCCTTGATTCCCCGCTTCCTGATTTCTTCGTAAAAGGGTCTGAGCAGATCCCGTTTTGCAGGCGTTTGGTTGGCTGTGCTGTAGTGCTTTTCACCAGTTTTCCAAAGTGCAACACCATCATGATGTTTGGTGGTGATTACGGCATACTTTGCTCCTGAATTTTTGATGAGTTCTGCCCAGGCTGCCGGATCATATTGGGAAGCAGTAAATCCGTTTAACTGGTTCATATAATCTGACCAAGGCATTTTTTTATTGTAAAAAGCCCAACTTTCATCAACACCATTTACGGCATAAATTCCCCAGTGGATGAAAATGCCCAGCTTCGCATCTTCAAACCAGCCCATTTTGGAACGGATGCTGTCTGGATTGATTTTTTGCTGGGAGAATGCTGCGACATTAATCATTAGAAGCAGGAAGTATAGGGTTGATTTTAATTTGTTCATAATATTGTTTCTATTGGAGAAATTTTTAGGGCAATTGCACACAGGTTGAATATTATGTTTGCTCCTGAACCTTTTCCCTCACTACCACCAGGTCATCCAAATTAACCTGAAGTGGCATCGCGCCAAGATTTACAATGGCTTTTTTGCCTCGGATGGCGGCGAGAACACCTACTTTGTTGTTTTGCTTCATTAACACCATGGCACCAATGGTAGGCTCATCGTTCAAGGCCACAAACCTGGCATCCAATTTTTTTTGTTTTTTTTCTGTCACCTGTTTTTCCTTCTGGTTGAACAGCAGCGCATGCATATTTTTCATGAGCTGTTTTTTATCCTGATCTGCATCTGCCCTACGCCAATCCAAAACAATTTGCTTTAACTTGCGTTCCATATCTTTCACATAGACCAATTTCTCCTGGGCAACTTGATTCTGATGTTTAAGCAATTCAACCTGTTGCTGGTGTTTTTCTTTGTCAATTTGCTGCTGCATTGATTTTTTCAAGGCTTCGTTTTCCTTAATGAGCTTCTGCAAATCCTTGTCCCGTGCCTCTAGCTGTCTGAGATCCTGCTCAGTGCGGTTAAGCAACTTATCCAGCGTAAAATGGTTTTCATCAACAAGCTCTTTTGCCCGGTCAATCAGTTCCTTCGATAATCCGATGCGTTCTGCAATGGAGAACGTATAAGAACTTCCCGGCTTACCGATATTCAACCGATATTCCGGCAAAAGATTTTTTTCATTGAAGGCCATGGCTCCATTGATGATACCTGATGTTTTACTGGCCATCACTTTGAGGTTCAGGTAATGGGTGGTTACAATACCATAGGCATGCCTTTTGAGCAATTGCTCCAGGAACACCTCGGCAAAAGCTCCACCCAAATTAGGGTCGCTACCACTTCCCAATTCATCGATGAAAAACAGGGTGCGGCCGTTTGCCACTTCCATGAAATGCTTCATATTCTTGAGATGGGAGCTGTAGGTGCTTAACTCAAATTCTATGCTTTGGGTATCTCCAATATGAATCATTAGGTGTTTGAAAATCCCGAAGGTGGAATCTGGATGTGCTGGCACTAGGAGTCCGGATTGCACCATCATTTGCAGGAGGCCAGTGGTTTTTAGACAAACAGTCTTTCCACCAGCATTTGGACCAGAAATAAGTAGTATCCGGTGTTTTTCATCCAGCGTCAGGTTGAGAGGGATGACAGTTTTCCCCGATTTCTTATTGTAAAGTAATAAAAGCGGATGATAGGCCCTTACCAGTTTAATTCCCGATGCATCCACCACTTGAGGCAGGTGCGCATCCATCATGGCTGCAAGCTTGGCTTTGGCACGGATGAAATCGTATTCACCCAACACATCCATGTATTGTTTCAGCAAAGGGCTGAAGGCAGCCATCCTTGCTGTCAGTGCCTTCAGAATCCGGTATTCTTCATCCCTTTCATCATTTTCGAGTGAAAAGATTTCATTATTGATTTCAATTGTTTCTTCAGGCTCTACAAAAGAAGTACGTCGTGTATCACTTTCCCCATGCAAAATACCCTTAACAATTCGTTTGTGTTCTGCATAAATGGCCAAAACACGCCGCCCATTTAAAAAAGACTCTTCGATATCTGCTATGTAGCCGGCTTTTTGAAGTTTACCTAAAATCCGTTCAAAAGACCTTCTTTGCTCATTCCTTTTCCTGTAAAGGGCCATCCTGATTCTCGCCAAATCATCGGATGCATTGTCCAAAACCCTACCATCTTCACCAATGATGCGACTGATTTCCTGCGGTATAGCCTTTTCGTAATGGGTTTGCCTAATCACTTCATACAGTGAAGATAACGTGGAAGTCCTTTCGTCGTCGAACCAACGGAAAATACTGCCTATATTTTCTGCCAGGTTCCTCAAAAGAATGAAAATGTCGCCAGTCAGCACAGCACCTGAAATAGACAGTAATTTCAATTCCTTAGATAGGTTGAAAATCTGATCATGTTGAAATGTTTGTCCTGTTACCAGCAGCTGAAAGTATTGATAGGTCTGCCTGAGCTCCATATCTATGAACTGCTTGCGGGTATGGATGCGCAGGGTTGATGCCTTTTCATTGCCGTACAAAGTTCTGGTCTGCTCAACGAGAAGCAGCTTAACCTTGTCGAATTCCAATTGCACAGGGGCCGATTCTGGGTATAATTTCATGTTAAACCAATGCTAAACTGAGTGCAAAAGTACACTGATTTTCAGTGGCAATGCCATTAAGAATTAACTTCGAAACATATTGTTAATTTCACCAAATGAAGTCTATGAAAATAATGTTACAAACCATGCTTTCGCTTACATTATTCATGTCGGCCTGCGCACAAACTGCAGAGAAAAGCAAAAAAGTATCCGTCAAAGCAGATAAAAACACAAATATGCATACTGAAACAATTACACTGGGCAACGGCTGTTTCTGGTGTACAGAAGCCATTTTTCAACAGGTAAAGGGTGTTACAAAGGTAACCAGCGGTTATAGTGGTGGTCACGTTGAGAATCCAACCTATGAGCAGGTATGTGAAAAAACTACCGGGCATGCAGAGGTCTTGCAGGTGGAGTTTGACACTACCCAGGTAACTGTTGATGAGATCCTTGAAATTTTCTGGCAAACACATGATCCAACCACCCTGAATAAACAAGGCAATGATGTTGGTCCGCAATACCGGAGTGTAGTTTTTTACCACAATGAGCATCAGAAAGAAAGGTCTGAATTTTTCAAAAAGCAACTCGATGCCAGTGGTGCCTTTGGAAGCAAGATAGTAACTGCTATAGAGCCTTTCACCAATTTTTATGCGGCTGAAAACTACCACCAGGATTACTACAATCGCAATGGGAACCAGCCATACTGCTATTTTGTCATCCGGCCCAAATTGGAAAAATTTGAAAAGGCATTCAAAGACAAGATCAAGCATTGATTCTTTGAGCCCAAAACCCTGATTCCATAAAATGAAACTGATGAGTAGCCTGAAACCCTTCAAGAATCCGTTTTGCCTGATGGCTTTGTTGGCCGTGATGGCCCTGCATGCGAGTGCTCAATTGAATACCCAAAGCAAAGCGTACACTTTCAAAGACACCTTGAGGGGAACCTTGCTTCCGGAAAGAACTTGGTGGGATGTTCGGCATTATGCCATTTACGTGGAACCGGATTATGCTCAAAAATCCATCAAGGGCAAAGTGGATATCCTGGTCAAAATTGTGGAGGCCGGAACTGTGATGCAGATTGACTTACAGGAACCCATGCAACTTGAAAAAGCCTATTGGGGGGAAGAGTCCCTCTCCTATACCCGAAAAGGGAATGCCTATTTCATCCAATTCAACCAGGCGCCAGCTATTGGCACTGAAGGCAAATTGGCATTGAAGTTCAGCGGACAAGTGCAGGTGGCTGTTCGTCCGCCTTGGGATGGAGGCTGGATTTTTGCCAAAGACAAGCTTGGTCGCCCCTGGATGAGTGTTGCCTGTCAGGGTTTGGGAGCGAGTGTCTGGTTTCCCTGCAAAGACCACCAGAGTGATGAGCCCGAAATGGGTGCTACCCTGAAGATCAGCGTAGCCGACTCCTTGGTTGCTGTAGGCAATGGCCGGCTTAAAGGAAAACAAGTTTATGAACCCGGAAAAACAGCTTGGGAATGGGAGGTCAAAAACCCCATTAACAATTACAATATCATCCCTTATATCGGGAAATATGTAAGCTTTTCAGAACAATATGCCGGTGAAAAAGGAACACTCGATTGTGATTACTGGGTGTTGGACTACGAGTTTGAAGCAGCCCAAAAACAATTCACCCAAGTAAAACCCATGTTGCAGGCCTTTGAACACTGGTTTGGCCCCTACCCTTTTTACGAAGACGGTTTCAAGCTGGTACAGTCGCCACACCTGGGTATGGAACACCAAAGTGCTGTTGCCTATGGCAATGGTTTCCAGAATGGTTACAGAGGCCGGGATTTGTCTGGCAGCGGTTGGGGATTGAAATGGGATTTCATCATTGTACACGAAAGCGGGCACGAATGGTTTGGCAACAACATCACCACCAAAGACCTTGCCGACATGTGGGTACATGAAGGATTCACCAATTACTCTGAAACCATTTTCACCAACCACCATTATGGGAAGGAAGCCGGTGATGCCTATGTGCAAGGCACCAGGAAACTCATCCAGAACGACATCCCGGTTATCGGAAAATATGGTGTCAATGAGGAAGGCTCTGGAGACATGTATTACAAGGGGGGGAATCTGGTGCATTTCGTCAGGCAGTTGTTTGATGATGACGAGCAATTCCGCTTGGCTTTAAGGAAGATGAATGCTGAGTTTTATCACCAGACCATCACTTCAGACAATGTTGAGCATTTTTGGAGTGTCCAGCTAAAAAAGGATTTGAGACCTCTGTTCGACCAATACCTACGCAACACCCAGATACCAACCTTGGAAGTCAAACAAGAAAAAAACAAATGGTATTACCGTTGGGCGGATTGCATTCCCTCTTTCAACATACCTGTGCGGGTTTGGGCAGATGGCAAACCACTTTGGATTTCACCAGATTCCCGTTGGAAGCCATTGGAAAGCAAGGGCCAAATTGTGGAACTGACAGCCGACAAGAATTTTTATGTGGGGTTCAGGATATTGAAATAACATCATTTCCTGCATGAGTTTGAATGCGTGTTTTTATTCAACAGATTCGGAGAACCGCCCCGCATAAATATACCTACGCTTCCAGTAGGGCTCATCCAAATCGCTGATAACCACACCCATAGAAGTGGATGCATGAACAAACTTGTTATTTGCGAGGTACATCCCAACATGGGAAATGTGACGCCCGCTGCTGAAGAATACCAAGTCTCCTTCTTTTACTTCCGTTTTCCCAATGCGCTTACAATAATGAGCCTGCTCCCTTGATGAACGTGGAAGATCCAGCCCATAAGTATCTGATACAAGTCCACGTACAAAACCTGAACAATCAATCCCCGTCTTCGAGGTACCACCAATGCGATATGGCGTGCCCCACCATTGATGCACATAATCAATCAATTTGCGGTTGGTGAGTTTCTCCACTTCTATGTCCAGAATTGTGGCATATTTGATGAATGCAGGTGGAATGTATTCTATCCCTTCGAAATCATTCATTGAAGTAGTCTGTTCAAACTTATCTTCAATGGGCCCAATATTTCTTTCAATTTTAGCAGGTGAGGCGGGTTTAAATTCATCGTGCGTGCCCAGCTTTACCACTACATTATCAAAAAACGGAGATGCTGGTTTAGATACTGCGGCTACAGGTGTTGGCCTGAATACGGAGCAGGACTGTATCAATATAGAAACAGTTGCAGGGAATAGCAATAGTTTTAATCTCATCTGCAAGTTATTTAATAGCTCTTCCGTTGAAGGTTGAACTAAATTTACGAAATTTGGATTTTTCATCCAATATGTCCCAATTCTCTCATTTACACGTTCACACACAATACTCACTGCTAGACGGCGCAGCCAGTATAGGCGCATTGTATAAAAAAGCCATGGAAGATGAAATGCCTGCACTGGCAATTTCAGATCATGGCAACATGTTCGGTGTTTTTCAGTTTGTTGCGGAAGCTCATAAACACAAAAAAGATCCGGATGACA